>Ga0302181_10000255_pt1 | contig 47190 bp, 36 predicted proteins | sample I_Palsa_E3_3_FD_198786 | JGI IMG/M metagenome (GOLD analysis project Ga0302181, IMG submission 198786) | Peat permafrost microbial communities from Stordalen Mire near Abisko, Sweden - I_Palsa_E3_3 | ecosystem: Environmental > Terrestrial > Soil > Palsa > Peat permafrost | place: Sweden...
CGTGGGATGGGGCGCTCGTGGTCGCCCGGGCGATGACGGCCGCGACGCGTACTGGCGCCGGGACGACCAACGAGAACCACTGGTCAGAGCGCGCGCAGGCGCTGCTGGCGCCATTGCTGTACGCGGCCAACCTGACCGGCCGACCGATCGGCGAGGTCCTCAAGTGGGTCCTGATGCACGACGTAGCCCCGGCAGTGGAGGCGCTTGGCGACGGCGACGCCGAGTTCGCCGCGCCCGTGCTGATCGGCATCCAACGCACCGACGCACGCGAGCGCTCCTCGATCTTCTCCGCGACCGCCGGCGTCCTCTCCGCCTACAACTCCGACGCGGTCAGGGCGAGCGCCGCGAACCCGAACTTCGATCCCGCCCGGTTCGCCGCGAGCACCGACACGATCTACATCACCTCCGCGGAGGAGTACCAGGCCCTGTCCGCACCACTGATCGTTGGCGCGCTCGAGCAGATCCGCCACGCCGTCTACCGTCGCACCCGCCGCACCGACGACCCCGGCCCCCCGATGCTGTGGGCGCTGGACGAGATCGCGAACATCGCCCCGATCCGCGACCTGCCCGCCCTCATCTCCCAGGCCGGCGGTCAACGCCTGCAGGTCGTGGCCGGGCTCCAGGACTTCTCCCAAGCCCGCGAACGCTGGGGCGACGCGGCAGCCGACGGCTTCATGAGCCTCTTCCAAACCAAGCTGATCCTCAACGGCATCGGAGACTCAAAGACGCTCGAATCCGTCTCCCTCGCTCTCGGCGAATACGACCGAAAGACGGTGGCCTCGTCGGTCGGGCTGAGTGAGCCACAAGACTGGTGGTTTCCAACGGACACGCACAACGAATCGGTCAACTACCAAACCCAACGCCAACGAGTGCTCACACCCGGAGAGATCGCCCGGCTTCCCAACCGTCAAGCATTGCTGCTGCAAGGCATGGACTGGCGGCTACTGCAGCTGACCAAGTGGTACGAGAGCGAGCCCTGGCGGACGGTCGCGGGGGAGGAGGCGCTGAAGCGCGGATCGGCACCCGGCCCCACCAAGGAGCGCCCCAGGGGAGCGAGCGAAGCGAGTGGGGCGCGATTCGGCGGCGAAGCCGCGGTAACTTTGCAGTAGTGCCGAGCGGTAGATTGCGACCATGACTCTGCGCCGGAGCGATTGGATCATTGGTGGTGGCGCGATCGCTCTGTTCGTCTTTCTGTTCTTCTTCAAGTGGTTTGGCCTCAGCACTTCGGCCGGGGGGATCGATGTCAGCCACAGCGTGAACGGCTGGCACATCTTCACGACGAGCCGCTGGGTCTGGCTGATAACGATCGTCGTCGCGCTCGTCACGGTGGTCCAGCGCGCGCGAGCGCGAGCCGCGTCTCCCCATGCAGTCCGGCGTGATCGTTGCCGGGTTGGGCGCCCTTTCGACGGTCCTGATCCTCTACAGGATCGTTCATCACCCGAGCGGGAGCGGGAGCGAAGGTGCCGGCGTCAATCGCTACTCATACTCCTTCGGCATCGAGCTCGGGATCTGGCTCGCTCTGCTCGCAGCGGCGACGATCGCCTACGGCGGATACCTCGCGATGCAGGCCGAGGACACATCGCTGGCCGATGAGCGCGAGGGCTCCGCTTCGGCTCCAGACGATCCCCCTATAGCTCCCGCCGGCGCGCCTGCACCTGGTCCTCCCGCGAGCGACGTCGATGAGGGACGAGGCCTGGCTTGAGATCGCTAGCAGGAGCGCCCCAGGGGGGACGAGCGAAGCGAGTGGGGCGCGATTCGGCGGCGAAGCCGCGGTGACTGGGCTGTTTACACCGATGCCTGGGTGGTCTACACTCCTGGTAGGACCCTCACCAGCGAAAGAGCCCCTGGGCTCTGCCGTGTAAGCGGCTAGCTGACGAGGGTCTTATTTTTTCTAGCGGAGAGTGATCTCCGTTTCTGAGGCGATCTTGTCCAGGAGCAGCACTTGAGAGCGGCTGTCCTCGCGCTCCCACTTGCGTTGGATCGCCCATGTGCAGTAGTCGGCGACGACGAGACACGGCTCGCTCATGTTGGGCCAGAACGCGACGCGGTGGGTGCAACGGGCCGACGCACGGACGGCCTCGTCGACGGCGACATGGAAGGCGCCTCGGCGCTTGCGGGTACCGAGATCGGAGGCCACCGCGAGTAGCCGGTCGCCGCGCATCGCGATATCCGGTGCGATCCGCGCAAAGTGCTCGTGCCAGACGTGGCGGTACAGCGTTTGTGGATCTCGCATCGCCTCGGGAATCGAGCGCTTGCTGATGATCGTCGCGTCGATCCGCATCTCGCACAGCGCGAGCATGCGGAAGACCGCGTCTCGCACGGTCTGTGGGTCTTCTGTGGCGTGCAGGACGGCACCAAGGTGGACGCCCTGCCAGGCCAGGCGCCGCCGCAGTGCTTGGAGTCGGTCGCCGGCCTGGCAGTTGCCGGTCGTGACCGTTGTGAGGATGAAGTACCGACTGGCTCCCGGGCCACCGGAGAAGTCGAAGTTGCCGGCCTCGTCGCCGAAGAGATAGACAGTGGACATACCTGCAAGTTATCCCGGCACTAGGCGGAGCATGAGCTAGTCGATCTCGAAGCCGCGGTCGTTGTCGCGGTCGGGGTCGGTGCCTTGCTCCCAGGCTTGCTGGCGGTCTCGCTCTTCCTGGATCGCCTGCTCGACGTAGGGGTGGCGGTCTGTCTGTTGCTGTCGGTCGAGCTGGCGCTGTCGCATCTCTTCGATGATGTTGCCGATCTCGCGGACGGCTCCCTGCTCCTCCTGGTTGGTGCGTGTCCACTTCGTGTCGGGATCTGAGCTCTCCTGGGCGATCTGCTTGGCGATCGTGGTCTCGTCGGCTCCCTGGTCGCGCATCAGGTTGGCGTGACGTTCGATGTCGTCGATCTGCTGCGGGGCGTCGATGCGCTCGTTGGTGCGCGCGAGCTCGGGTTCGCGCTGGACGGTGTGCTGGGGCTCGGTGGTCAGCTCGGGTTCGTGGTCGACGGTCGGCTCGGCGGTCTGCCGGCGCTCCTGGGTGGGGTCGGCTAGCTTGCGGGTGATGCTGGCCTCTTGGGCGCGGCTTTGTTGCATGCGTTCGGCGAGGCGTTCCAACGCGCCGGTGTCCATGCCGATCTCGCCGAGGTCGTCGCGGCTGACGTAGATCTGGGTCTGCTCGCGGGTGCGGCTGACGGAGACGTAGGCGTGCTCCTTGTCGGTTTGCCAGCCGCCGATCAGGATCCCGCTCTTCTCGGCGGTGATGCCCTGGCCTTTATTCAAATGAACCGCATAGCTCAGCGACAGCTCTGAGTACTCGCTGGTGTCGAGGTCGATCTCGCGTGGCGGGCGCTCCTGGGTTTGGATCGTGACGCGGTTGTCGGTGCGGCCGATGTCGAGGATCGTGCCCGTGGTGCCGTTCTCGACCCGCTCCCCATGTTGGGGGTAGAACTGGGCGGTGAAGATGAGCTCGTCGCCGGCGCGCAGACCGTAGGGCTTGCCGGGTAGCTCGACGTGGCGGGCGCCGAGCTCGCCGGCGTCCGCGCGGCGCGCCTGTGCCATCGCGTTCATCTGGTCTCGCTCCATGTTGCTCGCGTCGGTCAGCATCACCGCTTGCTTGCCCGGGAGGTTCTGTCTGGTCTGATCCCAGTTGGCGACCATCGCCTCCGCGGCCTGGGCGCGGGTGTCGTGGATGTGCAGGCGGTCGTGTGCCTTGTAGGCGGCGAGCGCGGGCCCGGGTTCGCCTTCGCGGATCTGCGCCCAGGCGTTGCGCTCCCATTGATGGTTGGCCCGGTGAACTTCTTTGAGCTCGGCGGTGGGGGCGCGGCCTTCGAGCTCCTTGAAGATCCCGCCGGCGCCGATCGAGGAGAGCTGCGCGGCGTCGCCGGCGCCGAGGAACTTGCTGTGGGCCTTGTCGGTGAGCTCGACGAGCCGGGCCTTGCGCTCGTTGTCGCTCATTGCGGTCTCGTCCATGATCACGACGGTTTTCGGTCCGAGCTTGATCGTGCCCGCTTCGATGCGATTGAGCAGGCTGTCGGTGGTGTAGGCCTTGTCGAGCTTCGCCGTGTCCTTCAGGAGTTGTGCTGTGCTGCCGGCGATTGCGGTGCCGATCACCTCGTTGCCTTCGATCTGCCACGCCCTGGCGGCGGTTGAGATCGTGACGCCCTTGCCGGTGCCGGCCCAGCCGACAAGGAGGCTGACTCCGCCGGGGCCGGTGATCGTCTCCAGGGCATCGCGCTGCTCCTGGGTGAGCGAGCCGTGGAGCTCCCGTCCGATTTCACGACGTGCCTGCTTCAGCGCTTGCTCTGAGACGGGGGCGACGATCTCAGTCGCGCGCCGCTCGGCTGTGTCGATCGTCTGTTGCTCCAGGTCGCGCATGTGCCGTGTCGTCCACATGTGGCCCTCCAAGCGGAGCAGCTCGCCGGAGCGCGTCAGCTCGGCAAGGAGCTTGTCCGCGTCGGCCGGGCGACAGGTACCGGCGCTGAGCTCGTAGGCCTTGGCTTTCAGTTCGTGGTCGTTGATCATCGAGCGCTCTTTGGTGACCTCCGCGAGCAGCTCCTGCTTCAGATCGATGGCGGGCTGCTGCTCGACCTTGCGGCTGTTGAAGAGCCCCTCGACGTAATCCGTCGTCAGACCGTGCTCGGCACCGACCGCGCGCCACGCCTTGTTGATGTCGACCGCCGGGGCGGAGCTCTTCGACCCCCGGGTCCTGGTCGTCAGCGACCCAAGCTCCCCCGCCCGCGGCTCCCGCCCATACCGCTGACGGAACAGGCGGGCGGCACGGTCGACGTCTTCGGCGCGAGAAGACCACCGCTGAGCAAGATCCTCCGAGACCCCATGCACCTCGAAGTAGCGCTCACCGTTGCCGGTGCCCCGATCGATCTGCAGCCCGAGGCTCTTGAGGTTCTCCGCCAGCTCGGCGCGGTACCACGCCCCGTTCTCCCGGGCCGACTTATAGATCTGCCTGCTTTCGATCGCCGCCAGTTTTCCGTCCCTGCGCTCGGCGGCGTGCAGGATCACGTGAGAGTGCAGCTGCGGGTCCGGGATCCCACCGGCCTGTTCGTCTTTGGCGAGACGACTCGAGGTATGGATCATCTCGCTGGCGAACAAGCTCTTGGCGGTCTGGAAACGCTGCACCCCGTCCGTCCTGTGCCTGACCAAAGCGACCTCCCGCTCGGTGCGCTTGAGGGCGCTGGCGACCGCTTGGCGATGTGCCGTCTCGATCTGCGCACGGCGCTCGGGGGAAGCCGTAGCCCAGAGCGCCGAGACCGTCTTCGGCGGGGCAAGCATCAACTCCACGCCGCCGACCCTGGTGCCGTCGGAGCCAGCGCGGCGCAGCGGCTCCAACGTCGCCGGGTTCATACCGTTCATGGCCACGACGAGATCACGAGTGCTGACCGTCTGATCGGCCGACAAGCCGAGCTCCTTCAGCACCTTCTCCGAGCCGTGCCACCTGCTCGGCACATCGAGGTTGGGATCGAGCTCCCCCTCAGCGGTGTAGTAGTCAGCCCGGTTCGACGTCGACGTCAAGTATTCCGCGTAGCTCGTCGCCGAAGCAGCATCGATCTTATGAGTCGTCTGCACCTGCCGAACGTAGAGATGCAGCCTTATGTTGGCAAGCGAAACGGGAGTGAAAACGGAATTAGCATTAACTCCCACTAATTCACGGTAATAACCTTTATCCAAAGCTCTCTTTGAGCGTATAGTCTGCTGTGAAAGGGGAGGGCATGGATGCCCGGACCGATTCTGCCGAAGGCCGTAGCTCGGCTGGTTCGCCTTCCTGCCGTAGGCCGTACCTCGGTCGTTTCAGCATCTGCCGAAGGCCGTAACTTTTCCCAGCTCCGGAGGTGCGTGCATTTGAAGGAGCGACAGAAGGCCCCCCGCTCCCCGGCTGTGAGAGAGCCTGGGCGGGTGGCCGTGGTCATCGCCGCCGGCCCTGGGCGAAGCTCATCGCGGGGGGTGCGACTGCGGCGAAGTCTTCGCTGCCTTTGGCTGGTGGTTGCGCGGGCTTGTGTAGCTGCGCGATGGCGGCACGTGTGTTGTCGATCCTTGGGGTAAGGCGGTGGATGGACTTGGCGAGGAGGTTGATTGCTCCCCCGCCGTCCGCGTGGCGCTCGAGGATTCCGTCGACGCGGATGATCGGCTCGGTGCGGACGGTTGTCCTGTGCTGCTCGTACAGCCTCTCGGGCACGATCACGTTGAGCGTGCCGTGCTCGTCTTCGATCAACAGAAACGTGATGCCGTTCGCGGTTTGGGGTTTCTGGCGGGCAATCACGAAGCCCCCGACCTTCACGTAGGTCTGGTGGTGGGCACCGGCGAGGTCGGCGGTCGAGAGGGCGCCTTCGTCGGTGAGTTGCTCGCGGAGCAGTGCGAGGGGGTGGCGGTCGATTGAGATCCCCGTTGCCTGGTAGTCGGCGATCATCGCCTGCCACTCGGTGAGCGGGTCGAGGGCGGGTGCCTCGGGCAGCGGTAGCTCCAGTCCGAGCTGCTGGCCACCCTTCGTTTTCACGGCGGGTCGTGCGACGCCGAGTTGCCACAGGGCGGTGCGCCGGGCGTGGCGATCGTCGCCGGCGAGCAGGTCGCAGGCCCCGGACCACGCGAGGCGTTCGAGGGTCGGGGTGCTTACCCCGGCGCGGGCGGCGAAGTCCCCGAGGCTGTTGAACGGGCCGCCGGCGTCGCGGGATGCGAGCAGCCGTTCGATGTCCTCTTCGTGGACGCCCTTGATGTAGTTCAGGCCGACGCGGATTTCGCCGGCTTGGGTGAGCGTGCACTGCGCTTCGCTTTGCAGCACGTCGGGTGGCAGGACGATCACTTCGCGGTGTTGGGCCTCGTGGATCAGCGCGTCGGGTGGGTAGAAGCCCATCGGCTGCTCTGAGAGCAGCGCGCAGAGGAACTCTGCGGGATGGTGCACTCGCAGCCACGTCGACTGGTAGGCCAGCAGCCCGAACGCGGCGCCGTGGCTCTTGGGGAACCCGAAGCCGGCGAACCCGGCGACCATGTTCCATACCTGCTCGGCGAGCTCGATCTGCACGTCGGGGTGGGTCTTCATCGCGCCGAGCACGAACTGCAGGTGGTGTGCCTCGATCGCCTCCTGCGAGCGCTTGCGGCTCATCGCGCGTCTGAGGCTCTCGGCCTGACCCGCGGTGAACCCGGCGAACGCTTGGGAGACTTCGATCACCTGGTCTTGGAAGACGATCGTGCCGAGCGTTTCTGCCAGGCACTCGTGCAGCGAGTGGTGAAGGAAGGGGACCTCGTAGTTGGGGTTGCGCAACATTTCCTGGCGGCGGCGGATGTAGGTGTTCACGGCGCCGCCGACGATCGGCCCAGGTCTTATGAGCGCGACCTGGATGGTGAGGTGGGCGAGGTTTTCGGGACGCGTGCGAGGCAGCGAGGCCATCTGCGCGCGACTCTCGATCTGGAAGGACTCGGTTGTCCTGGCTTTCTGGATTTCCCGGAACGTCTTGGGGTCGTCGAACGGGATGCGCGAGAGGTCGACCTGCTCGCCGGTGTGCGCGGCGATCAGCTCTACGCACCGCTCGACGGCGGAGAGCATCCCGAGGCCGAGGATGTCGATCTTCAAGAACCCGCCGTCGGAGCAGGAGTCCTTGTCCCACTGCACCATCTGCCGTCCCTGCATCGCTGAGGGCACGATCGGGACGCAGTCGATCAAGGGTTGGGTGGAGATGACCATGCCCCCTGGGTGCTGGCCGATATGGCGGGGTAGCCCGTGGGCCTCGTCGGCGAGTCTCGCGAGCCACTTCCAGCGGGTGTGCTCCAGGCGCTCGGGTCCGAGCGCGACCCGAATGTCCTCGGCGACTGTGCCTTCCGAGCCCCAGCCCTCTGAGCCGCGGGCGACGCGGTCGAGCTCGGCGGCGGGGAGCCCGAGGGCCATGCCGAGCTCCCTGATCGATCGCTTTGCCTTGAAGCTCGGATAGGTAGCGACCAGTGCGGCGCGGTCGGGCCCGAAGTGCTCGGGGATCCGCAGGAGCAGGGCCGCGCGGATATCGCGAGGGAAGTCGATGTCGATGTCCGGCAGGCCGATGATGTCTTGGTGTAAGAACCGGCCGATCGCGAGGTCGTTGGCGATCGGGTCGATGTGTGAGAGGCCCGCGAGGTAACACACGATCGACGAGACGGATGAGCCGCGGCCGCGGCCGGGGGGTAGCAGCGCCCTGGCGGTGTCGGTGCCGCGTACTTCGAACGCGACCTGCCTGGCCAGCTCGAGGATCTCGAAGTGCAGCACGAAGAACCCGGCCAGGCCGAGCGTGTCGATCAACGCAAGCTCCTGATCGAGGCGGGCGGCGGCCTCGTCGTGATGGCGGGCGCCGGCGGGGTAGCGGCGCGCGAACTCGGCTTGGCAGATCCCGGCGAGCTCCCGCGCGGCGTCCCGGTTTTCGACGCCGGGGTAGCGGTAGCCCAGATCGCCGCCGAGATCGAACGTCAAGGTTTCCGCGAGGCGCACGCTCTCCGCGGCTGCACCGGGGAACTCGGCGAACCTGGCGGCCATGCCGGCGGGTGTCGCGAGCACGTGTGTGTCGTTGGGGCGCAGCTGCATCTCGCTCGCGTCCAGCGTCTGGCCGTGGCGGATCGCGACGAACGCGTCCTGCAACTGGGCCCGCTCGATGCTGTGAGCGTGAACGTCACCGGTCGCGACGGTCGGCACGCCGAGCTTGGCCGCGAGGCGCTCGCGGGCACGGTTGCGTTGCAGGTCCGCGGCCGCGTATGGGCGCTGCAGCTCGACCCGCAGCGAGTCGCGCCCGAATGCGTCGAGCAGCCGCCTCGCGGTGGCCTCGTCTTCGATGCCGTGCTCGTGACAGCCGGTCAGGCAGACCAGCCCGTCCGCGTGCTCCAACACCCCGTCCAGGGAAATAGAGGGTTGCCCGGCGCGGCGATCCTTCGCGTCTCGTGTGTGCGAGTGGGCGCGCGTGAGCAGCCGGCACAGGTTGCTCCACCCCTGCCCGTCGCGAACCAGCAACGTCACATGCCGCTGCCGGTCTCCCTGGCCGACTGTAGAGTCGATCGTGACCTCGGCCCCGAAGATCGCGTGGACCGGGCGCTCGCCGTTCGCGGAGTCGCGGGCGGCCATCGCCAGCTCCATCGCCCCAGCCAAGGAGTCGTGATCGGTCAGCGCAAAGGCGGTGTGCCCGAGCTCCCCCGCCCGCTCGATCAGCTCTTGCGGTGTCGAGGCGCCGTCCAGCAGGGAGTAGGCGCTGTGAGCATGCAGCTCCAGGTACGGCGGGGTCCCGGGCATCTGCTCACGCCTGTTGGCTGAACCACCTGTCGGCGAGCACGTCGCGGAACACCACGACCCGCCCGCCGGTGACCGTGGTCACCTCGTAGTAGCGGCGGCGCACCGGTTTGTCCCTCCACCACGCGAACCCGTTCAGCCAGTCGCGTTTGACCGTTTCGACACGCACACCGTCGATGACCAGCGGCCTGCCCCTGTCATCGACCTGCACCCGGATCGCCTGCGGCACGTTCAGCACGCCGGGCGGGGAGACGAACGTTCTCATCCGACCCACGGGGTCAGCATGTGGCGGTGCTCCGGCAGCGGCGACTCGACCTGCATGCTCAGAACGCGCAGGATGGCGTGGGGACCGCCGAGTGCCTGGACCTGCGCGATGGCCTTGCGGCGGCGCTCTTCGCGTGCGCGGAGCTCTCCGTCGAGCACGCTCGTCTGATCGCCCGTCGAGGGCCCGAACTCCACGACCGCCAAGCCCAACGCGGTGGCCGGTGCGGGCAGCTGCCCGAGCGGTGCTGTGAGCGCGAGCAGGATCCGCCTGGCGTCGCAGATCGCTTCGCGCAACACCACCTCCTCACACCACGTGCCCCGTTCGACGAGCCGCGCGGAGAGAACGAGCACACGGATCGTGCGGCTCCGTCGCTCCGGCCGCCCCAGCAGCCGGTCGACGAGCACGCCGAGCGTCCGCGCGAGCAGCTGCCCGGAGTTCGCCTCGCCGAGGTCCATCGACTCCTCCAGCCGGTCCTCCACTCGCCGCGTCTGTAGGGGCGTGTCGTAGCCGAGCGCCAAGCGTCGCGCGATCGTACCGGGCTCGCCGAAGCGGTCGGCGACCGCCGCCGCACCGAGCTTGACTAGCGCGCCGAGGGTCTCGATGCCGAACCGCTCGAGCGTGGGTACAAGCGGCTCCGTCTCGGGCCGGTAACGCAGCACAGATACCGGCCGTGCGGCGAGGTACCGCCGAGCTTCCCGATCGCCGACCACCCGCGCGCGACGCGAGCGCGCTTCCAACGCCGCCGCCAACGCACAGAACCGCGTAGGGGCCGCCCCGATCCGCGGACGGCTGCCGAGTGCATTGCCGGCGGCGGCGATCACACCGTCGCGGCCGCCGTGGATCCCTTCCAGTCCCTGGGCGTCGAAGTAAGCAAGCCCCGGCCGCCGGGCGAGCTCCAGCTGCGCGCCGATCCCCTCCAAGGCCCGGGCGGCCTGGTCCCAGGCGCGGGCGACCTTGATCGGGTCGCCGGGTATCAGCTCCAGGTTGCGGCAGTGCCCGAGCGCCTCACCCAACGTCATCCCCGTTCGCACACCTTGGGCTTGCGCGCTGGCGGTCACTTCGCCGATCGCCATTGCCCCGCCGCCGCTCGGCGCGATTGCCAGCGTTCGCCCGAGCAGGTCTTGGGAGCCGCCGGTCGCGACGCGCAGCTGGAAGCGGGGGATGTGCACGCACACGACCATTCGTCCTCGGCTCTCCCCACGGCGTTTCACCCCTGAGCCTCCCGTTGATCGCGGGCGGCCTCGAATCGCTCGGCGAATGCGGCCGAACCGGGCAGCAGGCGCTTAGGATCTTTGGCGATGATCAGCTGGTAGACCCCGCGTTCGTACTCCGGGTTCATGCTGATCTGCGGCTCGTGCTCCAGGATCCAGTCGAGCTGGCCGGCACGCCGCGCTGCTTCGGCACGAGCGAAGGGGATGTGAGGCAAGCTTCCCGATACGAACATGTGTTCGATTGTTGCACCGCCGTCAAGCCCTACTCTGAAGCGTGTGTGTGGCAGGTATTCAACGACGGTCGGGCCCGAAGAGATCGGCAAGCAGATCGGCAAGCCGCTCGGCGTGCGGATCAGTGAGCAGGCGGGTAGGCCCGCCTACAACATCGCGCCGACCGACGACGTGCTGGCGATCGTCGCGCCGGAGGGGAAGCCGGAAGCGAGGATGGTCCGGTGGGGTCTGGTGCCGCCGTGGGCGAGGAAGATCGACGGGGCGCCACGCATAAACGCCAGAGTCGAGCGGCTCGTGAAGGACAACTACTACGGGGTCGCCGCCGACCCTCCGCACCGCGCCCTCATCATTGCCACCGAGTTCTATGAGTGGGCCAAAGCCGAGCAGAAGGGCAAGGTCAAGCCCGCACCCTTCGGCTTCACCGTCGATGGAGGCAGGCCGTTCTGCTTCGCCGGCCTATGCGCGGTCAACGGCCGGGTCGAGGGCGGGCCGATCGTGAGCGCCGCGATTCTGACCTGCTCGCCGAACGAGCTGGTCCGCCCGATCCACGATCGAATGCCGGCGATCCTCGCGGACGTCGAGGACTGGCTCACATGGATGAACCCGGGCGTCTCCGTACACGACGCGCTTTCGACGTGCACTCCGCTCGCGGTCGAGCGGATGACGGCGCGGCCCGTGTCCGCGGCCTTCAACGATGGGCGCAACAAAAGCCCCGAGTTTTTCGAGGCCGCAGACGACGCAGAGCAGCAGCTGTCGTTGACCTGACGCGCCGTGTCGTGCTCAAGCCGGGCGCTCGCGGACGACCTCCCGCGCGTCCTTGTCCTCCCTCAGCCCCTTGTAGGAGGGGTGCCGGAGGGAGCCGTCGCGGGTCCACTCCCGGAACTCGATCTCGGCGACCAGGTCGGGCCGCACAAAACGCGCCTCCCGCGGTGGCTGGGTACCCACGAAGGGGCTGGTCTTTCGGGCACGTGCCTGTAGCTTCTTGCCGAGATGGTCCAGCTCCCGAACGGTGAAGCCGGTACCGACGCCGCCGGCGAAGCGCAGGACGGGGGCGCCGTCCTCGGCCGGTTCGTAGTGGCCGACGAGTAGCGCGCCGAGGCGTCCGGCCCGGCCTTTTTTACCGGGGAGCCAGCCGCCGATCAGGAGCTCCTGGCTTGAGATGTTCTTGATCTTCAACCACTCTCCGCGGCGGCTACCCGGGCGATACGGGGAGTCGAGGCGCTTGGCGACGATGCCCTCCAGTTGCTGCTCCCTGCTGGCGGCGAGCAGCGCGGTGCCCTCGCCGATGTAGTGAGCCGGGACCTTGACACGGTCGCGATCCAGCTCCAGGGCAAGGAGGCGCTCGCGCCGCTCGAGATAAGGCAGATCCAGCAGTGACTCTCCGTCGAGCCAGAGCAGGTCGAAGATCATGTAGCTGGCCTGCCTGGCGCCCGGCTCATCGTGCCCCGCCAGACCCTGAAAGCTCGGCCGGCCCTGCTCGTCGAAGGTGACGATCTCACCGTCGAGCATCGCCGAGTGCGACCCCAGCGCCTCGCTCAGCCCTGCGAGCTCGGGGTAGCGAGACGCGCGGTCGATCTCATTGCGACTCAGCAGCTCCAGCCGGCCCGGCTCGCAGCGACCGATCGCGCGGATCCCGTCCCACTTCACCTCGAACGCCCACCGCGACTCGTCGGCGGGGAGCGTCGAGAGCTTCGCGAGCATCGGCTTGACGAACGGCGGCATCTCGCTCATGCAACGAATCTACCCGCACCCGTCCGAGCGCATCCACTCGTTTTTTTTCGCAAACTCCAGCAACATCCGGGGCTGGGTCTTGTGCTCGCTGCCGGGGGTGCCTATGTTGCTCCACGACGCGGAACCGAGTCGCGAAGAGCGAGGCCACCGAGGTGTGAGGCCGCGCCACCCAAGAGCCGATTGAGCCGCAAGGCGAGAGGAGCAAAGGGTTCCTCAAGCGGCCCGGGACCGCGTCATTTTTCGTTCACGGAGCGGAGCAGTCCCGCGGCTGACGGCCCCGCGTCCCACGGGTCGCGATGAGAGCGGCGGACGGGGATCGAACCCGCGACTTCGACCTTGGGAAGGTCGCGCTCTACCATCTGAGCTACCGCCGCACGAGGGCCTGGCAAGCCGTCTGCCGAGCCGCGTCGGCTGATCTTACCGGGCGCTCCGCGGCCGCCTACGCTGTGGGCGAGCGAATCTCCTCGCGCAGCATGCGGCCACCGAGGTGTGAGGCCGCGTCACCCAAGAGTCGATTGAGCCGCGAGGCGAGACCGGCAAGGGGTTCCTCGAGCGGCCCGAGACCGCGTCGTTTCGTTCCCCGACGCTTGTTTGCACGAGGCGCAGGCTGGGACGGCGTCGGGGCTTTTGCACCCCAGACTCAGGAGGCCGGCCGAGATGAGCAGCGCGACGCGTCCGTCTTCAGGCCAGTCGGCGTGATCGTGGGTCCGTAGGAGAGGAGCACGGGTTCGCCGGGCCGGGAGGCACAGAAGACAGCACGCGAGTTTGGATAAGGGCCTGCTTCCGGATTTGCCGGATCCAAAAAGCGGCCTTCCAAAAGCCACGCGACACTCCCCGATGGCGTGACGGCGAGATTCCTGACCCCGGCCGACCCGGCTTCGATGTTTTCCGCCGCGACCCAGCTGCCGCCCACTCCCGCGTGTCCCGGCTGAAGATCTTCGACGTACACGAGCACCGCGGTCCCGGAGGCGTAACGGACGGCGTAGGCGAAAACCGAGCCTGCCAGATCTACCGCCGTGAGCGGTTCGCTGCGCGGGAAGTCAATCTCTCGAACCTCGTGCCTCGGGAGCCATTCGGCGAAGACGATGTCGTAACCCCGGCGGTCCGTGGCGCGGAACACGCGCACCCTCGCGTTGGCGGCGATCGTCCGACACACGTGCGAGGCGCAGATCGCCTTTGCGTTCCACTCACCCGCACGAGCGGACGGCACCCCCACCACGACAAGCGCGAGGGCCAGGAGGCCGACGACGATCGCAGCTCGTGATGAGATCGCCAGGCGCTGGAATGTTGAGGTCGCCATCCTCACTGGTTTACTGGGCCCTCCAGGTAGGCCGTGGCGGCACGAACCGTCGCGACGCAGTTTCCCTGGCAGGTCCCGCAATCGCCTCCTTCGGCCGTTCCATCCTCGAGGTAGCCGAAGCCTTGGCACTCGGGGCAACTGGCGAGCCCGGTACCCGGATCGATCCAACTCGCATCCTCGGGTTTACTGCTCATCGCGGTTCCTCCATATCTCTGGGTAATTTAGGTCATCCCGTCAGCTCAAGTTGCTCGCGGTGGGTCCAGGCTGGGGGGCATTGTTTGGCGTCCCAGCGCAGCGCCATTCGTAGCGCGTCGTTGTGGGGGCGGCGGTGGTTCTGTGCGACGTCGGTGCTGTCGACGCTGGCGAAGGGGTACTCGCTGCCGGAGAGTGCCATGCCGCGCAGCATGTGCAGCCAGACCGGGACTGGGCTGTTGCCGCATAGCGCGTTCATCGCCGCGTCCGTGCGGTAGTGCCAGCGACCGTCGCCGATGGTTGCATAGGCGCCGGAGCTGCCGAGGCAGACGCGTGGCCAATGCTCGGCGAGGCGCAGCAGACGGTCGATCGGCTCGTGCATGTGCCAGACCGGAGCACCACGCTGACCGTGGGGCCAGCGGCGGATCAGCGCATCGTTGTCATCGCCGGTGCCGTCGATTATGTCCGGAATGACGGCCCAGGTGGTTTGGTGCTGCAGCCAGTGTTCACACCAGGTGTAGTAGGCGGGCCAGTCGGTTTGGGTGCCGCTGCGCCACAGGCTGAACGCGCCGTTGTCGAGCATGACCGACTGCCCGATCTCGTGGCAAACGGCGACTTGCTCGGGCCGCGCGTAGGACACGCAGAAGCACCGGCCGGCGAGGCGTCCGAGGACGCCGACGCCGGTGATTGGGGTGCCGTGGTAGTGGATCACTGCTCGTCCTTCGACTGCTCATCCTCGCCGGGCAGCACCGCGTCGAGCACGGGCTTGAGGGCCTCAGCGTCCGCAAGGAAATGTTCGTAGGCGCGGGTGACGGCGATCGGGTCGGCGTCGTCGGCGCAGGAGATGTCGTGGAGGTAGTCGTGGAGTCGTTCGACGTGGTCGCGTAGGTCCTGGACCTTCGGCGGGATCTCTTCCGGCTCGTCCTCCGGGTCATCGTCTGGTGCGGCCTGCGGCGGGTCGGTGGCCGGCGGCGGGGGCAGCATGGCGTCGGCTACGGCGCTGACCGTGGTGGCGACCACGTCGCCCTCGGGGCAGGCATCGAACACTTCGATCATCGCCTGCTCGTCGTGGTTGGCGAGGACCGATACCAATGCTCTAGTTCCGGTGGCGCCGGGAAGCGTGTCGGGGTTCTTGAAATCGACGCGGCCTTTGCGTTGGAGGGCGACGATCACCCGTCCCTGCTGGCTGAGCTTGTTAGCGTTGGCCTTTGTGAGTTCGAGGTCGGCGAACTCGCTTTCGGCCCACAAGCCGAAGGATTCGCGGCCGTAGGTCAGGTGCGCCTTGGCCTCCTGGAGCAGGTGGAGCTCGGCGGCGAGCAGCTGGCCTTCGCGCTTGAAGGCGTTCCCGTGTTTGCGGGCCTTGTTGATGATCGGCCGCAGCTCGTGCTTGGAGAGCAGCGCGGGCACCACCTCCCCGGTCGCAGGCTTCGTAGCGGGCTCGGCCTTCGCCTTCGCGGGACTCGGTTTCGTGGACACCTGTCCACTGGGCGCGCCCTTGCCGATCAGGGCCTCGACAATCGAGGGCTTCTCAGCGGACGAGGATTTCCGCTTGGCGGTGTGGGGTTTAGTGGACAGCTGTCCACTGGGCACGGCCTTGGCGAAGAGGGTCGCCGGTCGCTTGTCCTTAGGAGTGGCGCGCCGGCGGGGCGTGGGGGTAGAGTGTGTCTTAGGCATGAGGAGAAGTACCTTTCTCTTTATGTTTAGGTCCCGGCGGTGAGTTGACGCTCACCGTTGGGGCCGGGCCTAGCTTTCAGATGAAGCCAGGGCGTTTGCTTGACCTATTAATTATACTTCGGCGTCGGACGGAATCGGGGCTCGCGGGGTAAATTGGCGCATAATTGGTGCAAATCGGGCACACAATTGATGGGGTATGCTTTTGTCGCCCGATGTGGGGTACTCTCTGGTGAGAGAACGAAAGTGCCACACGATGCCAAAGGAGGGTCCGAGCCATGCGTACTGTTATCCACCGCGACATGACGCTGTCGTTCAACGGTGAGACCTATGGCGTGCTGGCGGGCGGCTCCGGCTGGGGCTATCTGATCCATGACCACGCCGGTGTCGAGGTCGCAGATGCGTTCTTCACGCTTGCCGAGGTGCGCGACTACGTAGACAAAGCACGCGCCGAGGGCTGGGAGCGACTGGGGGAGGACCGATAGATCGTCTACTCCTTTAGTTAGCCTAGCTCGTCAGTGGGTAAGGCTCGCAGTGCATGGCCGGCACATTGCCAACCGGCCGTCCTTGCGCAGACTGAAGTGCTCGTGCCGCACGTTCGGCGTCGCGTCGATCCGTAGCGCTCGGGTAGCACTCCTCACCGTTGGTAAACACGACCTTGTACTTCGTCCCCGCGCTCGATAGGTCGTCAATAATGCGCGTCCCGTTGGCAAGCATGGTGTCGGCTCCTTTGTTTACGTGACCCATTAATTCATAATTATACTGCCGGGGTCGGACGGAATCGGGGCTCGCGGAGTAAATTGGCGCACGATTTTTACACTTTGGTGAAGGTAAAAGTCAGGCGGCGCGAAGCGCCGCCGCGCGGTGACGGGGCCGGTAAAGGCGAAATGCGCTCAAGGTGCCAGCAAGCGGGGTCAAGTGACCCGGGGAAACGCCTCGTAGCGCGGCCGAGGACTTGACGCCGCGTGGCCGATCTCTCCGACCAGCCCACAATGTTCGTCATTGGCAGTTTTCACTGCCAATCTCGCTGACTTTCTTCTGCGTTTGCGCCCCACGCAGACGATCGAAGTTGCCCCAGGGGTGCGGACAAGCTGGAGAAGAAAGGCCGCGGCTGGCACCCGAAGGCGGCGTGACTTTCCCGATAGATGGCGTCGGCCGGTCAGTGACGGATGTGGCTCACGAGACGGCGGCGGCTGAGCAACGCTTCGCTCGCTCCAAGCCAGCCCTCCCCACGAGGCTGGCGTCATCAGTCCTCGGCGCGGAAGCTGCGTGCGATCTCTTGACCGGTGGCGAAGTAGTGCCGGAACACGTACAGCAATGGGCTCCATTGCTGCGGGTCGATGTGGCTGGTTTCGGGCTTGACGATGCTCGGGTGCGCATGAACGCGTTGGACGTGGGTCTCGACGATCCGGAAGTACTCGCCGTCGGGCCGCGTCGCGGGCTCGTGGATCGCGGTGACCTTGGCCTCGAGCTGCAGCGGACACTGCGCGATCCGCGGCGGCTTGACGGTCTCGGAGATTGTGGGGGTCAGGCCGGCGGCGGAGAACTTGTCGGGCTCGTAGCGGAACGTGTCGGCCTTGTGCGCGGCCGGTGGGTTGCGGCCGGTCAGCGGCGCGAGGATCTCGACCTGCTCGACGAGGTCGGGTCCGGGCAGGTTGATCGTGCACTCGCGCTCGCGCTGCAGGTTGGCGAGCGTATGCGCGGTGCTCTCCCAGCCCATCACGACGACGTAGCCGAGCGCCCAGGCCGAGGACATCGGCCCGATGTTCGGCGTCCCATCGGCGTTCAGCGTCGTCACGAGCGCGATCGGCGTGCCGAAGTAGAGGATGCTCGGCCAGATCCCCTGATGCTCCCCCGCGACGGGAGCGACGTCGTGGGCAGCGTTGGGAGTGGCGTCGAGAGCCGTCTCGGTATCACCTGTGCTGGGCTGCATCCCCGTAAGTCTCGCACCCACGCACCGAACGCGGGCTTCGACCCGCGCCCTACGCCTCACCCCGGCCGGACGCCGAGCGCTCGCCACCCATCTACAGGTGTTTGGACTGTTCTACTACTAGGGAGCATTCCCGGGATCGCTTCTATAGGATCGCGGCACATTTCTTGACGTCGGTGATTGGAGGAGAGCGTATGGAGTCTCTAGTACTGGGAGATGGGCGCGAATGAATCGAACGCAGCCGGGTGTCGACACGCCTACCTTCGAGACGCCCAAGCGCAAGCGTCTCGAGTATGTGCCGGGACAATATTTCGTGCGCATACACCCTGGGGCAGTGAGGCCGCACCTGGGCTCGCAGGAACGACTCGCGAGCTTCGCGGAGCTGACGTTCACCAGCGACATGGCGGACTCGATCCCCCTGGAGGTGGCCGAACCGCTCGACTACCTGCGCGAGAATGCGGGACTGAAGAATGTCCGGCCGCTGTCCGCGGATGCCGTTCGCGCGCGCGTCCAGCACGCCGATGTTTCGGGACGTCAGCGCGACCAGCTTGCGGTGGCCGCGTCGGTCATGGGGGAGCAGGAGAACGAGGACCAGCTGGCGGGCATCGCAATCGCGGAGCTCGATCCCAAAGTCGGAGTGGCGAACCTCCGCAGGGCCGAGTCGGCGGGCGCCATCGATTTCATCGAGCCCGTCCCCGCGCGGTGGCTGGCGGGTGCCACAGTCGCTGATCCACATCACAACCTTCAGTGGGGACTGCGTGCTATACGCTGGTTCGATGCCCAACGACCAGACGCCAGCTCCATGAGCGTCGGAATCATCGACACGGGTATCGACGAGGGCCATCCCGACTTCGAAGGGGTCGAGATGAAATATGACCACGTGGGGACGCGCGCCGAGGACATCGTCGGCCATGGGACACACGTCGCGGGAATCATTGCCGCGATGGCGAACAACGCCGTCGGGATCGCGGGTGTCGCCTCCTGTCCGTTGCAGATGTGGAAGGTATTCCCCGACGAGCCGCACGACGACCGCTACTACACAGATCCCGACCGGTTCGCCGACGCACTGCTCGCCGCGTCACGCGCGGGGATCAGCGCGCTGAACATCAGCCTCGGCGGCACCGGCTCGGCGCAGACCGAGCAGCTCCTGATCCAGCGCCTCATAGATAACGGCGTCACGGTGGTCGCTTCTATGGGAAACGAGGCCGCACGTGGCAACCCGACCCTGTACCCGGCTGCTTACGATGGAGTGTTGGCGGTGGGGGCTATCGCCGAGACACGTGAGCGCTCATCGTTCTCGAGCACCGGTCCGCACATCGGGATCTGCGCGCCGGGATCAAATATTTTGTCGACGCTCCCATGCCGCAAATCGGCGCATCGCAGCGAGCGGATGTACGCGGCGTGGAGCGGAACATCGATGGCCGCACCGCATGTCACGGCGGCGGCCTTGGTTGCCGCCAAGCATCCGACGTTCGGCCCGGCCGAAATCAAGGATCGGCTCCGCGAGACGGCTACACGGCTGCCGGCGATGGGCCCAAGACGCCGTACACACGAGTATGGTGTCGGCGCGCTCGACCTCCATGCGGCGCTATCCTGAGTTCCTGTGAGACTCGATTTCAAGTTCCGGGAGAATTCGCCGCCAGCTGAGCGTAAGCGCGTGATCAAGCGGGTCAAGAAGCTCGGCGCAAAAAAGGTCGAGGCGATGTTTCCCGACGAGAAAGACGCCGAGCTCGCGTCGCTCTACAAGGCCGAGGGTATTCCCGAGGAGCAGTCGAGCAAGGTTATCTCGACACTCAGCAAGCTCGACGAGGTCGAGTACGCTGAGCCGACGCCCGTGCGCGCGCTGATCCGCTGAGGAAGTCCCGATCGTAGTCCTTACCGCCGCCCCCGCGGACACGCAACGGTCCTCCGCGGTTCCGCCTGCGTCCCATCCAAAAAGCTAAAGGTCGCCGAGAACCGAAACCCGCCGCGCGGACAGGTCTTCGGCAGCACAACGCTCTTCGGCCTGTACGGGACCAGCTTCCCGTGCCGCCGTTCGTAGTAGGTGAGGTTTCCGCCGAGCGTCACCTGCACCCGCACGACCGACAGGTATGGGGCGCCGGGGAGGCTTTCGACGAGCGGCACCGTGAGCTTCAGGTCGCCGGCCTCGAGCAGCGAGGGCATCACCACGCGGGCGGCGACGGGGGAGAAGCCCGTGGCGGCGACAAGCAATCGTATGTACCCGTTCTGCGAGGGTCCCGCCACCAGGGCGATGTTCCCTTTCTCCGTATCGATTTCGCCGCCGACGGGGATCTCGACGAACGCGTTGCCCGAGCCCATCTGCGAGTTTGGTGGGCAGGCGGAGGCTCCGTGGGCTTCGAGTTCTGCCACCGCGCACGAGGCCACGCCGAGGCCGCTGGTGGCGATCCCCAGGTTGGACGGGTAGTGGAAGTCGACCCCGGTCAGCGGCGAGGGCACCTGTCCTGCGGGAGCGCTGATCTGAAAGCCGAGCGAGACCGTCGTGGGGGCGCCCAGCCGCAGGGGCGTGAAGACCGTGCTGATGCTCACCGACTGAGCCGCCGATGCGCTCCCCGTGATGCAGGCGCAGAGCGCGAGTGCGATGGTGAGGATCTGTGCTCGGGACATGGTGTGCTCGAACCCTGGGGCGGGGTCAGTAGGTGATCTTGCCGATCGCCTGGACCGTGAGCCAGTATTTGTGTTCGCCGCGACGAATGAAGACGCCAAACAGTTCGCCGCTCCCGCGGGCGTGGGCATAGCGCCCGCTGGCGCCCGTGATCGAGAACGCGCCGCGGAAGCTCGGTTCGGAGCTGTTCGGGTTGCTGAGCCTGGCTTTGGCCTTGCCGCTGATCGATCCGCTGTGGCCTTCGATCGTGAAGCGGGCCGAGACGGTCGGTTCGCCGTTGTAGACGAAGTACGCCCGTAGGTTGCCCGGTAGGGTGCCCGCGGCGTCGCCTTCGTCGATCAGTTCGGAGCCGTCGCTGGTGATGAAGCGCAGCTTGCCTTCGTCGCGGACGTTCAAGGTACGGGCGGCGGCAGCGCGGGCGGGCGGGATTCCCATCGCTGCCACGGCGATCGCGAGCGCCGCGAGCACAGCCGTGCGCCCGGTCGACCTGTCGAATCCTCTAGCCCACCTGGCAAATCTCATTGCACCCCTCCACTTCCGCGTGATCTGTCTAAAAACCGTGATTTGTCTAAAGACGATGCTAGCCCTCTGCTCGACGGCGCTCGCCGGTTCCCCGCACGCATCCGCTTGGCCAGTCGCCAGGCGCGCATCAGCGCGAGCGTGGGGGAGACGAGGGGCTGGAGCTCGGCTTGCAGGCGCTTGACGATCGGCGCCGCGAGCTCGCCCCGAGCGCCCGGGGCGGAGGTGTAGTAGGCCACGACACCGATGAGCATCATCGCGTGGTGCGGGCCGTCGGTCAGCGCGCGCGCCTGCAGGGCGGCTCGCCGAGTTGCTTCGGTGAGCACCTGGGAGAGCTCGTCACGATCCGGGTATAGATCGATGTAGCCGATGCCGCCAGACCCGCGGCTAGCCGACCCGAGCCCGCCCGGGGTAGGCGGGCTCTCATCATCACCAGCCTGCGTGTCCTCCTCGTGGTCGACGAGTCCGTCGAGCAGCGTGAGCACGGTACAGGTGGATAGGTAGGCCGATGCGATCTCCTCTGCTTCCTCGCGCGTCGTACTTGGATCGGCAGCAGCCGCGATCAGGGCGTGCACCGCAAGCACGGAGGACGCCGCGCCCGCGAGCAGCTCGCGCCACCCCAGCTCCGTCCAGTCGGCCTCGTCACGAGCCCATGCCTCGACCTGTGCGGTCCCGAGCTGCGAAGCGGCGTGCATCCTCGTCTGCGCTTGCCCGCTACGCGCCGCTGTTCGCTGTGAGACCTCTGTGATGGCTGATGCGGCGGGCAGGCGCGCGATGGCGGAGCCGACGCTGCGAGAAAGTTCTTCGAGATAGTCGCCGCAGGCGCCATCCGACTTCTCGAAGAACTTTCTCGAACCGTCGTCTCTTACAGTGACCGCGTCCACGAACGTCGCAAACAGGCGCTCTCCGCGTGCGAGTGGATCGGCCGAAGGACGCTCGGTCAGGCCGTCGAGGTAGTCGTAGAGGAGCTCGAGGGCGACGATCGCCACGACAACATCCCTGCGGTGAGCGCGTGGCGCGAGTGTGGCGAGCATCGCCGCCGCCTCGGCGTGGAAGCCCTCGCCGTGAAGCTTGTCTTGCGCGAGCGCCCGCAGTTCCGAGTCGTCGATCTCGCCGGCGCGCTGCTCCCAACGGCGCAGCTCGCCGCGCACCACGGGCGCGACGCTCGTCCAGTAGCGGACATGGGCCAGTACGAGCGCCAACCCGGCGCGGGCCACGAGCCGCCGATCGCCGAACGCAGGTACGCGTCGGCGGTCGCCGAGTGTGGCTTGGGGCCGTCGATCGCGGAGCGTGGAGGAGCCCATCTCAGCGTCCCCCGAAGCGCCGGCGGCGCTCTGAGAACTCGGCCAGCGACGCTTCGAGCGCCTCGCGCGTGAAGTCGGGCCACAGCTCGTCGCGGAACACGAGCTCCGAGTAGGCGCTTTGCCACCCCATGTAGTTCGACAGCCGCTGCTCGCCGCTGGTGCGGATGATGACCTCTGGGTCGTGCATCTCCGGGGCGTACAGACACGCTCGGAACTCCTGCTCGTCGTCAGATTGATCGGATGGGAGCCCACCCACCCCGGCCAGGCGGCCGTCGGCCGCCTGCGCCACCATCTTGGCCGCGAAGCGCTTGGCCGCGTCCACGATCTCCGCGTGCCCGCCGTAGTTGAACGCCATGAACAGCGTCATCCGCTCGTTCGCTTCCGTCAACGACTCAGCCAGGTCCATCTGCTCGAGCAACGGCTCGGGCAGCCCCTCGCGGCGGCCGATGAAGCGCATCTTGACCCCGTCGCGGTCGAGCTCGGGAGCCTCGATCGCGATCCGCTGGGTGAACATCTCCATCAGCGCTGCGACCTCCGCGGCCGGCCGCGACCAGTTCTCGGTCGAGAACGTGTACACCGACAGCTCGTGGATACCGAGCGTCAGGGCGTGGCCGATGGTGTCCTTGAGCGTGTCCGCGGCGGCGGTGTGGCCCGCGGCGACGGACAGTCCCCGCTGGGCTGCCCAGCGTCCACTGCCGTCGGTGATGATCGCGACGTAACGCGCCGCCGGGCGGTGTCCATTGGCCGGGCTTGGGGGAGTCGGGCTGGTGGGTATTGGGTTTGCGGGCATCTGTTGGCTCATCGTGTACCTGCGCAGGGCTGCCGCGCCACCTACCCGTTCTCCAGGGCAAGCCCCGACGATATGCGCGAGGCTCGCCAGCCGGGGCCGATCACGATCGCCATGGTGGCGGCGAGCACGATCGCGAACAGCTCGAGCGGGCGAGCGCCCGTGACGATGCTCGCGAGCGGAAAGCCCGTGACCTGGCGCAGGAAGCCGTCGATCACGACCTCGCCATAGATTCCCGCGAGCGCGCCGGCCAGGCAGCCGGAGCCGAGCATCAACAGGGCTTCGAGCAACAGGACTCGCCGCAGGCGCCACGGCTTGGCGCCTTTCAGACGCGAACGAGCCAGCCACGCGCGTCGCTGGGAGAGGCTCGACAGGAGCGCCACGGCCATCGCTGCGATCGCGGCCCCCAGCAGCAGCGTCGAGATCTCCTGCAGCTGGCCGAGCCCTTCGCTGGTCAAGGCGTCGATGCTCGCTTCCCGTCTGGCGGCGGTAGCCACTTCGAGGCCGTTTTGAGTTCCCGCCCGGCCACCCGGAGCCACCGCGAGGGCGCGCGCGATCTCCGCTTGCGCCAGCGCGGTGTTCGTTCCCGGATCGAGAGTTACGCCGAGTGCCGTCGGCGCCGACGTTTGCCACAGACGACTGTAGTCGGCCGTGCCGATGAAGATCACCCCCGGGGGCCAGGCGAGGTTCGTCGTGAGGGCCGCGACCCGGAAGCGAGCATTCCCGGTGGGAGTCGGCAGCGTGAGGGTCCCGCCCACGCCCACGTGGTGTTCTTCGGCAATCTGTTTGGAGACGGCAATCCAGCCATAACCCACCGTCCCACCCCCGACCCTAGGCTTCGCTTCGGGGGGAAAAGCATAGGCCGCACTTGGGACGCCTTCGCCGATCCTCCGCTCCGCGGTCGCGGCGTTGCCCTCCAGGACCTCACTTTGCAACACCTGCCGGCTCGCGCCCGGCGGGCGCGCGATGATCCAGACGCGGCGGTTGCCGAGCTCCATGAAGCCACCCTGAAAGGTGCTTACGTTCTCGACGCCCGGAACGCGGGCGATCCGCGCCGCGTCCTGGCCTCCGGAGAATTCGTTGACGGCCTGGTTATCGCCTGGATTTGTGACCCAGATATCCGCCGCGGCCACGTAGCTGTGGGCGAAGGAGTGGATTCCGCGCAGCAGGTTCTCGCGGGAGCCGCCGAGCGCGATCGTTCCGAGCAGGGCGACCGCGCCGGTCGCGGCGAGTGCGAGCGAGCGCAGCGTCGTCGCGCGCAACGACGCGAGCGCGACCGGGAGAGCGGTGAGCTTTCGGTAGCGCTGGGTCACGACCCGCATCAGCTCGAGCGCGCCCGCGAACACGAGCGGGACGGCCAGCACCGTGCCAAGCGCGAGCAGCGCGGTCGCGGCGATCGCGGCGGAGGGAACGAGCGCGTACAGCGTGCCGGCTCCCACCAGCAGGCTCACCGCGCCCGCGAGCAACCGCGCTCGCACGGCGCCACCGAGGGCCTCGCCTGGAATCGCGGCCTGCTGTTGCACGGCGTCACGCGAGCGTGAGCGACGCAGGTCGAGCAGCACGACGGCTGAGGCGAGGCAGGTGGCGAGCACGCCGCCGAAAAAAGCCAGCAGCACCGGACCCAGGCCGACGACGGCGCCCGAGCCGAGCGTGAAGGCCTCGGCGAGGTAAGCCGAGGACTGATGGAACACACCGACGGACAGGACATATCCGGCGCCCAGCCCGACGAGCGAGGCGGCGACCCCGAGGCACAGCGCCTGGCTGAGGACCATCTGGACGATCCCGCTGCGCCTGGTGCCCTTCAGGCGCATAACGGCGATCACCTGGCGGCGGTCGGGCACGGTCAGGAGCATCGCGTTGAACGCCAGCAGGAAACCGAGCATCCCGCCGATCGCCGCGAACAGCCCGCTCGCCAGCGCGCTCGGCCCGAGCGCCTCGCGCAGCAGCGTTACGTCCTGATCCGCGGGCGCGAGGGATGGGATCCCGCCCGCCCGCCCGCCAGCCGCCCCGAGCCGCCCTGCGGCGAGCGCGCGAAGCTCCGAGCGCACCTTCCCTTCGGCCCCGGGCCGCGCCTGCACGAAGATGCGTGTAATTCGTCCCGGCAGGCCGGCCAGCTGCTGCATCCGGGCCAGGGGCATCACGGCTACGAGCGCGCGTGAGAGCGCGCCGACCGCTTCGTGGCCGAGCACGGCCGAGACCCGCAGCTGGACAGCGCGGCCACGCATCTGGAGCGTCACCTCGCCGGGCCCGGCGGAGCCCTTCGGGGTCGGAAGTCTCAGCGCGTTGGCGCTCGCCTGGCTGAGGCCGATCGTGCCCGGCCGCAGCGCCGCGAGCGGAAGCGTTTCGGCGAGGCCGTCGAGCACCGCGAGGCTCGTATCCGTCCCCGCCAGATCGATCGTGACACTGCGGCCGTTTGGGGCGCGCAGCGTGGCGGTCTGCTCCAGCAGCGGGGCGGCCTGCTCGACGCCGGGCAGGTGCTCGACGCTGGAGAGGAGGTGTTCGTCGAAGCCCTGTCCGCTGCGGGCGCGGAGCTGCAGGGTGGCCGGCCCCGTGACGGCGCGCACGACTTCGCCGCTGGAGTGAGCGATGCTCGACTGGGCGATCACGCTCGCGAACACGAGCGCCACGGCGATCGCGATCCCGAGGCCGGCGAAGCACTCCTGGGCGGCGTGTGCGCGCAGCCAGCGGCGGTAGAGCGAGACGAGGTTCTCGGGCCCCAGACGCGCACGCGTCTGCACGGGCTCAACCTGCGACAACCTCGCTCACCTCCCTGTGCAGCTTGCCGTCGTGCAGCGCAAAGCTGTGGTCGGCCAGCCGCGCCGCGCCTGAGTCGTGCGAGACGAGCACCACCCCGGCGCCGCGGTCATGGGCGAGCTCCGCGAGCAGTTCGATGATCTTGGCGCTGTCGGTGCTGTTGAGGTTCGCCGTCGGCTCATCGGCGAAGATCAGCGAGGGATCGCCGGCCAGCGCCTCCGCAATCGCGACCCGTTGACGCTCTCCTCCGGAGAGCTGCTCGGGAGTGTGGCCGGTGCGGTCTGAGAGCCCGACGCGCGCCAACCACTGCAGCGCCTGAGCCTCAGCCTCTGCTCTGGGCACCCCGCCGAGCAGCAGCTTGATCGAGGCGTTCTCCAGCGCGGTTACGCGCGGCATCAGGCGATCTCGCTGCTCGATGTAACCGACGTCGGCAAACAGGTAGTCCGAGCACTCGTTGTCGGAGAACGAAGAGAGATCTCTTCCGCGGAAGCGGATCGTGCCGCGATCCGGCGCAAACACGGTGGCCGCGAGCTTCAGCAGCGTGGTCTTGCCGGATCCGCTCGGCCCCAGCAGGGCGGTCATCTCTCCAGGTGCGACGCTGAGGCTGACGCCGTCGATCGCGCGGACGTCAGCTCCAGTTCCGCGGTAGTGCTTCACCACGTCGTCGAACTCGAGCAACTCCTGCACCTTCTGCCCGGGAGAGGGTGTTATCCGCTCGCCTGCCGCCGGAGTGTGAGATCGGCGACCGGCTGCAGGCGGCGCTTGCCGCTGCCGCGCAGTTCGCCGTCGCCGATCGTGAGTGACTGGTCGGCGCCTCTGAGCTCGCCGAGGTCGCCGAGCGTCATCAGCATGGCGGTGCCCTCGTCGGCCAGGGACCGCAGCAGGTACAGGATCTCGTCGCGCTGGTCCAGGTTGACGCCGGCGACGGGCTCGTCGACCACGAGCAGCCGCGGCTGCAGCGTCAGCGCCTGGGCGAGCGCGAGACGGATGCGTTCGGCGCTGTCGAGCTCGGACATGCGTCGATGGGCGATGTTCTCGCCGGATACGCGTTGCAGGGCCTCGTGGGCTCGTGTGCGGGCCTCGGCTCGTCTTACGCCGTTGACGAGCAGCCCGTCGATCACCTCGTCGATCGCGGTTGGGCCAACGGCGGTGCGGAAGGACTTCTCGCAGTAGCCGATCTCGCGACCGAGGATCTCCTCGCCGTGCTTGGCGAGGTCGCGTCCGTCGAAGCACACGGTGCCGCTGTCGGGCGGGTCGATCCCCGCCACCAGACGCAGGAGGCTCGTGCGCCCGGAGCCGCGCGGGCCATAGACGCCGACCAGTTCGCCCGGGTCGATCTCCAGGAAGCCGTCGCGCAGCACCGTGACGTTGCGCCCGCCGCCGGTGTGGCGCTTGGAGACGTTGCGCAGCTCGAGCAGGCTCATGCGGCCGATCCCCGGGCGCGGTCACGCATGAGCGTCGACGCATCGAGGGGCTCGTGCACCCGCGCGTCGGCCTGCTCGCGTGCGAGCGCGCGGATCTGGCTGCGCGCGTACCGCGCCCACTGGATCTTGGCGGCGAGCGCGAGGTGCTTTTCCTCGGCCATCAGCCGGGCCTCCAGCTGCAGGGCGTTTGCAGGCGGGCTCGCTTGCTCGCGGGTGAGCCGGATGCTGGAGGTCTCGGCCAGGCAGGCCTGTTCGAAGCGCTCGATCGCGTGCAGCGCCGAAGCGGGGGGGAGCACGCCCACCTGGCGCGCGAACACGCCGGGAGCGTCGCCGCTGCGCGGTGACCAGGCGAGCAGATACTGCTCGTAGTCGTGCAGGCCCTTGGCTGTCGGCTGGTAGCGAGTTCTCGGCTGAGCTCGCGCGTTGGGGCCCTCTTCGTCCGGAGGGAGCCGTTCGATCATGCCACGCTGCTCGAGCGCTTTGAGCGCTCCGTTGATCTGCGAATGGGTGCTGAGCTCGATCGCGCCCGCGTAGGCGTCGTCGAAGCGCTGGAAGAGGTCGTAGGCGTGACCGCGACGCTCGATCAGCAGGCCCAGCACCGCCCAGTGTATGGGCGAGCGCATCGGCAAGACACTTCCGTCGCTGATCTCCCGAGCTCCCATCTCCTCCCACAGCGTACCTCAGAATGAAGGCGAAATTGGTCTGAATCAGACCAGTCTCAATCAGACCGGCTGAATCAGCTTACGGAACGCTCAAAAGGGGTCCAAGATGAGCGCAGCAAGTTTTGGAGAGAGGACTGCCCTTCCAAATTTCGCCGGGTCGGCGGAGAGGAAGGGGAGAAGTAATGAGGAGAGAGGGAAATGGGGAAGCACCGCAGGATCCGGACGTTCGTCCAGCCGGCCGGCTTCGCCGGACCTTTCGGCTGGACGAAGTCGCGGACCTGCTTAGCGCTAACTACACGCACACAGCGTGGCGCCACTCGCGCATGGGCCGCCCGCTCACCGATTGACCGTCCTACAGTTCCCTCTCCAAGGACGGTCAAGGGGGCCACGGCGTCAAGCCCCTCTCCGGCGCTCTGGCCTCCAAGGGCGTCGCGGTCGGTCCCCTCCGATCGCGGCGTCCATTTTTTCGGGGTGGGTGGGCACTCGATCGCCACCCCGTCCAACGTCTGCCCGGTTCACTGTACAAGTCGGCCGTACGGGACAGTGTCGCGATTCCCAGCAACTCCCCTTCCACCCGCGTGTTGTGTGGGTAAGGGGATGCACTATTCAGTTGTCAAAAACCGCCGTCCTGCAATGCCGCGCTCAGCCGTACCTCCGCCCATCCGTCTCGCTTCTCGAGCGAGCTCCGTGGGTGCTCGGAGCAGACCGCAGCGAACACTGCCGAGCAACATAGCCATCCGCTGCGACGGCACGGTCGATTCGGCGCACAAAACTGTTGGCTGGGGCGCCGAGGCCCAATGTTTGCAGGGGTCCGCGACGCAAACCTGGCGGGATACCGCTCCTCGCGACCGGCCATCGACCCTCTCCCCTCAACAATCCTCCAACCCTGCCGATCACCCCGGGGTGAATGGGGCCGATACCGATAATTCAGAGCGTCCTCGACATCGTTCTCCAGCTGGCGAATGTGTACCTGGCTCTGGCCCAATTGCACTATCAGCGCAGAACCCCGACGGGTCCAACCTGTTTGCCTCACAACCACCACGAAGCCAACCGTTTCACGGGCTCCGTCGGCACGAACACTCCGCTGAACCACAACTGCAAATGAACATCAGCTCATCCGCATCTATATACCAACCCACCCTCTAAGGAGAGGACCCAACACAATGAAACGCCTAACCAAGCACGCCACCCCCAGCACCTTCATCGCCCTCCTGGCCCTGATCTTCGCACTAACCGGAGGGGCCTTCGCCGCCACGAATGGAACTGGAAATGGGGGAGGGAAAGGGAATAAAAATAATCAAACCTTGACGGCGACCACGGCCAAGAAGAAACCCGCGCCCAAGGGCGCGAGGGGCCCCGCCGGCCCCAAGGGCGCGACCGGAGCCACTGGGGCAACGGGAGCGGCCGGTCCCGCCGGCCCCGCGGGTCCCGCCGGCGCGGCCGGCGCCAAAGGTGAAAATGGCGCGGCCGGTACGAACGGCACCGACGGTACCAACGGTAAAGAAGGCAATGAAGGTCAACCCGGTCAACCCGGCGAACCAGGCGCGATCCATCCCGGCAACCCGGTGGGCTCGGCTGAACCATTGCCGTCCAAAGCGACCGAGACGGGTACGTGGGCTTATGGCTTTACAGAAGCATCATTCACGCGTGTCGCGATCTCTTTCCCGATCCCGCTCGCTGCTGTGCTGCCAGAAACCAACGCCATCTTCGTTGAAGAAAGCCAAGGAACAGCACCACCGAACTGCCCGGGCACCGTCAAAAAACCGGAAGCGGCGCCTGGCTACCTGTGTGTCTACGGACTCGGGAGCAGCACGGCTTTCGACGTAGCGACAGACCCTGAGACGGGGGCAGCAGGACCAGGGACTAGCGGTGCGATCCTTCAGTTCGAAGGAGCCAAGGGATTTGGTTCCTGGGCCGTAACCGCACCCTAGCCACCCCCTCACCTCCCCCGCCCACACCGCCGCCCGGTTTTCACCCCCGGGCGCCGGTGTGCGGGGCCGGGGGTTTGCCGGGGTCGTACAGGGCTGACTATTGCGCTAGAGCAGAGGAAAGGCAACAACTAATGTCCAAGTTCACAAATAAAATCTCTCTCGGGCGCGCAACGGCGGTCAAAACGTTTACGCGGAATAACAACCCTGTATCGAGGCACGCAACGGCCGGCAAGCAAGAACGCGAGGGTAACCACCCAGCCCTGTTGCGTAGCTGTATCTCCACTCGCCTAATTTCTTTCCCCGCCCTCTTACTTTCTTTACTAGCCACCCTCGCCTTCGCCGCCACCCCAACCCTGGCCGCCAACACCACCCACCCCCTCCTCTCGACCTGCACCGGGGCGGGGCGGGGTGTGGCGGTGGATGAAACGACCCATGAAGTGTTCGTGGTGGGCGGTGGTGGTGTGGAGCGGTTTTCGTTCTCGGGTGGGTCGTGCTCGCTCGTGGAAACGCTCGACGGGACGGCGGCGGGGGGATTTTCCGGGGCTGAAGATGTCGCGTTCGACGCCAAGCTGAACCGGTTGTTCGTGGCGAATCATAGTGTGGTGGATGTGTTTGAAGTGGGCGCCGGTGAACATTATCTGTTCTCGATCGCGGGCGGCGCGGGTGTGCCGGTCGGGTCGCAGGGGTTCAACTCATTGGGGGTGGCGGTGGATGAAGCGACGGGTGTGGTGTACGCGAGCGACAACAACGATCATATGGTGGACGAGTTCAGCGCGTCCGCGAGCAAGGAAGAATATTTGGGTGATGGGTTCTCGACCGAACCGTATATTAGGCCCGTCGGCTTGGCGGTAAATGCGGCGGGGGATGTGTTTGTGAAGGTGAGCAACGAAAGTCACCTGAGCGTAGTCGTGGAGTTCGACAAAGCAGGCAATTATGTGCGGACATTGGGTGGTCCGGGTGCTGAGGCTGTGGCGGTCGAACCCGATAGTGGGGATGTGTTTGTGGCGTATCCGAAGTTCGTGGAAGAGTTCGTGTCTGAAGGGGTGTCCGAAGGGACGTTGGTGTCGCGGTTTGGTGGGCCGAATCTGGCGAGCGCCGCCGGTGTGACCGTCGATGGCGCGACTCATGAAGTGTTCGTGACCGGGCCGAGCCTGCATGTGTTTGGTCCGTCCGCGCCCGCGCCGAGCGTGACGACTGGTGGCGCGAGTAAAATATTGCCGGCGAGCGCGGAATTGAGTGGGGTCGTGAACCCGGAAAGCGGTTCGTTGCCTGCGAGCTATCAGTTTGAATACGCGACCGAAGCAGAATATACCGCGCCGTGCAAGGTATACGCGACTCCGGAAGCGGAATGGGAATCGTCGTGTGGGAGCTTCACGCACAAGGAGCCGGCTTCCCCTGTGGTTGTGGGTACGGGTACGGCTGGTGTGCCGGTGAGCTTGGACGTGACGGGTTTGTCGCCGAGCACCCATTATCGCTGGCGGATCGTGGGTTTGAATGAAAACGCGAATGGACAAAATGGTGAGGTCGAAGGTGCTACCGGCTCGTTTTATACGGCTGGTGCGCCGAAGGTCACCGAAGAGCAGGCTTCGGAAGTTGGTTTTACGAGCATGACGTTTGATGCGGACGTCGACCCGGGCGGGCTGGAAACGACGTACTATCTGCAGTACGGTACGAGCGAAGCGTATGGGTTGCATACCGCCTCGGTGAAGTTCGGCGCAAGCGAGCACGGCGCCTTCCCTGTATCTGTCGAAGTGACCGGTTTGCAGCCGGGTGTCGTGTATCACGCGCGGTTGGTGGCGAGCAATTCGGCCTCTGAACCGCCCGAAGGTTCGGGTCCCGTTCCTGGCGGGGATCTGGTGTTTACGACGTTCCCGTTGGTGAGTGGTTTGCCTGATGGGCGGGTGTTTGAATTGGTCAGCCCGTTGCGGACCCATAACGCGGATATCTATTCGCCGGATATGGGGGTGTCTGATTATTTTATGGGTGCGGAGCTGCCGTTTCAGGCGGCGACGAGTGGGGATGCGGTCACGTATGCGGGTAGTTCTGCGCCGGGTGGTAATGGTGCGGTGGGTGGCGGTATCCAGGCTAACCAGTATATTGCGACGCGGTTGGCGGGTGGGGGCTGGCGTCAGAGCGATATCGCGCCGCCGGGTCACAAAAATGCGTACTATGAAGGGTTCTCGCCGGAATTGACGACCGCGGTGTTGCAGACCGATTGGCTGGGGGGCGAAGCGCCGTTGCTCTCCGAAGCGCCGGCGGGTTATAAGGTGCTCTACGCGCGCGACGATTTGACGGGTGGCGAGCGGTCGTTGTTCACGGGGTTTGTGGGTTCGCCGCCCGCGCTGGGAACGTTGCGGGATCGGTTTGCCGGTGTCTCCGAAGCGTCGGGTGCGGTGCTCTTCGAAGCGTCGGCGGCGCTGGTTGCGGGGGCGCCGTCGGGTGTGGGTGTGAACGACCTGTACGAGTCGGTGGGCGGGACCTTGCGGCTGGTGAACGTGCTCCCGGAAGGTCGGGCCGAACCGGAAGCGTCGTTCGGTGCGCCTGAAGACGGCGTTAATGGTGATCCCCATTACAGCAACGATATTTCGCGGGATGGTTCGCGGATGTTCTGGACGGGATTGAAACCGCATGGATCTGAACAGTCGCGTTTGTACATGAGCGAAGCGGGCGCCAGGACGGTGCAGGTCGATCTGCCGAACAAAGGAGCTTCCGGTAAAGGTAACGGAGTGTTCTGGACCGCGACACCGGATGGGAGCCGGGTGTTCTTCACCGACGAACAGAAGCTGACGAGCGAATCGACCGCGGCACCGGGTCAGGCCGATTTGTACGAATACGATCTGGAACGCCCGGCGGGGGAACGCTTGGTCGATTTGACGGTCGCGCCTGAAGGGCAGCACGCGAATGTGGAGGGCGTGATCGGTTCCAGCGAAGACGGCTCGTATGTGTATTTCGCTGCCGGTGGTGTGCTAGCGGACAACGAGAACGCCCACGGCGAACAGGCCACGCCCCAGCCCTGCGACGTGGTTCCGAACGGCCCACTTGGTGCGTGCAACGTGTATGTGCGCCACGAAGGTGTCCCGACGTTCATCGCGACATTGAGCGGACTCGACGGGCTTGAAGCCCCATATGAGGGAGATATTGGCCTTCCATCCGGTGATGGGTCGGTTCTTGTTGACCATGAATCTGGTGATTGGGCACGGGGTGTGGGGTATCGCACGGCGGAGGTGGCGCCCGATGGTCGCAGTCTCGTGTTCATGTCGGGCAACGTTGGCGACGAGGAGGTGTTGCTTTATGAAGCGCCGTCGGGCGGGCTGACGTGTGTGTCGTGCGATCCGAGCGGCCAGCGGCTGGGGGGGTCGGACGCGATGCTGCCGTTGAGTTTCTCGTTGACGAGTCCGCCGCAGTGGATCGGCGACGATGGCGGCGAGGTGTTCTTCGACAGCGCTGCCGCGTTGGTGCCGCAGGCGACGAATGGTTTTGTGAATGTGTATGAGTGGCAGCGTGATGGTACGGGCGGATGCGCGATCGCGACCGGCTGTACCTATCTCCTGTCGGGTGGGAAGAGCAATGACAACAGTTATCTGTTGACGGTGTCGCCGAGCGGCAGCGATGTGTTCTTCATCACGCGCGCGCGGCTCGTGAACGAGGAAATGGACGAAACGTTCAAAGTCTACGACGCGCGCGTCAATGGCGTGCAGCCGCTGGCGCCGTCGGTCTGCGAAGGCACGGGCTGCCAGGGCTCGCCGTCCCCACCCCCGATCTTCGCGACCCCGTCAAGCGTAACCTTCGAAGGCCTCGGCAATTTCCCCCCATCCGCACCAGCGGTCGTCAAACCAAAACCCCTGACGAAGGCACAAAAGCTCGCCAACGCCCTTCGTACCTGCCGAAAAGACAAGAAGAAGGCCAAGCGCGTCGTGTGCGAAAAGCAGGCGCAGAAAAAATACGGAGTCGCGAAAAAGTCGGCCAAGAGAGCCAACACCAACCGGAGGGCTAAGTAATGACACCCAAGGCCCAAAAACTAGTCTCTCTCGGACGAGCAGCAGCGGCAATAACGTTTACGCGGAATAACAACAAGCAAATTCAGGCACGCAATAGCCGGCAAGCAAGCACGCAAGGGGTAACCACCCAGCCCAGTTGCGTAGCTGGATCTAAGCAACCTCAGTTCTTTGCACTAACCCTTGGCTTCCTGGTCGTGATTTTGTCTTTCTTTTCGTTGGCGGGCCTAGCCTCGGCCGAGACGCCTGCTGTGGGTTGGCGGGTCTCTTCGCGTGCGTATCCGACACATCTGGTGCCGGGTGGGGTTGGGTTTGTACGGGTCGAATTGCAGGATGTGGGCGCGTCGGCGTCGACGGGGCCGGTGACGGTCAGCGATGTGTTGCCGGCCGGTCTGCGGTATACGGGCGCCCCGCTGGCCAACCCCGCCGGCCTGCCGGAGCCGTGGGAATGCTCGGGCGCCACGACGGTGACGTGTGTGGGTACGCCGGGGACGGAACTGTTGAATGGGTATCCGGCGACGGTGGCGTTCCCGATCGATCTGCAAGTCGAAGTGCCGCGGGTGGAAGGGTCGTTCGCGAATCCGGTGAGTGTCAGTGGTGGTGGCGCGCCGGGGTTGGTGGGCTCCAGCGATACGTTGGTGCTCGGCAAGGAACCGGCTGGGTTTGGGTTTGGTGGTGTCGAAGCGTGGGCGACGAATGCCGATGGTACGCTCGATACGCAGGCCGGGTCGCATCCTTACGAGACGACGATCGCGTTTGACCTGAACACCGTCGGCCTGGAAAGTGGTGAGGAGGATGAACTTCCGGCGGGCAGTGAATTGCAGGATCTGACGGTGGGCTTGCCGCCGGGTGTGATCGGCGATCCGCAGGCTGTTCCTCGCTGCCCGCGCTACCTGTTCGATAAGGAAGCGTGCCCGACCGATACGCAGGTCGGGGTCGACGAAGCGTCCCTCAAGGCTGGCGGCCTGTCGTTTCCGGTTTACAGTTTGGTGCCGCCGCCCGGGGAGCCGGCGCAGCTCGGGTTCACGATCTTCTCGATCTCGACGTTCATCGACGTGAGCGTGCGCGACGGCTCCGATTACGGCATCGTCTCGAAAGTCGAAAATATCGTGCAGCGGGAGATCCTCGCGAACCGCGTGACGTTCTGGGGTGTCCCGGGCGACCCCAGCCACAACCGCCAGCGCTGCGCACTGGAGTTCTCCCCCAATGGCCACGAAGAGAAAGTCTGCGGTGTGGAGGCGCCCGGTGCGACGCAGGTGCCGTTCATGACGTTGCCGGCGTCGTGCCCGATCGATCCGGTGACGCAGGCGCCGCAACCGCTCGCGTTCTCGATCGCCGGCAGTTCGTGGAGCGTCGAACCGAGCTTCACCGCCGGCGAACCCTTCGACTACACCGGTGGTGAAGGCGCCCCCGCCGGGTTGACGGGTTGCGACCATCTCTCCTTCTCTCCAGCGATCGCGATCGCCCCGGAAACCGCGGTCACGGACTCCCCGACGGGTCTGAGCGTCGAACTGAAAGTCCCCCAGGAAGGGTTGCTGGCGACCGAAGGCCTCTCGATGGCGGACATCGAGAACACCACGGTCACGCTCCCCGAAGGCGTGGCGATCAACCCGGGGCAGGCGCCGGGTCTCGCGTTCTGCCCCGCCGGGCGTCCCTCCCGTGAACCCGGCGAAGAACACTACGGCGACGCGCTCACCACACCCCAAGAAGAAAAAGAAGCGCAGTCCGAACACGCGGAAGGCAAGCAGGGCAAGGAAGACACCGAAGAACCGTTCTGCCCGAACGCCTCGAAGGTCGGGACGGTCTCCATCGAAACGCCGCTGCTACCGCACGATCTGGTTGGGAGTGTGTATGTGCTGGAATCACAGCCCCCCGATTTGAAGTTGCTGATCGCGGCCGCCGGTGAAGGCGTCGTCGTCAAGTTCGAGGGCGACGTACACCTCAACGAACAGACGGGACAGTTGACCTCGACGTTCGATCACACGCCACAGCTCCCGTTCTCGACCTTCAAGCTGAGCTTCAGCGGTGGCCCGCGCGCGGCGCTCGCGACCCCGACACGCTGCGGCTCCTACACCAGCAACGCGCTGTTCGTGCCGTGGAGTACCCCGGAAACCCCGAACGCGGAACCCGACAGCGTGTTCGCGATCAACGCCGGCGTCGGCGGTGGCAACTGCCCCTCGGGCGTGTTGCCGTTCGCACCGACGCTGACCGCGGGCGCCACCACCGACCAGGCCGGCGGCTACACGAACTTCAGTCTCCTCCTTCAGAGAGGGGACGGTCAGCAGCGGATCGACGGGTTGCAGTTCAAAGCGCCGGAGGGATTGACGGGAGAGCTCGCGAAGGTCCCGCTCTGCACGAACGCGCAGGCCGAAGCCGGCGAAGCGGGCGAATGCCCCGCTGCGTCGAAGATCGGCCACACGGTCGTCGAGTCGGGCCCCGGTCCGTACCCGCTCGTCGTCCCCGAACCGGGCCAGGAACCCGCCCCGATCTACCTCACCGGCCCGTACAACGGCAGCGGCGCCTGCACCCCGGGCGAACCGGGGTGTGCGCCATTTGGTCTCTCGATCGTGGTGCCGCTGCATGTCGGCCCGTTCGTCCTGAAAACGCAGAGGGTGAGGGCGAAGATCGAAATCAACCCGGTCACCGCCGCGCTGACCGTCACGACCAACCCCCTGCCCCAGGAGGTGGCCGGGGTGCCGACCGACTTGCGTGAGGTCGACGCCGTGATCGAACACGAAGATTTCATGGTCAACCCCACCAGCTGCAACCCCTCCAGCTTCTCCGGCACCGCCTACGGCACCCAACCCCCAGGGGCGGCGGGATTCAATCCAAACGGCCAGCCGGACATCTCGGCCCCAATCTCGAGCCACTTCCAAGTGGGAGCGTGCCGAGCCCTCGAATTCACACCCAAATTCAGCGTGAGCACGAGCGCGCAGGACAACTTCAACAACCTCGGCGCCGACCTGATCGCCAAGGTCTCCTACCCCAACGTCCCGCAGGGCACCGACGCCGACATCGCCAAGTTCAAAGTCGAACTCCCGCTCGCCCTACCGTCCCGCTTGACGACGTTGCAGAAGGCCTGCGTCAACAAGATCTTCGAAGAAAACCCGGCGAGGTGCCCGCAAGAATCGTTCATCGGCCACGCCGTCGTCCACACCCCCCTGCTCCCCGTCCCGCTGGAAGGCCCCGCTGTCTTCGTATCCCACGGCGGCGAAGCCTTCCCCTCACTGACCCTGGTCCTCCAGGGCGACGGCGTAACCGTCGAGATCGTCGGCACCACCTACATCAGCCACACCGGCATCACCAGCACCACCTTCAAGACGGTCCCCGACGCCCCCTTCAACACGTTTGAACTGACCCTCCCCAAAGGCAAGTACAGCGCCCTCGCGGCCAACACAAACATCTGCAAACCCGTCAAAACCGAGACGGTCAAGAAGAAGGTCGCGGTCAAACGCAAAGGCAAGACGGTCAAGGTAACCAAAAAGGTAACCGAGCAAGTAGCGGCCCCGTTGCTAATGCCAACCGAAATAATCGCCCAAAACGGAGCCCAAATCCACGAGTCGACCAAGATCTCGGTCACGGGCTGCCCCAAACCCCACAAAGCCAAGGCGAAGAAGCCTAGGAAGCGGCGGAAGGGGTGATGTCCTCAGCGGTCGTAGGCTCTGCCGCGTGGCAGGACTCGATGCACGACGACGGTGCGTGCTCCCTGATCGAGCTCGATGATGATGCGCCACTCGCCGACGCGCAGTTTGTACTCGGGGCGGCCTACGAGCCTGCTCAGCTGGCCGCTACGAGGGTCCTCGGTGACGCGCTCGAGCGCGGTGTAGACGCGCCGTCTCACCTGGGGATCGAGGCGATCGAGGTCCTTTCTGCCGCGGGGGATGAAGCCAATCGACCACGGCTCGTCGGTCATGCGTCGCCGAGTTCCCGCTTGATCTGCTCCAGCGGGATCAGCGGTACCCCGGCCGCGACTTCGGCGTGGCTTTCTTCGAGACCGGCTTCCTCCTCGGGAGTCAGCGGCTCGTCGTCCTCGTCCTCGGGCGCGTCGCGGAACGCCGCGATCACCGGGTCCTCGGGCTCTTTCTCCACGAGTTTGAGTGCGCGCTCGGCCGCGGGCTCGGAGAGCTCGTCAACCAGTGCGTCAACCAGCGCGTGCAGGCGCTCTTTAGCCGTCATTCCCCAAATCTTAGCACCGACCATCCCAAGGAAGGCAAGCAAATGACCACCCCACGCACCCCCCTAACCCTCGTATTCACGCTTGCCTGTGCCACCCTCGCGCTCGTTGTGGGCGCCGCCCCAACCCTGGCCGCCAACACCACCCACCCCCTCCTCTCGACCTGCTCCGGGGCGGGGAAAGGTGTGGCGGTGGATGAAGCGAGTCATGAAGTGTTCGTGGCGGATTACTCGAACGTGGAGCGGTTTTCGTTCTCGGGTGGGACATGCTCGCTCGTGGAAACGCTCAGCGGACTGGGGGCGGGGGGATTCCGCGGCGTTGAGGATGTCGCGTTCGACGCCAAGCTGAAACGGCTGTTCGTGCTCAACGAGGGCAGTGTGGTGAATGTGTTTGAAGTGGGTGTGGGTGAACATTATCTGTTCTCGATCGCGGGCGGCGCGGGTGTGCCGCGCGGGGGGCAGGGGTTCATCCCGTTGGGGGTGGCGGTCGATGAAGCGACGGGTGTGCTGTATGTGAGCGACTTTGGGGCCGAGCGGGTGGATGAGTTCAGCGCGTCCGCGAGCGGGGAAGAATATTTGGGTGGGTTCTCGCCCCAATCGTATGTTGTGCAGGAACGCTTGGCGGTGAACGCGGCGGGGGATGTGTTCGTGAGGTTGACCAACGAAAGTCACGTGTACGTGGTCGTGGAGTTCGACAAAGAAGGCAATTACGTGCGAACGTTTGGTGGTCCTGGGGCCGCGGCTGTGGCGGTCGACCCCGATCCCGCCGAAGAAGACGTGTTTGTGGCGTATCCGAAGTACGTGGAAGAGTTCACATCCAACGGGGAATTGGTGTCGCGGTTTGGTGGGCCGAATCTCGCGAGCGCTGCTGGTATGACCGTCGATGGCTCGACTCATGAAATGTTCGTGACCAGCCAAGCCGGGCCAAACATGGATGTGTTCGGTCCGTCCGCACCCGCGCCGAGCGTGACTACGGGTGGTGTGAGCGATGTGTTGCCGAGGAGCGCGGTGTTGAGTGGGGTCGTGAATCCCGAAAGCGGTTCGTTGCCTGCGAGCTATCAGTTTGAATACGCGACCGAAGAAGAATATTCCGCGCCGTGTAAGATATACGCTATTCCAGCAGAGGCGGAATGGGAATCGTCGTGTGGGAGGTTCACGCACAAGTTCCCGGCTTCGCCCGTGGTTGTGGGTACGGGTACGTCCGCTGAATCGGTGAGCTTGGACGTGACGGGTTTGTTGCCGAGTACGCGTTATCGCTGGCGGATTGTGGGTTTGAACGAAAACGCGAATGGGACTAATGGTGAGGTCGAAGGTGCTACCGGGTCGTTTTATACGGCTGGTGCGCCGAAAATCACCGAAGAGCACGCTTCGAGCGTCGGTTTTACGAGCATGAAGTTCGACGCGGATGTCGACCCGGGTGGGTTGGAAACGACGTATTATTTGGAATATGGTACGAGCGAAGCGTATGGGTCGCATACCGTCCCGGTGAGGTTCGGCGCAAGCGAGCACGGCGCCTTCCCTGTATCTGTCGAAGTGACTGGTTTGCAGCCGGGTGTGGTGTATCACGCGCGCCTTGTGGCGAGCAATTCGGCGTCTGAACCGCCCGAAGGTTTGGGTCCCACCTATGGCGGGGATCTGGTGTTTACGACGTTCCCGTTGGTGAGTGGTTTGCCGGATGGGCGGGTGTTTGAATTGGTCACGCCGGTGGAAAATCACAATGCGGAAGTTTATTCGCCGAACCTGGCTCACGGTATTAACGAAGAGGCTTATGGGGTTGGGCCGTTTCAGGCCGCTGCTGGTGGTGGTGGTGTCTCGTATGAGGGCGATGCCACGCCGCAGGGCAATGGTGAGCAGGGCACCGGTGAGGCGAATCAGTATCTCGCCCAGGATACCGGCGCGGGTTGGGTGCAGAGCGCGCTGTCGCTGGGGGGGCATGACAGCGTGGTGTATGAGGGTTTCTCCAGCGATCTGGCCGAGTCGGTGTTCCGTGCCGGTGGTGGCGCCGAAGAAAGCACGTCGGAAGCCAATGGTAATGAAAAGACGCCGGTGTTGGGGGAAGTGGAAGTGCCTTTGACCGATCCGGTGTTGTATCTCCGTGACGACGACACGGGCGCCTTGCGAGCGTTGTTCACGCACTTCGAAAAAGGGGCCGCTCCCGAAGGGAAGCTGGTCGTGAATTTCGCGGGCGGCTCGGAAGATTTCAACACGCTCTTGTTCGAAGCGTCGGCGAAGCTGACGCCGAACGCGCCTGGCGGGAAGGGCGTGAAAGACCTGTATGAGTGGGATGAAGGGCGGTTGAGCGCGGTCAACGTCCTGCCGCATGGTGTCGCGGAACAACCGGAAGCGTCGTTCGGGGCGCCCGGCGTCGTGGAATCTGGTGATCAGGCCAATCCGGAGAAGCTTTCGGATTTCAGTAACGATATTTCGCGCGATGGTTCGCGGGTGTTCTGGACGGGGTTGGAGGCTCCGAGTCGTTTGTATATGAGCGAAACGGGCCATGAGCCGGTGCAGCTCGATCTGCCGAACAGGAATCTGCTGGGCAAGGGCGGTAAAGGCGGTGAAGGGGTGTTCTGGACCGCGACGCCGGACGGATCGCGGGTGTTCTTCACCGACGATCAGAAGTTGACGAGCGAATCGACCGCGGAACCGGGGCAGCCCGATCTGTACGAATACGACGTGGAAAGGCCGGTGGGTGAACGCTTGGTCGATCTGACGGTCGCGCCTGAAGGAGAGCACGCGGGTGTGCAGGCTGTGATCGGGGCGAGCGAAGACGGGTCGTATGTGTATTTCGTCGCGAATGGCGTGTTGAGCGGGACGGAAAAGAACGGTGATGGCGAAGTCGCACAGCAGGGCAGTTGCGTGCCGTTCGAGGCGGTGGGCGCGTGCAACCTGTATGTGTGGCATGAAGGCACGATCCGGTTCATCGCCGTGTTGACCGGTGCAGACGGACTCCACTTGGAGGCAGACACGCTTGGGACCGGTCTTACTCCCGGTGGCGATTGGACGCAGAGTTTGTCGTTGCGTACCTCCGAGGTCTCCCCGAGCGGCGGGGACGTGCTATTCATGCAAGGTAGCGAAGTGTATGTGTATGACGCCGCGAGCGGCGAGCTGTCGTGTGTGTCGTGTAATACGAGTGGTGAGCCGCCGCGGGGCGGTGCGTTGCTGCCGCAGAGCTTCAACCAGTCGCGGACGATGAACTGGATGTCCGCTGACGGGGACCGGGTGTTCTTCGACAGCGCGGTCCCGCTCGTGCCGCAGGCCACGAACGGGTTTATAAACGTGTATGAGTGGGAGCGCGACGGCGCCGGCGAATGCCAGCTCGCGACTGGATGTATCTATCTGCTCTCGGGTGGTAAGAGCGATGACAACAGCTACCTGATCGACGCGAGCGCCAGTGGGGATGAAGTGTTCATCGCCACGCGCGCGCAGCTCGTACCGGAAGACCAGAACGAATCCTTCGACCTCTACGACGTCCGTGTCGGTGGCGCGACCCCTGCCAGCGCGCCGGTCTGTACGGGCACGGGTTGTCAGGGCGTCCCCCAGGCGCCCCCGATCTTCGCGACCCCAGCCTCAGGCACCTTCTCAGGCCTCGGCAACTTTATGAGCGAACCACCGCCACCGCCAAAGAAGGTTGTAAAGAAGACAGTCAAATGCAGGTCGGGCTTCGTCAAGAAGAAGATCAAAAAGAGGGAAACGTGCGTCAAAAAGAAGAGTAAGAAGAAGGCTAAAAGAGCCACCAACGACCGGAGGGGCAAGTAATGAGGACCTTTCGTTTGACGTTAACTTGCCTCGCATCGCTGGTCTGCCTCGCTTTCAGCGCTTCCTCGGCGCTGGCGGCTGCGCCGGGTTGGAGGCTGGCCACGCAGACGGTCCCGACGAACTTGCCGCCCGGCGGTAAGGGTTTTGTCGAAATCGAAGCGTTCAATGTCGGCGCGGAAACGAGCAGGGGCCAGATCACGATCACCGATACGCTGCCGGAAGGCGTGACGTTTGTCGCTGTGGCTCCCGAAAAGGGTAGTGAGGGGTTGGGCCCGTGGTCGTGCGAAGGCGTGTCGGTCGTGACCTGTACGACCAGCGAAGGTATCGTCGCCGGCGGTAATGAGCCGGTTGAGGCTGAGAGCAACCAACTTATCTCGAGCGCTGCGCTCATTTTTGAAGTCACTGTCACAGCGGCCCACGAACATGAGCATAATGTGGTGAGCGTGAGTGGTGGTGGCGCGCTCAGCGCGGCGACCCTGGTGGAGCCTGTCGTGTTGAGCAAAGAACCCGCGAAGTTTGGTGTGAGCGATCTGCAGACGTGGGCGACAAACGCCGATGGTAGCACCGATACGCAGGCCGGTTCGCATCCTTACGAGCTGGGTGTCACGTTTGATTTCAACGAGGTGCAGCGCCCGGATTATACGGAACCGGGGCCCGATCCGTTGCCCGCGGTAAGCGAAACGCGTAATGTCACGGCGAGCTTGCCGCCGGGTTTGATTGGCGATCCGCAGGCCGTGCCGCGCTGTCCGCGGGTGCTGTTCGACCACGAAGCCGACTGCCCCGCGGCGACGCAGGTCGGGATCAACTCCGTTACGCTCGAAGGCCTGCGCAATACTTTCGCGGTTTATAATCTCGTGCCGCCTCCCGGTTTGCCCGCGCAGTTCGGGTTCATCCTGAAAGGCGTCAAGACGTATCTGGACGCGAAGGTCCGCAGCGGTGGAGATTACGGGCTCACGGTCTCCGTCGAAAACATCGCGCAGCGCGCCGTCGACAACAGCCGCACGATCATCTGGGGTGTCCCCGCGGACCCCAGCCACAACCCTGAACGCTGCGCGCTGGTCGCCGGAACCTCACGGTGCGGGCTCTCCAGTCCCGCCGACGGCGAAACGCCGTTCATGACGTTGCCGACGCAGTGCGGCGCCACCCCGCCCACGTTCGGCGTGGAAACCGTCGCGTGGCTCGACACGTCTCTGACCGGCAGCGAACCGTATGAAGACTTGGGCGCGAACGGCGAACCGGCCCCGATCGGTGGCTGCGATTCGCTGTCGCTGTCCCCGTCGATCACGATCGCCCCGGACACCTCCGCGACCGACACCCCGGCGGGGTTGGGTGTGGACATCAGGGTCCCCCAGGAAGGACTGCTCGACAACGGCGAGGTAACGACGGCCGACCTGAAGAACACCAAGGTGGTCTTGCCGCAGGGTGTCGCGATCAACCCCGGGCAGGCCGCCGGTCTCGGCGCCTGCCAGCCCGGGCCGACGGAACCGGGGCCCGATGGGGTGCCCTTGTATCCCGGGCGCGACAACCTTCCCTTCCCGGGACCGAACGCCGCGGCCGAAGGCGAAGCGGAAAGCTTCGACGGCCCCGCCGACTGTCCCAGCTCCGCGCAGGTCGGGACCGACGAAATCGTCTCCCCACTGTTGGCTAAACCGGTGCAGGGCTCGGTCTATGTGATGCAGTCCGACCCGCCCGATCTCGAGCTGTTGCTGACCGCCGAAGGCGAAGGCGTCTACCTCAAGCTCCTCGGCACTGTCCACCTCTGCGAAACCGCGGGCGAGACGCTCGCGGGCACGACCTGTGAAGCCCCCGGCCAGCTGATCACGACGTTCGACGAAACACCGGAGTTCCCGTTCACCGACTTCAAGCTCAACTTCAGCGGCGGCGCCCGCGCCGCCTTGGTCACGCCCTCCCGCTGCGGGACCTACAGCCCGTTCACGGACTTCACGCCGTGGAGCACCCCGTTCTCGGCGGACGCGTTCCCCCTCAGCAGCTTCACGATCGACGCCGGTGTCGGCGGAACCGCATGCCCCGGCAGCCCGTTGCCGTTCCATCCCGAACTGATCGCGGGCGTCACCAACGACCAGGCCGGAGCGTTCACGAACTTCTCGATGCTGCTGACCCGCGGCGACGGTCAGCAGCGCATCGGCAAACTCCAGTTCAAAGCCCCCGAGGGCCTCACCGGCTTCATCTCCAAGGTGCCGCTGTGCACGAACGCGCAGGCCGAAGCGGGCGCGTGCCCCGCCGCCTCAAAGATCGGGCACACCGTCGTCGAGTCCGGCCCCGGACCATACCCCCTCGTGGTGCCCGAACCGGGTCAGGAACCGGCCCCGATCTACCTCACCGAATCCTACGACGGCGCCCCGTTTGGCCTCGCGATCGTCGTGCCGCTGCACGTCGGCCCGTTCACCCTGGAAACCCAGAAAGTCAGGGCGAAGATCGAAGTCAACCCGATCACATCCGCGTTGACGGTCACGACCAACGAACTGCCCCAGCACGTCGCCGGCGTCCCCACCGACCTCAGAGAGGTCGACGCCGTGATCGAACGCCCCGAATTCATGGTCAGCCCCACCAACTGCAACGAACAACAATTCACCGGGATCGCAAACGGCGCCCCGCCCCCCGGCCAAAACGAACCATCCCAGACCGCGGCACTGTCCTACCGCTTCCAGGTCGGCTCCTGCCAATCCCTGAAATTCGAACCGAAATTCAGCGTGAGCACGAGCGCGCAGGACAACTTCAACAACCTCGGCGCCGACCTGATCGCCAAGGTCTCCTACCCCAACGTCCCGCAGGGCACCGACGCCGACATCGCCAAGTTCAAAGTCGAACTGCCGCTCGCCCTGCCGTCCCGGTTGACGACGTTGCAGAAGGCCTTTGTGAACAAGGTCTTCGAAGAAAACCCGGCGAGGTGCCCGCACGAATCGTTCATCGGCCACGCCGTCGTCCACACCCCCCTGCTCCCCGTCCCCCTGGAAGGCCCCGCCGTGTTCGTATCCCACGGCGGCGAAGCCTTCCCCTCGCTGACGCTGGTCCTCCAGGGCGACGGCGTCACCGTCGACATCGTCGGCACCACCTACATCAGCCACACAGGCATCACATCCACCACCTTCAAGACGGTCCCCGACGCCCCCTTCAGCACGTTTGAACTGACCCTCCCCAAAGGCAAGTACTCAGCCCTCGCCACAAACACAAACATCTGCAAACCCGTCAAGACCGAGACCGTCAAGAAGAAGGTCGAGGTCAAACGCAAAGGCAAGACGGTCAAAGTAACCAAAAAGGTCTCAGAGCAGGTGGCGGCCCCGTTGTTGATGCCGACGGAAATCATTGGACAGAATGGGGCCCAAATCCACGAGAGCACCACGATATCGGTGACGGGCTGCCCGAAGACTCACAAGGCCAAGGCGAAGCACCGAAAGAAGGCGAAGAAGCGGAAGTGAGCGCGCTTCGCTACGAGCGGTGTAGGAGCTTGCGGAGCAGTGTCCACAGCTCCTGTAGGCCCCACGACCCGCTTGGTCCGGTGGGTATGCCCCTGCCGGGGATGCCGGAGGGAGGGGGCAGCGGTGCGGGCTTGTTGTCCATTGAGTTCATGGTAGCGGTCAGGTCAGCGATAGCAAGCCGTAGAGGACTGCCAGCAGGATTGGTGCGCGGGTCGCGAATACGAGCGCTCTGCGGCGGCGTGCGAGCTCTGCCCGGTTCTGTCGCGCTCTGTTCGCAAGATCGGCTAGGAGCTGCGTCAGATAGGCGGCCTCGGTCTCGGTGCCATAGTCGGCATAGAACGTCTCCGGGGATGGCCCGACGTTCGGTTCGGGGCCTCTCGTGCTCCCCCAGAGGCAGGCGAGCGCGCCGAGCCCCGCGCCGCCCAGCAGCAGCCAGCGTCCATGCTCCAGTCCGTGGGGAAGGGTGATCAGGATGCCCGCGGCGGCGACAAAGAACGCGAGCAGTCCCAGGAGCTTTGAGTCCAGTGCACTGTCGGCCTGTACCTGCGCGGAGAGCTCCTCGTGGCTGGCGTACACGGCGGCGCGCAGGTTCTCGACGACGACTGTCGGTATGTGGTCGCTTGTGGACATCCCTACTCCCTTCTCCGACGGGAGCGCCCAAACGGGACACCTTGGTCCAAAAGTGTTTCCGGCGGGCCGCGGTTGCAGGCTCGGCCGAGGTGGTCCCGGCGACGCTGGCCGTCGGCGTGCCCTGCGCCAAGAGCGTTTGCACGCCAAGTTTGAGCGGCGAACGCCTGGAAACACTGGGCGCTCGAAAGTTTTGCCCCGGAAATCGCGGATGCCGTCGCAGTTGGGTGCTAGCTTCGATGTCGGTCAGTCCAAGACCGCAGCATCCAGCTTTCGCCGCACCGCATCACTCTTTGACAACCGCATACTTTCGCCGGCCCGGCCGATCGATTTGATCTCGGTTTTACGGTCGAAAAAATGAAGTCCGATCCTGCGCTGATGTATTCGTTGACGCGTCGCGAGAAGCAGGTGCTGGTGCTGCTCGGCCGGGGCTGGAAAAACGCCGACATCGCAGTGGAGCTGCAGGTCAGCACCGAGACGGTGCGCACGCACGCTCAGCACGTCTACCGCAAGCTCGGCGTACGCTCACGCAAAGAGTTGCTGGGGGTGGAACCGTACGGGGTCAAGGCATCCACCGTTTTCTCACCCAATAAATCACCCGAAAGATCACTCGTTGGGGTATAGCTTTTCGCTTCGCATTCTGCTAATAATTCGTCTACTGGGTAGTGGGATATGCTCAAAGCAAAGGGGAGACGTGATGCGGGTCATGCACCTTGGTCCAGTCCGGCAAGCCGCTCCACGCGAGCGGGTTCAGAGGCGCCGAGCAAGCTGGTTGGCCTGTCTGGTGGTCTTAGCCGCGGCCCTGCTCGCATGTGTCCTCCCGCAGGTCGCTAGCGCGGAATCGGGACTGAGCTCGGGACTCGGGGCGAGCACGGAACTCGGAGCGAGCGCCGAACCCGAAGAAATATCTTTGACCCCTTCCACGACAAAGCCGTACTACGCCTGTCCTCATGAAGGGTGTGCCGCAATCAACGAGCCGCCCTCGATCAAAACGGCCACCGGCTATGCGCTGCCCGACGGCACGCCCCTTGTAGGTGGTGGACCAAACGGCGGCTACACTGCAGAAGAATTGGAGTCGGCGTATAACATCCCCAAGACGGGCGGAAAGGAACCGGAACAACAGATCGTCGCCGTGATCGACGCGCACGGCGACACAACGGCCAACCAAGACCTCAAAAAATATCGCGAACAGTATAAACTTTCAGCCTGCACGGAAGAAAACAAATGCTTCCGCAAGGTCAATCAAAAAGGCGAAGAAGGCAACTATCCCGAATCCGGTTTCGAAGGGTGGGGCACCGAGACCTCGCTGGATCTCGATATGGTCTCCGCTGCCTGTCCCGAATGCCATATTGTATTGGTCGAGGCAAACAACGAAGAAGAGTCTGAAATGGGAGCGGCCACCAATAAGGCCGTGGAACTCGGTGCGACGGAGATCAGCAGCAGCTATAT
>Ga0302181_10000258_pt1 | contig 47071 bp, 46 predicted proteins | sample I_Palsa_E3_3_FD_198786 | JGI IMG/M metagenome (GOLD analysis project Ga0302181, IMG submission 198786) | Peat permafrost microbial communities from Stordalen Mire near Abisko, Sweden - I_Palsa_E3_3 | ecosystem: Environmental > Terrestrial > Soil > Palsa > Peat permafrost | place: Sweden...
CAGAAGCTCCCGGTCCGCCCGCTCTTTACCCTGCATAAGAAAATCATCCCGCGACAATCGAACAGGCAGCCGGCAGACACGCCATCAGCAGGCCGATTATTCAGGAGGCTCCTAGCCTCTGCCGCGACGGGTGTTTTCAGGTTCCTGGATTCCTCCTTTGCTCGGCTGTACCGGCGCCTTCAGTGGCTGCGGCCGGTAGTGACCGCGGCGGCGGCGCTGCCGGCAGAGCCGATCGTGCAGGTGTCCGGGTCGTAGGTGAGGATGGCGCCGGAGGCTCGCATCTGGCCGATCAGTTTCGCTGCGTCGGCGGGGGCGGTGATTCTTGCCGCGCTGGCGTCGCCCGCATTGCTGGTGTCCAGGAGGATGGCGAGGGCGGCCAGGTGCGGCAGGATCTGGTCCTCGCGGACATAGGTGTTTCTCACCCGTCCGGGGCCGGTGGCGGTGGTGTGGCCGTGCCGGCACCGGTACGCGGGCCTGCCATTGGACCAGGCTGATTCCAGCCTGCGCCCGCACCGCCCGCAGGCGATGAGCCCGGCCAGCAGATACCGGCGCGCAGCCGGGCCGGCCGGACCACGCGGCACGGCCGCGTCCTGGGCCGCGATGAAATCGGCCTCGCTGACCAGCGCCGCATGCGCCGGGTGCCGGGAGATGACCCAGCCATCGGGCAGGTTCCACCGCTGCACCTGCCGGTGCCCGAGCGTGGTGTTGGCTGGGTCGACCAGGTCGAAGTCGGTGCGCTGCCGGTTCCACACCTGACGGCCCGTGTACCGGGGGTTGGCCAGGATCGCCGCGACTGTCCGCAGTGTCCACGCCGCCCCGGTCCGGTGCGGGTTGCGTCCCGGGTCCGCCGCGGACGGGCACGGCACCTCGGCATCATTCAGCGCCCGGGTGATCCGGGCAGCGCTGCGCCCGGCCAGCCGCTGCGCGAACATCCACGACACCACCGGCGCTGTGACCGGGTCAGGCTCAAGGCGATGCGCCCGCCTGCCCCAGGCCGCGTGCGCCTTGTTCGGGTGCGGCCCGGCGTCGGCGAGCCGGTATCCGTACGGCGGCCGGCCACCCAGGTAACGGCCCTGCTCCAGGGTCTGGGCGGCCATCGCGGTCCGGACCCGGATCCGGGTCCGGATGATCTCCCGCTTGGACGACAGCCCCAGCGCCAGCATCGTCTCCTCGTGATCCTCCGCGTGCCAGTCGACCCGGCCGCCTACCTCCGGCATCCACAGCTGGACACCGTAGTGCTCGAACAGCGGCGCCATCGACGCGTACTGGCTGCCGTAGAACGCCCGCTCATACTCCCCGATCACGATCGCGTCCCACCCCCGGTCCGGATCCGCCAGCGCCGCCACCAGCGCCGCGGCTTGCGGACGGCGCGTCCACGCCAGGGTCCGGCTCTCTCCCGCATCGAAGAACTCCGCCACGATCACCCCCTGCCCCGCGGTCAGCATGAGGGCCTGAGCCAGCTGCCGGGCCCGCGACGTCACCGGATCCTGCCAGTCCTCAGTCGAGACCCGCCCGTAAAACGCGAACCGCAGGCAACCCCGGCCGCGCACCCCCGCCCGGTCATGGCCCAGGCCCTCCGCCCAGGACGCCAGCATGTCCCCGCCCGGACGCATCCCGCCTGCCAGAAGGACCCCCATCGGCGCCGCGCACACCCCAGGCCACCCCCATCACATCAGGAAAAGCAGCTGCCATTCCCATAATCAGCTGACAGTCGCCATAAATCCACCCCCCGAGGAAAAGAAAGAATGGAAGCCGCCACCGTGAATTGCTAGCATGTACCGCTATTCTGCGATATCTCATTCCTCGGGCGCGATTATTCTGCTGCCTGCACGATCACGACTTCAGCTGGTGCTCCAGCGCGGCCAGCAAATCCAGGCCCCCGGGTCCGCAATCGCCAGCGACTCACCTGGCCCTCGGGACTCGCGGCGCGGACTGATCAGCAGGACGCGCGTGGCGGCGGTCGGCACTCTTTGACGAGTAGTATCACTATTGATACTATCCAGATGTGAGCAAGACGACGAAGATCATCGAGCAGATGCGGCGCTCACCGCAGAACATCCGTTTCGATGACTTGGCCAAGGTCTGCGCCGACCACTTCGGTGAACCCCGGCAGGAGGGCACCTCGCACAAGGTCTACAAGACGCCATGGCAAGGCGATCCGCGCGTGAACATCCAGCGAGGTAAGGACGGCAATGCCAAGGCATACCAAGTGCGGCAGGTGCTCGACGCAATCGCCAAGCTGGAAGCCGAGAAGAACGAGGAGGGCGACGACGATGCCTGACGCAACCCACTACACCTACCGAGTCGCGTGGTCCGCTGAGGATGGCGAGCATGTCGCCACCGTCGCGGAGTTCCCGTCACTGTCCTGGCTCGCCCCGACCCCGGTGGAAGCACTCGCAGGTCTCGCCGATGTCGTGCGTGACATGCTCACCGACATGGCTGCATCCGGCGAGCCGATTCCAGACTCGCTGTCGGAACGCAGCTATTCGGGCCGATTCGTGGTGCGTGTTCCGGCAGAGGTTCACCGCCGTCTTGTCCGCGAAGCTGCCGAACAGCATGTGAGCCTCAACCGGCTTGTGTCGGATCGGCTTGCTCGTGCCTAACCATGGTGATAGCGGAATACCTGACCTTATCGGCGGCGCCAAGGGGCGCATTGGCTAGCCCGGAGCAAGACGATAGTCTGTTCCGCAGCGCCAGTACCCGGCAGCCATCGACGACAGCGGCATCGAAGCCCTTCCGCTTGCCGCCTACATCAACGCCGATCACGAGACCACGGGTCATAACATGCCTGCCCAGGCCTCCCGGCTGAGCCGATGCGGGGAGTCAGCCTGATCCAGGACGGCCGCGCCAATAGGCGGCCGCAGCGCCGCCATCTCCGCCGCCCCGCGGGCGAGGAACCTGCCACCCACGCGGCTCAGCGGCATGAGCGGTAAACCAGCCGATCTTCAGTCCGGCTGCGCCTACCGTGGCAGATGGCTGGCCGACCTGGCGGTAAGGGCCAGAGTCCGGTCGTCCCGCGAGGGTTCGAGAAGCGCTAGGAAGTAGACCCGGCCTGGCCGCCAGTCCCAGTCTCTGCGCGGCTACGAGAGTGAGTCCGTGGCCGGTCGCCCGCTCGTGCTGTGGTGCCGGGTGGTACTCGGCGTGGTTTCCTCAGCCATCGGTAGCAGCTCTGCCGTGCGTCAGGCTGCAGGTCCGGGTCAGTTTCGTCGGCCTCACCTTGAGCGTCGCCGACGCCCCGACTAAAGGATATGGTCTTGTTGGGCGTGGGCGCACGGGGCGCGCTCCAGACTTGTCTGGAGAGATGCCGGGTTCGACTCCCGGACGTCAAGGTCCACAGCGCGCGGCACTGCGGGTCTCGGCGTCTAGGAGTACAACTGTGGCGGTTCTGCCAGCCGGGCATCCTTTTCGCCGTCATTCGGAAAACTTGCGAGCCGTCAAAGCTGGCCGAAAGCAGGCTGAGCGAGCCCATAAGAGTGCCATCCGTAGGGCCGACGCCGCCGCAATAGGGTTTACCGCACGAATCCACCAGCTTCTGATCGGTTTACTTGCCGAGGCGCAGCTTCGTGTAATCGTTAACGACCCGGACGGATTCAATGATAAAGAGCGGCGACTCCTGATGCAAGAACGCAGCCAGCAGGACCGCTGGCTGCGCGCGGTCGATTTCGCCATTCGGAGACATTACGAGATCCTGCTGCACTATGAGATCGACGACGTGAGGACAGCGCCAGGCGTAACCGCCCAATATGATTCACTGATTGACATTCTGAAGAATGACCTAGCTTCGGTCATCCAGGACCGAAATAATCTTGCCCATGCACAGTGGGTGTGGCTTCTTAACGGCAAGGAATCTGATTTTACCGGCGCCGCGGCAGAGCCGTTCAACTATCTCGCGTTGAAGCGGCGCGGGGAGGTAATAAACGAGACGGCAGGCCTCATACATGTACTAGCCGTTTCTGAGCCGACCTTTCAGAGGGACTACACTCGGATCTACGGCGAGATTACAGCACTGCACGCCACGATCGACGGAATTGACTATCCGATATTTGTCTCAGAGCTTCAATCCCGACGCCGTGATTAGCCCTGCCCTGGCCCGTCAACTGAACGAAGACGGCAGGTGTCCCGTGTCGACTGGGCTGCCACTCCGCGTCACACTGACGTCATTCCACGTCCATTTGATGACGCGGCACTCCCAGGGTGTCGGCGATGATGTCGAAGATCGATGTCCACAAGCTGTCCAAGCGTGCAGGCCGGACGGGCTGGAGTTGCAGTTCGAGAAGGATGAAGTCGCGTACTGAACTGTCGGCCAAGTTGCCGTGTCGTTTCGCTCTCAGGATCTCGACAATGCTCGAGCCGCCGTGCTCGGCGAGCCCTTCAAGCATCTCCAGTTCGACAAGGTCAACGATCTCGAGTTGCGCAACGTCCGGTCCAGTCAGCAGGTCCTTGCCCCGCGCCCGGTCTCGTACGAGAGGCAGTGTGAACGGGCTGACGGGGAAGCCTTCGGTGACTACGAGCAGTGGGTAGTACCGGCGGTGGGGCGCACCGGCCACGCCGGTGAGAAGTTCCTCGGCCTGGCGTAGGCAACGGATGGTGCTGTTAAATTTGCTCGACCTTGCCGACCAGCTTGTCTATGTCGTTGAGCACGTCCTGGTCAGAGACTCCGGCGGTGCTCCGCCGGGTCAATGTGCTGGTGGTCACCTCGACCACGACCCATGCGTCGCCATAGTCGATGGCGGCATCCGCGATCCTCAGGCCGGGGGTGCCGCGGGTGAACGCATTCTTGAGCGTCCTCTCGTCGTAGATGCGTCGCGGCCCGGCCGGGCTGTCGACAGCCGTGGCCAGGACGCTGAGCGCATAGCGTTCGCTCAGTGTGCGCATGTAGCCCTCGGCCCGCGCGGCGTCACGATGCCTGCCGGCGTTGCGCAGTCCTTCGGCTAGGTCGAACAGCGGCAGCCAGCTGAAGAACCGTCTTAGAAGGAGACCGGGGTCTAGAACGAGGATCATCCCGTTTTGAAGGCGCAGCAACGGATAACGCTCAAAGGTGCCGAAGGCCCAGTCTCTGCCGAGCTGTGCTGTCTCGCGCGTAACGAGCATGCGCAGGGTTATGGCGTCGGCGCAGACCAGGTGAAGGACGGCTTCCAGGCGGTCCAGCGGCCAGCCCGTGGCCTGGGCGTGTGCGGCTGGATGGATCAGCGGACCATGCGACTGGATATGGGCCCACAGGCCGAAACCCACGGTGATCCAGTCACCCAGCGGTACGCCCGTGGCCTCGTAGAAGAGCGCGGGCAGATTGCATACCTCCCTATCCGACGGACCAGATGTAGGTGAGTGCAGCCACCGGTAGTGAAACCGCCCTAGCAGGTGCGCTTCGTCGGCGTTGGCGTGGAAGATTTGGTTGGCGATTACGGCACGCCGGAGACGCCCGGGGCGGTCCGGGGTTGCCAGCGGGCTCGTGCGAATCTGAGTGCTGTCGGTGCCCACATACTCGGACAAGACCAGTAGCAGGGAGGCCATGGCCCTGTCTGGCGGTGCCCCTAGCGGGGCGTCGGTGGCGACCTCGCACGCAACTTTGAGCAGCACCATGAGGACCTGCGGGGCGAGAAGCCGCCGCCGAGGATCGGCCCTAAGCAGGCGACGGATCCTATTGGCAGTGGCCGGTGGCAGAAACAGCCCCGCGAACTCAAGTTCGACCCCACGCTGGTCAGCGTCGAATCCATGTAGCCGGCGCAGGATCTCGGCGACAAATACCGCGACAGTCTCCAGCGGAATCTTGGACAACGCCTCGTCGACCCATGTCGGCGGGTAATCGGCGGCGAACCTTTCGGGCGGAAATCCAAGGATCTCGCTGCCGGTCAGGAAGACTCCTACGTGGTCGAATGGGGCCGGACGTCGGGCGAGTGCCGCCGGAACCAGCAGTCCGCTCGGCGTGGGCTGGAACTGCGTCATCAGCATTGGCGCTGTCGTTCCGGCGATGAGCGTGCCACCGCCGGAAGCAACCAGGTAGTCCTGCGGCAGGTCTGGTGGCATCCTGCCCGTGAGCAGTGAAGCCAGGCGCCGCAGCTCCTGCTGCATGTCGCCCGGCACTCCGGCACCGTTTCTTCCGCTACGGTCGCTCGTCACAGCCTGTCCTACTCCCAACGTCGGGACACGACGTTACGCGGCGCGGGAGAGACGACAACCGGATTTCGTCTGCCATATCTGCTGACACAGGTATGACCGGTGCCGGGGTTGCGTCCGCTGGAGTGTGGGCAGGCTTGCGCTGGCGAGCGTGGCGCCAGGGGGTGAGGCGGTCGGCGGAGTCACTGAACTGATCTTGACCGAGCAGATCGTCCAGCTTTGGGCTCATCGACGATGAAGGCTGCCGCCCCGGCCACCGATGGCAGGATCCTGCTGACCTATCACGTACTGTCCGCGGCAGATGAGTGAGTCCGGGTCGCGAGCTGGACCGCATGCTTATGCAAGATCACTGGCGCGTCTTCAACGGATCCCGACCATAGGTCGACGGACTGGGCCCGGAGAACTTGCCCGGGTGAGTCCAGGCAGGCTGCTCAGAACAGTCAGGGTTCGAGGTCGGCCACTCCTCGGCCGCTGAGCACGTCGAACGGCACCGAAGCCTGGTCGTGCACGATCTGCCAAGCGCCGTCGAGCTTCCGGAAGCAGAACGTGACCCGGACCCAGATGCCCTTGGTCGCCGTCCCATTCATCAGCGTGCCATGGAGCCGGCCGAAGCAGTGCCCGAACGCCACGTCGTCGCCCGCTGCGACGCTCAGGCCGCGCACCTCGTAGTCCGCGTCCCGGAAGACCGCAAAGACGTTCGCCCAGTTCTTCAGCTTCGCTTCGACCCCGACGTGCTGCAGCGGCGGCTCGACGTCGAAGGACACGATGCCTGTCGCGTATATCGGCCGCAGGCCCTCGAGATCCTTGGCCCGGATTCCCTCGGCGATCCTGGCCACCTGCTGCTTGATCTGGGCCTCGTCCGCCTCGCGTTGGGTATACACCGCTGACATTCCCTCCTGTCCGCCTGCCGTCTCAGCTTCTCACCACCATCACCAGGCGGCGCGCGACAGGGCGGGCCGGGCGTGAGCACGCGTCCGGAACTTTCACTGGGCCACTGCCCTTGGCGTCCATCTGTGGCCGCTCGATCGAGCCACCCGACATAGGCTGAGCAGGAACTACCGTGAGGCGCTGCGCAGAGGGGAGTGGCAGCCGATGACAGCTGATCGTCCATCGAGCGCCCGGTCGGACCTCCGCGAGCGGATCGCCCGGCGGTTCTTCCGGCTAGTCAACCCGCTCGCCCGCCGGATGATCCCCGCCGGGGTGCCGACGGGTGCACCGAATATCCTCCTGATTGTGCGCGGCCGCCGGTCAGGTATTGAGCGCACAACGCCGGTCGCGATGCTGGACTTCGATGGACACTCGTATGTCCAGGCGAGTTACGGAGCGATGGGCTGGGCCCGGAACCTTCGCGCGGCAGGCGAGGCGACCATAATCTATTCTGGTGGCCGTAGCTGTCCGGTTCACGCCATCGAGGTTCCATCCGATGAAGCGGCAGCGATTCTTCGGCGCGTGCTCGAGCCATACCGCCAGCTGGGCTTCGTGCGCAGGTTGCTCGGCTCGCGCGTTAGGCCGCCCGTCGCCCTTCTACGCCGATACCGCATACGCATCGACGACACCCCCCAGGATTACCTCGCCGAAGCCCGGCGCCACCCGCTGTTCGAACTCCGACCCGCGTAACGGCCACAACGAGCTATTCGCCGTCACCGGCCCTGTGGCGCGCCAATGCACGCCTCATCGGTCGCAGCCGCCGACGACGGGCCGAATGCTGCATCGTCATAACATGATGGGCTCGGCGTCCGAGGCCGGACAGTTGCTCAAGTCGCCGGGAGCCCCGGCAACGACAGCGTCACTGAGCAGCCGGATTGACGAGAACCAGCTCTCCAATTTGGCGTGCCAGCACTTCCTTGATCATTTCTGTCACCGCGTGTGACGAGGCTGCCGCGAAGCCTCGTTTCGCGACCGCCTTACGGCACAACAGCCGATCAGCGGCATGTGAGTGTGTTCGGTCAAAGATCCAAGAGGATGCGTCCCTAGCAATCACACGACGTGCCATTGTGTTCAGACATGGCCGATGTGACTCTGCAAGAAACGCCGGCGAGGAGTCAAGCGCATGCTAGCGGGCGCTAGATGCCAGGTCAGCATCCATGTGCGAGTTTTGGCATGGCACACGCATAGGGTGAGGGCCTCTTCGGGATCCACAGGCCCTCACAGTCAACCGCCGGCGTACCAGAGTTCCACCGCGTTACCCGGCGCGGAATCGACAACGCAGTGCTGTCCGCAGTCGGTCACCGCGTTTACCGGGACGAAGCTAGTGGAGATCGCTCCCGTTGTCGACCGGAGGCTGATCGAGGTCATGGCGGTAAAGCGGGAGCCGGGGTAGTCACCGCAACCTTGAATCCCGTAGCATTCCAGCGTCTCGACCGGCATCACGAGCTGGCTGACGTTGTTAACCACCAGGCTGGTGCCGTTGATACCGGTGAACTCGCACTTATAGCTGAACCCCGAAGCCGATTGCCCCGTCAGGGTCATCAGGCCGATAAGCGTGTCGCCCGTATTGACATTTATAAGCGGTGACTTGAACGCGTTGCCGCCCGAATCCACGAACCAGCTAGCGACAGCCCAGAAACCGCCTCCGCCATCAGGCGAGACACCCCATTGCAAGACCGGCTGCAATATGTGGCCTACCGGGCTGTCCTGCAGGCCGCTGAACAGGTAGATGAGCTGTTTGGCTTGCGTCGCGGGCGGGTCTGGTACGGTCCACGTCGTGCTGAACGACGAGATCGGGTTGCTGCCCGAATACGTCAGGCTGGCATAGGTGATCCACCCGCGGCCGAAGGTGGGCTGTACCTCGCTGCCGATTATATCTTCGGGCTGGGCGATTACGTTGCCGGTGGCGTCGACCTTCCGCGAAATGCTGTGCTCGCTGGTGACGGTTTCGTCCGGGTGCACGGTGTGTACAAGTTCTTTCCGGCGCGGGCCGCCCGGCGTGATCACGAAATCGCCAGAATCGAGAAGTGAGCTCAGCCGTGGAGTGAGTAGGTGTGGCTGCGGCCGAATTTCCAATTCACCGTCCAGGCCGCGCGTTACCGCCTCACTCGAGGAAACCTCCCTGACTTGCGACCTCATCCTCGGGCCGCCGGGAGTTACGACCGAATCGTCGCCACTGTGCTGATCGCTCATTGTGAAGCCTGCTTACAGGAGATTCCACCGAGGAAGAGGACGGGAACGAGGAGTTTGCACCGCAGGTTCCGGAGTAGGGGCGTCCGGACTGGGCGTGGGAGTGGTCGGCGGCTGTACGTAACAGATCGTGTACTTGATCGTTCCCCAGGCATAGGAGCCGGTACTAGCTATCGAGATAAGGAGAAGCACGAAAAAGAGCCAGGTAAGGGCGCTGGACAGCGTGCCGGATTGCAACTCATTAAGAAGAATCGCGATAGTAGCAAGTTCCCCTAGGGTAGCCCAGATGGTCAGGACCACCGCAACCAGGAACAGGCCAATATACCCGGCGTAATCAGGTCCAGTGTCGCCAGGTGCGGGACTATTAATGCGAGAGGAGGCGCTGAAGGCGAGCGGTGCCAGCACGATGAGAAATCCGAACAAAAGGTTCAGGCCCGCCAGCGCTCCGGGTGTAAATGGGGCCGCGTTAGCCGGGACCACGCTGGCCGCCAGGATCGTGCCGAGGAACGCTCCTCCCGCGGTCAGGCTGGAAGCCCAGCTATTGCTGAAGCTCCAGTTCACCTCGCCCAAATGGTCGCTCATTTGTGGGCGGGGCTTTGGCATGCTCCACCAACGGGCTGCGACCAGCAAGATGGAAAGTCCCAGACTTCCCCATACGAGTGTGTTCCCGTTTGCGGAGGCGAGCCCCGCCGCCCACCATGAACCACTAGTCGTCATTAGATGTCCCTTCCCCCAGAGGGAGCATCTCATTAGTGAAGCCTAACCAGCAAGAGGAGATTTACCAGATCTTGAATCGACAGAGGTCGACAATTTTCTCCTGGTAACGCCGCCCCGCCCTGGTGACGCATCTTTGGGGTCGCTCACTGAGCGGTTGAGCTGCTCGAACGTCGCTGAATATGGGCTGGTGGTTGCCCGATCCGCGCTGACTCGTCGTGCTGGTGTTATCCGCTTCCGCTCATCGGCATGACCGGACGTCAGGTCCGCCGACAGGCCACGCGCTGGGAGGCAGGTCGCCCGGCTCTGCGCGCACGAGCCGGCGATGCACCCCGGCTGCGGCCTGCGCCAGATAACGGCGGGTACGCGCGCGCCTGGAGCCTCGTCAGCGCTCACCGCCCGGGCCCGGGCTGCTCATCCTGCCCTGCCTGGGGCGTCGCCGAACTCCAGCTGCAGGATCGTCATGTTGCGAAGTTGCTGACGCATCGCAGATCATGCCATTGCTGACGCGGTCCTTTGGAGCGGCGCACCGGAACCGGGCGACGCAGCGCGCAGCCTTCCTGGTCGTCCTCTTCAAGCTGCGGGCCCGCCGCGGCCCGCCATCCTCCCAAGGCTCCGGTCCCGGTAACGGAGACTGCCCGAACCGGTAGCTCCCATCGTGACGTGCCGGCCCAGGCACCTGCGGCGTGCTACTTTGGGCTGGTGATAGATCCCCCGTTTGGGGATGTACCACCACGAGGGGCGTTCAAGTCCCCCCTCGGACACAAAGTTTCCGCAGATAAAAGGCATGTAATTCGCCTGGATCGGCGTCCGTGACACTGCTTTGACACTTGTCATGCTCGGCTCGCCTCCCCGATGAGCCGGGCGAACAGGTCGGCCGCGTCGCGCTGGTTGCCTGGCATGACGTGTGCGTAGACGCTCAGGGTGACGGTCGGGCTGGCGTGCCCGAGCCGCTGGCTGACGACATGCACTGACACGCCCGCCAGCTGCAAGATCGTCGCGTGCGTATGCCGGAGATCATGCAGCCGGATCATCGGCAGCGCGTCCTCGCCGAGCGCTGCGCGGCAGCGCTCAACGTCCCTGTGGAACTGGCGGGAGACGTGCTCCGTGTTGCGGTGGACGCCTTCAAGGTCACCGAACACGAGCGCGTCGTCTCGGGCGAGTTGCAGCGCCATCAGGCCGCGCCGCTTGCGCCAGGCCCGCTCGATCACGACTGTCTCGGGGGTCCAAGTCGACGACGCGCGGCTTACCGCTCTTGGTGTCGCCCTCGGCGACCTCCGCGCCCTCACCGAAGACCCGGACCATTCCGGCCGACCGGCGGATCCAAATCGTGGCCTCGTCGAGACCAAGGTCGCGCCAGCGCAGCGCGAGAGCTTCTCCGCGGCGCATCGGTGTAGGTCAGGGTCCGCCAGAGAGCGTGACTCTGGCTGTGCTCAACTGACCAGCCCAGGAACGCGGCGAGCTGCCCGGCCGTCCAGCAGTGCATCTCCGGCGCCTTCGCCTCTTTCGCCGTCGGCGGCGTGGCCGCGTCGGCGGGATTGCGGAGCAGCAGCCCGTCGGATCCCCTTCTCCGAGGTCGAGGAGTACATCGCCCGCAAGCTCGCATAGAAGAGCGCCCCGCCAGCCGAAGCCAGCGGGGCGCTCTCGCGATGGGTCGTCAGGCCGCGGATCTGGCCTGCCGGACGAGTCCCAGGATGCCGTTCGCGTGCTGCCTGGATGGTCTTGCGGGTGCCGATCAGCGCAGCCGAGAAGCCCGCAGCACCGACGAGGACGGTGCCGCCTACGCCGATGGCGGTTGTAATCACGGTCGGGTCCATGCCGGGATGCTACGGCGTGTCCGGACAGCGGATCGCCCCGCCGGCCGTAGCCCAGCGCGGGCTCGATGGCAGGAGAGAACCCCGCCGCGCGAATGCAGCACCGGCGGGGCCTCGTCGGCGGGAAAGGCGACATCCCCGCCGGGTGTAGCGACTGCCCGGCGGGCACGATCTCAACCGCAGTGTCTCGATCGCCCGCAAGAGGGAACACGCATAACTTGCGTCCCGCCGGGCAGTGGCCTGCCCAGCGGCCCAGGGGAGGCGACCTCCATCGCTGGACGGCCCCCGCTCGCTGAAAGGGGCGCCCTGGGCCGCGTCCATGAATGCGGAAGGGCGCCGGCGGCAGGGGTTTAGGTGCCGCCGGCGCCAGGCTTGCCGGGCCACCCGTGCCAGCTTGCCCTGATATAGACGCGGTCCGCTGCTATGCCGTTGACCGTCTTCGTGGAGGATCCGGATATGGTCCTCGCCGGAGGTGCCGCTGGCACATGACAGGCAGCTTGCCGTCGCTGGTCAGGCGCGGCGCGAGGACGCCGCTCATGCGATCCTGCAGCCGCCGCATCCTCCGCCGGGGAAACGGACCCGGTTGACGTGGCTGGCTGATGCGAACTGCGTCACCGCGTGATCTGCGCCGCCGGACCGCGCCGCGTTTGCCGGGGCGGCGTTCTGCAGCCCGGCGACCGCGCCGGCTGCCATGACCGCTGAGGCTGTCAGGGTGATGATGAACTTCCGCATGGGACCTCCCCAAGTAGCGCGCCCGTCCCTGGGACTGGGCTATAGGACTAGATCACCATCCGCTGCGGCTGCGCACTATGGGGCAGCCACGAGTCTTGTCCTGAGGGCCGCGGTGAGGCCACCACCACCCGGGCGGCTGGCTCCGGGCCTGCCACCTGGGCACGCAGCGCTGCAGAGCGTCCCGCCAGACTTAGTGGTCGCGCCCGGAAGTCTTTCGGGGGTTGCCGTGAGCGTGCCGGGCGTGGTCGCGCTGGTTCAGATGTCGGGGTAGCTGAGGTAGAGGCCGGCGGCGCAGTCCAGGGCGTCTTCGGGCGTGCCGGCGAAGAAGCCGGTGGGCAGGATCTGGTCTTCGTAGCGGTCGCTGCTGGCGAGATAGAGGGCGAATCCCCAGGTCCGCGCGCTTCCGCCGTAGCGCAGCCGGCACAGCGGGATGACCTCGCCGCCGGGCAGGTGCCCGTCGATGTAGGCGAAGCCGGCCCGGTAGCGCACGGTCACGTCGTCCAGCCGGGGCCAGCGAGCCCGGGCGTGGGAACGCAGGCGCTGGGCCAGCGAGATCCGGGTGGATTCGGGGATGGCGGGCATGGGTTCATGGTGCCCGATCGGCCGTGGCGGCCGGATATGATCACCGCGTCTGCGGGGGAATTACACGAGGTAATTTTTCCCTGGAGGGCCTGATGCCCCGTGCCCGCGCGGTCCTGATCGAGCTGACCGCGGCCGAGCGCCGCATCCTCAAGCAGCGGGACCGCGGTGGCAAGACGCCGTGGCAGGTACGGGTGCGGGCACGGATCGTGCGGCGGGCCGCGCGCGGTCACCCGAATGAGCGGATCGCCCGGGATCTGGGCGTCACCACCGACACGGTCCGGTGCTGGCGGGGCCGGTTCGCGGCAGCCCGGCTGGACGGGCTGGCCGGCCTGCCGCGCAGCGGCCGGCCACCGCAGATCACGGCGGTGCAGATCGCCCAGGTCCGGGCGCTGGCCTGCCAGCTTCCCGCCGAGACCGGGGTGCCGCTGTCCCGCTGGTCCTGCCCGGAACTGGCCGCCGAGCTGATCCGACGCCAGATGCTCCCGGCGATCTCGGCGTCCACCGTGCGGCGGATCCTGGCCGGGGACCCGATCAAGCCCTGGCAGCACCAGTCGTGGATCTCGATCCGCGACCCCGGCTTCACCCCGAAGGCGACGCGGGTACTGGACCTCTACCAGCGCCGGTGGAACGGGGCACCGCTGCGCGACGACGAGTACGTGATCTCCAGTGACGCCAAGCCCTCGATCCAGGCCCGCTGCCGCTGCCACCCGACCCTGCCACCGGGCGTGGCCCGCGCCATGCGGGTCGAACATGAATACGAGCGCAAAGGCGCGCTGGCCTACCTCGCCGCCCTCGACGTGCACCACGCGGAAGTGTTCGGGCACTGCGCCCCTGCCACCGGCATCGTCCCGTTCATGACCCTGGCAGCCAAGGTCATGGGCCAGGAACCCTACGCCTCAGCCAGCCGGGTGTTCTGGATCGCCGGCAACGGCTCCGACCACCGCAGCCAGGCCGCCGCGAAACGGCTCGCCAAGGCCCACCCGAACTGCATCATGGTCCACACGCCGGTCCATGCCTCATGGCTGAACCAGGTCGAATGCTTCTTCTCCATCGTGCAGCGCAAGGTCCTGACCCCCAGCGACTTCACCGGCCTCGCCCAGCTCAAGCAGCGGCTGCTGGCCTTCCAGGACCGCTACAACGCCACCGCGACCCCGTTCAAATGGAAGTTCACCGCCACCGACCTGGCCGAGGTGATCGCCTGGATCGACCGGCACGAACCCACGCCACCGCCCCCAACCCCGAAAAAGCACCCGCCGCCAGGAAGAAACCCGCTACCACCCCGCAGGCCGCCTGATCAACCCCCGAAAGACTTCCGGGCGATACCACTTAGCCAGCGGGGCGCTCTGGCCAGAGTGCAGGGCTCAGCCGAACGCTGGCAGTGCGTACTCGAACGCCGCCGATGCGGTGTTGCGGCCGTGCTCGCGGGCGATCACGGTGGCGAGTTCTCCCAGGCCTGGCAAAGGATCGGCTACGCGGGTGCGGCTGATCAGGACGAAGCTGCCTGCTGCCGTGATGTCTCCCGGGGGGCCGCTCGCGCGAGGGTTCATCACGTACGTGACCGCCAGGGCCATGGCGAGCACGTCGGCGCGCAGGCCATCGTCATTGAGTCCGGGGCTGAGGGCGATGCACACGCCGCAGGCGACGATCGCGGCGCTGTCGTCATCCAGCCAGGGGCCTTCGTCGTCGGCGGCATCGAGCACCACGATGCCAAGCCGGCTCGCCGTGCCATGCAGGCGGGCGAGCGGGGTCGCCGGCCCGGCCACGCCTGCCGTTGTGCCGGTCATGGAATCCTCTTCCATGGGATTCGACCAAGCCTCACTTCGCGGCCGAGCGCGGCCCCGCCCGGCCTGTAGCGTCAGCCCGCTGGCCCTGCCTCCCTGGATGACCCGCAGCTGCGGGCTGCGGGCGGCAGGACTGGTCAGGCCGGACGCAGCGCCGCATCTCGGTATGGTCCGCCAGGCGCGCGCCTGGCGGGTTCTTGTGTGACGCGGGACGGATAGTGCCGGGTTACCCGCAGGTGTCTGGCGGGGTTGTTGCGGCCTGTAGTTCCGTTACGTGCACGACGCGCGCCCAGCTCGCGGGCGGAAGTGAGCGTGCGGCGCTGGCCGGCATCGCCTGCGCGGCGCGGCTGAGATGACAGGGGAGTTCACCTTGCCTCGAACCCGGAAGGATGATCCCGATGGCAGCAGGCGACGCCACGATCACCATCGTCGGCAGCCTGGTCATCGCTGCAGCGTTGGGCCTGGTCAGGCGTGGCGGCGTTCGGGATCATTGGCAGCATGTCTCCCGAATCGTTCGTCTACGAGGCGCGCTATGGCTGGAGCGCCCGCACGGCGCGGATCGTCATCGTCGGGCTCGTGTTCGCGGTCGCGGGAATCGCGCTGCCGCTGGCCTGGCGGATCATCGACATCGTGTTCTTCGGCGGCGGAGCGCTATTCTTCCTGGGCGTGATCTGCACCCGCCGGGTCGCTTTCAGGGTGGACGCCAGCGGCGTCACCCTCGGCGGGACGCCCCCGCGCTACCGCTCCGGCACCCGCTTCGCCCCTGGGCCGACGTCAAGAAGGTCGTGCTGTGGCAGCAGCCGCAGCCGTATGGCAACTCCGTGCGCTGCATAGGCCTGGAGCGCCGCAGGGCCGCTCCGCCGCTGGCCGGCCGACGCGGCCGGCGATTTGGCCGGGCGACGGCGCGGGCACTGGTCCCTGACCATGTCTCCGGCGACACGCTCCTGGCCAGCCGGGCGATCAACAGCTGGCGCCTGGACACCGACCGCCTCACCGCCGCCGTCGAGCACTTCGCGCCGGACGTCAAGATCGTCACCTGAACATCCGGCAGCGCGGCGGGGAGCTAGCACCACCTGGGCGGCATACTGCCGGCACGCCCTCGCCGCCGCCGGCACCCTGCCGTCCGCGGCGCGCGCCGGCTCGTCACCGTCACCCTCGCCGGTCTGCGCCCGCCACGCTGACCCCGATGGGAGGAGGGCGCTGCCGCCATGCCGGATACGCCAAACACGCGGTGCTCATGCTGGCGGCCAGGTTGACCGTCCAGTTCGGCGACCCGCGCGGGCTCACCGCTCACGACTCCCGCGGTCTATGGCGCCCTGTCAGCTGCACAAGGATGATCATTCGCCGGCGGTCACGGCCTTCAACTCGGCTAGCGACTCTCGGACGAGCTGCCCGAAGTCTGGGTGATTGGTTTCGTCGATCCAGCGCTGGAACGTGATCTTGAAGACAGCGATTCCTGCCTCGGCAGCCAGGCTCGCGGCCGGGTCTGCGACACCGCGGCGCCGCAGCACGTCGGCGACCGCCGCGGACAACTTTGCGAGCTTGATCAGCTCGCGCTCCTGAAGCTCTGCGTTTGCGGCAATGACGCTCTGGCGCTGCCGGGAGAATTCGCGGCGCTGCTCGAACATGGCACCAAGGCCCTCGAGGGCCGCGGCGACCGCATCGATGGGAGCCAGGGAATCAGGCGCATTGGCGACCTTGTGCACGAGGAGCTCCTGCAGTTCGCCCGCGCCCCCGAACAGAACCTCGCGTTTGTCGGCGAAGTGCCGGAAGAACGTTCGCTCCGCAAGCCCCGCCCGCGCGGCGATCTCCGCCGCCGTTGCCTGTTCGAACCCGCGCTCGCTGTACAGCTCCAGGGCCGCCTTCTCGAGCCGCCCGCGTGCGTTCGGCTCCCATCGGCTCATGCCCCTATCCTATGTGATGGCAGTAGCTGCCATCACTCGCGAAGGTGACGTCAGCAAATGACATCGATCGGTCGCAGCGCATGCCTCGCGGCGCGGGACCATTTGGAGCCTGCCGTCGCTAATCCTCGCGGCCTCGGGTTCGGTAGCGACCTGGTGTACCCAGCTACCGCCCTTATCGAAGTAGATGAAGTCTTTGACCGTGCTGTACCTGTCCGCCGCGACTTCTGGATGCGACCGTCTCATCCTTCCGGCAGTGTGTAGATCCCCTTGCCCCGGATGGTCCGTACGATCCCCTCGTCCCGCAGCACGCGGACTGCCTTCTCAGCGGTGCCCTGAGCTATGCCGTAACGCTGCACCAGTGACTTGACGCTAGGCAGCGGACGGTCGGGCGGGATCTCGCCGGACTCGATCATGGCCCGCAAGATCGCTGCCAGCTGGGCATACACCGGCATACCGGAGTCATGATCAATAGTCACATGATCACGCTAAGCCACGTCCGGGCTAGCATCGTGACGCGGGGTAACATATACATTATATATACGTCCGTATGCGTTACCATGTGGAGCATTGCCGCACCGGGAGGTTAGGAATGCTTGACAGGGACATACAGGCAACGCTTAACGATCTCTGTTTTCATTGGGGTGAGGCTTACAAGATCACTTGCGAAGACGGGGCATGGCTGGCTGTGCCTCTGTCCGATCTGTCGGTGACGATCTCGCGTGACAGTTCAGGCAAGCTGCGCGAGGCGCTCCGGCTCGACTACGCCGAACGTGGCGGACGCCGACCGGCTGGCGGGTGCAGTCTCTAGCGCCGTCAGCCAGGGGTGCCAGGCAGCGGAGTGCCGCGGTTGCTCGCCAGGCCGTCAAGGAAGATCGCCTTCAGCCGCTGGGATGCCTGGTCCCAGTCCGGGTTGTTTGGCGGGTGCTGGATCAGCATCGCGCTCAGCACGATGATCTCCTGGGTAGTGGCGTCCGCGCGGATGCTGGCGTCACGGCAGCCGCGGTCGAGGAGGCGGAGCACCTGGGGGACTCCGGACCTGGCGGCGAGGGTGTCCGCTCCACCGGGACGGGACCGCCATGCAGGGAAAGGACGGGTTCGTCTCGGTGGCTGATGACGCAATCCAGGAACGAGCTCAGCGAGACATAGGATGAACTCGCCTGCGATGGCGTGCTGTCAGTCCCGTGCAGACTTGACGGGCAGGCGCTGCCCTGGACCCCGGGGCGCTTAGTACTCACGCGGACGCTTGCTTACCGCACGCCTCATGAAGGAGCAGCGTCATGAATGACAGCCCGGCTGCAGCACCGCAGCCGACCGCACAGCACGCGGCGATCCCGCCTGATGACCCGCGGCGGCGGCTGGCCGTCGCCCGGCCGGACGAGGACCTGGCGCTTCCGCACCTGGGGATCGTGGGAGACACCTACACGATCCTGTTGACCGGCGAGGACACCGCCGGCCGTTACACCCTCATCGATATGCACGTCCCCCCGGGCGGCGGTCCGCCTCCGCACCGGCACGACTTCGAGGAAATGTTCACCGTGCTCGACGGCGAAATCGAGCTCACCTTCCGCGGCGAGCACCTGGTCGCCCGGGCCGGCCAGACCGTCAACGTGCCGGCCAACGCCCCGCATGCCTTCACCAACGCGTCCGGCCGGCCGGCGCGGCTGCTGTGCCTCTGCTCGCCGGCCGGGCAGGAGGACTTCTTCCTCGCCATCGGCGCTCCCGTCACCACCCGGACGGAGCCGCCCCCCGACCTGGACGAGGCCGCCATGGCCGCGTTCATAGCGAAATCCGCGGCGCTTGCCCCGCAATACCGCACGCAGCTCCTGCGCCCCTGACTCGCGGGCCCCGGGTTCGATCCTCGCGCCCTCGGTCAACGCCTCTTGCGGAGGTCAACCGTCGCCAGATCCGATTCTCGCCTCGCCATGGGTCAGGTCGGCTCGGTCCGCCCCAACCCGTCCGCTGCGGGCTCCCGCACGGCCACCGCCTCGATCATCTGCGTGCCGTGCCGCATACGGAGCGAGACGAAGCCGACCGCGATGAGAAGCATGGCCACGAACAGCGCCCAGAACACCCAGACCGGCCATCGCTCGTAGGTTTCGACCAATTCCCCGGTTTCATTGACTGCGATGAGCAGCCCGCCAGCGCCGACCATCAGCCAGCCCGTTGCCTTGTTGAGGTAGGTGATCAGGCCCTCGAGTTCCCGCGGAGGAAGGGCTTGCATGACGTCGCGACGGAAGGCACGGTTCCGGCGGCGTTCGAATACGTACTTTACCGGCGGGACCAGCCACCACCAGGCCGAGACCGGCGGCGGCTGCGAAATGCCTTCCGTAGCCGCTTCGATGTCCTCGCGCTGCACCTCCAGCTCGCGCAGCTCCAGCGATGCCTGGTAGATCGGCCCGGCGAACAGCAGCCACGCGCCGAGGAAGCCACACCACGCGATCAGCTCGTGCATGCCCCCACCGTAGCGAGCAGGCAAATCTGTACCGATCCACGCGCTCGACCGCTCATCGCAGCCCGGCCGCAGCGAGCTCAGCGGACGTACGAACCTCGCTGCGGAACCGTCATGATCAGTCCTTCGTCTCGCAGCACCGCGATAGCCCTGCGGGCAGTGTTGCGTGACGATTACGCCAAGCGGGCAGGCCGACGCTCCGCAGGTGGATGCAGCAGCTAGCCAGCGTCGCAGTCAACTTCTTCCTCCTCAATGCCCCTGGATCCACTCCGCTGGCGGGCGGGGGGTCATTGCTGTTCCTCCTGCTGAGGGGCGAGCACGATGTCGAAAGTGACGGCGGCCCAGGGGCCATCGACGTGCCGGCCGTCCGGGCCCGGTCCCGGCGGCTGTTCGGTGAAGCCGACGATGAGGCTGTCCTTGACGCCGAACACGGCGTCACGATCCAGGTACGGGTCACCCGCGACGAAGATGTGGGTAATCAGCGTCCGGTAGCCAGGCGCGTCGACCTTGAAATGCAGGTGCGCCGGGCGCATCGCCCCCCGGCCGGCCGCGGCGATCAGGTCGCCGACCGGGCCGTCATCGGGGATCGGGTAAGGGGCCGGGTGCACCGCCCAGAACCGGTACTCGCCGTCCGCGCCGCTGCGCAGCCAGCCGCGGGCCGCCAGCTGGCTGCCTGAGTACTGCACGTCGTAGAAGCCGTCCTCATCGGCTTCCCACACCTCAATCCGCGCATTCGGGACTGGCGTCTCGTCGGTGCCGCGGACCGTGCCAGCGACATGGCAGGGCCTGCCCTTCGCGCCGCCGGTGATGTCACCGCCCAGCGGCACCTCCGGCGCGCCCGGCACGAAGAACGGCCCGAGTACGGTCGACTCGGTGGCATCCGCCGAGGCGGGAGCATTGATCCCGACCGTCAGCATCGACAGCCCGAGCACGTCCGAGAGCAGGATGAATTCCTGCCGCCTGCCGTCGGTAATATGCCCGGCCCTGGTCAGGAACTCGATGCCCTGCTGCCACTCGGCATCGGTCAGCCGGACCTCCCGGGCGAAGGCGTGCAGGTGCCGGACCAGGCTCTGCATGATCTCCCGGTAGCGCGGGGCGGCTGCGCCGGCGAAGCTCGCGATCACCTCATCGGTGACCGCCTGCTCCCGCGCGGCCTTCCCGGCCGGATCAGTGGCGCTGAACTCCTCGCTCACGACATCTCCTTCGCCGGGCCGGTCGCGGCAATGCTGTCACCTGCCCGCAGCGCCCGGCCGGATCACCTGAGCCCGGCGAACGGGCTCACGCAGGTCGCCACCGACTGACCCGCCGGCAGCAGACTGGTCACGAGGGTTGGGCCCCCCAAGGGTTTTCCGTCCCCCCAGGGGAATTCGTCCCTTTCCGGATTTTACTGAGTGGCCTAGTCTGCCGCCTGGTGCGGAGCTAACTTGATCCCTCCGGCGCCCGAGTCCGGCTCCGGCATGCCCGGGGATGCACGCACCGTTCTCAAGCGCCGGCACGAGACGACGGAGACGATGACGCCCCTCAGAGGTTTCCGCAGTGATGCAGGAAGCTTGCGGCGGACGGCCGCGCACGTGGTCGCTGCTGTCCTTGTCGGCAGCGCGATGTTCGCCACCCTCCGGGCAGGCCCGGCTGCGGCCTCGAGCGGCTCCCGCGCCCAGCTACACGCCGCTGAGTCCCCGGCATCCGCACGCGTCAAGTTCTACATCGTTCCGCCGGCCAGGAAGGGAGCCGCGGAATCCCTCTACGCGATCGCGGCCAGGACTCTCGGCGACGGCAACCGGTTCATGGAGATCTTTAACCTGAACAAGGGCCGGCTTCAGCCGCGCGGCGGACGGCTTGAGAATCCCCACCAGATTTTCGCGGGCTGGATCCTCCGGCTACCGGCGGACGCATCGGGCCCCGGGGTTCACTTCGGCCGACTACCCATGGTGCCTGCGGCGCCCACATCGCCGGTATCGCGCCGGCCGTCCCAGCCGGCCGCGGGCGGGGCAGCGGCACCTCCCGCTCCGATCGGATGGGCGGGCGCCGGCGTCGTGTTAGTGATCGTTGCCGCAATTGCCGGGCTGGCGGCCGGACTCCGCCGACGCCGACGCCGGGCGGCTGGCACTGTCCGGCGGAGGCCCACGCACGCCAGGGCGCCCGGACCTCGGCCCAGCGGCAGAACTGGCGCCGCAGCGACAACGGCACCCGGCATTCGGACTGCTGATCTCGGCTGGCCCGGTGCCGGCCATCCAAGCTTCCCCGGTGCCGGCCATCCAAGCTTCCCCGGTGCCGACCAAGCAAGCTTCCCCGGTGCCGGCCACCCGAGCCTCCCCGGCCCCGGCCACCCAAGCCTCCCGGGTGCCGGCCACCCGAGCTTCCCCGGCCACCCGAGCTTCCCCGGTGCCCTCAGCAGGCCAGCCGGGGCTGGCCGCGAATCACCGCCTGAACTCCATCACGACCATCGCTCGCAGGCAGCATCGCTGTCCGCTGTGCCGGGGGTGCTGAATCCGGCCGGCAACTGGGGACCGCCGGACGCGCCGTATGCCGACGCACCTGACAGAACGCAACACGCCGACGTACCTGACAGAACGCAACTGTGGTCAGCCCAGGTGGCCACGGCAGCGGGCCTGGCGACCCAGACACATGATGAGGCCGCCTTCGATAATGACCGGCTGCAGGCCGGGGATTTCCGGAATGCGGACGCCGTCTGGCTGGCGGGGCGGATTCTCTCGGATGCTGATGATCAGGCTGCCGAGATAACGCAGCAGGCATCCGGCGAGGCCGTGACGATACGCGCGGAAGCTGAACGGGAGGCCGCCGAGATAAGGCAGCAGGCTGCCACGATACGCAAGGCTGCTGAACGGGAGGCCGCTGAACTGCGGGCTGCCGCTATGACGATGTCGGCTGACCTTGGCCGGGTGGCTGCATACATCACGGAAAACCTCACTATCCCCGCGATGCCGGCCACGAAGCCAGCGGCCGAGCCAGCTACCAAGCCATCAGCCCGGCCAGCTACCAAGCTAACGGGCCGCCCTGCTGCCAAGCCAGCAGCCCTGCTGGCCGGCCGGCCAGCAGGCGGCCCGCCCCGGCAGTACGCAGCCATGCGGCTGACAAGGGCCGTCGTTGCGGCCTTGCTCCTCTTTGCCGTGACAGCCGGAACTACGGAGATAGCGCTGCACGGATACAGCTTCTTCGTCTTCCGGGCTGCGGGGACAGGCTCGACGCCTAACAGCGGCCTTAAGGAAGATCAGGGTCCGGGCCAGCCTGACGCGCCGGGGGCACATCCGCCGCAGGCAGTGCATAAGCGGTAACCCGGCCTGCTGGGCAGCCCCAGACCAGGACCGTTGTCCCGCGCGCTACGGAAGGAGGAGCCTGCAGATGCCTAGAACTGCCACAGACAGGTGGATGGCGCAGGATTTTACATTCTCGGCCGGGACTATCAGGAAGCAGGCACTCGCGCTCTTCCTCTTGCGCCTTCCGGCGCTGGTCCCGTTGTTCTTCATATCGCGCGCTGTCATAACGCTAAACAATAACACCATGAACGGCGCGGTAGCCGACGTGCTGGGGGACGGAGGCGAGGCACTCTTGTTCCTGACGCTGCTCGTTACCCCGATGATTACCGTAACCAGGCAGCGATGGTTCACCCCGCTCCGGCGATGGTACGGCATAATGTTTGCGATTACGGCCATCTCTGATGCAACCATCGCATCTATTACAACGGGGTTTGCCGGAGGTGTGTTCGGCCGGGTCGCCGGGCATAGCTTTCTGCTGGCCGGACTTACGATGGTGGTCCTGGTAATCCCGCTGCTGGCCACAGCCAATAATCCGGCGCAGCGATGGCTCGGAAGGTACTGGAAGCCGCTGCAGAAGATGACCTACGTAATCTGGGGGCTGCTATTTGTGCACCTGTCGCTGCTGGAGGGATTTGGGTTCCAGCATGGCGCAAATGGCTCAGGGCATCCAACTGACGGTGACCCTATCTTTCATCAGCGCCTATACCAGTATGCCGCATGCAGCATCCCGCTCCTCGTTCTCAGGCTGCCACCGGTAAAACGCTGGATCGCCGGGCAGCAAAAGGCCGACCGGCAGTGGGCGGTATACCTTACCGTCCTGCCGCTTGCCGTGCTATTTGTAGTCGGGTTCTCCTTCATCGTAAATGAGGAGATCTTTAAGGGAGTTGACGCCTTTACGCTGCATCCTAGCGATGAATGACGGGACAACAGGGGGTGGATGGGCACGGCACCGGAACTCCTGGCCCAGGAAGCAGGCCAGGAGTCCTCGTGCCGGGAATGCGGATGCGCTCAGCCCTTCTGCACCGCCTCGGTATACAGGTAAACCGGCCCAGTGCGCGAGCACGCGGCAAACGGGAACGGGATGACCTTGGATGTGAACTGGTTCGGCGGGTAGATGCGCAGGCCAGCTGCCGTGACCGGGTCGCAGGGCTGCTGCGGGTTCCCGAAGTTCTCAGCATCCGCGATTTGCAGCAACACGGTTGCGGTGGCGCCGCGGCCGAGCCTGACCAGCGGCCCGGGCGAACCGTTGCGGGAAGCCGCGCTGCCGAGCTGATGGCGGCTGAGGTTGACCGCGGAGACCCCTGGATAGCCGTAAAGGGTGCACGCCCGCCCGGACAGGTTGGTGAAGTTCAGGGTGTAGTCGGCGCCCCCGGCGTAGCCGTCTCCGTTGGTGTTCAGCCAGACGACGAGCCCGGATGTTGCGCAGCCCGGCGTGCTGGCCGCGACGGCAGGTGCCGCCGGGGATGCTGCGGCAGCCAGCGCGGCCACCGGCACCAGCGCTGCGGCGCAGGCTATGGCGGCAGCGCCGATCAGTCGCCTTCGGGAGTAAGAGAGCAGGTGCATGGCGTCCCCCTTTGCTAGACGGCAAGGACCTATGCACCCGTTATGACTATGCGGCAGGTTCACTGGTTGCGGTCCCCCCGCGCGGATCTCCCTGGCCTGCGGTCTGCGGCGGGGTGAATCCCGCTAGCGACCACCTCGGGACGTGACCGATCCCTGGATTCACCCCCTGGCAACTGGGAGCGGGAGGGCAGCCGGGCTCAGGTGAACCAAACACGGTGACCGGCCGTTACCTTCCGTATCTGCTCAACTACAAAACGTTGATTCCGACTACGGGGAGGTCACCGTGCTGCTGGGTACCGGACGGCATTGGCGGATTCTGCTGGCAGTAACGGCAGCCCTGCTCGGCGGGGCTGCGTGCTCGTCAGCCGTGCATCCCGCTGGCACGAGATCAGCAGCGGTCGTACGGGCCGCGCAGCGTCCCTACCTGCAGCGGTTCCATACCGTTAGCCAGATCGCCAGCACCGTGCCGGCGAACGGCGACGTCAACCCTTACGGGGTCACGCTGGTTCCGCAGACGGCAGGCAAGCTGGTCCGGGGCGACATCCTGGTGAGCAATTTCAACAGCAAGGCCAACGTGCAGGGAACGGGCAACACGATCGTCGAGATCTCCCCGGGCGGCTCCATGCGGCCCTTCGCGCGGCTGAACGCGCTGCCGTCGTCCGACCGGTGCCCTGGCGGGATCGGCCTGACCACGGGGCTGGAAGTGCTGCCAGGCGGCTGGGTGGCCGTAGGCAGCCTGCCCACCGTCAAAGGCGGCGTGCTACCTGCCCTGAACCCCACCGGCTGCATCATCGTGCTCGACAGCCACGGGAAGCCCGCAGAGACCTGGGTGAGCAAGGACATCAACGGGCCATGGGACATGACCATGCGGGCCGGGCACGGCCATGCGGCGCTGTTCGTATCGAACGTGCTCAGCCGGGCCGGCGGTCCCCATTCGGTGCCGCCTGCCTCCGGGATATGCACGGTGGTGCGCGTCAACGTCTCGCTGTCTCCCGGCGCCCGCCCCCGGATGACGAGCGTGACGGCGGTCGGCGGCGGATTCCCCTGGCGGAAGAACAAGGCCGCCCTCATCCAGGGTCCGACCGGGCTCGCCCTGGGGCACGGCGGGACCCTCTATGTTGCCTCGACGCTCGGCGACAGCATCACGGCCATCCCGGCCGCGATGACCAGGACAACGCCGACCATGCCGGGGGCGGGAGTCCTGACCAGCGGCGGCTCGCTCAGCGGCCCGCTTGGCCTCACCGCCGCCCCGAACGGTGACCTGATCGCCGTCAACGGCAACAACGGCAGGGCCGTTGAGGTCTCCCCGGCGGGCCGCCAGGTGGCGACCGTGACTCTCGTCCCGCACGGCGCCGGTGATCTCTTCGGCGTGATCACCTCGGCGGACGGCCAGGGGCTGCTCTTCGTCAACGACGGCACCAACGCGCTCGACCTGTTCAGCGCCTGACCGGGGGGCGCGGAGACCAGCGTGCCGGGGAACGCCACGGGATAGGGCAGGCCAGGGGCACGGGATAGGGCAGGCCAGGGGCACGGGATAGGGCAGGCCAGGAAAACGGTCACCAGAGCCGGTGACGCCTACGTCGCCGGCCCGGCCCGCGCGGCCTGGGCCCCCGCCGCGCGGGCGCGCCCGGCGGACAGCTCGCGTTCGGCGGCGTTGCGGGTCAGCGCGGCCGCGCGCTCGAACTCCAGCCGGGCCTCGTCCGGGCGCCCTAGCTTCATCAGCAGATCCCCGCGCACGCTCGGCAGCAGGTGGTAGCCCCGCAGCGAGGGCTCGGCGGCGAGCACGTCGACCAGGTCGAGTCCGGCCTGCGGGCCGAAGGCCATCGACACGGCGACCGCCCGGTTCAGCTCGATCACCGGGGAGGGCGTCACCTCGGCGAGGATCGCGTACAGGCCGGTGATACGCGCCCAGTCGGTGTCCCCGGACCGGAACGCGCGAGCGTGGCAGGCGGCGATGGCGGCCTGCAGCGCATAGGGCCCGCGTGCCCCGCCGAGCTGCTCCGCCTGGGCCAGGGCCGCCAGCCCGCGATTGATCAGCAGGCGATCCCAGCGCGACCGGTCCTGGTCCAGTAGCAGGACCGGCTCCCCGGACGGCCCGGTCCGGGCGCGGACCCTGGATGCCTGGATCTCCATCAGCGCCGCCAGGCCATGGACCTCCGGCTCCCCGGGCGTGAGCTGAGCAAGGACGCGGCCAAGGCGAAGTGCGTCCTCGCAGAGCGCCGGGCGCATCCAGTCATCGCCGGCAGTGGCCGAGTAGCCCTCGTTAAAAATCAGGTAGATGACCTCAAGGACAGCGGAGAGGCGGCCGGGCCGCTCAGCGCTGCCCGGCACCTCGAAGGGCACCTGCGCCCCGGCGAGGGCCTTCTTGGCCCGGACGATGCGCTGCGCGATCGTCGGTTCCGGCACCAGGTAGGCGCGCGCTATCTCGGCGGTGGTCAGGCCGCCGAGCAGCCGCAGGGTCAGCGCAACCCGCGCTGGCACGGCGAGCACCGGATGACAGGCGGTGAACACCAGCCGCAGCAGGTCATCGTCGATGTCATCGGAGAAGGCGTGATCGAAGTCGGGCGTGACGCCGTCCCCCTCCGCCTCCAGCGCGCGGCCGATCTGGGCGTACTTCAGTTGCAGCTCCCGGTTCCGGCGGAACAAGTCGACTGCGCGGCGCTTGGCGACGGTCATCAGCCAGGCACCGGAATTGCGGGGAACCCCGGATTCGGGCCATTGCTCCAGCGCGGCGACCACGGCATCCTGGGCGAGTTCCTCGGCCAGGCCGATGTCATTGGTGTACCGGGCGAGTCCGGCGATGAGCCGCGCTGATTCCATCCGGACGACGGCCTCGATCGCAGCATGAGTCTCCGAGGCCGTCACGACTACCGATCAGATCATCCGCCGGCCGGCCAGGGCAAGGCAGATCCGGCGGAGTTCCGGCTCCGGCGGAGCCCGGGCCGGACTCCGCCGGCCGGTGACGCCGGGCCGGACTCCGCCGGGCCGGTGACGGTCAGTAGACCTGCCGGATCGTGCTCTCGCCCGCACCGGCGATGGCCAGGAATCGCTTCGTCCACTCGATTGCCTCGTCCTTGTCGCGGACCTCCATCAGCGCCCAGCCGCCGACCAGCTCCTTTGCCTCGGTAAAAGGCCCGTCGAGCACGGTGAAGTTCCCGTCGGCGTACTTCACCCTGGTGGCCTCCCCGGCGGGCGCGAGCCCGCCGGTGGCGAGCAGGACGCCGGCCTTGGTGGCCTCCTCGATGAACTTGCCCATCTCGCTCATGAGCTCCGGGCTCGGCGGCGGCATCGGCGTCGACGGATCGGCCAGCGTGTATCCCAGGTATCGCATCGTCCTCGTCCCCTCTGTCGGTGACCGGCCCGCTGGTGGCGGCGCGGCCGGTGGCCGGGCTGGCGATGTTCACCACGGCCCGCCCGTTCTTGCCCATGCGTCGAACGCCGCGGCGCCGGATCGACACCAGGCCGGAAGATACTGCGGAATTCTCCGGCCGCCCGGTCAGGCCCGGTCGTAGGCCCAGATCGTGGTCTTGGTTCCGAGCAGCCGGATCTGATGCCTTTCCCGCATCCTCAGCTGAGCGGGAACCACGCTACGGGGGAGCTGCGGGGCAAGCAGGATGACCCGCCCGCCTGGCCGGGTCACGCGGGCCGTCTCGGCAAGGACGGCGGCCAGCCATTGCCCCATCTCGCCCTGAACGTCGTACTGCTGGCCGAACGGAAGGTTGGACACGCACGCGCCGACGGAGGCGCCTGCCAGATCCAGCCGGCGGGCATCGCCGACCTTGACGGCGGCAGCAGGGACGTTGCGGCGGCTGACGTCCATGGCTGCCGGGTCGGCGTCACGACCCTCGGCCTCCCAGCCGGCGGCGAGCGCCTCGGCGAGGATCGTGCCCGATCCGCAGCACGGGTCGAGCAGGAGCCCGCCGGCGGGCCCGGCCAGGCCGACCATGGCGGCGGCCACGGTGGGACGGAGCGCTCCGGAGCGCTCCGTCACGCGCCCGCGGTGCTGGCGCATGCTGGCATCGGACAGCCGGATCCCGGCAACGAGGCGGCCGGGGGCATACTCGCTGATCCACACCTCGAGCCGGGCCGGATCGGCGATGCTCCACTTCCGCTTGTCCCTGCTGACCGCCGCGGCGAGCTCGCGCCGCAGGTCGGTGCGGAGAAACGACGTCTCCTGGAGCACCCGCGCGATGACCCGGAAGGTGATCGCGGGCGTCAGCGGCCCGGCCTCCTCCGCCCAGATCGAGAGCGCACGCTGCACGCGCTCGGGCTGCCAGGTCCGGCTGGCGATCCAGTGCGGCCTGTCGCCGTCGGTCCGCAGCGTCCGCCCGACCTCGGCGAAAAGATCCTCGATAGTGCGCACCGACCGAAGCTGGCGGCGGCGGCCGCGGTCAACGTCGAGCAAGACGACGTCGGACCGGCCGTCGAATCCGTAACCGGTGACCCGCACCCCGTCGAGTGTCTCCAGTTCGCGGCCGGCCAGCCGGGCCAGCCCGGGCACCGCGGTGGCGAACATCGGAGATGACACGCACCAAGGTTAGGCGTGGCCGCCCGGCGGCGTTCCCGCGATGGCCAGCGGTCACCGCGCGGCAGCGGTCACCGCGCGCCGGCCAGCGCGGCGTCGCTAGGCTGGCGCGATGAGCAGGGACACCGATCGTGAGCATGTGCCGGCGCCGATGCGCCGCGATGTCCGGCTGCTCGGCGGCGTGCTCGGCGATGTGCTCCGCCAGGCCGGCGGCCAGGACCTGCTCGATGACGTGGAGCATCTCAGGCACCTGGTCATCGCGGCGCGGCGTCCCGATCCGGGGGATGATGCCGCTGGCGAGATCGCGGCCCTGGTCGCCTCCTGGCCGCTGGAGCGCGCGGAGGCCGTCGCGCATGCGTTCACCGTCTACTTCCACCTCGCCAACCTGGCCGAGGAGCATCAGCGGATCCGGACCCTGCGCAAGCGGGACACCGCGGCGCAGTCGCCGCGCGAATCGCTTGCCGTGGCGGTCGCGAGCATCCGCGAGCTTGGCCCCGAGCGCGCCGGCGGCCTGCTGGCGGGCCTGCGCGTGCACCCGGTCCTCACCGCCCATCCCACCGAGACCCGCCGTCGCGCGGTGACCGAGGCGCTACGGCGGATCGGGGTGCTGCTGGCCAGCCTGGACGACAGCCGGCTGGGCGCGAGCGACCATGCGGAGGCACTGCGCAGGCTCCGGGAGGAGATCGACCTGCTCTGGCGGACCGCTGCGCTGCGGGTGCAGGCGATGCAGCCGCTTGACGAGGTCCGCACGATCATGGCCGCGTTCGACGAGACGCTGTTCCAGGTGGTGCCTGCCCTGTACCGGTCGCTCGACCGGGCGCTGCAAGGCCAGCGGTCCGGGGACGCTGCTGCCGTCGCGCCCGCGTTCCTGCGGTTCGGCAGCTGGGTCGGCGCGGACCGGGACGGCAATCCGTTCGTGACGGCACAGGTGACCAGGGAAACGGCGGAAATCCAGGCCGACCACGTGCTGCGCGCCCTGGAGAACGTGACTGCCAGGGTCGGGCGCGCGCTGACGGTGCATGCCGAGCCGACCCTGGCCGGGCCGGACATCACCCGCGCGCTCGGGGCCGCAGGCGAGGCACATCCGGACCTGCTGGCCGAGCTGGCCGAGCGCTCTCCGGGGGAGCCGTATCGCACCTATCTGCTGTATGCAGCACGGCGGCTGCGCGCGACCCGGCTGGGCGAGACCGGCCTGGCCTACGGCGGCCCGGCGGAATTCATCGCGGACCTCTGCCTCGTGCAGCGCGCGCTGGCCGGCACGGGCGCCACCCGCCAGGCGTTCGGCGAACTCCAGCACCTGCGCTGGCAGGCAGAGACGTTCGGCTTTCACCTGGCCGGGCTCGAGATCCGCCAGCACAGCGCGGTGCATGCCCGGGCACTGGAGGAGATCCGCGGCGGCGGTCCGCACTCGGCGCAGACCAGCGAGGTGCTCGCGACCTTCCGGGCGGCAGCATGGATCCAGGACCGGTTCGGCCCGGCGGCCTGCCACCGTTACGTAGTCAGCTTCACCAGGTCGGCCGCGGACATCGCGGCCGTCTACGAGCTAGCCAGCCTCCCGATTTATAACGAGCCAATCCCCGTACTCGACGTGGTCCCGCTGTTCGAGAGCGGGGCTGACCTCGCGAACGCCACCCAGGTGCTGGACGACATGCTGAAGCTCGAGCCAGTGGCGGCGCGGCTGGCCGCCACCGGCCGGCACCTGGAGGTCATGCTCGGCTATTCCGACTCGGCCAAGGAACTCGGCCCGGTCAGCGCCACGCTGCGCTTGTTCGACGCACAGCAGCGGCTGGCGCGGTGGGCAGCGGAGCGCGACATCAGGCTGACCCTGTTCCACGGCCGCGGCGGGGCGCTCGGGCGCGGCGGCGGGCCGGCCGGCCGCGCGGTGCTCGCGCAGGCACCCGGCTCGGTGGCCGGCCGGTTCAAGGTCACCGAGCAAGGCGAGGTGATCTTCGCAAGATACGGCCACCCGGTGATCGCGCAGCGCCATCTGGAGCAGGTGGCCTCGGCGGTACTGCTGGCCTCCGCCATTCCCGTTCTCGTGCCCAATGCGCCACCCGCGGCGGATCCCGGTGCAGCGGATCCCGCGGCCGGCGGCCAGTTCAGGCCCATCGCGGACCGGATCGAGGCCGAGGCGCTGCGCGCGTACCGGTCGCTAGTCGAGGCCGATGGATTCGCCCGCTGGTTCGCCCGGATCAGCCCGCTGGAGGAAATCAGCGGGATGCGGATCGGATCCCGGCCGAGTCGCCGCGGCGTCGCCGGTGCCTCCGGCCCCTCCGGACTCGACGACCTGCGGGCCATCCCGTGGGTGTTCGCATGGGCCCAGACGCGAGTGAACCTGCCCGGCTGGTTCGGGCTCGGCAGCGGGCTAGCCGCCGCGGTGGCCGGCCGGACGGGGCTACCGGAGGTGCGCGACGCCTACCTGGCCTGGCCGCTGCTCGCCGTGCTGCTGGACAACGCCGAGATGAGCCTGGCCAAGACGGACCGCAGCATCGCCGCGCGATACCTCGCGCTGGGCGGCAGGCCGGACCTGACTGCGGTGGTCCTCGACGAGTATGACCTGACCCGGCGCCTGGTGCTGGCCGTAACCGGGCACGACAGGCTGCTGGCAGACCGGCCGGTGCTGTCCAGGGCGGTCGCGCTGCGCGATCCGTACGTGGACGCGCTCTCGCACCTGCAGCTGCGAGCCCTCGCCGGACTGCGCCACGGTGATGCCGATCGCGATCGGCTGGAACGGCTCCTGCTGCTCACGGTCAACGGCGTTGCCGCTGGCCTGCAGAACACCGGCTGACTCCGGCGGCTGACTTCGCCGGCCGGCCAGCCGGCGGCGGCGGCCAGCACCAGACCCCCGTGCCAGCCGCTGCCACGGCACCGCAGAGGCTGCCCAGGCGATCATGCGAGGTCGGCTGCGGCCCGGTAGGCTGACCAGCCACAGCCCGTTTGGGGGAATCGCTCCCGGCTCCTACCAGTGGGGGTTTCACCGATGCGACGGATACTGCCCGTGCTGGCTGCCGTGGCGACCACAGCCTTGCTCGCGGCCTGCGGCAGCAGCGCAGCGAGCGGCGGGAGCAGCACGGGGAGCGCATCGCCCGCCGCGAGCGCTTCCGTCGCCAGCTGCTCCAATGCCGCGATCCAGAAGAACCTCTACCAGCGCGGCGCCCTGACCGTCGCGACGGACAAGCCGGCGTACCCGCCGTGGTTCGAGGGCAACGATCCCTCGAACGGGAAAGGCTACGAGAGCGCGGTCGCCTATGCGATCGCCAGGCAACTCGGATTCACCAACTCGCAAGTGCACTGGGCCTACGAGCCGTTCAATGCCTCCTACTCCCCTGGGCCGAAGAAGTTCGACTTCGACATCAACGAGATCTCCTACACGCCCCAGCGAGCGACAGCGGTGACGTTCTCGGATAGTTACTACGACGTGCAGCAGGCGCTCGTGGCACTGAAGAACACCCCGATCGCGACCAGCCACACGCCAGCCGACCTGAAGAGCGACATCTTCGGTGACCAGGTTGGGACGACCAGCCTCGCCTACATCAATAGCGAGATCCAGCCGACCACCAGGCCGAAGGTCTTCCAGACCCTGAACGACGTGAAGGAGGCGCTGCAAACCCATCAGATCGCCGCCCTGGTCACCGACACGCCGACCGCTCAGTACATCTCATCGTCCGAGATCAAGGGCTCGGTCATGGTCGGCCAGTTCCCGAGCACGGGCGAGCACTACGGCCTGCTCTTCAGCCTGGGCAACCCGCTGGTCACCTGCGTCAACAAGGCGATCACGACGCTGAAGAGCAATGGCACGCTGGCGGCGCTGCAGAAGAAGTACCTGAAGATCTACCTCAGCGTCCCGGTGATCAAACCCTGACACGGCTCATCAGCTAGCCCGCGACGGCACGCATGGACGGCAGCCAGCCAGACCCGCCAGTGGATCCTTTCGCGGGCTTTCCCGCCGCCTCGCCCGCAGCCATCGGCGGCGCCTGGCAGACGCCTGGTTCCTTCGGCGCGGCCGGCCGCGGGCCACGGCTGCTGTCCGGCGGCGGACGCCGGGCGACTGTCATCTCGACGACCAGCACGCTGGTCGTACTCGGGGCGCTCGTCGCGGTCTTCCTGCTGGCGCCAGGCAGCAGCCAGGTGCGGCACACGTTCTTCAACCCGACCGACATGTGGCAGTCGTTCGTCGGCGACCCGAAGAAGGGCTACTACTCCGTCGGCGAGGCCATCTGGCTGAATATCAGGATGTTCCTGGCCGCCGAGGTCCTCATCCTCGCGCTTGCGCTGCTCATCGCCCTGATCCGGCAGTCGCGGAGCCCGGTGCTCTTCCCGTTCCGGGTACTGAGCCTGATCTATGTCGACTTCTTCCGCGGCGTTCCGCTGCTGCTCGTGCTCCTTGCCATCGGCTTCGGCGTCCCGGCGCTCCGGCTGCCGTTCGTGTCGACGCAGTCGGCTGCCATCTACGGCGTCGCGACGCTGGTCCTGTCGTACTCGGCCTACGTCTCCGAGGTCTACCGGGCCGGCCTGAACTCCGTGCACCAGAGCCAGGTGGCCGCGGCGCGATCGCTGGGGCTATCGCAGGCGACGGCACTGCGGCACGTGATCCTGCCGCAGGCAGTGCGTAATATCATCCCCCCGCTGCTCAACGACTTCATCAGCCTGCAGAAGGACACCGCGCTGGTCAGCGTCCTCGGTGCCATCGAGGCCAATGAGGCTGCGCAGATCTATAGCAGCACCGTCTTCAACTACTCCAGCTACGCCGTGGCGGCCATCCTTTTCCTGATCCTGACCATTCCGCTTGCCCGGTTCACCGACCGGCTGATCGACCGGGACCGCAGGCGGCGGCTAGCCGGAGCGGCAACATGACCGGGGCGGGCGGGATGCCGGACCCGGGCGTGCCGGACCCAGGGAAGCCGGACCCAGGGATGCCGGGCACGGGAATACCGGGCACGGGAATACCGGGCCCGGGGATGCCGGAAGCTGCGGCGATGTCCGGGACGGCCATCAGGATTGAGGGACTGCGCAAGGCATTCGGTGCCAACCAGGTCCTGAAGGGGATCGATCTCACCGTCAGCACGCACGAGGTGATCTGCCTCATCGGGGCGTCCGGATCAGGCAAGTCGACGCTGCTGCGCTGCCTGAACCTGCTGGAGCCGATCAGCGCGGGCCGGATCAGCCTCTGGGGCCAGGAGATCACCGCGGCCGGCATTGACCAGAACCTGGTCCGCAGGTCCATCGGCATCGTGTTCCAGTCCTACAACCTGTTCCCGCACATGAACGTGCTGCGGAACGTCACGCTCGCGCCGCGGAAAGCGCTGGGCACGCCCAGGCTGCAGGCCGAGGAAGAGGCCAGGGCACTGCTGAGCCGTTTCGGCCTGCTCGACAAGGAGGCCGAGTTCCCGGACAGGCTCTCCGGCGGCCAGCAGCAGCGGGTGGCCATCGTACGAGCGCTCGCGATGCGGCCGCAGATCATGCTGCTCGATGAGGTGACCAGCGCGCTGGATCCCGAGCTCGTCGCCGAGGTGCTCGATGTCATCCGCGAGCTCGCCGCCGCGGGCATGACGATGCTGATCGCCACGCACGAGATGGGATTCGCCCGCGACATCGCCCGCCGGGTCTGCTTCCTCGAAGAGGGGCGCATCATCGAGGACGCCCCGCCGGCTGAGCTATTCACCGCGCCGAAGGACGAGCGGACGCAGCGCTTCCTGCGGCGGATCATCGCCGCCGGGCGCCTGTGACGACGGGCCGCTGGCCCGATGGCAGCACTCCCCTTCTCCCCGCCGCCCCGGCCGACGGCTTGCCGGCCGGGGCGGACCCGCCGAGCAGGTAGCCCGATCACGGTCGGCCCGGCATGGCGGCCCCCGGCCGGCCAGGGCTAGCCAGCGACGGCCCGCCGCAGGCCCGCCAGCGACTCGCGGAGCAGCCGCGCCCGGCCATCCGAGAAGGCGTACTCGGCGAGTGACGCGCAGACGGACACCGCCAGCACCCGCGCCCGCAGCTCGCGTTCAGCGTCGACCGGGCCGTAAGCCGCCAGCAGTGCCGCCCGGGCCGGTCCGGCGAACCCGCTATAGGCCAGCGACAGGTCTACTGCCGGGTCGGCCAGGCATATGTCACCCCAGTCGATGACGCCGGATGCGTCTCCGCTCTCGCCGACGAGCAGGTGGCGTAGATGGAGGTCACCGTGGGCAAGGACAGGCCGGCCGGCCGGCGGCCCCAGGCCGCCGGCTTCGCCGAACAGTCGCTCGATGGCCGGGTCGGGGATCCAGGCAGCCAATCGTGCCAGCCGTTCCAGCGGCTCTCTGGCGCGGGCTGCCCGGATCCGGGGATCAGCCCGCTGCATGGGATCTTCGGGAAGGCCTGGCTCGCCCGGCCCGGCGACCTCAGCGAGGTGCGGATGATGGAGCGCACGAAGGAACCTGCCTGCGCTGGCCCCGGCCTGCGCTCGCGCGCTATCCGGCAGTTCCGCCTCCGCCAGCTCAGTTCCCGCTATCAGCCTGGCGCCCCAGAACGGCCAGGGATAGGCGCCGGACGGCGTGCCGATCAGTTCCGGCACCGGGACGGGCAGCGGGAGGTGCGGGGCCAGCCGGGGCAGGATGGCAATCTCGCGCTGTATCCCGGGTAGCGCGACCTCCCTGCGCGGGAAGCGGAAGACCCACTGGCCGCCTGCCAAATAGACCGTGTTGTCCCAGCCAGTAGCCAGCAACTCGACCTGCGCGCCGCTCAGCCGCGGGAATTGCAGGCCTATCAGCTCGGCGGCGAGCGAGGCCGACACAAGCTGCTCAGCTTCCCACTGCAGCCTGGGTGCGCGGTCAGGCTGGCCGTCCACGATGGGCGATTTTAGCACCGGAAGCTCCGGGGCGAAGTCAGCCGCCCGCTGCCTTAGGACCTAGCTTTATCTCAACGATGGGCGGGTTCGTCGGCTTGGATGTCCCTCTGGTTGGCTCGACGGTCACGCCCGCCGTGTCCCCGGACGCGAGGCCGGACGCGAGCAGCGGAGCCGTCCGCCCGCCGGTCGGGGCAGGCAGCAGGCCAGCCGGGCGGGCGCTGCCGGGCGCCAGCAGCCAGAGTTCGTAGACCTTGCTGGCAGGCAGCGGCGGCAGTCCTGCCGTCGTGAAGATCATCTTGTGCCGGACCTGGGAGAACACCGCTGTGGCCGTGCCACCGCCGGACGTCCGGTGGACGACGATTCTGGCATCGGGGGCGTTCAGCACTGTCTCGATGGCCTGCTCCTGAGCCTGCACGCGATCGAGGCGGCCCTGGGTGGCGGCCTGCCTGAAGCCCAGCACGACGACGGCGGCGAGCACGGCCACCGCGGCCAGGCCGACCAGGCGCGGAGCCCACGCATGGCGGCGAGCCCGTGCATGCCGCGCCGGGGCCGCCGGATGCTGGTCGATGACCGGGGGATTCTGACTCGTCCTCGCCGCTGCATCCAGGACCCGCTCCCTGAGTTGCAGCGGAGGAACCTGAGCGACTGCGAGCGCCAGCCGGGTCGCGGTCTCGTGCAGGTCGCGTACATCGCGCATGCACCGCTCGCAGCGCTGCAAGTGGCGCTCGAAGCGCTCTCGCTCGGCGTTATCAAGAGCGTCAAGCGCGTAGGCGCCGCCAAGAGTATGCGGGTCTTGCCGCAAGAGCTTCACGCGCCCACCCCCAGGCAGTCGCGCATCCGGATCAAGCCGTCGCGGATCCTGGTCTTGATCGTCCCGAGTGCAACGTTGAGCAACCCGGCGACCTGGCGGTAGGTGTAGCCGCCGTAGTAGGCGAGAGTGATCGATTCACGTTGCAGGTCCGTCAGCGAATTCAGGCAACGGCGGACCCGTTCCCTGTCAAGGTTGGCCTCGACGGCCTCGGCTACCTCGTCAGGTGAGAGAGCGGCCTCGGCTACCGCCGACTTCTGATCCCGCTGCACCTCAGCACTGACCGATCGGACCCGGTCGATCGCCCGCCGGTGCGCGATCATCATCACCCAGGTAATCGCGCCTCCCTTGGCGGAGTCGAAGCGGGACGCGTTGCGCCACACCTCGAGCAGCACTTCCTGCGCGACCTCCTCGGATTGGGCCCGGTCTCTGAGCACTTTGCGGATTAGGCCGTATACCGGACCCGCCAGCCGGTCGTAGACCTGCTCGAACGCGTTCTGATCACCCCGGGCCACCTGCACGAGCAGCCAGTCCAGCTTCGTGTCGGCACTCCCCCCAGGGTCCGCGCCCGGCTCAGGTACGCGCTTTCCGCGTGTGTCCATACCATCCATTCGACACCCCATGGGAGGCAGATTGGTATCGCGGCGCACCGCGTCCTTCCTCATTGTCCCTGGCGTAGCGCTGACTAGCGCTGGGCCGTCATATCCGGACACCGCCGCTCCGGGCGGCGGCCAGGCGCAGCGGCCGGGCCCAATCCAGACACCGGTTACGATCGATCCGGTTTTTGCCGGACAAATCGTAACCGGTAAAAACCGCCAGACAGCGGATTTGGGTGGGCCAGGCGAGGGTGAGACCGGGCGAGGGTGAGACCGGGCGAGGGTGAGACCGGGCGAGGGTGAGACCGGGCGAGGGTGAGACCGGGCGAAATGGCAGCGGGCGGGCTAGTGGTGGCCGGCGGCCTTCGCCAGCTCGTAGACGAAGAGCAGCGCGTTGACCGTGCCGACCCCAGAGGCCAGGTCATACCCCGGCCTGGCTCTGAACCCTTGCACAGTGTGCAGCTTCCCGCCCTGGCGGAAAGACACGGTGTTGTTGCCGGTCACGACGTCCACGATGCCGGGCAGGTGCTGGGCCGACATCCTGTAGAGGAACGGGTTGATCAGCCCGAGCGGCCGGCCTGCGACCTGGTCAGCCATCGCTACGATGCCGGCGAACTCAGGGGTGGCCTCACTGGTGCCGCAGCTCGGGTACCAGCCGGCGGCCTGTCCCTTGAAGCTCTGGTACATATCGGCGGCTCCGTTGCAGGCGCCGCTCATCGAGATGTCCGGCACGCCGCGGCTGGCGCCCACGACGGACCGCACGCCGTTCTGGTAACTGGGGCGGCCGAAGATGACCGACTTGCCGCCGCCGCCCGCCAGCGGGTTCGGCCCCTTGTCGCCGGCAATGAACTTGTTCGCCGCCGCGTTGAAGGTGTCGTTCCACACGGTGTCAGGCCTGGTGTGCCTGCCCGTCGCGGTGAGATGAAGCCGGGTACCGCCGACGCCGGTGACCAGCGGGTCGCTGTCGGGCCATGACGTCACCGGATGCAGGTAGTAGGTGAACTGGTTGAACTTCACGTCAGCCGCGCCACTGTCGCCCGAGGCGGCAAGGACGGTCACGCCGCCGCGTGCCGCGTCGATGTAGGCACCGCGCAGGTCGGTCAGGGATTTCCTGGACGGGAAGGTCTGCTCCGTGGCGCCGAAGCTCTGGCTGATCACGCCGCCGAGGTGGTGGCTGATCACGTATTCCTCGGCTCTGACGATCGCCGGGAAGCCGGTTGTGCCCTCGTTCTCTGAGGTGGGGGTCTCGACAAGCAGGATCCGGGCGCCCGGCGCCATCGTGTGGGCGTACTCGACGTCCAGGTCCGTCTCGCCGGCCCAGCCCGCCCGGTTTGATGTCGGACGGTATGCAGCGACCTTCCCGGCCGGCTGGATCACCCGCAGCGAGGGCGGGGCCGGGATGCCGGAGGCAGCATCGAACACCCTCAGGTCGCGGCGGACGGTGGGGGATCCGTAGGAGTCGACGATGACGATCGTCTGGCCCTTGCCATCTACCCCCTTCCGGAAAAGCGCCGGCAGATGATAGGCCCGCTGGATCTGCTTGGGGAGATAGCAGGCGATCTTGAATTTCTTCTCGCAGAACGCCGTCGTCGGGGGCAGCGGCTGCGCGCCAAGAGCGTGCACGATGCCCGGCCGGATGGCCACGATGGCAGCCAGCGACCCGGCCGGCGGCGCGACCGCGGGCGCGACGGCGCCCGCCCCGCTCACGGCTGCGGCAAGCAGCGCGGATCCGGCGGCAGCCGCCGCAGGCCTGGCTAGGCGCATGAGGTCTCCCCGGGGGACGGGCAGGCGAGTTGCCTGATCACCGACGGCGAGGTGCCCGCGGCTCCGACGCTAACAGATGATCTGCGGCGGAGGCAGCCGCCATGCGGCCGGTGCGCTGCTCGCCGGGTCCCTAATGCCGCAGACCGGGCTTTCTGCTGGCGCGGCCACCCATACCAGCGCGCCGTGACCTCGCGCGTACCGTGGGGATTACCGGCGGATCGGAGATCGCGCGATGAAGCTCAAGCTCGACCTGCACGAGATCTACAACCAAGGGCAGGACATCGACCGCGCCCTCCGGGACATCATGGCCGAGGCCGTGCGGAAGAAAGCGCCGCTGGTCGAGATCATTCCGGGCAAAGGCTCAGGACAGCTCAAGAAGCGGGTGCTCAGGTTCCTTGAGCAGAAAGAGAACAAGGCGCTTTACCACCGCGTGGAGAAGGACTCCAAGAACTTCGGGCGGGTGTTCGTGCACTTCCGCTGGAAGTAACGAGCCGCCTCCGCTGATCTGCGATGGTCCGCCGGCACAGACTGTGACCTGCGAGGTAAGTGGTAGTCAGCCGTCCGGAGCTTCCCGTACGAACGCTGAGCCTTTCCGCGCAAGGTGGCGATCACCCTGAGTGATCATGATGAGGGCGTGCCCCGAACCCGTTGACCATGAGTGCAGGTGTCGTTAATCCCTTGCCGGCCGCCATGCGAATCGCCGATGATTTCGGCCATGGCCACGACCCGGCGAGCCGACATGTTCACCGCGGACGGCAAGCCGTCTGACGACGACCCGCGTGAGAACGGGCCAACGCTGGGCGACGAGCGCACCACGCTGGTCGAGTCCCTGCGCTGCCAGCGCCTCACCTTGGAGATGAAATGCTCAGGTCTTGATGCGGAGGCTATGGCGCGGCGTTCCGTCGAGCCGTCGACGATGTCGCTCCTGGGGCTGGTGCGACACCTGGCCGAGATGGAGCGTGCGACGTTCAGGGTGATGATGGCCGGGCAGGACGTGCCCCGGCTGTTCGGCTCCGGTGACGGTGATTTCGATGGTGCTGTTCCCGACCCCCAGGTGATTGCGGAGGCGTGGGAAGCATGGCGCGGCGAGGTGGACTTCGCCACGCGGTTCGTGGCCGGGGCGCCCACTCTCGACATCACCGGCGACGATCCCTTGAATCAGCATGGCAGCGGCGGCGGGCGGATGTCACTGCGCGAGGTGCTGGTCGGAATGATCGAGGAGTACGCCCGCCACATGGGTCACGTCGACCTGCTGCGCGAGCGGATCGACGGACGGCTAGGCCAGTAATGATCATGGTTAGGACTCGCCGAACCCGTTGCCAGTTCATCGGGCGCATGCTGACCTGTTCCATCAGATGACCTCGCTGGCGTGCTATGCGAGTGCCTGACCGGCCCGCAGGTCCTGGATCTTGATCGGCAGGACGGGGCGCAGGTTCCGCAGTGCGTCGCTGAAACCCGCCGCCGTCCAGTGAGCTGCCCGCGGGGACCGTGCCAGGATGAGCTTATGAGCGTCCGGGATGAGCCCTTGAAGGCCCTGATACGCGTGCTGGTCACGGCGGTCGCCCTGTTCGTGGCCACTGCCGTTGATTCCGGCATCCAGCTGCGGGCTGGCACCACCTTGTCCAAGGTCGTCACGCTGATTGTGGTCGCGCTGATCTTCGGCATCGTCAACGCGGTCCTGAAGCCGATCGCCAAGACCCTCGGCTGCCTCTTCTACGTGCTGACGCTCGGGCTGATCGGCCTGGTCGTCAACGGGCTGCTGCTCTGGCTCACCAGCTGGGTGGCCGGCAAGCTCTCGCTGCCGTTCCATATCACCGGGTTCTGGGCGGCCTTCTGGGGAGCGATCATCGTAGGCGTCGTCGGATGGCTGCTCAACATGTTCGTCGGGGATCACGGGCTCGGCAGCAAGGCGGACAGATAGCGGCCGGCGGCCGGCGGTGCGTGGCCGCTGGCGGTCGCGCGCGCGCCGCTCTACGCTCTCGGTGTGCCTGACCTGAGGATCCACCGCAGATTCCGTCACACGGCGCGGCGCTTGACGAGTGCCGTGCTGGCGGCGGGACTGACGGCCGCGCTCGCGGTCTCTGGCGCGCCGATCCCGGTCGCCGCGGCGTCGCCGGCCGGGGCATCGCCGGCCGGGGCATCGCCGGCCACGGTGGCCGGAGCTGCCGCGGCGGGACCTGCCGCGGCACCGTCCATCCGGCTCGGGAGCATCACGCTGAGCCGGTGCGCGAGAGCGCCGCTGGCCTTCTGCGGGCACCTCGCCGTGCCGCTGGACTACGCATCAGCCGCCAGCCCGCACATCCATATCGGCTTCCGCTGGCTGCCCGCCACCCGCCACGCCGTGGGAACGGTCCTCGCGGTCGAGGGCGGCCCTGGCTTCGCGACGACGGGCAGCGAGGACGACTACCTCCCGGACATCGGGCCGCTGCACCGGACTCGCAGCCTTCTCCTTATTGACCTGCGCGGCACCGGCACGTCCACGCCGATCGACTGCCCCGGGCTCGAGCGGGCAGGCTCGCATCAGTCCGGACCGCACTTCAACCGGCTGGTCGGTGCCTGCGGCGCCCAGCTGAACCACCAGTGGCGCTACCGCGGCGGCGGCTGGGTGCACGCCTCCGAGGACTTCAACACGGCCTACTCCGCCCGGGACGTGTCCCGGGTGCTGCGCGCCCTGCGGCTGCGCCGGGTGGACCTGTACGGCGACTCCTACGGCAGCTGGTTCGCCCAGGTCTTCGCTTCCCGCTATCCGGGCCAGCTGCGCTCGGTCACGCTGGACTCCACCTACCAGGTCCTGGGGCTCGACCCGTGGTACACCACGACGGTCATCACCGCCCGGCGGGCCTTCGACGCAGCCTGCCGTCAGTCCGCCGCGTGCGCCGCGGCCACCCGCGGATCCGCCTGGGGCCGGATCGCCGCGCTGGCCGGCCGGCTGGCCCGCGCTCCGGTCAGCGGGGAGACCACCACCGCCGACGGCACCAGGGGCCACCTGACGGTGACCGCCGAGACGCTGGTCAACCTCGTGAACAACGCAGGATTCGACCCGGTCGTCTACCGCGACCTAGATGCTGCCGCGCGGGCACTGCTGCGCCACCAGGACGCGGTGCCGCTACTGCGGATATCGGCGCTATCGCTGGGCTTCGACGACACCAACTACCCGCTGCCCGAGTTCAGCGACGGCCTGTACTTCGCCGTCGCCTGTACCGATTACGTGCAGCTGTTCAGCCGGTCCGCGCCGCTCGCGGTCCGTGCCAGGCAGTACCGCGCCGCGCTGCGCCGTGAGCCGAAGCGGACGTTCGCGCCGTTCAGCCTGGCCCGGTGGACATCGCTGGACCAGTACACGGAGGCCTACAGCGGCTGCCTGCGCTGGCCGTCGCCGCACCGGGTGCACCGGCCTATCACCCGCCGGCCGCCGCTGGTGCCCGCCCGGCTGCCCGTGCTCGTGCTGTCCGGGACGCTGGACTCGCTGACGCCGCGGCTGGGCGGCGCGACGCTGGTCACGCGCCAGCTGGGCCGGTCAGCCCGGCTGGTGACGCTCGCCAACATGACCCACGTGGCCGGGCAGGACGTCAATAACGGCTGCGCCCTGTCGATCTACCGGCGCTTCGTCTCCCGCCCAGGCGAGCTTGCTACCGAGAACACGTCCTGCGCCCGGCGGGTGACGCCGGTGCACACCGTGGGCACGTACCCGCGGCGGCTGGCCGACGCCGTTCCCGCCACCGCGGCGCCAGGCAACGCCGCCGGGCGCCGGGCGCTGCAGGCCGTCTCCGTGGCGCTCGCCAGCGTCGGCGATGAGATCAGCCGCTGGCCGCTGCTCAGCGGCGACCGCGACCGCGGACTGCGCGGCGGCACCATCACGTTCCGGCCTGGCCGGCGCCTGCGGATCAGGCTCAGCGGCGTCCGCTGGGTGACCGACGCCACGATCGACGGCACGGCGTGGTGGAGCCAGCGGGCCGACCGGGTCACCGCCCGCCTGGTGGTGCACCCTGACGGCGGCAGGGCGATCGAGATGACTGCACGCTGGCGGCCGTTCGGCGGCCAGGCCCAGCTCGCCGCGATCACCGGGTCGCAGGGGCGGCAGCGGTTGGTCGCGGTCGCCCTGGCGCCGTGACGCACTGATTCGGGCGCCCGGCGGCGGCCGGCCGCCGCGCAGGCGCACTGCGAGTTTGTCGGGACAGATCCCTGGTGCGGAGGGACTGCATCCGTTATCACGTCTATTCTCTGACATATCGTCGCAAGCTGACGTCTGCCGTGACGGGCCAGCGGGGTCCGGGTGCGCAGCGCGTGCGGGCTGGTGGTCGCGAGACGGGCTGGGGGTCGCGAGAAATGAAGAGACAGGTCAGCGGCCAGAACGTGGTCGGCCGGCCAGCCGGGCAGGTGGCATGGCGGTGAGGTTAGGCGTCGTGCCGCCGCTGGCGGCCTCCTTCAACCCACGGCCCGAGACAGGACTCGGGCTGGCGGGCAGCCTCATGCCTGGCGAGATAACGGTCCTGAACCCTGCGGAGGAAGACGGGAACCCGGATCCGCTGGCCGGGACGGGGGGCACCGGCAAGACCCAGCTTGCCGCGGCCCTGGCTCATTCTCTCTGGCAGGCCGGCGCGGTGGAAGTCCTGGTATGGCTGACGGCATCCGGCCGGGATGCCGTGATAGCCGGTTACGCCCGCGCACTCTGCGATATCGACGCCGCAGAGCCCGGCGCCGACCCTGACGCGACCGCCGCACGGTTCCTGGCCTGGCTGGCCAGTACCACCCGGCCGTGGCTCGTGGTCCTCGATGATCTCGCCGACCCGGCCGACCTGGAAGGGCTGTGGCCGCACGGGCCCGCGGGACGCGTTGTCGTCACCACCCGGCGGGACTCCGCAGCGCTTCGGGGTAACGGCCGGAGAGTCGTTCAGATCGGGGTGTTCTCCCGCCGCGAGGCGCTCAGCTACCTGACCGCGAGCCTCTACGATGACCCCGACCAGCGGATCGAGGCGCTCGACCTGGCGGAGGATCTGCGCTGCCTGCCGCTGGCGCTGGCGCAGGCCGCCGCCCTGATGGCTGACCGAGGGCTGGACTGCCGTTCTTACCGTGCCTGGTTTGCCGAGCGAAAGCGCCGCCTGCCCGGCTCGGTGGCTGGCAGCTACTCGTCCATCGCAACGGTCACCTGGTCACTGTCCCTCGACTACGCAGATCAGCTTCCGCCAGCTGGCCTGGCAAGGCCGGCCCTCGCCATGACAGCGCTGCTGGACCCGAACGGCGTACCAGGGGCGGTCCTCACCAGCAAGCCGGGGTGCGAGTTCATCGCCGGCCGTCCCGGCGACGCCGCGGCAGCCGACGGCCAGCAGGCCCGCGGCGCCCTGCAGAACCTCGCCCGCCTTGGCCTTGTCACCATCGACCCCGCGAGCGCGGAGCGCACCGTGCGGGTGCACCCCATGGTCCAGGCCACCGTGCGGGAGGCGCTGCCTCCCGCCGTGCTCAAGCAGGCCGCCCAGGCCGCAGCCGAGGCCCTGCTGGAGACCTGGCCTGCTCGGGACACACAGCCCGTGCTGGCGCAGACCCTGCGCGACAACACGGCCAGCCTGCGCCGCTGCACGGGCGATCTGCTGCTGGCGCCCGAGAGCATTCCCCTGCTCTTCCGGGCCGGCCGCAGCCTCGAGGATGCGGGACTCACCGGGCCGGCCATCAGCTACTGGCAGCTGATGACCGACGCCATCGACCGCGTCCACGGCCCTGCTCATGCCCGGGCGCTGGCCGCACGCGACCATCTCGCTGCCGCGTACGACGCGGCGGGACGGCCGGGGGAGGCGATCGGCGCGCGCCGATCGTGCCTTGAGGAACGCGAACGCATCCTCGGCCCCGATCACCCGGACACGCTGGCGTCCCGCAGCGACCTGGCCGACGCCCACCTGGCAGCGGGGCGGCTAACGGAGGCCATCGCGCTCTACGAGCGCACCCTCGCGGGCCGCGAATGGGCACTCGGGCCCGAGCACCCGGACACCCTGACATCCCGCGGCAACCTCGCCTTCGCCTACAGCTCGGCCGGCCGGCCGGCCGACGCGATCGCCATCTTCCAGCGCACGCTCGCGGACCGCGAGCGGATCCTCGGCCCCGACCACCCGGACACGCTCGCCTCCTGCGGCAACCTGGCGGCCGCCCTTCACGCGGACGGGCGGCTGAAGGAAGCCATTTCGCTGTACCAGCGCACGCTTGCCGACCGCGAGCGGGTGCTCGGGCCCGAGCACCCGGACACGCTGGCCTGCTCCGGCAACCTGGCCTACGCTTACCGGTCCGCGGGAAAGCTGAAGGACGCCATCCCGCTGTACAAGCGCACCGCGGCAGGCCGCGAGCGGGTGCTCGGGCCCGAGCACCCGGACACCCTCACGGCCCGCGGCAACCTCGCCGCCGCCTACCACACCGCGCGGCGGCTGAAGGACGCCATTCCCCTCTACGAGCGCATACTCGCCGACCGCGAACTGGTCCAGGGCCCGGACCACCCGGACACCGTGACCGCGCGCGGCAATCTCGCCGCCGCCTACCATTCGGCGGGCCGCATAGTGGACGCCGTGCCCCTGTACGAGCGCACCCTCGCCGACTGCGAGCGGATCCGGGGACCGCATCACCAGGACACGCTGACCTCGCGCTGCAACCTCGCCCACGCGTACCACACCGCCCGGCGGCAGGCCGACGCCATCGCCGTCTTCGAGCGCACCCTGGCCGACTGCGAGAGCGCCCTCGATCCCGGTCACCCGCTGACCCAGACAGTGCGCGAGAGCCTCGAGGCCGCCACGCAGGCCTGACCCCGGACTCCGTGCCCTCACGAACGTGGTTGCCCCCCCGCTCGGGTGCGCTCACTAAGGTGGTGGATCCGGGATCCGGTCACCATAAAACGTGGTCGGCGGCGGGATCCACCACGTTCGGGGACCGCCTCAGATGGCCGGTAGGAGTGCACTGCGCCGGCCCAGGGAAGGGAACGACGCGATCATGAGCCAGCAGGAAGCCGCCAGCGCCGGGGCGACGCCCGGCGGCCCGGCGGCCCCCGGCACGGTGAGCGACGAGCGGAGCCTGGCCGCCCAGCTGTTCAACGAGACCTGGCGCCTGATGGAGCGGGAAGGCCGGAGCCAGGAAGACGACGACCGGATGATCCACACCGCGCACGCTTCGCGTTACCACTGGGGCCAGGTCCCGGCCGCTGCGCCAGCCCATCTGGCCAGGGGCGAGTGGCAGGTCTCTCGGGTCTATGCGGTCCTGCGCCGGTCTGAGCCGGCGATCTATCACGCCCAGCGGGTGGTGGACATCTGCCTGGCCAACGGCATCGGAGACTGGGATCTTGCCTTCGGCTACGAGGCGCTGGCCCGGGCGTTCGCCGTCATTCCCGACGCCGGGGCGGCCAGGAAGTGGACCGACAAGGCGCTGGCGGCCGCCGATTCCATCGCCGCGGACGAAGACCGCGACCTGCTCCTTGCCGACCTGGAGACCGTCCCTCATCAGCCTAGGTACTGGTGAGCCAGCCGATACTGGGCACTGGTGAGCCAGCCGATCGCCACGTCCCTGACGACCCGCGGGGTCACGCCGTTAGTGACCGGCCATAGCCTGCCGGCTGGCCTGCCGCAGCGGCGTTTTCACGGATCACCTCGAACGCCTCGGCATAACGTCCGCCGCCGGGGCGTGACCATTGGCGTGCGGTTGACTCGACCAGGTCCTGCTCCAGGCAGTCCCGTGCCTGCCCCCGCGATGCGAATGCCTTGACGGCCAGGAGCTTGCGTTCGACCTGCTCATCGATGGTCACGAAACGGGTCGGCCGGAACTCCGCGGTGGCAGACGGCGACTGGAAGCAGTAGACGGACCCGATCTCGCGGGCGGCCAGCATGGCCGCCCGGTGGGTACTGCGGTGATCCAGGCGCGCGTCATGGAGCGAATGGGTGTAGATCGCAGTCGGCCGCACGGTCTCGATGACACGCCTGATGACGCTGGCTGCCGTGCCGCCATCCTCGAAACTGGTGTCCTGGAGATCCTCGAGGAACAAGGTTGCGCCGAGAGCAAGCGCGGCCATCTCGGACCCGCCCGCCCGACCGCCCTGCCCGCTTCCCCCGCTAGCTCCGCTGGTCGTGCCGTGCCCCCTGGTGAGCGTCAGGATCGAGACCTTATGCCCGATGCCGCGATGAGCGAGCAGGGTTCCGGCCGTGCCCGTCTCGACGTCACCCGGGTGCGTGCCGATGGCGAGTACGGCCTGCCTGGCAGCCAGCCGCGCCGCGCGCCCCTTCGCCACCAGCGAGACAGCGGCGGCCAGCAGCCGGTCCGGCCGGACCGGCTTCTGCAGGAATTCATCAGCCCGCTTGCGCAGCGCCTGCACGGTGGTCTCGCCGGGCTCGTGCGCGGTGATCACGGCGATGGGGAGTCCCGGGGAGAGCCGGCGTACCGCCTCCAGGAGTTCGAGACCGGTCATGCCCGGCAGCTCCGCGTCGGTCAGCACAAGATCCCAGGCTTCCGAGCTGACGCGCTGGAGCGCGACGGCGGGGTCGGGCGTGTGCACGACCTCGAAG
>Ga0302181_10000261_pt1 | contig 46663 bp, 38 predicted proteins | sample I_Palsa_E3_3_FD_198786 | JGI IMG/M metagenome (GOLD analysis project Ga0302181, IMG submission 198786) | Peat permafrost microbial communities from Stordalen Mire near Abisko, Sweden - I_Palsa_E3_3 | ecosystem: Environmental > Terrestrial > Soil > Palsa > Peat permafrost | place: Sweden...
CGATCAGGGCTCCCGCCGCGCGTGCGTGCTCTACGTCGCGCGTCTCGTGGATTTTGAAGTACTCGAGCGCCGGGCCTTCGTCGCTATAGCCGTAGTGCTTCCTCAGACCCTCGAGCTTCGTCGTCGAGATCTCCGGCTGGCTCGCCTCGATCGCGTACAGCACCGCCAGGTGCTCCAGCAGATCCTCTCCCGCCGTCCACGCCTGCACGCACGTCTGCGTCTCGCGTCGAGCGTCTTTGCCGTCCGCCGGCGCTGATGCTCCAGCTGCCCGGGCGAAGTCGTCCCACAGCTCAACGTGCGCCATCTCCTCCTTGGCGTGAGCACCCAGCCCGCCTGCATACTTCGGTCCAGCCTTCGCGGCCGCCGCCTGCGAGGCCTCCGCCAGCGCCACCACCGCGTGGCGGTACTCGCCCGCGTAGCAAGCGAGCTCCGGAGCGCTCAAGTCGCCTGCGCTCCAGCGCTCGTAAAAGGGATGCTCCAACACGCTGCATTCAGCGCGGGCTTGGTCCAGTCTGGCAAGGACATCCATAAAGATCGTTCCTCTCTCGCGCGGCCTCGTAGAGCTTGGGAGTCTAGGTTGCGGGGAGGACGGCGGGAGTCCCGTCGGTCGACGACCTCGCTCGAATAGGATCGCTGCATGACCGACGCGGTGCGCACACCGGAGGAGGTTCTGCAGGGGCTCCCCGACTTCCCCTTTGCCTCCCACTACCGCGAGGTGGACGGGCTGCGCCTGGCGCACGTCGACGAGGGCGAGGGATCGCCCGTGATCTTCATGCACGGCGAGCCGACCTGGTCGTTTCTGTGGCGCAACGTGATCCCGCCCGTGCGCGACGCCGGCTTTCGGTGCCTGGCGCCGGACCTCGCGGGCTTCGGCCGCTCGGACAAGCCAACCGACATCGGCTGGTACTCCTACGAGCGCCATGTCGCGCTCGCGGCGACGCTGCTGGAGGATCTCGACCTCTATGGCGCGACGATCGTCGTACACGACTGGGGCGGCCCGATCGGTCTGCGCCTGGCAGTCGAGCACGCCGAGCGGATCGACCGGATCGTGATCCTCGACACGGGCGTGCTGAACGGACGACGGAAGATGACCGATGCGTGGTTCGCGTTCCGCGACTTCGTCGAGCGCACCGAGGACCTGCCCATCGGCATGCTTGTGCGCGGCGCCTGCAAGACAGACCCCGGCGACGCGGTCGTGGCGGCCTACGACGCGCCCTACCCCAATGTCGCGTCCAAGGCAGGGGCGCGGGCTTTCCCGCTGCTGATACCGCTCACCACCGACGCGCCCGGCGCGCAGGAGGGGCAGTGCGTGCAGGACGCACTGCGCAAGGACCGCCGCCCAACGCTGATGCTGTGGGCCGACTCAGACCCGATTCTGCCGCTCACGGTGGGCGAGCGCTTCGCCGATTCGATCGGCCGCCCCGCCCCGCGCGTGATCGAGCACGCCTCGCACTTCCTCCAAGAGGACCAAGGACCGCTGATCGGGCGCCTGATCGCCGAGTGGCTCACCCAGGGTTGACCTCTAACGATGAGCCTCGCCCTGGTGTCGGGTGCTGCTCGGGGTGCTACTGAGCCGCGCGCTCGGGGATTTGCGCCTGCTCGGTCGGCGGCGGCAGCCCCGGCTCCGATTGCGCGGCGCGCAGTTCATAGTCGCGGCGAGCGGTGACGTCGATGTCGGCCAGCACACGGTCGGCCTTGATCGCGCGGCCCAGGCCCTCCGCGAGTGAGCGCGGCAGCAGTGTGCCGAGCTGGTAGGTGCGCCTGGCAGACTTGGGTACCCACACTTCGACGGTCCCGTGCTGGAGAGCCTCGACGATCGCGTCAGCCACTTCGGAGGGCTCGAGACTGCGCAGGCCGCGCGCCTCTCCCAGCCCGCCACCCAGCTCAGTGTTGACCACGTAGGGCATCACGTAGCTCAGATCGATGTGAGCCCCCATCAGGCGCAACTCGCCGCGCACCGCCTCGGAAAGGCCGACTACCGCGTGCTTGGTGGCTGAGTACGTGGCCCCGCCGGGCGAGCCGAACTTGCCGGCCTGCGAGGCGATGTTGACGATGTGCCCTCGATCGCGCGGGACCATCAGCGCGAGCGCGAGCTTCATGCCGAGAATCACCCCGTGGAGGTTGATGTCGATCATACGTCGCGTCGTCAGGTCGTCCTCGTCGACGAACCGTCCGAGCGGCATGATCCCGGCATTGTTGACGAGCACATCGAGCGGGCCGAGCTGCTCCTCGACTCCATCCAAGAACCTCGAGAACGACTCGCGCTCGGTCACGTCGAGTCCCAGCGCGACCGTGCTCGGGTGGGTGGGGCCTCCGATTTCTTTTGCCGTCTGCTGAGCCGCCTGCAGGTCGACGTCGCCAATCGCCACCCTCATGCCCTGACGCAGGAACGCCTGCGCGGTTGCGCGGCCGATGCCACGCGCGCCGCCGGTGATCGCGACGGTCTGTCCGGCGAGGATACGGGGCTGCTTGGCCATGGATCTCCTCCTGGTGGTGCTGGCGACGTGCTCGGCAAGGCGCCGACGGATGAAAGGCTGACCCAAACCTAGCGCGCCGTCGCGAGCAGGCTCTGGCGCAGCGGTGCAGCGGCGCCTAGGGCGTCTGTGCGAGCAGCGCACCTTTTGCTTTGCTCGCGGGTTTATAGAGCAGGTCATCTGTTTGGACGGTTGCCTGCAGGCCATCCGTCAGAAGACCACCGGAGAGGGACGGGGAGGGATACCACCGAGCCCGGGCGACCCACGGAGCCGCCCGGGCTCGAGTGGGTCCACATCCCGAGGCCGGGCCATAGACCCGGGGCCGGAGGTACCGAGGCCGGAGGTAAAGTAAGGAGCTCGATGCCTTCCTTCCGCTTTCAGCACCGCCGCATCGCATACACCGAATACGGCGGCGGCCCGGCGGCGCTCACCACGGAGGGCGCGCGCGGGCGAACCGCGAAGAGCTCGCCGGCGACGAGCAGGCCGGTGATCCTCGTCCATGGGCTGCTGCTCTCGCAGGAGATGCACCGCCCGCTCGCCGAAGATCTCGCGGCGCGCGGGAACCACGTGATTACGATCGACCTGCTCGGCCACGGCGAATCCGATCGCCCACGTGACATGTGGCGCTATTCGATGAGCATCTTCGGCGAGCAGGTGATCGCCCTGATGGATCATCTGGGAATCGAGCAGGCTGTCGTGATGGGCACCTCATTGGGCGCCAACACGGCGCTCGAGATCGCCTCGAGGGCGCCGGAGCGCTTGCGCGGGATGGTGATCGAGATGCCGGTGCTCGACAACGGGCTGCTTTCAAGCGCCCTGACATTCACGCCATTGCTCCTCGCGCTCACGTTCGGCGAGCCGCTGATGAAGTTGCTCGCCCGTGGCACGCGCGCGGTGCCGCGAGCACTGCTGCCTCACTACGGCAACGTCATGCTCGACCTCGTACGCCAAGACCCCGGTCCCAGCGGGGCGGTGGTACAGGGTCTGTTCTTCGGGCGCATAGCCCCGCACCGCAGCGAGCGACACACCTTCCAGACGCCCGCGCTCATACTCGGGCATCACCGCGATCCCGTACACCCCTTCTCCGACGCGGGCATGCTCGCGAAAGAGCTGCCGAACGGTCGCCTGCTGGAAGCCGACTCGCTCGTGGAGCTGCGCCTGGCGCCCGAGCGGCTGACAGATGAGATCGCCGCGTTCCTCGACGAGGTCTGGGGTTCGTCGCGAGCGGTCGCTAGACCGGCGGCGAAACGTCCAGCCGCGAAACGGACGGCCGCAGTCAGCGGACCCGTGAAAAGCAGGGTCGCGAAAAGCGCAGTGAAACGCTCGTCTGCCAAACGCGGGAATGCGAAAGCGGCCAAACGCGCCGCCGACAAAGCGTCCGCGGCGAAAAAGGTCGCAGTCGCGAAGTAGGGCTAGTGTCCTGAGTTAGAAATTCGGTCAGTGTTTGCCGGATGGATGGACCTGATCTGACGCCCGCCGACGCCGGTTAGTGTGCTTGGTAGTACATGGTCGGCGTCAGGCGCGTTCAGGCGCGTTCAGGCGCGTTCAGGCGCGTTCAGGCGCGTTCAGGCGCCGTGAAACGCCAGCGAATTTTCTGACTCAGGACACTAGGGCCGGGCCGCGGTTCCTACTTGGCGGGGAACAGTTCCAGTTCGTTAACGCTCACATGTCCCGGCGCTTCGGCGGTGCCGACCTGAGCGGCGGGGGCCTTGCTGATCCATAGCGTGATGAAGCGAAATGCTTTCGTGGAGTCCTTCAATTTGATGCGCACGTGGCGCTTCTTCACGGTCAGGTAGGGGCTCAGCTGAACCCACGCCGGGTCGGTGATGGACGTGGGCACGGTTTGGCTGCTCGAGCCGTAGATCTGAATGCTCATTCCGGGAGTGGATGTGACCACCTCGAGCGCCGACACCCGCTGAGTGCTCTTCAGATCGATCGCGAGGCCCTCCGCCATCTTCGGGGCCACGGCCGGGTTGACCTGAGCGGTCCATTCGGTCGACGTGTCGCCGTCGATCGCGAGGCTCGGGTCACCGAATCCGCTCGCCGGATAGCCGTAGGGGTTGTAGGTCGAGGCCGCATCGGGGTCGAGTACGATCGCGGCGGGGGTCGATCCTGTGGCGGCACCGCCACCGGTTTCATTGCCGCTCGAGGGGGTGGTACTCGTTGGGCTCGTTTCCTTGGTTTTCGTGGGGGTGGTGCTCGTGCCCGTGGATTTCGGGGTGGGCGTCGTGAGCGGGATTTTCGGCGGGCTGGCGGTGCCTGTGGGGGCCAGCGGGTTGGTGGCGGGCAACCCGGAGGCTTTCGGCGTGGGGGTTGCCGCTCCTGGGGTGCTCGGCGTGGGGGTTACCGGCGTCGTGGGCGTTGGAGTCGCAGCAGCCGTGGAGGTTGTCGGGGCGACCGCGACAATCGTCGGGTGGGGTTTGGTAGCGCCTCCTTTATTCAAGGCGGCATAGGCGGCCGCGGCCGCGCCGAGTACGAGGACCGACGTGGCGGTGAGGATCACCGCGGCCGAACGCCAGCTCGGACCACCCGCATCGAGGCTTCCGGGCGCGCCAGCGCCGCACTGCAGACACCAGTCTTGGCCGGGCTCCATCGGCGCGCCGCATTTCGCGCAGGTCGCTCCGGGAGCGGCTTGCGCGGCGTCGGGCGACTCGCCTGGCGACGTAGCACCTGAGGCCTCGGTGGACGGCTGCTCGGGGTCTGCGACAGCCGGCGGATCGGCGAGCAATGTATTCACAGGCTGTTGATTCTACCTCCAGCGGCAGCTACCTTGGCGCAGCTGGACCTCCGGGGACGATCTCGCGTCCACTCGGCTGCAGGTGCTCGTCGAGCTCGAGCTGCCAGTAGTAGCGGGTGAAGGTGATCCCGGCGCGGAACTCGCCGACGTGAGGCTCCACCTGATCGCCGGCCGCGAGACGGACAATCAGCTCCGGGTAGGTGCGACCGGGGAGAGCGGCGTAGACGGGCGCGGGAAAGGCACCGCCAAAGCGCGTGTTGACGTCGGTGATGCCCACGCCGATGTCTGGATCGCGGAACACCTGGATCGTCGCGGGGCCACGAACACGCAACGCCTCCATCGTGCGCCGCCCCAGCTCGATCAGCTCGGCGTCGTGGATGACTTCGCCCTTGATCGACTCGCCTCCGCGCGACTCCAGCATCGTGCGCGGGATCGCGTTTAGGCAGCGGCCGTCGAGATCGCCGAGGCAGTCGATCGAGCACTCGGGGCCATCCATCGCGCGCTGGATCATCGTGGCCTCGGACACATAGTCGATGAAGAAGCGTGCCTGGGCGGCGTCGTGGGCGAGGTGGATCGAGCGCGCTCCCGAGCCGCGACGCGGCTTGACCATCACGGGGTAGTGCAGCGTGTCCAAATCCTCCCCAGGCAGAACCGTCGGCGGGGATGGAAGGCCGAGGCGCTCGAGCAAAAGATGAGTCTCGTACTTGTCATAGGTCGCCCGGGCGACCTCGGGGGTGGGCACGAGCGCAGGCAGGCGGCCCTCGGCGTGAGCGCGGGCGAGCACCTCGATGTCGAGGTCGGTGAGCGGCAGCACCGCGCCCACGCCGTGCTCCTTGCACAGAGCTTCGAGCGCGGGGACGTAGCCGGGGTCGTCGATCAACGGGACCGCAGCACGGATCTGGGCGGCGTACTGCGCGGGCGCGAGGGGGGAGGGGTCGGCGACGACGGTCGTGGCGAGCCGGGAGAAGCAGGAGACGATGTCGTAGCGCTTGCCCGCGCCGGTGAGCAATATTGCCGGTGCGGGGTGGGCGGGGTCCTGCATCACAGCTCGCCCTCCCAGCCGCCGGCGTGGCCCTTGTACATACCGGAGCCGCCGAGCACGATCGCGACCGTGCGCCAGAGAATCCTCAGGTCGAGCAGCAGCGAGCGGTTAGCGATGTAGTAGAGGTCGAGCTCGATCCGCTCGCTCCAGGGCAAAGACGTGCGACCGTTGACCTGCGCCCAGCCGGTGATACCGGGCTTGACCCGAAGGCGACCGCGCTGCCGGGCGGTGTACTGCGCGACCTGCACAGGGAGGGTCGGGCGCGGACCGATCAGCGACATCTCCCCGCGGAGCACGTTGAGCAGGTTCGGCAGCTCGTCGAGCGAGGTCCGGCGCAGGAATGCCCCGACCCGAGTGATGCGCGAATCGTTCGTGTTGATCGCCAGCCCAGCGCCGATGTGCTCGGCGCCGTCGACCATTGTGCGCAGCTTCATCACGTCAAACGGCCGTCCGTCCAGCCCGGAGCGGCGCTGGCGGTAGATCGGATGCCCAGCGGACTCGAGGCGGATCGCGATCGCCGCTAGGGCAAGCAGGGGCGAAGCGAGGAGGAGCACACAGGCGGAGACCAGGATGTCGACCGTGCGGCGGATCATCTCAGCGCGTCCCCTCGGCCGCGTCCCACGATGCCTTTGTCCCGTGCCGGGACCAATCCCACAGACCAGCCGCGAGCGAGGTGGTGGTGAGCACGTAGTAGCGCGCGAGCAGCAGCGGACGGACCCGCAACGCTCCGCCGAGCGCGGCGGCGGCGAGCAGCGCAAGCTGGAGTGCGAGCGTGATCGCGTAGAGCACACCGGCCCCTTCGATCACGAGCAGCAGGTTCGCGACCAACGCGATCGCGTGAAGAGCGGGGGTGCCGTAGCGCAAGATGCGGTGGGAGAGGATCATCAGTCCGTAGCCGAGGCCGTAGCCGCGGGGGGAGAGCATGCCACCGCGCAGGACGATCGGCCAGGTGTGGCTCATCATGCGCCGCTTGCGCGCGAACTCCCCCTCGATCGAGGGGACCATCTTCTCAGTCGCGCGCGCGGCTGGAACGTACACGGCTCGCCAGCCGCGCTTGACCATGTTGAACGGGAAAGACAGGTCGTGACCCATGATCGGGTCGACCTCGAGATAGGCCTCTCGACGCGTCGCGTAGATCGCGCCGTTGCCGGCGGTGATCGAACGCAGGCGCGACTCCAGGGAGCGGACGGACATCTCGTAACGCCAGTACAGGCCCTCCTGGTTGGTGGCCTCTTCACCTTGGGCGGCCTGCACGAAGCGGACCTGGCCGCAGGCATAGCCGACACGGGAATCGGCGAAGGCGCCGACGAGCGCGCGGGCGGCGTCGGGCTCCCACAGCGCGTTGGCATCGGAGAATGCGACGATCTCACGGCGAGCGCCGCGTACGGCGGCGTCCTGCGCGCGGATCTTGCCACCGCGCGGCAGCTCCAGTACGACGTCGGCGCCCGCCTCCCTGGCCCGCTCGGCCGTCGCGTCCGAGCAGCCGTCACACGCCACGATCAGCTCCAGCAGCTCACGCGGGTAGTCGAGCGCGAGCGCGTTCTCGACCTTGGCGGCGATCACCGCCTGCTCATCGTGTGCGGCGACGATCAAAGCCATGGGCGGAAGCGAGCCAGAGGATGGCTCGACGGTGAGCCGAGCGAACCGAGCGAGAACGGCGAGCGCCAGGGCATAGCCGAGCTGGGTCCACACAATCAGTACCGCGGACAGCCAGAAGAGGATCTCCAGGACAATTGTCATCGAGAAGGATTCTCGCTGAGGAGCGATCCATAGAGATCGAGCGTGCGCGTGGCGATTGTGCCCCACCCGTACTCTCCCTGCGCCGCCTCCCGTGCGCGAGCAGCCATCGCCGCCAGCGCAGCAGGATCGCCGAGCAGCTCCTTGAGCGCCTCGTGCAGCGCGACTGCGTCTCCGGCAGGCACGGTACGCGCGGCCCCGGTGGCGGCGAGCGCGGGGAACCCGCCCACGTCACTGAGCAGCAAGGGCTTGCCGAACGCGAGCGCCGTGAACAGCACGCCCGACTGGTCGATCTCGCGGTAGGGCAATACGACCAGGTCGGCACGCTGGAAGTAGGCGGGCAACTCCGGATCGGTGATAAAGCGAGACACGAAGCGCACGTTCGGCGGGGCGATCGCGCGCAGGTGAGAGATATCCATCCTGGGCATCCCCGCCACCCACAGTTCCGCGTCTTCGACCCCGCGCCAGGCCTGCAGCAGAACGTCGATCCCCTTGTAGGGGCGCATCAGCCCGAAGCAGAGCACGACCGGCTTCTCGGTCTGAAACGGAGGTGGCTGCGGCGGGACATCGGCGAGATGTGCAAAGACGCCGTGAGGAATCACGTGGACCCGGGCCGGATCGATCGCGAGCTCGTCGGTGAGGCGATCACGGCCGTGCACGGAGTGCACAACGACGGCGTCGAAGCGCTCATACAGACGCCGTTGGGCGGAGAGCTGGCCCGGGCGAGGCTCGCGTGGAAGGACATCGTGGGCCGTAAGCACGAGTGCTCGCCGCCCGCCGGACTCCGAATGGCGTCTCGGAAGCAGACGACCGTCGACGTGCTGGACCGTGAGCCACTGAAAGTGCACGACATCCGCCGCGCGCGCGGCGCGGCGGTAGCGAAGCATGTCCGGGACGTGCTCAGCGAGCTTGGCGACACGTTGAGCTCGGGAGCCAGGGGCAAAGCGCGCCGAGCGGTAGAACAGCTCACGCCGGCGATACCCCTCGGCGGGGGCGACAGGGCCGTAGGCGAAGCGGCTCGTGAACAGCTCGACCTCCGCCCCTGCCGCCGCCAGCGCGCGGCACAGGGCATGATCGTACGGTGGCGTGTAGGCCGAGGGATCGACGACGTGGACACGCATCGCAGGAGACAATAGGCGCGTGCCCGACATCGAGCTGACCTTCTGCGTGGTCAACACCTCCCAGCGGGAGCTGCTTTTGCGCGGACTGGACGCGATCGCACGCGAGCGGGAGAGCCTGCCATTCGCCACCGAGGTACTTGTGCTCGACAACGGCTCGCGTGACGGCTCGGTCGAGGCGGCGCGTGCCCATCTCGCAGCGGACGAGGTGATCGCGCTCCCCGAGCGCCGCGGCAAGGCGCTCAATGACTCCGAGTTGCTGCGCCGTGCTCACGGGCGCTACGCGCTGCTCTTAAACGAGGACTCCGAGCTGCTCGGAGGCGCGACGCTCGCCCTTTACGAGGCGCTCGAGGAACATCCCGACAGCGCCTGCGCAGGCGCTGCGCTGCGACGTCCCGATGGGAGCAGCCAACCGTCCGCGTGGGCCTTCCCCACGGTCGCAACAGCCTTCGCCGGAGCGCTGTTCCTGCACGGTGTCTTCACCGTGCAGAGCAAGGGCGGTCAGATTCGGGAAGTCGACTGGTGCCAGTCAGCCGCCCTGCTCGTGAGACGCAGCGCCGCGGAGCAGGTCGGCTACCTCGACCCGGACTTTTTTGTCTACTCCGATGAGGTCGACTTCGCTCGGCGGCTGCGCGATGCCAGCTGGTACAGCGTCTACGTGCCGGCAGCCGTGGCGATCCATCACGAGCAGCTCTCCACCGACGTCGTGCCCGAGCGCCGGATTGTGGAAATGTCGCGCAATCGCGACTTCTACATGCGCAAGCATCACTCCCCCACCGCCGCGCGCGCGGTGCGCTGGCTGACCGCCTGGACCTACGCGCTGCGCGCCCTCGCTGCGCTCGCGCTCCCAGGCCACTCGCCACGGCGCTACTGGCGGCACGTGACCGCGACGCTGCATCCCGAGCGGGGAGAGGGCCTGCGCGAGGCCGCCGCGGAGTACAACCGCGCGGCGCCCTCGTAACGCTCTACCCCTCCGCCAGCTCCTGTCCGAGCGCCGCGACGGCGCGCTGGTCGAGCTGCGTGCCCGCGACGCGCGCGAGCTCCTGCAGCGCCTCCCCCTCGGTGCGCCCCGGGCGATAGGGGCGATCGGTAATGATCGCGTCGTAGGTGTCGCAGGCCGCGATGATCCTGGCCGCGAGCGGGATCTCCTCGCCCGCCAGGCCGTCCGGGTAGCCGGCGCCGTCCCAGCGCTCGTGGCTGGCCCTCACGGCCGACGCGAGGTGCGCGAAGGCCTCGATCCGGCTCACCAGCTCACCGCCGACCGCGGCGTGGCTGCGCATGATTACCCACTCCTCGTCGCTCAACGGCCCGGGCTTCAACAGGATCTCGCTCGGCACCGCGATCTTGCCGACGTCATGAAGCATCGCGGCATAGCGCACGTCGCGAACCTCCGTGCCGGCGAGCCCCATTCTCAGCGCCACGCGCTCTGCCAGCCCCGCCACATCCTCGCCGTGGGCGGAGGTGTAGTCGTCCTTCGCCTCGACGGTGCTCGTCAGAGCGGCCAATGTTGTCGTGAAGGCGCTCTCGAGGTTGTCGATCAACTCCGCGCGGTGCACGGCGCAGCCGAGGCTGGCGACGATCGTCTCGACGAGCACCGCGTCGGCCTCGTGGAACGCCTCCGGCTCGACGGCCTCGATGTTCAGCACTCCCCACACGCGGCCGTCGACGACGATCGCCACGCTCAGCTCTGAGCGCGGGTCCGTCTGAGGGTCGCGCGCGATGTAGTCGCCGTCCTCGCGCGTGTCCAGCACGAGTGCGGTGGTGCCCGTGCGTGCCACCCGTCCGTTGACGCCCTCGGTGACCGGCTGCTCGACGAGCAGGAACTCCGTCATCACGTCCGCAAGCGGGCCCCTGCCGGCCACCAAGCGCAGCACGCCGTCGTCGTCCAGTCTTTGGATCGCGGCGAGGTAGAACGCGAACGTGCTGTGCAGCTCGTCGACCACGAGCTTGGCCATCTCGTCGATGCCGCGCATCGCCGCCAGCCTCGCCGTGAGCCGCCCCGCGACGCGCAGTTGCGCGCGCAGATAGGCCAGCTCGCCGGCACTCGCCATCTTCTGGGCGCGTTTATCGGAGCGATGCAGGCGCAGCGCCTCGGCACGTCGCGCGCGCTCACGGCTACCGGGTGGGCGTACGGGCTTGACGGACAGCTCTGGCATCTGACTGCGTCATCGGCTCCCTCAACGTCGCGCTTGAGCCCCACGGGTAGGGATTCGACACCCAGTGTCAGGTTGCGGGAAGCCCGTCATCGCTTGTTGGATGACTATGTGGAACCAAGGCAGCTTCATAGGTCTTTCAGTGGGTCCTCCGCGTACTCCTCTAACTCGCCGCCTTTTGCGCGGAAGGCCGCTACACGACGGCGGCCATCGGCTACGAGAGCGCGCGCCTGATCCCACTCGTGGGGGGCGAAGAAGCGGGTGCCGAGCAGCAGCGCCGGCACGAGGCAGAGCCAGGCCGCGCGCAGTACCAGACCGGCGAAGCCGGCGGTCGGCAGCAGCAGCTCGCCGGAAACCGCCACGGCGATGAGGATCGCCGCCAGCTGCGCCAGCCGCCGCCACTCGAAGCCGACGCGGAAGAGGCTGCGCGTGAGCATGTACATCACGACGAGCATCACCACGTAGGCGCCGCACAGTGCCAGCCCGGCGCCCGCGATCCCAAGGTTCGCGCCGCCGTGGGGGACGAGCAGCACGAGCAGCGCCACGTTCACCGCGAGCCCGGCGGCGGCGGCGGGGAAGTTGCGCGAGGTCACGCGCGCGCGACCGGCGATCACGATGAACACGAGATACAGCCCGTACAGCGCCCAGCCGAGCGCCAGCCACGGCAGCGCTCTGTAGGCGCCGAAGAATTCCGGCCCGGCGAGCAGTCGCACCATCCAGCGTGCGAGCAGCGCCACGCCGCACACGACCACACCGGTCGCGAGCGCGTAGTAGGTAGTCACGAGCGAGTACAGCTGCGCCGCCTCTTCGTCGCTCTCGATCGAGTAGGCCAGCGGCGGCCACGCGTACTGGAAGCCGCGCACCGCCACGAATACGACCGTCGCAAGCTTCAGCGCGACCGCGTAGAGCCCCGCGGAGCTGCCGCTGTAGAAGCGCAACAGGTAGAAGCGGTCGGCCACCTGCAGCGCGTATACGCTCGCGTCGGCCGGCACCGTCGGCAGGCCGAAGCTCAGCATCGCCCGCAGGTCGCGGCGATTCACGCGCAGCGAGAAGCGCCTGCGCAGCACCACCCACAGCCCGAGCACGACCAGCGCCGAGGCGCCGAAGTTGCCGAGCAGCAGCCCCCGCGCCCCCTGGCCGGCGAACACCACCAGCGCGACCGTGAACGTGACCGTCATCACCACGTTCGCGCCCGACGCGTAGACGTACGTGCGCGTGCGTTCGTCGACGCGCAGCTGAGCGTAGACCATCTCAAGGTTAGTGAACGCCCACAATCCCAGGATCGCGCAGTCGATCAGTTCGGGATCGTCGTAGCCGAGCAGCAGTTTCGACAGGCCGCCGGCGCACGCCACCGCCACCAGTGAGGCCACGGTCGTGGTCCACACAACGGCGGCGATCGCGGTGCGAGTCATCCGGTCGCGCCGGTCTTCGTCCTCGTCGTCGAAGTAGAAGCGGATGAACGCCTCGCCCACGCCGGCGCGCAGCACAATGCTCGCCAGTATCACCGCCGTCAGCAACGATTCGGCCGCGCCGTAGGACTTGGGATCGACGTGACGCGTGTACAGCGGCAGCGTGATCAGGGCGAGGCCCTTCGCGAGAATGTCCCCGAACTGATACGCCGCGCCGGTCGTGACGAGGCGCTTCAGGTAGTCGCGCACGAGTCAGGGTCTCCCCCTGCCGGCCAACGGGCCAGAGCCACGCCGACGCCGAGCAGCGTCCAGGTGATCGGATCCTCGAGGAAGTCCGCGTACGTCCACGTGTGCAGGACGAGCGCGGCGAAGCAGGCCACGAGCGCGATGCGGGCCGGCGAGCGGCCGGCGCCGCGGAAGAGCGTGGCGAAGGCCGCGACGAGGAGCGCAAAGTAGACGGCAAGGCCGATGACGCCCTGCTCAGCGGCGACTGTGATCGGAATCGTGTGCGAGGCCGAGGTCGCGTTCGCGGCGCTCGCGTTCCCGTGGCGTTTGTACTCGGTTTCGAACGAGCCCGAACCGTACCCGTAGAGGGGCCGATCGGCGAACAGTTCGAGGCCGCCGGAGATCAGTTTCGTGCGCCCGCTCGTGGCGTTGCTGGTCGAGCCGCCCGAGCCCTTCAGACCGAAGTGCAGGCTCGGTGGCGCCGCGAGCACGACCACGACCACAATCGCAAGCAGCGCGCCCGCGACGTAGAGGGACGCGCGCGCGTCCCAGCGGTACGCCGCGAGCACCGTCATCCCCAGCAATAGCGCCGCGATACTCGACTGCGAGAAGCTGGTGATCAACCCCGCCAAAAGCCAGGCGAGCACGCCCGCGCCGATCAGCACCTCGCGCCGGTGATGGGCCCACAGCACTACGGTGGTGACGGCGATCATCACGATCGCGAGGAACCGGCCGTAGATGTTGGGATCAAAGAAGAGAGAGTTGACGCGAAAATAATTGCCGTATTGATCCGACGCGATCACCTTCGGGTTCAAGAACAGCGTCTTGCGGTAGTACTCGACGAACCCGATCCCCGCGAACACGACCGCCAGCGCGACCGCGATCCCCACGCACTTCAGGATCAGCTCGCGCGTCCAGCGTACGTCACGCAGCAGCACGAACAGCAGCCCGAAGGGGATGTAGAAGAAGGCGATGTTCTCCGCCGCCTTCGTGTGGTCGGGCGAGTAGATGGCCTGCAGGGCATAGAGCACGACAGCGCCGAGCAGCAGCCATTCCAGCGGGATCGGGCGGCGCCGCGGGGCTTCGTGGCTACGCCGGTTCAGCCATTGCGGCACGAGTTGAACCAGTGTTCCGGCGGCAATCACCAGATAAAGAGGTATCAGCAGGTTGACTGTCCTGCCGTCTGTCGAGATCGGCAGCCTGAAGGGAAGCGCAAATATCGCAAGCAGCGGAAACGCATCCGACCAACGGCGCATCACCAACATGAGCGCGCCGACGATCGCGGCGGCGGCGAGCGCTCCCAGTATGTAGATCATGGCCTGACCAGCGTGAATCCGGTAGGTGAAAGCACCGCGCGACGCTGTTCACGCATGTACACCCGCACGTGATATTCACCCGCGGGCGCCGGCGCACCGGTGTTGACGGACGTAACGATCGTGGTGCCGTCCGGGCCGAGGGCCACGGTCTTGATGTACGCCGTTCCCTCACGACCGTCCCAGCGCAGCGAGAACTGTTTGTACCTCGCCACCGGCCGATCGCGCACGAGCGTGGCCACCGTGCGTTCGTCGGCGCCGAGGATCGTGACCGTCACACGTTCGGCGTTCGCGAGCTTGAACGAGATCGGCTCCGCTTTGATGTGGCCCGTCGGCGTCGGCGAGAAGATCGGCGCCAGGTCGAACTGCTGCACTGCCGTGGGCGTGTGCTTGAGCCGCTGCGTGATCACGAAGGCAGCGAGGCAGGCGACGACGAGTGCCGCGAACACCCACTTGGCCAGCGGATCCGCGGGGACGGTCCCCGCACGCGGCGCGTTGCCCGCACGGTTCGCGCCACCGCCCCCCACCGCGCCAGCGCCGCCGATCGAGCCGCCGCCCGCAGCGGTCAATCTCGTCTGGCCGGCGGTCGGGAATCTCCCAGCGCGAAGCGCTCGACCGTGTCCGAGCGCAAACCGAGTCGCAGCGTCTCCAGTGAGAGCACGTCGGCGGGCACGATGTTTCCGAGATTGCACTCCGTGCCGAACTTCTGCAGCAGCCACACCTGCTGCTCGCGCCGGGGCGCCTCGAAGATCAGCTGGTCGGCGTCGATCGCGTGCACGATCTCGTCGATCAATCCGGTCCGCACCTCTCCGTCGGCACGGTAGATCCCGGCGGTGCCCGACTCGCGCGCCTCGGCGATCACCTTCCACGCGCCCGCCTGCAGGTCGCGTTCGATCTGCTCCACCCACACGTACGGCGCCATGATGAAGTCGGCGTCCTTGCTGCCAACCTCCGACAGCACGACGAACCCGTTCGCGACAAGTGAGCGGATCAGGTGGCTCTTGACGTCTCCCTCCAGCGCGATCGTGCCGTCGGAGACCTCAACATGCCCCAACCCCAGCTCGCCCAGCCACGCGATCAGCCCCTCGACCCGGCCCTGGCGCACCGCCAGCTCGGTGAGCGTCCCCCCCAGCACGACAGGAATACCATGCGCGGCATATCGCTCCAACTTGGGCTTGAGATTCTCGCTCACGAGCGCCGTGCCCCAGCCGAGCTTGACGATATCCACAGCCTCCGCTGCCACCTCCAGCAGGCCGTCCACATCTGCGACCGACAGGCCCCTATCGATCACATGCGTCAGGCCCCGCTCGCGCGGCTTCTGCGAGCGCTCGGGGAGGTCGAGGAAGCTGGCTACCGGCACGGGTTCACCTTCGGGTTGGGATCGGGCGATTACTGGCCCGTCGCACTACTCGCACCGCCGCCTCCCGCCCCCGATGTTTCGCCGACCGCCGAGGCCTTGTCTTCACCGGCGATCACCACCACCGTCGCGGCGCCGGCGAGCGAGGAGACGGCCGTTTCCATCGGCTGCACCTGGGTAACGCTGAGCGCGCTCGCCACGCCCTGCGCTTCGGCGTGGTGCCCGCTGGTGTACTCGATGACCGTGGTCGGGTGAGATCCCGGGGGGGTCCCATTCAGCGCGCTAGCCTGCGCATAGCCGCTCTGCTGCAGATCTTTCGACAGGCTGTGGGCGAGGCCGTTGATGCTCGTGCCGTTCAGTACCGCTACCGTCGTCGATGCGGGGCTCGCTGCCGCGGCGGAGCTTTCGCCGTGATTGGGGCTCGTCTGCGTGTGATGGGTGTGGTGTGTGGTGCTGGCGGTGCTCTGCCCGGCGGTCGAACCCTGCACGCTCGATTTGCCGCCGCCACCCGAGCTGAGCACCAGCACAACCGCCACCACGACAACGGCGATCACACCCCCAACGATCAGGATCGTCGCACGCGCCGGGGATCTGCCGGCGCGTGGAGGAGGGACCTTTGTATCCGTGCGCCGGGCGCGCGACTCGGCGCTCAAGCGCTCCGCCTGCCGAGCCGCGGCGGTAGTACCAGCCGCGGCGGCTCCCTCCGCGGCGCTTTTTCGGACCTGGCCGGCGGGAGCGGGTGGACGTGAGGTGGAGGCGCTCCGCCGAGGAGGGGTAGAGGGCGAGGGGCCGGCGGCCTCGGCGGGCGGGGAAGTCCCACCGGCAGCGGACGAGACCGTGCCCGTGGGCGGCGGTGTCGGTGCGCGTGGAGTCGCGGTAGCTGGACCGGCCGCGCGCGCGGCAGCGGCAGCAGTGGCGGGAACACCCGGGATCGGCGGCGGCGATCCCGCAGGCACCGCCGGCGCGGCGGGGGACGGCGGAGTCTGAGTGCGAACCACATCCCAGCCCTCACGAGCCGGTGTGTTCTCGGATTGGGTGGCAGGCGTGCCCTGCGTCACACCACTCCCAGGGGGGGCGCCAACACCTGGGGGGTCGGCTGAGGTCACCGGCGACCCAGGAGGGCTAACTGCGCCCGGAGCTCCCGACGGCGCTGTGGTGCCGGGAGTCGAGATGGGAGGCGATGTGCCCGCGCTCGCCTCAGCCGCCGCGGTCGCGGGGGAAACTCCGCTCCCACCGGCGGGCGCGCCGGTGGGCGCCGGCCGCGCGGGCGTCACAGGTGCGGGCACACCGACATCTCCCGTCTGGGGGGCGGGGCCGGGCGCGGTGGTCGATGGCGTCGTCTGGCCCGGGGCCGCCGGTGTGGACGAAACAGGCCTTGCGGGAGTAGCTCCGGCGGCGAGCCCGGTCGCTCCTTGGCCGAGGATTGCAGAGCCAGCGCCGACGGCAACCCCAGGCGCAACTTGACCTGGGGTCCCTGGGGGAGATTGCCCGGGCGCTCCGGGGGTTGCCTGACCACCCTCCCCGGGCGGGGTGGGTTGGCTCGGTACCGCCACATGCGTCGCCGTACCCGTGGCGCCGGCTGCAGCGGGGCGGACGATCACCGGCGTGGTACGTGGCACCTGGCGCACCGGCGGCACGGGCGGGGATGCCTGCTGCACACGCGCCGCGGCCCCGGCGCTCACGCGCTGCTCCAGTTCAGCCGAACGCTCCGGCGCCCGTCCGGCCCACTCGCGCAGGCGCTTGAGCTCGCGCGCCTGCGAGAAGACGAGCAGCGCAAGGATCGCGATCCCGCCCAGCGCGGCGAAGGCCGCGATCGCACCGATCTTCGTGAACGTGTCCGAAAGCGATAGCGCTACAGGCAAAGCCGTCATGAATCCCGGGAGTGTATGAGGGGGGCAGGCGCATTGTGTCGGTCGCGGTCGCCGTCAGGGCCGCTCACGTCCTCCACGCCGGGGTCCTCCGGCGTGGAGGACCCCGGCGTGGGCATCACCGCCGCGGGGGACGAGAGCTCTCCGGGTACTAACACAGCCTCGGAATTCGACGGAGCGGGGGCGGGAGCGCCGCGGGTCGCGGACAGCTGGGACACCTTCGCCGCCAGTCCCGCCGCATCGCCCTCCAGCACCAGCAGTCCGATCTCGTCGAACATCGCCTCCACCGTCTCCACGGCCAGCGGCGCGCGCTCGGCGAGCAGGATCTTCTCGGCGACCGTCGGCGTCGAGCGCTCGTACGAGTTGAACAGCTGCTCGTGTAGCTTCTCTCCACCGCGCGCCCCGACGATCTCAATGTCGATGTCGCGATCGGGATCCAATCCGGACAGCTCGATCATCGCGCGTGCCAGCTCGAGGATCCGCACCGGCTCGCCCATGTCGAGCACGAACACCTCGGCGCGGGTGGATTGGGCCTGCAGATCCCCAAGCGATCCGGAGCGGATGATCAGCTGTACCGCCTCGGGGATCGTCATGAAGTAGCGCGTCATCCGCTCGTCGGTCACCGTCACCGGGCCACCGCGTGCGATCTGTCGGCGAAAGATCGGCACGACGCTGCCCGAGGAGCCCAGGACGTTGCCGAAGCGTACGGCGTTGTAGTGGGTATCTCCCCAGCGCACCGAAGCCGCCTCCAGCGCGAACTCGGCGAGCGCCTTAGATGCCCCCATCACGGTCGCCGGCTGCACTGCCTTGTCGGTCGAGACGAGCACGAACCGTCCCACCTCAAGCTGGCCTGCCACATGCGCCACCACGCGCGTGGCAAGCGCGTTGTTGCGCACTGCCTCTACTGGGTTGGACTCCATCAGCCCGACATGCTTGTAGGCAGCCGCATGGAACACGACAGTCGGGCGGTGCTCGGTGAAGACCTCTCGCATGCGCTCCTCTTCCTTGCAATCCGCCAGCACTGCGGCGAGCATCGAGCTCGGCACGTGACGCTCGTCCTGGAGCTCGCGCTGGATCTGGAACAGGTTGTCCTCGGCGTGGTCCACCAGCACGATCTTGTGCGGCTCCACCCGCGCGATCTGACGGCACAGCTCCGCGCCGATCGAGCCACCCGCGCCCGTCACGAGCACCGTCTCCCCGGCCAGATAGGCGCCCACCCGCTCCAGCTCCATCTGCACCGGCTCGCGGCCGAGCACATCCTCCACGCGCACCTCCCGCATCTGCCGCGCGAGTGTGCCGGCGCCGCCGCTCTGCAGCAGCTCGAACACGGTCGGCAGCGTCCTCACCGGAATGCCACGCAAACGGCACTCGCGCACGACGCGCGCGCGTGTTGACCCGGGGGCGGAGGGAATCGCAATGATCACCTCATCGGGCTCGGTCTCCCCCAGCACGCGCGGCAGCTCCTGCTGGGTGTTGCCGCGTACCTTCACCCCTTCGATCCTCAGTCCGCGCTTGCGCGGGTCGTCGTCGAGAAAGCCCACCGGCTGCAAGCCCAGCCCGCGGTTGCGCACAATCTCGCGCAGCACCAGGCGCCCGCCGTCGCCGGCGCCGACGATCAGAACTCTCCGTTCGCCCTTGCCCCCACCGCGGAAGGCGGCCAGCGGGCGGCGCTCGTAGACCGCACGCGCACCCATCCGCACGCCACACAAGAACAGCATGCACAACAGACCGAACAGCACCACCACACCGATCGGCAGCACCACCGCCACGGTGATCCCGTGCGGGTAGCGGTGCACCGGGCGCGCCACCTCGATACCGACGACGCTCAGCAGGACGATTAACACGACCGCCCGCAGAACCGCCTCGTAGTCCCGCTGGCCTACATAACGCCAGCGGCGTTGATAAACCCGCGCCAGGACGAGCACGACCAGGCTTCCGCCCAACACCCACCAGATCGTCCGTTCGAGCAGCAGCTGATAGTCGTGTGGCAGCTGCGAGCTCCCGCCTCCGCCGTCCTGGAAGCGCAGCGCGAACGCTAAGTAGTACGCGAGCGCGACCAGCGCCCCATCCACCGCGAGCTGCGGCAGGGAACGCCTGTGTATGGGAAGGGCCGCCGCGCGGATCCGTCGGCGCATTGGCTGATTGTACGGGCTGCTCAGTCGCTCGGCGGGCTCAGCAACAGGTCCACCAGAACCCTCGGGTCGCGGCGCACACGCTTGGTGGGGCCAGTGAAGGGATGAGTGGGGATCTGCTCCCCGGCGCGCTTGCTCAAATCGAGCTCCTCAGGCTCTCGGAGCTTGCGCAGCCGGCCCTCCTCGATCAGGCGTTCGTCCACCGCGCCCAGTCGCCCCTCGAAGGTTGTGTAGACAGGTGTCCCGAGCGCGACCGCCTCGCGGTTCATCGTCCCCCCCGCGGAGATCACAAGATCCGCATACGCGATCAGCGACTGCGCGTCGATCGCGCGCTCGGGCACCCTGAAGCCTGACACCCTGGCCAGCTCCACGCGCTGAGACTCCACCCGCGGCAGCACCACGGGCTGCACTCCGTCAGCGGCGGCAGCCCCATGCAGGCGCTGTAGTACCCGCGCGAACAGATCGTTTTCAAAGCGGTGGTAAAGCGACACCTCCGGCGGCGTTCTCACCACGACAATCGGCCGTCTCCGATCTAAACCAAGCTCCTCGAGCACACCCTCCTCGGGCTCGAAGTCCGCCAGGTAGTACTCCTCCTTCAGGCCTTCGTACGCACGCACCTTGCCCTTCGCGCCGTATCGCTTCAATCGCTCCTGCGGGATCGCATCCGGCACCACCACCGCACGCGCCAGGCGACAGTTGACGTTGTGCTGCACCGTCGCCCACTCGTAATCGAACATCGTCGCGCTCGGGATCCGCAACAGTGCTGCCGCCACGCTCACGTCATTGGAGCCATGGCCTAGCGCAATGTCGAAGCGTCGCGGCCGCGCCCAGCGCACGAGCGCGGCGGAGCGCGAGAAAAGCCCCGTGGCCTTAGCGCTCAACCGCTCGCCTCGATGGCGCCCAATCGCGGTGTGGGCGATCCGGAAGCGCTCACACAGCGCGAGCGTCTGAGCGAAGTCACGCGCGGTGACCTCGACCTCGTGACCTTCCGCGCCCAGGCGCTCGATCACCGGTCGCATGACCAGCACGTGCGGGCTGTTCGTCAAATCGATCCAAACGCGCATCTGAAAGGGGACGGTATCGTTGCCCGGCGCATGCTCGTGCTCGCATCGATCTCCGAGTCGCTGGTCAACACCACCTCGCACTTCGTGCGCGAAGCTGGGCTGCCCGGTGTCTTCGCGCTGATGGCGATCGGCTCAGCCTGCATCCCGATCCCCTCCGAGGTGGTCATGTTGTTCGCCGGCTTCGCCGTCGCCGACCCCGGTCAGAGCGCCTCCCACCATCACATGACGATGCTCGGGATCGTCCTCGCCGGGCTGCTCGGCACGATGGTCGGCTCCTGGATCACCTACGGGATCGGCCGTGGCGGGCGCCTGGAGTTGCTCGAACGCCACGGCTCAAAGCTGCACATGGGCCCTGCGCAGATCGGTCGAGCCGAACACTGGTTCGAGCGCTACGGAGAGCCGGTCGTCTTCTTCGGGCGCATGGTTCCCCTGATCCGTGCCTTTGTCTCGCTGCCCGCGGGCGTCGCGCGGATGCCGTTCTGGCGCTTCACCGTGCTCTCGCTGCTCGGCTCGATCCCCTGGGTACTCGCGTTGGCGTTCGCCGGGCACGCGCTCGGTGGCAACTGGACTAGCGTTCGCAAGGGCTTTCAATACGTGGACTACCTGATCCTCGTGCTCGCCGTGGCCGGGATCGTCTATGCGATCGTACGTCGGCGACGTAGTGGCCCAGCCGATGAGGACGCCGACGCGGCCGCCGACGCAGGCTGACCCAAGGCGATGGGGTCCTCCGCACGGCTCTCCCTCCGCCACGCCCTGGCACTCGGCTTGGTGCACGGCCCGACCGAGTGCCTGCCGATCTCCTCCTCGGCCCATACGATCCTGATCCCGTACCTTGCCGGCTGGCCCTACGACGAGCTCGACCCGGAGCTGCGCAAGTCCTTCGAGGTGGCGCTCCACGCGGGAACCGCCGCGGCGCTGCTTGTCGATCTCCGCTCGGTCGAGTCACACCCTGCTCTTGGCGCGGTTCTACAGCGACTCGCTCCGCCTCGCCCAGGGCAGACGTGCTCGAATCATCCGACGTACAGGCTCCCATACTCAGCCACGGCACCGGTGGACTTTTCCACCCGCCAAGCGCTGCTGGTCGCGCTCTCTTTCATACCGCCGGCCCTGGTCGGCTACACCTTTGAGCAGCCTCTTCAACGCCGCCTCAGCGGACCCTCCACGATCGTCGCCGGTCTGCTCCTCGGGGGGGCGGCGATGGCGCTCGCCGACGCTCGCATCCCGGACGGAACACGCACGCTTGAGCAGGTGAGCGCGCTCGACGGCCTGCTGTTCGGCCTGGCCCAAATCCTCGCGCTCATCCCCGGTGTCTCGCGCAGCGGCGTCGTGCTCACCGCGGCGCGAGCGCGCGGATTCAGCCGTTCCGACTCCCATACGTTCGCCCGTCGCACCGGCCTACCTGTGATCCTCGGCGCCGGCGCGCTTAAGACCGGGCGCCTGCTCCAGGACGGCGCGGAGGGCGGAACACCGATCTCCGGCGGCCGTGCACTGCTCCTCGGCGGCGGCGCGTCCTTCCTGTCGACGCTCACGGCAGCCCGGCTGCTTCGGCGTGCCCGCCACGCGCAGCCCGCGCCGGCTCTCCTGCCCTATGCGCTTTACCGCGGCCTGCTCGCGGCGCTCGTTATTCGTCGTCGACGCTCGTTGTCCAACAGCGCACGCCTCCCGCGCTCGATGTGACCGCGACCACATCACAGCCACCGGTGCTGTGACTCATCTGCGATCGACCAAACCAATAAAAATGCCCTCTCCAAACTGCCCCATGCGTGCAACGCGCACACGCCGCCTGCGCCCAGCGCACAATAGGAGCGCATGACGATGCTCGGGACACTGCTCGGCGGACGCTACCGCCTCGACGCCCAGATCGGGCGCGGCGGGATGTCGACGGTGTATCGCGCTTTCGACATAGTGCTCGAGCGCCCGGTCGCGATCAAGCTGATGCACCGCGAGATCGCCTCGGACTCCGCCCAGCTGGAGCGCTTTCGCCGCGAGGCACGGTCGGTCGCGCGGCTCAGCCACCCCCACATCGTCACGGTGATCGATGCGGGCGAGGAGCCGACGCCTGAGAGCGCGCTCGATGACGCGAGTGAAGATGGCGGAGCGATCGGGAGTGGGGGAACGGGGACGCCATACATCGTGCTCGAGTACGTCGAAGGCGAGACGCTCAAGGCCTTGATCCGCCGCGAGGGCCCGCTCGAGATCCTCCGTGCGATCGCTTACGCGATCGAGCTCGCGCGCGCGCTCGGTGCCGCCCACGAGCGGCTGATCGTGCACCGCGACGTCAAGCCCCAGAACGTTCTGATCGGCGTCGAAGGCGGCGCCAAGATCACCGACTTTGGGATCGCCCGCACGCTTTCAGAGGAGGGCCTCACGATGGACGGGCGCGTGCTGGGCACGACCGACTACGTCTCTCCCGAGCAGGCTCTCGGACAGTCGGTCACGGGCCAGTCCGACCTCTACTCGCTCGGGATCGTCCTCTACGAGATGCTCACCGGTGTCGTTCCATTCACCGGCGAGACCCCGGTCACAGTGGCGATGAAGCACGTACGCGAGGACGTGCCCGATGTGCAGCTCGCGCGGGCAGATATATCCGCCGCGACCGCCTCGGTCGTCGATCGCGCGACCGTCAAGGATCTGGCTCAGCGCTATCCCGACGCCGCAAGCATGGTCACCGATCTCGAGGAGGCGCTCGCCATCGAGGCCGCCCGCTCAGGGCAAGCGACCGGTGAGGTCACGACCGTGCTGCGCACCCTCCCCGGTCGCACCCGCCGGCGGCTGCCGTGGCGCATGCGCCACCCCGTACGCTGGATCGTCTCGCTCGCGCTGCTCGCGGCGCTCGTCGCGCTGGGATTGATCCTCGCCGCCGACCGCGCCCACCGCGGCGTCACGCCAAACGTGCTCGCAAGGCCCGGGCTGACCGCGGTGCCGCTCGCGCAGACGGCGGCCCACGACTACAACCCGTTCGGCACCGGCCCCGAAAATCGCGAAGATGACCAGAACGCCGTCGACGGCGATCCAAACACCAGCTGGAGCACCGAGCACTACTACGACGGCACGCTCAGGAAGGCCGGCGGCGTGGGCGTGGGACTGTATGTCGACGCCGCCCCCAACGTCGCCGGCAGAGAGATCGAAATCCAGACGCCCACCCCTGGCTTCGCCGCGCAGATATACGTCGCCAACCAGATCGACCTGTCACTGCCCTATGGCCACTCGACCCCGCTGACCGCACGCGGCTGGCAGGGTCCGGTCGGGGAAGACCACAACGTCCGCGACGGCGCCCACATTCCCCTCTCCCTCCATGGAGCACGCTACCGCTACTACCTCGTCTGGATCACCACGCTGCCGCCCGGTATGGAGTTCGCGTCGATCGCCGAAATCACCCTGTTCAGCTGAGCGAGCGCTGTTCGTGGCGCTCGATCGCCAGCCGGCAGAGGCGATCCAACAGCTCCGGATAGGCGATCCCCGAGGCGCCCATCAGCTTCGCGTACACGCTCGTCGGCGTGAAGCCGGGCATCGTGTTCAGCTCGTTCACCAGCACTCTTTCGCCGTTGACAAAGAAGTCCACCCGTGCGAGCCCCTCACAGCCGGCGTATTCGAATGTCTCGAGCGCAAGCTGCTTCACCCGTTTCCGCGCGCGGGCGGCGATCCGCGGAGGCACCTTCAGCTCCATGCCGCCCGGCGTGTACTTCGCCGCGTAGTCGTACCAATCGCCTTTGAAGACGATCTCCCCCGGCTCGCTCGCGAACGCCGCGCGAGGGGCGCCCGTGTCGGCATCGGGACCGTTTGTCGCAGGCCCGTCGGCGGGTCTACCGAGAGGTAGGCCGAGCACACCGCACTCGACCTCGACGCCCTGGGCCTGCGCCTCGACGATCACCAGCGGATCGTGCTCAAAGGCCTGGTCGAGCGCGTCCGTTAGCTCCTCCGTCTCGATCACCTTCACGATGCCCACCGACGAGCCCAGGTGCGCCGGCTTGACAAATACCGGCAGCCCCAGCTCCGCGACCTCGGCGAGCACCTCTTCGGGCGTCGTGCGCCAGCGCCGCTCGCGCACGCCCAAGTACTTGACCTGGTCCACGCCCACCGTCTGCATCAGCTGCTTGAACAGCACCTTGTCCATGCACACCGCCGACGCCGCCACCCCAGCCCCGACATACGCCACATCGAGCGTCTCGAGCATCCCCTGCACGGTGCCGTCCTCCCCGAACGGACCATGCAGCGCTCCGAACACGACGTCGGCGCCGAGCAGCCCCTCTCCCGGACACACGCTCAGTAGGCGATCTTCATGACGCCACCCACCGTCGCGTTCGATCTGCACCCACAGCACCTCGTGGCCGGCGCTCTGCAGGCCCTCGTGCACCGCGCGCCCGGAGGCCAGCGACACCTCGTGCTCGGCCGAGCGTCCCCCGGCGAGCACCGCCACTCGCAGCCGCGCCGCGGTGCTCACTGGGCCGGAGAGGGGGTCGGGGTGGCCGCGGATGTCGTGGTGGTGGTGGTCGTAGGTGTTGTCGTGGTGGTGGTCGGCGTGATCGGAGTCGTTTCGGTGGCCTTACCGATCGTGATCGTCACTGTCGCGCCCTTTTTCGCCTGGCTGCCGGCAGGCGGTGTCTGCTTCAGGACGTGCCCAACTTTGATCGCTTCGCCCGTCGGTTCCGTCACCGTCTTGACCGTGAAGCCCGCCTTTTCGAGCGCGGTCGTGGCGGCCACTTCGGTCTTGCCTTCGACGTGCGGAACGGCCGCTTCCTTCGGAGCCTGCGCGACCACCAGGTTCACCTTCCCCCCAGCGGGCAATGTCGCGGGCGGGGCCGGTAACTGCGAGAGCACCGTTTCCGGCGTCTGACTGGAGGAGACCTGGGGGGTAATTGTGCCGACCGTCAAGCCCACGGTCGCGAGAGCCGCTTCGGCAGCTTTCTGCGTTTGGCCCGTCAGGTCCGGCACATGCAACTGGGCGGGTCCGCTCGAGACGAACACGGTGACGGGGCTGCCGACCTGCACGACGATCCCCGCGGAGGGGTCGGTCGTGACCACATGCCCCTGCGCAACCTTCGAGCTCGATTGTTCCTGTGTCGTCGGCTTGAAGCCGGCCTTGCGCAGCTTGCTCTCCGCCGAGGCGGCGGTGAGTCCTTCGACGGCCGGCAGCGCGGCGGTGCCGGGGCCGGCGGAGACCAGGATGCTCACGCGAGCTCCCTTCCTCACTTCGCTGCCGCTCGACGGCGTCTGACTGACCACCACGCCGCTGGGAACCGTAGCGCTCGCGGTGCTCGCGGCGACCGGATCCAGGTTCGCGGTCCTCAGCCGCGCTAGCGCCACCGCTTCGGTCTGGCCGACGACGTTCGGCGTCATGACCTTGGCCCCGGAGGACGCCACCAGCAGGCCTAGCACCACCAGCGCGGCGATCAGCAGCAGCCCACTCCCCCACAGCAGCCAGCGCCGGCCCGCGTCTGCATCCTCGGGCGGACGACCGTTCTCATCGCTCAGGCCACCTGCCGGCGGCAGCAGCAGCGCGCCCGACTCCGGGAACGAGGCACCCGCCACGCCGCCCGTGGCCGGAGGCACGGCATATGGCTCCTCGGTGGCGAGCGCAGTGCCAGCGATGGCGCCGGCGAACGCCGTGCCCGCGCTAATTGGCAGCGCCAGGCGTGCCTGTTGCAGGGCGGCGATGAACTCGTCGGCGTCAGCGAAGCGCTGCGCCGGGTCCTTGGCGAGGGCACGCAGCACGACCGCATCCAGCACCGGTGGCACGCCCGGCTGGCGCTCGCTTGGCGCTCGCGGTTCGGCCGAGACCTGCTTGAACGCGATCGCCACCGCGGTCTCGCCGTCGAACGGAACCGACCCGGTCAGCAGCTCGTACAGGATGATCCCCACCGCATACAGGTCAGAGCGCCCGCTGACCGTGTGCCCCTGGGCCTGCTCGGGTGAGAGGTACTGGGCGGTGCCCATGATCGACCCCGTCAGCGTCATGTCCGAGGCGCCCGCCTTGGCGATCCCAAAGTCCGTCACGCGCGCGCGGCCCTCCTCGTCGAGGATCACGTTGTGGGGCTTCAGATCGCGGTGGATGACGCCACGCTTGTGCGCAAAACGCGCGGCGCGCAGGATCTGCGTGACGATGTCGATCGCAGCGGCCGGGTCGAGTGCTCCCTGCTCGCGCACGACCGTCTTCAGCGAGCGCCCAGCGACATACTCCATCGCGATGTAGTAGGTCCCGTTCCACTCGCCTCGGTCGAAGATCGCGACAATGTTCGGGTGCGAGAGCCCGGCGGCACTCGATGCCTCGCGGCGGAAGCGCTCGACGAACTCCTGGTCTTCGGCAAAGTGATGGTGCAACACCTTCACCGCGAGCTGGCGGCCGAGCAGCTGGTCCTCGGCGAGGTACACGTCAGCCATTCCCCCCGAGCCCAGTCGCGAGAGCACCCGATAGCGCCCATCGATGATCGTCTCAGGCTCAATCATGGAGCAGCACTTCCATCACTTCCCTGGCGACCGGCGCCGCGAAGGCGGCGCCCTGTCCCGGAACGTGTTCGAGGGTCACGGCGATCGCTACGCGCGGGTTGGAGGCGGGCGCAAACGCGATGAACCAGACATTGTTGATCGCTGTACCGATCTGCGTCTCGGCGGTACCGGTCTTGCCCGCCACCTGCACCCCGGGAATCTGCGCCTCCGTGCCTGTGCCTTCATTGACTACCGCCTCCATCATGCCCGTCACCGCAGACGCGGTCGACGGCTTCATCACGATCGACTGCACACGGGGAGAGATCTGCTGCACGGTGCGCCCTTCGGGATCGACGATCCGTTCGGTCAGATGCGGCGCCATCAGCCTGCCGTGGTTAGCCACCGCAGCGGCCACCTCCGCCATCTGCAGCGGGACCACCGCAAGTTTGTCCTGCCCGATTCCCATTCGGCCGACATCCACGCGCGGGCTCGTGGGCGGCAGGATCCTTTCGCCGAGATACTCGCCGCTGGCGGACATTTCTTCGGCCGGGTAGTCGAGCTCGGGCTTGCGGTCGAAGCCAAAGCGGTTCATGTAGCGCGCCATCGTCCGCTTACCCAGCTTCACGGCAACCTGCGCCCACACGGTGTTGACCGATTTCGTCAGCGCTTCGGTGAGGGTGATCTGTCCGTAGCTCTCGCCATCGTCATTTCCCAGCGGCACGCCGGAGACCGGCACGTCGTTGCGCCCGCTCAGCGTCGACTGCGGGGTAAATTGCCCCGTGTCGATCGCCGCGGTGGCCGTCACCACCTTGAAGGTCGAGCCCGGGGCATAGCCAAACTGGACGGCGCGGTTGACCAGCGGATTGCCCTGCGTGTCTTTCGTGAGCTTTTTATACACGCCCGGCGAGGGCAGCCTGTTGGGGTTATAACTCGGCGTCGAGACCATTACCTTCACCGCTCCGTCACGCGGGTCGAGTGCGACCACCGCGCCCTGGTGTTCCCCCAACGCCGTGATCGCCTTCTGCTGGGCCTGTGGATCGAGCGCGGTGATGACTTCGTCGCCCTGCGGGCGCTTGCCCTGGAGCTGGTTGAGGATCGTCTGCAGGTTCGTGCCGGCCTGACCGTTCAGCACGGTGTTGCGGAAGCGCTCCAGCCCCGTTTGGCGCAGATCGGTGTACGAGTAACCAATCGCGTTGGCAAACTCTTCACCCCTCGGATAGGTGCGTTCGTAGGTCCCTTCGGAGCCACGCACGCTGCGCGCAAGCACAGTGCCGTCCACGGCGAGGATCGGTCCGCGGGCGATGCGTTCCTGCTCGAGCAGCGCGCGGGCGTTGAGCGGGTTGCTGCGCAGCGAGGAGGCTTCGAAGATCGTCCAGCGCGACGTGAACGCGATCAGCAGCGCGAACAGCAGGACGACGAGTCCGTACAGACGAACGATTGGCCGGTTCATCGCGTTAGGGCCCTCAGCCTCATTCGAGCTCGCCCCGTTCCAGACTGCGCACCAGTTCTGTCGCGTCGCCTTCTGAGCGCAGCGAATGATCGAGTAGCGTCCGTCGCCGCCGGGCGCTCAGTGTCGAGGCGCTCACCCCGGTTACGAAATCTTTGCTGTAGAGCTTCACGCCGCCGGGCAATTCATATGGAAAACCGCTGAACAGCGTCACCAGCCCGCGGCTGTTCGTGCCGATGAAGTAGACCGACTGCGCGCCCACATATGCGCCCGCGGCGAGCAGAGCCAGAACCCCGAGCACGATTCCGGCCACGCCGGCGCGCCGCAGACGGCGCCTCCTATGAGCACCTGGCGGCGCGCCCGGGGGCGGACGGCGTGGCGTGCGTGGGATCACGCGGGCAGGGCCGGCCACCGGATCATCCCAGTGGGTTGGATTATCGGCGTAGGTTGGACTGTCCGTGCTCTGGGGATGCAGTGGCGGAGACAGCTCAGGCGGCTCGGACGGGTGGGTACCGGAAGAACTCCCAGCCTCCTCGCCGGTCCGGGTGAGCGGCGTCGCTTTAGACCCGTTCGCTCCCACCGCCGGAATGCCGGTCAGCGTGGCCGGGTCATCTCCGAGCGGGGCGGCGGCGGCCATTGCAACCTCCTCGACGCGCAGCAGCACAACCGTGATGTTGTCCCGCCCACCCGCCTCGTTCGCCGCCGCGATCAGCGCCTCGCCAGCATCGCGCAGCTGCCGGTGGGCAAGCAGGATCTCAGCGAGGAGCGCGTCTGGGACCATCGTCGTGAGACCGTCGCTGCACAGCAGATACACATCGCCGTCGCGAGCCCGGTGGGAGCGGGTGTCGATCTCGACCTCCGGCTCCGGGCCCAGTGCGCGCGTGATGACCGAGCGCTGAGGGTGCTCGACGGCCTCCTCGGGCGTGAGCTTGCCCTGGCGTATGAGCTCATCGACGAGCGAATGATCGTCGGTCAGGCGCAGCAGCTTCCCGTCGCGGAGACAGTAGGCGCGGCTGTCGCCCACATGTGCGATTGCCACCTCCTCGGCACCCACGTACACGGCGGTGAGGGTCGTGCCCATACCCGCATGCTCGGCGCTCGCCTGGGAGCGCTCGTGGATGCTGACGTTCGCCGCGTGTGCGCACGCGGCGAGGGCAGCCTCGGCGTCCATCGTGTCATCGAGGCCATCCTGGAAGGACTCGATCGCGAGCCGCGAGGCGACCTCTCCAGCCTGTGCCCCGCCCATGCCGTCTGCCACCACGAACAGCGGCGAGCGTGCGAGCATCGAATCCTCGTTTGCCCGCCGCTGGCGCCCCGTGTCGGTTCCGGCGTACTGCTCGGCTACTCGCAGCATCAGCTCGGGTCCACCTCGAACGCGAATTCGCTGTCGCCAATGCGCACACGGTCGCCAGGGTGCAACGGTCTGGGTGTCTCCAGCAGCTCCTCGTTGAGGTAGGTACCGTTGGTTGAGCCGAGATCCTCGATGACCACTATGTTGCCCTGCTCGTAAACGCGAGCGTGCCGCGAGGAGGCAAACGGGTCCTCGAGGCGGATCTCGGCGCGATCGCCGCGGCCGAGCACGATGTCTCCGTCGAGGTCGTAGATCATCCCCGGGTCGTGCCCGGGCGCGCGCTCGACGACCAGCTTCGGGGCGCGGTGGGCGACGTCGGCGCTGCCGAGCATTGAGGCCGAGTACAGCCCCGTCGCGTCGGCCGGGATCGCCTCGCCTTCAATAGGTATGCCGCCCAACCCTCCACGGCCCGCGCCACGCAGGTCCTTTAGCGCGCTGCGCGCCACCCACAGCAAGAACAGGTAGAGGACGGCGAGGAAGCCGAACTTCAGTGCCACCGATACGGGTGCGAGCGTGGTCATCCGAGCTCGAAGACGATCTCGGTCGAGCCGATCTCGACACGATCTCCCTGGCGCAGCGGCTGTACACCGTGGATCGCACGGCCGTTCACGCGCACCCCATTGGTCGAGGCGAGGTCACGGAGCACCCAACCTGCGGAGTCGGGACGAATCTCGGCATGCCGGCGGGATGCGCCGGCATCGTCGAGGACGATGTCGCATTCACGACTGCGCCCGATCGTGCCGCCTCCGGGAGGGACAATCAGGCGCCGACCGCCGACCGCGAGCAGCGCGCGAGCAGCGCGCCGCGTCTGGGCTTCCTCGAGCGGCTGCCTAGTACGCGCCGAGGTGCTGTAGATCATGGTCTGCCCGTGTTCGTCGGGCGCGTGGGGGTCGAATGGGTCCGCCGGTGGCGAGACCGACTCCTCGCGCGGCTCGGGCGGGCGCACCAGCCGTGCCTGGATGCCAAATTCGCCGAGCGCCAAGTCTTCGTCGGTGTGGAAGCTGATCAACGGCGGCGAGGCGAGGATCAGCTCCTCACGGCGGGCGTGCTCGAGCAGGTAGCCGCACAGCTCGTCGATCACCTCGTGCTCGACTCCGTCGTAGCGCTCTCGGTCCTCCGGCGATAGCCACACCGAGTACTCGTTCGGCGCGTAGACCCGCGAGACCGAGGCGGTGCGGTGCTCGTCCATCTCGCGCGCGAGCTTGCGCGCGAGCTCCATCGGGCGCACCTCGGTGCGGAACAGGCGTCCGAAGCCGCCTTCGACGAGGCTGGCAATCGTGGTCTCAAGACTCTTCAGCGGGTTCATCACAGGGGTAAACTGGGTTCGTCCGCGGGCCGGCACTGCCCACTTTAAGGACCCACTTCGATTGGAGCGTACGGTGCCGGAAGGATTGCGGCGCAGAGCGTGTCCTGAAACCGTCCCTCAGACAGGGCCGCGCAACGCGCGCGCGGCCACCGCGAGCGCGCCGCCGAGGATCGAGCCGATGACCGCGCCGCGCGGAGTCGCGGACACGACGAACACCGTGTATCCGGCGTAGTGGGGTGCGCAGGCGAGCAGCAGGGCCAGGGACCAGGCGCTGGCGGCCACCACGTCGAGCACGGCGCTGCGTCCGCGCACCACCCACGGCAGCAGAACCGCGGCCAGGGCCCAGACGGCCGCCCCGTACAGCACGCCGAGGCCCAGGCTGGGGCCGACCACGTGCGTGGCGGCGCTGCTTAGCGATCCCTCCCACACCGCCCGCGCGGGCGTACCTGCGTGGACGCCCAGCCATAGGCGCTCCTCCAGCAACGGCTCGGCGAGGATCAGCCACCAGTAGCCGAGCGCGGCGAGCGCGGCGCGCTCGACCGGACGCGCGCGCTGGCCGGCGAGCGAGGGGAACGCGCCCGCTAGGCCCACCGCGCCGAGCGCCGGCGCCAGTGCGGCCGTGAGCCAGCCGAGCCCTGAGCGGCGTGGCAGCAGGACCAGTGGAGCGGCGGCGGCCAACAGCAGTAGCGCAGCGCCGGGACGGTCCGTCGCAAGGAGCCAGACGATCGCCGCGAGCACACACCCCAGCAACACCGCGCGCGGCAACGCGAGGCGACGCGACGGCGTCGATGGAGACTCCTCCTCCTGCATCGGATCCCGATCGGCCCAAGCCGGGGGGCGCCGGACGACGCTTTGCGGGTGGGCGCTGCGCCGAGCCGGCTCATGATCGAGCTCGCCGTCTCCGTGCAGACCCGCGTCGGGGTGCGGGGCAGCTTCGCGCAGCGGCGCTGCCGGGAGCCCGCGCCATCGGGCGCCACGGCGCGGGCGCTTCAGGCCGCGCACGAGCGCCTCCTCGAGCGCCAAGTGCAGGTCCTCGAGCTCCCCCCGCTGCGCGGGCTCAGGCAGAAGCGCGAGGTCGATCGCGCGGGTGAGCGGTCGCGGAAGATCAACGCGACGACGCTCCAGCGGCTCGAGCAGGCTGCCGATGCGCCGCGCCGTCGCGGCCGGCGTCGACCCGCGCACGGGGTTCACACCCGAGAGACCCTCGTACAGGACGAGCGCCAGTGCGTACAGATCGGCCGGCTCGGCGGCCTCGTGCCCTTCGCTCTGCTCGGGCGCCATATACGCGAGCGTGCCGAGCACGTCGCCGGTGCGTGTAAGCGCGTCTTCCCCGGTCAGCCGAGCGCCGCCGAAGTCGGTCAGCTTGGCCACGCCACCGCGCTCCTCCGGCTGATGGGGAACGAGCACATTCTGGGGCTTGACGTCGCGGTGGATCACGCCGCGGGCGTGTGCGTGGGCGAGCGCCCCCGCGAGCGCGAGGCCGATCTCGAGCAATTCCTCGTCGGTGAGCACGTCGGCGGCAATCAGCTGCGCGAGGGTGTCGCCGTGGATCAGCTCAGAAATCAAGTAGAAGGCGTCCTCCGCGGCGCACGCCTCATGCAGGACGACGATCGCCGGGTGCGCCAGACGCGCGCCGGCGAGCGCCTCACGGCTTGCGCGCTCACTGTCGATCGGATCTCTACCCGCCCCGAGCGAGATCCGCTTGACCGCCACCTCGCGGTGCAGCAGCTCGTCGTGGGCGCGCCACACCACCCCGAAGCCACCCGCGCCGAGACGTTCGAGCAGCCGGTAGCGACCGAGCACCAAGGTCTCCCCCACCGCCCCATCGCGCTCGACGACGCGTCGGGGAGCAAGTCGCGCAAATCTCGAGCGCGACGCAGTGGCGGATGGATGCGTCTCAGAATCGCCCGGATCCGGGTCGGGTCGGGCGTGGACAAGGGTGTCGAGCGAGTCCACCGCCTCCTGCCTTCGCCGCCCACAGGCCCACTACCTGCCCCCGCCGGGCAGGAAAAAGAGCCGTGAGCGAGAAGTTGCAGAATTACGAGCCGGGTGGCGGCCGGTCATACTGGGCCACTTCGACAGCCCCTGTAAAGGAGTGATTGGCTTTTGTCGTTTTTCGACGATGGCGAGGAGACAGCATCCCGGCCGCAGGCTCGAGCACCACGCCCGCCGCAGCGTCCACAGCCCCGCCGTGCCCAGCATGGCGAGGACCCGCACGGGCTCGACCAGCACACGCTGATGGTGCGCCGGCGCGTGGCGGCCGGCATCGGCGTGGTGTTGCTGATCGTGATCGTGCTGGTCGTCAACGGCTGCCTAAAAAGCCAGCAGAAGCAGTCGCTCGAAACCTACAACCGCAACGTGAGCCGGATCGCGCAGGAATCCGAACAACAGGTCTCCAAGCCGTTCTTCTCGGAACTCGCCGATGCCAACTCGAAGTCGGCGCTCGACGTGGAGAACCAGCTCAACCAGCTGCACATCCAGGCCCAGAGCCAGGCGTCCGCCGCTAAGGGCCTGAACGTGCCGGGCGCGATGACCGGCGCCCAGCGCGACCTGCTGCTGGCGCTCGACTTCCGTGCCGAAGGGGTCGCCAAGGTCGCGAGCCTCGTGCGCACCGCACTCGGTGGGCAGGCCAAGCAGGCGAGCACGCTGATCGCGGGGGACATGGAGATCTTCCTCGCCTCCGACGTGATCTACTCCCAGCGTGTCGCGCCGCTGATCCAGCAGACGCTCGCATCCAACGGCATCCAGGGGCAGAGCACGGCGTCCAGCCGCTTTCTGCCCAACATCGGCTGGCTAGAACCGACGACCACCTACGCGCGCCTCACCGGACAGCCGTCCGGCAGCTCCGCGAGCGGCGGGGTCGCTCCAGGGCATCACGGCAGCGTGCTCAAGGGGGTGAGCGTGGGGACCAAGACACTCGAAGCGGAACCGGCGCTCAATCACATCAGCGGCGGGAGCAGCCCGACCTTTACCGTGATGGTCGAAAACGATGGCGAATTCCCCGAGACCGACGTGAAGGTCAACCTCAACGTGACGGCGGGAGGTAAACAGCTGAAGGCCTCCCACGTGATCAACACGACCGAACCCAAAAAGACCGTCAACGTCGAAATCCCCGTCTCCGGGATTCCGCCCAACGTAGCCTCGAAGATCGAAGTCCAGATCGAACCGGTGCCAGGCGAAACCAACCACGAAGGAACGAAGGGCACCTTCTTGGGAATCTTCGAATAGACCGGCGTCGTTGTCGGGCCCTGCGAGGAAAGCGGATGCGAGGGGCGAGCGCACCCGCATCACCAGCGGCTAAGTTGTGCCGATGGCGAGCATGCTGACTGACACCCAGGGTATCGTCGCCCTCGCCGCCGGTGCCGTTGCGGTGGTTGCGCTGCTGGGGTGCATGGCGCTGGGCCTCGGGATGCGCCGCATGCGCCGCGCCCAGCGCGTGGTCCTCGGTGAGCAGGGCCAGCGTGACCTGGTGGCTCATGCCGCCACGATGCAGGAGGCGTTCGAGGGATTGCATGGGTACGTCGAGGATGTCGCCGCGCGTCTGGATGGGCGTCTCGCCGGGGTCGAGCTCGCGCTGCGGGGAGCGATCGCCCATCGGGCGCTGGTGCGCTACGACGCCTACAACGAGCTCTCCGGTCAGCAGTCGATGTCGATCGCGCTGCTCGACGACGAGCGGTCGGGGATCGTGCTCTCCTGCATCCATCACCGCGACCAGGCGCGCGTCTACGCAAAGCTCCTATACGGCGGCCGCGGCGAGCTGGAGCTCTCGCCCGAGGAGGCCGAGGCGGTGCGCCTGGCGCTTGCCCCGCCGGCGCGCGACGATGGGGTCTGAGGGACCATCCGGCGACCTTCGGAGGTCCACGTCCCAGGTGCCGGCGGCGGATAATCACGAGGTGCTCGGCGGGTGATGCCCAGGGTCGGCTATCTCGGTCCCGAGGGGACTTTCAGCGAGGAGGCGCTACTCTCCGGTGCCGCCCCAGAGTCCTTGCAACCCGTCCCGCACGCAAGCATCTACGACACGGTCGTGGCGCTCCGAGAGGGGGATCTGGAGGGGGCGGTCGTGCCGATCGAGAACTCGCTCGACGGCTCGATCAGCGTCACGCTCGACCTGCTCGCCGACGAGGCCGGCGAGATCCAGATCGTGGGCGAGACGTTGCTCACCGTCAGACATTCGCTGATCGCCGCCCGGGCGCTCGAGTTGAGCGAGATCGACACGGTCCTCACGCACCCACAGGTCCCGGGGCAGTGTGTGCGGTTCCTGCGCGGCGAGCTCGCCCACGCACGGGTCCTTCCCGCCAGCTCGACCGCCGAGGCTGTGCGGGAGGTGGTCGAGGATGCCCGGCCAGGGCGCGCCGCGCTGGGCACGAGGCTCGCGGCTGAGATCTACGGGGGAACACTCCTGCGCGAGGGCGTGCAGGACCGGGACGACAACAAGACGCGCTTCGTGTGGCTGGCTCGCCCGGGGGAGGGGGCGCCTATGCCGGCGCCGTTGCGCGGAGCCCACGGCGGCGGCAGTGACGGCGGCGGCGAGCGGTGGTGGAAGACCTCACTGGTGTTCTGGGGTCCCGGCGCGGATAGTCCTGGCTGGCTGGTGCGCTGCCTGGACGAGTTCGCTCGTCGCGAGATCAACCTGACCAAGATCGAGTCCCGGCCACGGCGCGAACGCCTCGGGCACTACATGTTCTTCGTGGACCTCGAAGGTGGCGTGGAGGCCGAGCGGAGCGTGAGCGATGCCGTCGCCGGCGTGCGCGAGATGTGCGAGGAGGTCCGTGTGCTCGGGTCCTATCCGGCGGCGTGAGGGCCAGGGGCGGACGGGTGATCGATACACTCCGCCCGCAGTGGATACCACCGTTCCACCTGTATCACTTCGGTCCGTGTCGTCAACCGATCACCGGCGACGCGGGCCTGACAGTGGCCGGGTGCTCGTTCTCAACGCGACGTTCGAGCCGATCAACGTGTGCTCGGTCCGCCGTGCCGTCGTGCTGCTGCTGAAGGACAAGGCCGAGCTGCTGGAGCGAGGTGGCTGGGAGCTGCACTCCGAGAACGCGACGCTCGCACGGCCCGTCGTGATCAGACTGGTCAGCTACGTCCACGTCCCCCGTGACGCCCACCGGCGCAAGATCACCCGCCGGGCAGTCTTCGCCCGCGACAGCTGGACCTGTCAGTACTGCGGCTCGCACTCGAACCTCACGGTCGACCACGTGATCCCCCGCTCCAAGGGCGGCACCTCCAGCTGGGAGAACATCGTCGCCTCCTGCGCTCCATGCAACCGCCGTAAGGGTGATCGCCTGCCCAAGCAGGCGGATATGCACCCGCGACACGCCCCGCGCACCCCGCGCGCAGAGATCTTCATCCACGTCGCTAGCCCGACGATCCCGGCGGCGTGGCTGGCGTACTTGCCGCAGGCAGCTTAAAAGCGAGGGGCATCCTCGACTGGGACGCCCCTCGCATGCAACGCTGACTGGAAAGACCGAGACGGCTTGAAAGTGGCTGCCGGAGGGACCAGAACCGACGGTCGTCTCGGGGTGTCCCGGGTTGGATTCCGCTAAGCGGTCCAGCCTTTCCGACCTAGCGGCCGGTCACCTCCAGGGTCCCGCAAAGACTGTCAACCAACGTACGGACCACCTCCTTTCTCTGGTCTCGCCAGAGTAGCGGACGGAGGTGACACCGGGCAAGTCGCTACCGTCGCTATTGGTCCTCGGACGTGTCGCCGACGTCGACATCGTCAGTTTGTGGGGCAGGCGCCTCGACGTCGGGCGCGACACCATTCGCGGGCGCCTCGCCGCTTGCTGGCAACTCGCCCGGCTCGACGGTATCGTCGTCAACGACGAGCGCGATCGCTGAGACAACGTCGTCCTCCTTGAGGTTCATCACGCGCACCCCGGTCGCCGAGCGACCCTGCTGGGAGATGCCACCGGCGGCCGTCCGCTGGACCATCCCGCCGACTGAGATGAACACCAGTTCCTGATGCTCGCGCACAACGAGCGCGCCGGCCAAGCCGCCCTTTTTCTCGGTGAGCTTGATCGTCTTCACGCCTTTGGCGCCGCGGTTGGTCTTGCGGTACTGGCTGATCTGGGTGCGCTTGCCATAGCCGTTCTCAGTGACCACCAACAGGTCCATGTCGTCGCGGGCGACGTCCATCGCGATCACCTTCCCGTCCTTGCCGACATCCATGCCGCGCACGCCCGTGGTATCGCGTCCCATCGATCGAACGTCCGCCTCGGCGAAACGCACGGTCAGGCCGGCGCGTGAGGTCATGATCACCTCGTCCTCGGGGTCGATCGCACGGACGGCGAGTAGTTCGTCCTCGTCGCGGATGTTGATCGCGATGATGCCGTCGGCTTTCATCGTGGTGTTGTAGGCAAGCAGCTCCGTCTTCTTGACTGTGCCGCCCTGCGTGGCGAACACGAGGTACTTCGTCTCGGTAAAATCGCGAGTCGAGAGCACCGCCTGGATCCGCTCGCCCTCGCGCAGCGGCAGGATGTTGACGAGCGCGCGCCCCTTCGCGGTGCGCTGTGCCTCGGGCAGCTCGTAGACCTTCGAGCGATAGATCTTGCCGCGGTTGGAGAAGAACAGCAGGTAGTCGTGCGATGAGCACACAAACAGGTGCTCGATGAAGTCTCCGTCCTTCATGTCCATCCCGGTCACGCCCCGCCCGCCGCGCTGCTGCTGTCGGTAGGTGGCCAGCGGCAGCGACTTGATGTAGCCGGTCTGGGTGATCGTGATCACCATCTGCTGATCGGCGATCAGATCCTCGATGTCGATCTCGTCCTCGGAGTGAGTGATCTCCGAGCGGCGCTCGTCACCGAAGCGCTCTCGGATCTCTGTCAGCTCCTCCTTGATCACAGCCAGCACGCGTGACTCGTCGCCGAGGATCGCGCGCAGCTCGGCGATCCGCTCGGTCACGTCGGCGTGCTCCTGTTTGATCCCGTCGGCCTCGAGCGCCGTCAGCTGAGAGAGGCGCAGATCGAGGATCGCCGTCGCCTGGATGTGGCTGAGCTGGAAGCGCTCGACGAGTTGCTCGCGGGCCGCGTCACGGTCGCGTGAGCCGCGGATCAGCTCGATGATCGCGTCGAGGTGCTCGAGCGCCGTCAACAATCCCTCGAGGATGTGCGCCCGTGCCTCCTTCTCGGAGAGCTCATGCTTGGTGCGACGGACGATCACCTCGCGCTGGTGAGCCACGTAGTTGTGGATCACCGCTCGCAGATTCAGCGTGCGCGGGACGTTGTCGACGAGCGCGACCATGTTCACGCCGAACGTGGACTGCATCGGCGTGTGCTTGTAGAGCTTGTTGAGCACGACCTTGGGTATCGCGTCGCGCTTGAGCTCGATCATCAAACGCATCCCGCGCTTGTCCGAATAGTCGTTGAGGTCGGAGATCTCGGGGATCTTCTTTTCGCGCACGAGCTCTGCGATCTTTTCGATCAAGCCTCCCGGGCCGCCCTTCTTGACCATGAACGGCAGCTCGGTGACGACGATCGCCTCCTTGCCCTGCTTAAGCGGCTCGATGTGGGCGCGAGCCTGGATGCGGACACGACCGCGGCCGGTCTCGTAGGCATCCTTGATGCCGGAGCGGCCGAGGATGATCCCCCCGGTCGGGAAGTCCGGGCCCTTGATGTGGCGCATCAGACCCTCGACCTCCATGTCCGGGTCGTCGATGTAGGCGATCGTCGCGTCGATCACCTCGCGCAGGTTGTGCGGCGGGATGTTCGTCGCCATGCCGACGGCGATTCCCGAGGAGCCGTTGACGAGCAGGTTCGGGAAGCGCGCCGGCAGCACCAGCGGTTCGCGTCGCGAACCGTCGTAGTTGGGCGCGAAGTCGACCGTGTCCATGTCGAGGTCGCGCAACATCTCGGTGGCGATCCGCGCCAGCCTCGCCTCGGTGTAGCGCATGGCGGCCGCCGGGTCGTCGTCGATCGAGCCGAAGTTGCCCTGTCCGTCGACCAGCTCGTTGCGCATCGAAAACTCCTGGGCCATGCGTACGAGCGTGTCGTAGATCGCGGAGTCGCCGTGCGGGTGATAGTTGCCCATCACCTCACCGACGATCTTTGCGCACTTGGCGTAGGAACGAGTGGGTCCGAGACCGAGCTCGTTCATCGCGTACAGCACGCGGCGATGCACGGGCTTCAGACCATCGCGCACGTCTGGTAGCGCACGTCCGACAATCACCGACATCGCGTAGTCGAGATACGCCGTGCGCATCTCCTCCTCGAGCGCGCGCGGTTCGACGTTGCCGCCGCTCAATGTCTCAGGCGTCGCCATCAGGGGCCCTCATGCCCTGCGCTGGCCGAAACGGGGATGCGAGCCGAAGGCGAGTGTCGCCCGGCTTCGGTCGGCGTTCTCGAACTCATCTCATACGTCCAGGTTTGCCACTGCTCGCGCGTTGTCCTCGATGAAAGCCCTGCGCGGCTCGACCTGGTCGCCCATCAGCATCGAGAAGATGCGGTCGGCGGCGAAGGCGTCCTCGAGCGTGACCTGCGCCAGCGTGCGCGTCGAAGGGGCCATCGTGGTTTCGCCGAGCTGGTCGGCGTTCATCTCGCCGAGGCCCTTGAAGCGCTGGAGTTTGATGCCCTTTTGCGCAACCGTCATCACGGCCGCGCGGAGCGCCTCGAACGTAAGCGCGCTCTCCCGCGCGTCGCCGAGGCGGACATCGAACGGGGGCGTGCCGGCGAGCTCGATCAGCTGCGCGTGAACGCGGGCGAGCTGGCGATACTCCTGCGAATCGAACAGAGCGCGCTTGATGCGGTGCGTGCGGGCAAAGCCGGTCGCGGCTTCCACAGCCTTTACGCGGATCTCGAGAGGATCCTCCTCGACGAGCTCGGTCGCGTGCGCCTCGCCCTCGACGCCGATGCGCTTGAGCACCTCGATCGCAGCCTCGCTGCTCATTACCTGTTCGTCGAGCAGCGAGGACTCCTCGAGGAACTGGACCATGTCGTGGCCGTGGACGGCGCGCAGCGAGGACGACCAGCCCTCGTACTGCTTGAGCAGCCGGGAGAAGCGCTGCCAGCGTGTTTCGGTGAGCTTGAACTGGGTGCCGTGGCGGTCGAAGATCTCTAGCTTCTCCCACTTGTCCGAGAGCAAGATCTCCTCGAGCTCCGAGTCCTTTTCGATGTAGCGCTCGCGCGCGCCCTGCTTGAGCTTGTAGAGCGGCGGCTTGGCGATGTAGACGTAGCCGGCCTCGATCAGCTCCTGCATCTCGCGGAACAGCAGCGTCAGCACGAGCGTGCGGATATGGGCGCCGTCGACGTCGGCGTCGGTCATCAGCACGACCTTGTGGTAGCGGGCGTTCTCGATGTTGAACTCATCGCGCACGCCGGTGCCGATCGCGGTGATCAGCGCCTGGATCTCAGTGTTCTGGAGAACCTTGTCGATGCGCGACTTCTCGACGTTGAGGATCTTGCCGCGCAGCGGCAGCACGGCCTGCGTCGAGCGGTCACGGCCCTGCTTGGCCGAGCCGCCGGCGGAGTCGCCCTCGACCACGAACAGCTCCGCCAGCGAGGGGTCCTTGACCGAGCAGTCGGCGAGCTTGCCCGGGAGCGTCGAGTTCTCCAGCGCCGACTTGCGCCTGGTCAAATCGCGCGCCTTGCGGGCGGCCTCGCGGGCACGCTGCGCCTGGACGGACTTCATGATCACCGCGCGTGCCTCCGACGGGTTCTCCTCGAGAAACTCACCGAGACCGGTGTTGACGATCGACTCGACGAACCCCGCCATGCCCGGGTTGCCAAGCTTGGTCTTCGTCTGGCCCTCGAACTGGGGGTCGCGGAGCTTGACCGAGATCACGGCGGTAAGCCCCTCGCGGACGTCCTCGCCCGACAAATTGTCCTCTTTCTCCTTCAGCAGGCCCTTCTCACGCGCGTACTTGTTGAGCGTGCGTGTCAGCGCCGAGCGAAAGCCCGACATGTGCGAGCCGCCCTCGCGAGTGTTGATGTTGTTTGCGAATGAGTGAATCGACTCTTGATAGGAGGAGTTCCACTGCATCGCGATCTCGGCGGCGCCTTCCTCGCCCTCACCGGCGAAGAAGATGACCTTGCGGTGGACGGTGTCCTTGTTCTCGTTCAGGTAGGCGACGAAGTCCTCGATACCGCCCTCGTACTGGAACTCGGCGGAGTGGCCCTCGCCACGCTCGTCGACGATCGAGATCCTCAGTCCGCGCGTGAGGAAGGCGGTCTCGCGCAGACGCTCCTCGAGCGTGTGGAAGTCGAAATCGAGCGACTCGAAGATGTCAGCGTCCGGAAGGAAGGTGACGGTGGTCCCGGTGACCCCGTCGCCGGGCAGCTTCTCGCCCTTCTGAAGCTCGTTCTGGGGCGCGCCGCGCGAGTACTCCTGCGACCAGTTGTGACCATCCCGGCGGATCTCGACGAGGAGATGTTCGGACAGCGCGTTGACGACCGACACGCCGACGCCGTGCAGGCCGCCGGACACCTTGTAGCCACCGCCGTCGCCGAACTTGCCGCCGGAGTGGAGCACGGTGAGCACGACCTCGACGGCCGGCCGACCCTCCTTCTCGTGCATCGCGACGGGAATCCCGCGCCCGTTGTCGACGACGGTCACCGAGTTGTCGGGGTGGATCGTGACGGAGACCTCGGTGCAGTAGCCGGCGAGGGCCTCGTCGACCGAGTTGTCCACGACCTCGTAGACGAGATGGTGCAAACCCATCACGCCGGTCGACCCGATGTACATACCCGGGCGCTTGCGGACGGCCTCGAGGCCTTCCAGCACCGTTATGTCTTGTGCGTCGTAGCCGGCGGAGACATCCGTCATCGACGGATCGTTGGCGCCACCCTTGGTGGCGCCTCCGTGCTCAGAGCTGTCGCTGCTGGTGGTCAATGGTCCCTCGATGACGTGAGAACGCCCCGGAATCCCGAGTCCGAAGACCGCGGGCCGGGGCGAGGAAAGTGTTTACAGAACAATAGCACATCTGGACCCGTAATCCGAACCTAAAATTAAGACAAATCCCTGCAAATAGACATAAAAATAGGCTACGAGAGGGCCGCTGTCGTCGATCGGGCCCAACCCACGTTCAGACCCGGCCTGCGGGTGCCGACGGCGCAGGCTCAACCGGTCCGGCAGCGCAGCTCGCGGATCGCGTCCTCACCGAGCGCCGCGTTGAGGCTCTGAACCAGATCGACGGCCATCAAATCGAGCTCCTGGGCCCACACGGCGGCGGCGCAGGTCACCGTGAGAATGCCGTCACGCTCAGCGGTGGGTCTGGCCGCGGAGGAGATCGCCGCGCCGGTTGCCGGCGCCCAGATCTCCTGCACACGAGCGAGGGTGGTTGCCGGCGCAATCGTGGCCGTGAGCTCTTGAATTGCAGTGGAAAGAGGGCGTGGGGCGATTCTCACGCTGCCAACGCCTCCTGGAGGATCGCGCCCGGAGACACTCGCAGTCGCGTGACCCCTGGAGCGCAGGCGCCGGGGACATGGGCCAGGTCGGTGGTTGCGATCACGCTCTGCCCACCTGCGGAGAGCTCCCGGGCAAGCAGCTCACGTCGTTCGGAGTCGAGCTCGCTCATCACGTCGTCGAGCAGCATCAACGGTGTGCGACAACGTTCGCGGGCGAGCACCGTGCGCTCGGCGAGCAGCAAAGCGAGCAGGGCGAGACGCTGCTCTCCCTGCGAGCCGTAAAGACGCAACTCACGGCCGTCGCGCAGCAGGGCCAGCTCGTCGCGATGCGGTCCGTGGGTTGAGAAGCCTCGCTCGAGGTCGCCGGCGAAGCGAGCTTGCAGCTCGGCGACAAACTCATCCTCGTCGAGTGCGCGCGAGCGGGGGCGGTAGTCGAGGCTTGCAGTGCCCGTGAGGCCGAGTTGGGAGGCGCGATCGGCAAACGTGTCGGCGAGGAGGGCAACCGCGGCGGTGCGGTGCTCGCGCTGTATCAGCGCGTGGCGGGCCAGCTGTTGGTCCCAGGTGGAGATGCTCGCGCGCGAAGCGCGGCCGGCGCGGATCCCGGCGATAAGCGCGTTGCGTTGGGAGAGAACCTGCGAGTAGACGCGGCGGTCGGCGCCACGAGCGGGCCAGACGGCCGCGACGAACTGGTCGAGGTGGGCGCGACGCACGGCTGGGGCGCCCTTGAGCAACTCGAGCCGGTCGGGGAGGAAGACGCTCAGCAGCGGCCTGGTCTCGATGTCGATCAGGCGCTCGACGGGCGCCCCGTCTGAGCTCATGCGCTTGGGCTGGCCCGGCTCGAAGCCAACGCTCAGCTCGTGTTGATGGGAACCATCGGCGAGTTGCACCACCACGCGCGCGGCCTGAGCGCCGAAGCGCACCAGCTCACGCTCGTTGCGGGTCCGTGTCGAGCGTCCCGTACAGCCGAAGTAGACCGCCTCGAGCAGGTTCGACTTGCCCACGCCGTTGGGTCCGTGAACTACCGTGAGACCCTCGCCGAGGCGAGCTTCGGCGCGAGTGTAGGTGCGGAAGTCGCGCAGCTGCACGCTGACCACGCGCACCGGCCCGTCCTAGCTCACGCGTTCAGCCTGATCGGCATGATCAGGTAGACGAAGTCCCCAGAATCCGGAGACTCGATCAGGCCGGGGCGCAGGGGGCTGATCAGCTTCAGGACGAGCTCGTCTGATTCGACGCTCTCCAGCCCGTCGCGCAGGAACTCCGGGTTGAAGCCGATCTCAAATGGCTCACCGTGGAAGGCCACGGGGATCGTCTCCGAGGCCTCGCCTACATCCGGGGTTTGGGCCGAGACGGTCAGCTCACCCTCGCGGAAGCTGAGGCGCAGCGGCGCGTTCTTCTGGGCGAGCAAGCTGATACGCCGCGCCACACCTATGATCTCGGCGCTCGAAAGGCGCAGCTCGTGCTCGACAGACTCCGGCAGCAGCTGACGGTAGTTGGGAAACTGACCATCGATCAGGCGCGAGGAGAGGATGATCTGGCCGAGCTCAAAGACGACCTGGTTCTGACCGACGCTGACAGCGAGGGACTCGCCCTCGGCCTGCTGCGCGATCCGCGCGAGCTCTTGCAGGGCGCGCGCCGGCACGTTCGCCTCGAGGCTACCCTCCAGCGGAGCCTGCAGCGCGGTCTGCTTGACGCTGAGGCGGTAGGAGTCGGTCGCGACCATCCGCAGCTCCTGTCCGGAGGCGGACATCAGGATGCCCGTGAGCACCGGGCGAGTCTCGTCGCGGGAGGCGGATCTGGCCACCCGCGTGATCGTCTCCACAAACGCCTCGGCGGGCAGCGCGACGCGGGTCTCCGGCGATGGGTCCGGGAGCGTCGGGAAGTCCTCGGCGCGAAGCGTGCGCAGGTGGAAGGTGGCGGGGCCGGAGATCAACTCGACGTCCTGCTCAGCGGCGCGCAACTCGAGCGTCAGTTGATCAGCCGGGAGGGACCGCGCTACGTCCAGAAGCAGGCGGGCGGGCAGGACCGCGTTGCCCGGGCTGGCTATCTCAGCGTCGAGTGGAACACGCAGCCCGATCTCCATGTCGGTTGCGAGCAACTCCGCGGTTGAACCCTCCCGGCCTGAGATCATCACACCGGACAGCGCTTGCACAGCGCTTCGGGTTGAAGCAACACGGGTGACGGTTTGCAGTTGGTTGAGCAGCTCGGCTGCTGAGAGGGACAGCTTCATAAGACACCTTCAGAGAACGATAGGAGGTAGTAGAGGCTGTGAAGTTGTGGACTTGGCTTGTCTGCTGATGAATCTCTAGAGTTGTTGTTGATTGGGTTGTGGATGGATTTGGGAAGGAGTCTCTCAGGAAGGCCGGTCGTGGTGTCGCCTGTGGCTAGCGCCGCTCGCAACCAAGCTGGTCACACAGCTTCTGCACAGCCTCACGTGAGTCCGCGTCCGAGGCGATTCTCGCAGTCGTCCGCCGCCATGCGTGGAGGACCGTGGTGTGGTCACGACCGCCAAAGTGTCGTCCGATCGAGGGAAGGGACTCACCGGTGAGCTCACGGGACAGATACATGGCCACCTGCCGGGGCCATGCGATTCGAGCTGTGCGGGCGGTGGAGAGAAGCTCTGCGGTTGAGAGTCCGAAGTGCTCGCAGGCGGCCGTCTGGATCTCGCCGACCGAGGTGGGACCTCGACGACGGTGTCCGGTGCTCACGGGGTAGAGGCCGTCGAGCACCTCCGTGGCGAGCTCTATGGTCAACGGTCGTCCGGTGAGCGAGCTGAAAGCCACGACTCGAATCAGGGCTCCCTCGAGCGCACGCACATTGAGCGTCACTCGTTCGGCAATCGCCTCGAGGACCCGCGGATCGGTGAGCTCGATGTGATCGTGGTGTGCTCGCTTGCGCAGGATCGCCAATCGGGTTGCGAGCTCGGGTGGTTTGATGTCGGCGACTAGACCGGCCTCGAAGCGCTCGCGCAGGCGGTCCTCCAAAGCTTGGAGATCCTGCGGCGGGCGATCGGAGCTGAGCACGATCTGACGGCCGGCGTCGTAGAGGGCGTTGAAGGTGTGGAAGAACTCCTCCTCGGTCTTGGTCTTGCGCTCGAGGAACTGGACATCGTCGACGAGCAGCACATCGACTTGGCGAAAGCTCGTCTTGAAGCCGTCGGTGCGCCCGCCCGAGAGAGCGCCGAGGAACTCGTTTGTGAAGGCCTCCCCGGTCGTGCAACGCACGACGAGTCCCGGGTTGTGGGAGAGCAGCAGGCCCGCGATCGAGCTGAGTAGGTGCGTCTTGCCGACACCGGGCGGTCCGCAGATGAACAGGGGGTTGTAGGCCTGGGCGGGCAGCTCGGCGACCGTCAGCGCGGCGGCGTGGGCCAAGCGGTTTGAGTCGCCGATCACGAACTGGTCGAAGCCGAGCTTTGGATTGCCCAGCGGTCCGCTGGATCGAACCCCCCCGGCTGCCGCGCGCGTGCCTGCGTGAACATCCGCCCGTGCACTCTGAGAGTCCGACGCACGCCGTTGCTCGTGCCAGCCACCATCGCTCGATTGGGTTGGGTTGCCACAGGTCTCCGCTTTGTCGCGAGGCTCGCCGCTTACGAGCTCGAGTACCACGTCCGGGCCGATGACGGTGGCGGCACAGGACTGGAGAACCTTGCCGAAGCGATCATGGATCCATCCACAGGCCTGGGGCGGGGCTTCGACCAGGAGGCGTCCCTCCGAGAGATCGCGGGCGCGGAGCGCATCGAGCCAGATACGGTAGGTCGACTCGTCGACGGCTGCGGCAAGCTCGGCTTGTACGCGTGACCATATGTGCTCCAACTCGTCGTTCACGGCAGCGTCAACCCGCTCCTCCCGGGAGAAAGTGATGGCAACTATTCGAGGAGGGCCGCGAACGACCCGGTCTGGCGACTATAACCCACGTCCGTGGAGGCAATGTGATGGCTGACCGCAATTGGCGGGAAAAATCAGCGAGGAGCCCACCGGCCTATACTTGGACGAGCACTCCTCGCCGGATCGAGCAGGAACACGGCTGAGAGCGGAGAACCAGACTATGAAGCGCACCTACCAGCCCAAGAAGCGAAAGCGAGCCCGTGCCCATGGGTTCCGCGGTCGTATGCGCACGCGTGCGGGACGGCTCACGCTGAAGCGCCGCCGCGACAAGGGCCGCAAGCGCC
>Ga0302181_10000262_pt1 | contig 46598 bp, 47 predicted proteins | sample I_Palsa_E3_3_FD_198786 | JGI IMG/M metagenome (GOLD analysis project Ga0302181, IMG submission 198786) | Peat permafrost microbial communities from Stordalen Mire near Abisko, Sweden - I_Palsa_E3_3 | ecosystem: Environmental > Terrestrial > Soil > Palsa > Peat permafrost | place: Sweden...
TCACTTCCGAGTCGGTCACGGAGGGGCACCCGGACAAGATCGCCGACCAGATCTCCGACGGGGTGCTCGACGCCGTGCTGAAAGATGACCCCTACGGCCGCGTGGCCTGCGAGACGCTCGTCAACACCGGCCTGATCGTCGTCTCCGGGGAGATCTCGACCGATACCTACGTGGATATTCAGGAGATCGCGCGTGAGACGGTCCGCAAGATCGGCTACACCGACGCCGAGCTCGGCTTCTCGGCCGACTCCTGCGCTGTGCTGAACGCGATCGACAAGCAGTCGCCGGACATCGCGCAGGGCGTCAACGAGGCCTACGAGAAGCGCACCGATGCGAGCGACGAGGACGTGCTGGACGTCGCTGGCGCGGGCGACCAGGGCATGATGTTCGGCTACGCGAGCAACGAGACGCCCTCGTTGATGCCGCTGCCGATCTCGCTCGCGCATCAGCTGGCAAAGCGGCTCGCCACCGTGCGCCACGATGGCTCGCTCGACTATCTGCGCCCAGACGGCAAGACGCAGGTCTCGGTCCGCTACGTCGACGGCAAGCCGGTGGGGATCGAGAAGCTGCTGATCTCCACCCAGCACGCCGAGCACGCGTCCCAGAAGCAGATCACCGACGACCTCTGGGAGCAGGTCGTCGTCCCGGTTTTGCCGGCCGAGCTGCTCGATGCGAACGCGTTGCGCCGCGACTTCCTCGTGAATCCGACTGGTCGCTTCGTGATCGGCGGGCCGGTCGGCGACTGCGGCCTGACGGGAAGGAAGATCATCGTCGACACATACGGTGGCATGGCCCGCCACGGCGGCGGCGCGTTCTCGGGCAAGGACCCCTCGAAGGTCGACCGCTCCGCCGCCTATGCCGCGCGTTGGGTTGCCAAGAACATCGTCGCCGCGGGCCTCGCCAACCGCGCGGAGGTGCAGGTCGCCTACGCGATCGGCGTCGCGCATCCGGTGTCGGTGATGGTCGAGACGTTCGGCACCGAGAAGATCGGCCGTGGCCAGATCGCAAAGCTCGTTGACGAGCACTTCGACCTACGCCCCGGAGCGTTCCGCGAGGAGCTCAAACTGCACCGCCCGATCTACCAGAAGACCGCTGCCTACGGGCACTTCGGCCGCGACGATGAGGACTTCACGTGGGAGCGGACCGACAAGGCCGCGGTGCTGCGTTCCGCCGCTGGCCTGTGATGCAGACGCCCGCCCACTCGTCGAGGAACGCGGAGGTGCGCAACTGACCGAAGGCGGGTCTAACCTGACTTGGTGTCCGCCATCGCCCTCCTTGACGGTCAAATAGCTGAAGTTGGTGCGGCATCGATCATCGTCCAGGTCGAGCCGATGACGACGGCCCGCGCCTTGCGTGGGCCATTTGACTATCGGCTGCCAGAGTCGCTCAGAGGCAATATCGGCATCGGATCGATGCTCGTGGTGCCGTTCGGGCGCCGGCAGGTGCTTGGGGTGGTTGTCGGCCTGGCTGACAGCAGCGAGATCGCCGATGAGAAGCTGCTCGTCCCGCTGCGTGCACTCGAGCTCGGCGTGCCCGGCGAGCTGGTCGCGCTGGCCGAGTGGATCGCAGTTGAGTACTGCTCGACGATCTCACGCGCGCTAGGTCTCGTGCTGCCACCCGGCGCCGCGCGCCGCTTGAGCGGCCGCAAACGCCGCGCCGTCACTCGTCGCGTGCATCTGCCCGTCGGCGCGCGCAGTCCCGAGCCCCCGGCGTTGACCGCCGAGCAGCAGGGTGTGCTCGAGTCGTTAACCGCTGCGCTCATCACGCGCGAGGCCGCGCGGCGGCTGCTGCACGGGGTCACGGGCTCCGGCAAGACCGAGATCTACCTGCGCACCGCCGCGACCGCGCTGCAACAGGGACGCGGCGCAATTGTGCTCGTCCCGGAGATCGCGTTGACCCCACAGATCGTGGGGCGTTTCGTCGAACGCTTCGGCGACACAGTCGCGGTACTGCACTCGCAATTGCGCCCGGCCGAGCGCTACGAGGAGTGGCGGCGTCTACGCTCAGGCGAGGCGCGGGTCTGCGTCGGCCCGCGCTCGGCGGTGTTCGCGCCGATAGAGGATCTCGGTCTGATCGTCGTCGACGAGGAGCACGACGCTTCCTACAAGCACGAAGGCGACCCACGCTACGACGCCCGCGACGTCGCTGCCGAGCGCGCCAGGCGCTGTGGAGCGCTGCTGCTGCTGGGCAGCGCCACCCCGCGGCCCGAGAGCGTACGCGCCGTGCCAAGCCCACTGCGGCTGCCCGACCGCGTAGACGGCCGCCCGCTGCCGGAGGTCGAGATCCTCGATATGCGCGGGGAGGCGCAGGGATTGCACCCGCAGACTGCCCGCGCGCTCGCAGAGGTGCGCAGCTCAGGTGGCAAGGCGATGGTGCTGCTCAACCGTCGTGGTTGGTCGAACTTCCTTTCGTGCCGCTCCTGCGGGCGGGTATGGAGCTGTCCCGACTGTGACGTGGCGCTCGTGCTGCACCGCGCCGAGGGCTACGTCGCCTGTCATCACTGCGGACATCGCGAGCCTGCGCCGGCGCGTTGTGGCGACTGCGGCTCGACGGCCGTGGCGCGCCACGGCGCGGGTACAGAGCGTGTACAGCACGAGCTCGCGAGAACGCTCGACGACGGGAGCTTCCCGGTGTTCCGCCTAGACGCCGATGTAGCCGGTGGGGGCGGGGAGGAGGATCGAGTGGGCGCTGTACTGCGCCGCTTTGAGATGGCTCCCTCGGGAGTCTTGATCGGCACGCAGATGGTTGCCAAGGGCCACGACTTCCGCGATGTCACGCTCGGGGTGGTGCTCGATGCCGACGCCACCCTGCGCTTCCCCGACTTCCGCGCGGAGGAGCGCACGTTCGCGCTGATCGCACAGCTCGCCGGGCGCGTCGGGCGGGGCGGCGAGGGTCGCGTGCTGGTGCAGAGCATCGCCCCCGAAGCGCGCTCGATCGAGCACGCCGCGCGCCACGACAGTGATGGCTTCCTGGCCGGCGAGCTGCAGCGGCGCGAGGCGCTTCGCTACCCGCCCTTCTCGCACCTGATCAGGATCGTCTGCGCTGCCGTTGAGCCCGTTCCGGCGCGGGCGGCGGCGCAAGCACTGCGCGAGCGCCTGCGGTCCTTGCCCCCGGGCCCAGATTCGAGCGTGCTCGGTCCGGCATCGTTGTTTCGCCTGCGTGGGCGTGAACGCCAGGTGTTGGTGGTGAAGGCGGCGGAGCACCGTCCCGCAGTGCACGCTGTCGGAGAGGCCGTGCGGCGGGTGGCAGCCGCACGGGAGCACGCGGGCGTGAGCTTCAGTGTGGACGTCGACCCGCAATAAACTGCAGTCGGTATGGCTGAGACAGACGAGCTTCTGGATTCCGAGCGGGACGCCGACGAGTCCCCCGAGCAACTCGAGGGCGGGCCGGTCGAGGAGCTCGATGCCGAGACCCGCGCGCGACGCGACGCGGCGCTCAGTCGCGTGCGCAAGCTCGGCGACCCAGTGCTGCGCGCGAGCGCGCTTCCGGTCGATCGCTTCGACGAGACGCTGCGGTCTGAGATCGAGCGCATGGGCGAGCTGATGGGGGACGCGCTCGGGATCGGGCTGGCGGCCACTCAGATCGGCGTGCTGCACCGCGTGCTCGTCTACCGCGCCGACCCCGAGGAGGAGCTTACGGTGCTCGTCAATCCGGTCTTGGAATGGTCGAGTGAGGAGACGGAGACAGCGAGCGAGGGGTGCTTGAGCATTCCCTTTGTCCATGTCGAGGTGGAGCGCCCCGCCGAAGTGCGGGTACGCGCGCGGGACGGGTATGGCGTGGATCTGGAGGTGCAGGGGAGCGGGTTGACAGCGAGGGTGATCCAGCACGAGATGGATCACCTCGATGGCGTCCTGATGATCGACCGGATCTCGCGCGCGGAGCGCAAGGAGGCGATGCGCGCGATGCGCGATGCACAGCGTCAGGCGAGCGAGACTCCGGGCGCTGATCGCGCGGTCCGAGACGCCGGGGACGCCGGCGGGGAACCTGATGCTGGCGAGATCGCCCGCGCCCCCGATCCCGCCTCCGGCGCGGATGAGGCTGCTGTCCCAGATGCCGATGCGGCACACCCCGTTGCGGGTGAGGCTGTCCCGAGCCAGGGTTCCGTCTAGCGGCGGTTCGCGGCCGGGTCTCGATCTTGCGCATCGTCTTTCTTGGCACGTCTGATTTCGCCGCCGCCGTACTCGAGCGGCTGGCCGCGAGCGATCACCGTCCCGCGCTGGTTCTGAGTCGCCCCGATCGTCCTCGGGGCCGGGGCCGCCGGCTCACCGCGCCACCCGTTGCCGAGCGGGCCCGGAGCCTTGAGATCGCGCTTGAGCAGCCCGAGCGCGTGAACGAGTTGCCGGTCGTAGAGCGGATCGCGCAGGCTCAGCCGGAGGTGGTCGTGGTATGCGCCTTCGGTGCACTGATCAAGGAGCCGCTGCTCTCGGCGCAGGAGATTCTGAACGTGCATCCCTCTCTGCTGCCCCGCTGGCGGGGGGCGGCGCCGATCGAGCGGGCGATCATCGCCGGGGACGAGCGCACCGGCGTATCGATCATGCGCCTGACCGCAGGTCTCGACAGTGGACCCGTGTGCCTCACATCGGCAGAGCCGATCGCTGCGGATGACACTTATGGATCGCTGGCCCCGCGCCTCTGGGAGATCGGATCCGAATTGCTCGTGCGCGCGCTCGATCTGATCGCCGCGGGCAAGCCCCCGCCGTTCGCCGAGCAGGACGAGGGTGGCGTGACCTACGCCGAGAAGATCGCCCCCGAGGACCGCCTGCTCGACCCCGTCAGACCGGCGAGCGAGCTCGAGCGCATCGTACGCGCGCTGCATCCGCACATTGGCGCACTCCTCGCGCTCGCGGATGGGGGACTGCTGGGGGTTCACCGTGCGTGCGTTACGGCGGAGAGGACAACGGCGGGAACGCTTACGGCTGTCGAGGGGCGATTGTTGTACGGGAGCAGTGATGGCGCTTTGGAGCTGCTCGAAGTGCAGCCGCCCGGCGGTCGTCCGATGGATGCGGCTGCATATCTGCGCGGGCATGCCCGCTAAGGCGCGAGTCTGCGCATACGCTGTGCTGCGGCGTGTGTTCGAGGATGGCGCCTATGCCGACCGCGCCCTGCACGGGGAGGCGAAGCAGCTCGACCCGCGCGACCGGGCGCTGGCGATGCGCCTCGTCTATGGAGCCGTACAGCGCAAGGGTACGCTCGACTATCTGATCGAGCGTCTCGCCGATCGCCCGGCGCAGCGACTGGATGCGCGGCTGCTGGCGGCGCTGAGGCTGGGGTTGTACGAGCTTCTCTATCTGAGCGGTGCACCCGACCACGCGGTCGTGGCGGATGGAGTCGAGCTGGCCAAGGGAGGCGCGCGTGGTGGGCACGGCCTGGTCAACGCGGTGCTGCGCCGCGGCGCGCGCGAGGGCCCTGCGCTGCTGGCGCAGCTGAGTGACGAGACGCCGGAGCAGGCCGCGATCAAGCACTCCCATCCGGAGTGGATCGCACGACTGTGGTGGGAAGAGCTGGGGGCGAGCGAAGCCCGTGCGCTGATGGCCTGCGACAACGAGCCGGGTGAGGTGGCGTTGCGCGTCAACACGCTGTTCACGGACACAAAGACGCTGGCTGGAGAGTTACCGGTCCCAACCCACACCGACCCGGATCTGGCGGAAGCGTTGGTGCTGGAGGGCCCGTTCGACGCGCACGACTCGCCCGCTTGGCGCGCGGGAGCGTTCCTGGCGCAGTCGCGCGGGGCGATGCGCGTCTCCCGGGTGCTCGATCCGCAGCCGGGCGAGCGGGTGCTCGACCTGTGCGCCGCGCCCGGTGGCAAGAGCACCCACCTGGCGGCGTTGATGGGAGGCGAAGGCGAGGTGGTCGCGGTCGAGCGCAACGCGCGGCGGGCGGGCATGCTCACTCGCACCGCGCAGCGGCTGCACGTTCCCAACATCCATGTCGAGGTCACCGACGCCACGGTGAAGCGCCCGGAGGAGGCCGTATTCGACCGTGTGCTCGTCGATCCGCCGTGCTCTGGCTTGGGCACGCTGCAGGCGCGCGCCGACCTGCGCTGGCGTGTGACCCCTAAAGACGTCAGCGAGATGATCCCGATCCAGGCAGCGATCCTCGCGGCCGGTGCCGGCGCTGTCCGTCCGGGCGGCGTGCTGGTCTACTCTACATGCACGATCTCCCCGACCGAGAACGAGCTCCAGATCGCCGCTTTCTTGGATGCCCATCCCGACTTCAGCCGCGATGATTTCATGATGACGTTGCCGCACCGTGACCACACGGCCGGGTTTTTTATCGCTCGGCTGCAGCGGGGCTGAGCTGTTGTGATGGTTAACGATCCGGGAGCCTCGAGCAGCGCGCCAATCGATCTTGGGCCGAAGTGTCCGAACTGCGGCGAGCCGTGGCTGCGTCCGACCAACCTTCCGGGACGCTATCGCTGCGTATATTGCCTGCACCGCTTCGAGCTCACCTCCGTGTGCCCCAATTGCGGCGAGCATTCGACGATCGTGCGGATGGCCGATACCGCGCTCGTGAAGTGCAACAACTGCGGCGATTCGATGCTCCAGCCGATATGAGTCTCGAGTTACTGAAGGGCGTGCGCGTCGCGCCGTCGATCCTGTCCGCCGACTTCGCGCGGCTGCGCGAGCAGGTTGGCGAGGTGTTGGAGGCCGGCGCGCGGATCATCCATGTGGACGTGATGGACGGACACTTCGTGCCCCCGATCACCGTCGGTCCGCTGGTCGTCGCGGGGCTGCACGAGCAGGTCAGCCAAGCCGGCGCGATGCTCGACGTGCACCTGATGATCGAGCGCCCCGAGCGGCATGTCGCGGACTTCGTACAGGCGGGTGCGGACTCGATCACGTTCCACGCTGAGGCCACGCAGCACGTTGCCTACGCCGCGGATCTGATTCGACAGGGTGGGGCGGGAGTTGGCGTGGCGATCAACCCGGCCACGCCGGTCGGCACGCTGGCAGAGGTGGTGGATCTGCTGGACATGGCTTTGTGCATGACCGTCAACCCCGGCTGGGGTGGGCAGCCGTTCATCGTGCATTCTCCGCAGAAGATCGAGCGCGTGCGCGCGATCGTCGGTGCTGGTGTGGCCGTCGAGGTGGACGGTGGGGTTGATCCTGAGACTGCGCCGGTATGCCGGGTGGCGGGTGCGAGCGTGTTTGTGGCGGGCTCGGCGATCTTCGGTGCGTCGGACCCCGGAGAGGCCTACCTGGCGATCGCGCGCTCCGTCGAGGCCGGCTGAGCGTCGCTCTGCCCGGCGGTCGATCCACCTTTCGCGTCCCCGCGCCAGTACAACATCGCCAGCGTGGTGGCCAGCAGCGCGGTCGCGCCCGCGTAGCCGATCTCGGTCCGCAGCAGCTGTTCGCTCACGGCAGGGATCAGCATCCACACGAGGAACAACGCCGCCGCCAGTCCCCAGCAGCAAGCGGCGGCGCGCGCGCGGTCGCGCGCCAGGGCAGCCTGGTTCAGCGCTCCCGAGGTTAGATGCAGGCCCATACCCAGACCGATCAACGCGAGGCCAAAGCGGTCGTAGGTGAAGTGCTGCCCGAATAGATGGCTCATCACGAAGGGGCCGATCACCAACAGCCCGAGGGCGACTGCCGCGGCGAAGGCGGCGATTGCGCGTACCGTCAGACGGATCGCACGGGCGAAGGCCTGATGGCCGTCGGTCACCTCGAGGCCCGTCAGATGGGGCAGCAGCGATGTTTGAATCGCCTGGAACAGCTGTAGCGGCGCACGCGCGATCAGAAGCACGTTGAACACGATTCCCGCGAGCGCCTTGTCGGGCGAGGTCGCCGCCACGGTCAGCACCGCCGCGTTCAGGATCGTCTGCTCGGATAGCATGATGCCCGACACCGAGCCGGCAAAACCTGTGCCTCGTCGTAGCGAGAGGTCGCCGTGGGCCGCCGCCTCCTGCACACCCTCTGTACCCGGTCCAGCCAAGGCCGCGACCGCCTCGTCCACGGTGATCGGCGCTGAAGTCAGTGCGGCTTCGGTCTCCTCGATCGCCCCGGTAGTGGAGCCCTCGTGCTCGTGGCGTTCGTCGCCCCTTCGCGCAAAGGCCAACGGCACCACTATTAGCGAGACCAGCGGCGCCGCCGCGATCCCGAGCGCGACCGCCGTTTGGCCGCTCGTGATCCCCAGCGCAGCGGCGATTACGAAGCAGATCCGCGAGACCGACTCCATCAGCACCAGGCCGCCGAACAGGGCGAAGTACTCGTGTCCCGCCAGCCATCCCCGTGCGAAGTAGCTCGCCGCGTAGGCTAAGGTGCCCACGATCAGCACGTCATACAGCGCGCTGTAGCCGTCGAACACGTGGTTCACCAGCTCTTCGCGCAGAGCTAGCGCGACCGCGAGGAAGATCAACGCAAAGCTTGCCTGGATCGCGATCGGGATGCGCAACGGGTGGTGTGTGTATCCGCGTGCGCGGCGTTCGGCGATCGTGCGCGAGAGCAGCTGTTCGATTGGCCGGTAGATCACCGAGATCACGACGAACATCACCGACCACAGCACGTCCAGACGCTGGGCCGATTCTTCCCCCAGGACATGGCTCGCGATCGAGAAGAACGCGAACGTCAGCAGGCCGGTGGAGGCGATCCCGATCGACAGGATCCTCGCGCCACTCCCATAGGAGCGCGGCGAGCGGTTAGAGCCGGACAAGCAGCATCGTCCAGGGGAACGGCGAGCGGACCTCGACGACCTGGCCGTAGCGGGAGAGCAGCCCGACAAACGAGTGTCGCGACCAATGATTGAGGTGTCCGGGGGTGTTGCCGAGGTCTGACCAGTAGGCCCCGCGCGCCATGTTCAGACCCCGCCAGAGCGGCTCGCGGGGAACCGAGACGAGCAGGTGGTGCTCGGCGCAGCGCGCCATCTCGGCGAGCGTGTGCTCAGGGTCGGGGACGTGCTCGAGCACCTCGATCGCGCTGGCGAGGTCGAACTCGTTCGCGGCGAACGGCAGGTTCTCGGCGAGCATCACCTTGTACTCGAGGTTCGGCGCTTGGCGCTCGGCCCAGCCGGCCTGGATCGACTCCTCCTGCAGATCGATCCCGACCACGCGTCGCTCGCCCAACCGCTGAGCCCACTTGTGCACGAGAACCCCCTCGCCACAGCCGACGTCGAGCACTGAGCTGGGCTCGGCACGTGTGAACAGTTCATCGAGCGTGCGCTCGAAGGCACTCATCAGACGGCGCACGACGGGGTTGGTGGAGCCGTACTTGTCATAGGTGTTGCCGGTGACGATCCCTTCCTCAGAGACGGTGACAGCGCCGCTCATGAGCGCACCGCCTCGTGCTCCTCGGTCCCCGTTCGCCTCGTCCCTGGGTCGGAGACGTTCTCATCTGGCGCTCTGAGTGCCGGGTTTGGATCGTTCTTGTCTGGGTCTCTCTCCTCGATCGGACGACCCGGCTCGTAATGCGACGGCGCCACGTTCAGCTCCAGCTCTATCCGCCGCACTCGCTCGAAGGTCTTCTGGGTCATCACCCGCTGTGCGGCGAGCAGGTCGCCGATCACCCCCAGCGCGAACAGCACGACGGCGGCGATGAACAGCACAGCTCCTAGGATCAGCGACTGCACGTGGCCCTTGCCGCCGCCGTCGATGTAGGAGACGACGAAGCGAATCCAGACCGCGAGCGCGACCACACCGATCAATGCGGAGAGACTCCAGAACACGCGCAGCGGCTCGTACTGGGCATAGATCCGGAAGATCGAGACCGCGTTGCGTCGCACGTAGGCGCCCATCGAAGGAAACAGGCGCGACTCACGCGTCTTCGGGTTGGTGCGCACCGGCACGTGGTCGATCGCGACGAGTTGCTTGCCGGCCTGGATGATCGTCTCCAGGGTGTAGGTGAACTTCGAGACCACGAGCAGCTGGATCGCCGCCTCGCGGTTGTAGGCGCGAAAGCCGGAGGTGGTGTCCGGCACCGACGTCGAGGAGGCCTGGCGCACGACCCACGAGCCGAGGCGCTGGAGTGACTTCTTCAGCGGTGAGAAGTGCTCGATGCCTGTGACCTCGCGGTCGCCGACGACCATGTCGGCTCGCCCGGCGAGGATCGGCACGACGAGCTTTGCGATGTCCGGGCCGTAGTACTGGTTGTCGGCGTCGGTGTTGACGATCACGTCGGCGCCGAGCTTCAAGCAGGCATCCAGGCCCGCCTGGAATCCTGCTGCGAGGCCCTTGTTGTTCGTCAAGCGCACGATGTGGTTGACGCCGTGCGACCGAGCAACCGCGATCGTCTCGTCGGTCGAACCGTCGTCGATCACAAGCCGCTCGACGACGTCGAAGCCCTCGACCTCGCTGGGTAGGTCCGCGAGCGTCTGCGGGAGCTGATCTGCCTCGTTGAAGCAGGGGATTTGAATGATGAGCTTCATTGCCTGCAAGCCTACCCCGTGGATCCCTGTGGAGCCGCGCGTGGAACGTCAGGTCCCGTGTGGAGTGGTGCGCCGCCGCCCGGATAGGCTCTACGCCCCATGGCCGGCGCCACCCTCAGCAAGCCGCGGCAGGACTCCACCCCGCTGCAGCGGTTGCGCGCGGTGGGTGCCTCGACGTGGGCGAAGGTCGCGTTCGCGCTGCTCTGCGTGCTGGCTCTGATCGGGTACTTCGCGTTCCCTACGTACCCGACGTACGACTCTTTCTACGCCCTGCTCTGGGGTCGCGACCTGCTGCATCTGCACCTGCCCGATTTCGAGGTCTACCGCGGTCCCACCGAGCATCCTTTGGCGATCGCCTTCGGCGTGCTGTGCTCGCTGTTTGGCCAAGGCGGCGCGCGGCTGATGGTGTTGGGGTCGATCGCCTCGTTCGTTGCGCTCGTGGCGGGCGTGTACCGACTGGGGCGGCTGTGCTTCGGGCCGATCGTCGGCATGTTCGCCGGTTTGCTGATGCTGAGCCGCTTCTTTGACGAGAACCTCGCCGCCCAGGGCTATCTGGACATCTCCTACATCGCCTTGATCGTGTGGGCGGTGGCGCTGGAGGTCGAAAGACCGCGCCGCGGTGTCCTGGTCTTCGTGATCCTGGCGGCCGCTGGGCTGCTGCGCCCCGACGCGTGGGTTTTGAGTGGCGTCTACTGGCTGTGGTGCGCCTGGCCGGCGGGGCCTGCAACTGATCGGATTTCGAATGGCAGACGCCTTCAGTACCTGGGCTTGGCCGCGATCGCGCCGCTGATCTGGGTCGGCGCCGACGCGATCGTCACTGGGAACCCGCTGTACTCCCTGCACTCGACCGCCGGTCTCGCTCAGGAACTCGGACGCACGCAGGGGTTCTCCAGCGTCGTGACCTCGGTGTGGACATACTCGGTGCGGATCGACAAGCTGCCGGTCGTGCTCGGTGGCCTGATCGGGGTGCCGATCGCGGTGTGGCTTGCACCGCGGCGCGTGCTCGTGCCGCTCGCGGCGCTCGTGTTGCTCGTGTTTGTATTCGTCGCGGAGGGCGCCGCCGGCGCCTCCGTGATCGACCGCTACCTGATGGGCGCCGCGACAGTGCTGCTCCTCTTCTGTGCGGTTGCGATTGGCGGCTGGGCGATGCTCGAGCGCGGATCGAGGCTTCGCCGCGTGTGGATGGTCGCGGCCGCGGCGCTGGTGCTCTTCGGAGCGGTTCTCGCTGCCACCACGCTGAGCCTCTCCAGCCTGCGCACGACGCTTGCCTACCACGAGGACTTCCACAAGGGGCTGGCGGTGGCGCTCGCGGACCCGGCGGTGAAGGCCGAGCTGCGACGCTGTCCACTGGTCTCGCTGCCGGACAACAAGCTGATCCCGGACGCCCGCTGGATCCTCGACAGCTCCGGACAGCACAACATCGTCGCCCGCAGCCAGGCGCGTGCCGACGCAGACAGAGGATCGCCCGCGCTCGAGAACCGCATTCGCGCCGGCAGCGTCGCGGTCTACCCGCTCGGCAGCGCGGTGTTCTTCGAGGCGATCGTCGACGTCGGGGATGACCCACGCGACCAGATTCCGCTCGCCGGCTTCAAACAGATCTACACGAGTCGCTACTACGCGGTCTATGGCAACTGCTGAGCCTTCGATGGCCGCGCGCGACGAGCCGGCGATCGGAGATGCGGGGCTGGATCTGTCACACCGCTGGGCCTGGTCTGGCCTGGCGACGGTACTGCTCGCCGGCTTGGGGCTGCGCCTGTGGGGCGTGCGGCAGGGGCTGCCCTATCCGTACAACACCGACGAGGCCCAGCACTTCGTTCCGCACGCGGTCGAAATGTTCCAGAAGAGCACGCTCAACCCGCACTACTTCGCGAACCCGCCCGCGTTCACATATCTGCTGCACTTCCTCTTCCGGCTTTGGTACGGGAGCGCTGACGGGGCGGTGAGGGCGCTAGAGCTGCACCCGGAAGGCGTCTACACGCTTGCCCGCGTGGCCGTCGCGCTGCTCGGCACGGGGTCACTGTGGCTGCTGTATGCGACGGGCGCGCGCCTCTTCGGCCGTGCCGTCGGGCTGCTCGCGGCGGCGATCGAGGCGGTCGCGTTCCTGCCGGTCTTCTATGCGCACCTGGCGCTCAACGACGTACCGACGCTGTTCCCGCTGACGCTGTCGCTACTGGGCAGCGCCGGGGTTTTGCGAAAAGGCCGCCGCCGCGACTATCTTCTCGCCGGTGTCGGACTGGGTCTGGCCTGCGCGAGCAAGTACACCGCCGGGATCGTCCTGTTGCCGCTGCTGGCGGCCGCGGCGGCGCGCTACCTGAACGTCGAGGCAGACGCGCGCGCGTACGTGGTCGGCCGTCGCGCGGCGATCGGCCTCCTGCTCGCCGGTCTCGCCGCGCTACTCACCTTTCTGGTTGCGAACCCGTACGCGGTGCTCGACTACCAGGACTTCCACTCCGAACTGGTGCACCAGTCGACGCTCTCCGCCGAAGCCCAAGGCAAGCTCGGCGCGCCGAAAGAGGGCGGCTTGCTCTACTACCTCTGGACGCTCACCTGGGGTCTCGGTTGGGTGCCGGCGCTGACGGCGCTTGGCGGGATGCTCGCGGTTTGGCGCAAGGAGCGGTGGCTTGGCCTGATGCTTGTGCCCGCGCCGCTCTTGTTCCTCCTCCTGATGGGCTTGGAGGGCCGCTACTTCGGGCGCTGGCTGCTGCCGGTCTTCCCGATCCTCTGCCTGCTCGCGGCGTTCTTCGCGTTGTGGGTGGCGGAGGCGCTCGGCACCTCGCTCAGGCTCAGGCTCGGCGTCGCCGCGCTGCTCGTCGTGGCGCTGCTGGCCCAAGGCATCGTCTATAGCGTCCATTCCGGCCTGGTGCTCTCGCGTCCCGATACGCGCAACCTGACGCGCGCGTGGCTGGTCGCGCACGTGCCGAAGGGCACACCGATCGTGACCGAGCCCGTCTCCCCGGACGAATGGGCGCGCGAAGTGATCCCCGGGACGGCAACCGCAGGCGATCCCTATCGCTGGCCGAAGTACGCCTCGCTGTTCTCGCGGATCTCCGCCGGCGGTGCGCTCAAACCGGCTTCCAGTCCTCTGCGCGAAGTTGGGATCGAGGACTACGTGCGCACACTCAGCCCCGCGTTGATCGGCTACTACGAGCGCAACGGATACTGCTGGGTGATCAGTGGGACCACGCAGTCCGGGCGCGCGTTCGCCGACCCGAAGGCGGTGCCGCAGGCGATTGCCTATTACGCGGCGCTGGCCAAGCAGGGTGAAGTCGTCTATCGCGCTTCGCCTTACGCGCACGGTCGCGACCGCGTGGGGTTCGACTTCGACTGGAGCTTTGACTACTACCCCCTCGCGTATTACCGTCCAGGCCCCGAAATGACGGTGTATCGGCTACACGGTGGCCGGTGCGGGAATCGCCCGGGGATATCCTGAAAGGCTATGACCACCTGCACGGACACCGACCGGGTGCACTTGGAGCGCGCGATCGAGCTCGCCGGCAACGGATTGGGCGCGGTCAAGCCCAACCCGGTGGTGGGTGCCGTGGTCGCCCGCGACGGAGAGGTGCTGGGCGAGGGCTGGCACGAACAGTTTGGCGGCGTGCACGCTGAGGTCAACGCGATCGAGGCGTGCGGCGTAGCCGACCTGAGTGGAGCGACGCTGTACGTGTCGCTGGAGCCGTGCTGCCACGAGGGCAAGACGCCGCCGTGCACCGATGCGATCCTGCAGGCGGGGATCAAGCGGGTGGTCGTAGCCTCCGACGATCCCACGGAGAAGGCGTCAGGACGGGGCTTGGGGATCCTCCGCGACGAGGGCGTGGAGGTACTGCTCGCCGACAACGAGCTCGCGGCGCGTGCTCGTTTGCTGAACCAGGCCTTTCGCAAGCACGCTCGCGTCGGGCGGCCATGGGTGCTGTTTAAGTCCGCGATGACGCTCGACGGGAAGGTTGCGACCCGCACCGGCGACTCGCAGTGGATCAGCGGGGAGGACAGCCGCGAGCTGGCCCACCGCTGGCGTGCGTCTGTCGATGCGGTGGTCGTGGGCATCGGCACGGCGCTGGCGGACGACCCGCGGCTGACAGCACGGCCGGAGGGCCTGGCCGTGGACCTGCCACCACAGCCGCGACGTGTGGTGTTCGATTCGCTCGCACGTCTGCCGCCCACCTCCCGACTGGTGGCTGCAGCAGCGGAGATACCGCTCACGGTCGTTGTCTCACGGGCGGCGGCGCGGGCGGACACCGATGCGCTTGAGGCGGCCGGAGTACAGGTAATCGTGGCGACCGGCGAGAATGAGCCTGCACGGGTCCGCTCGGGGCTCGAGCAACTGGGGGCGCTCGGCGTCACCGCGGTCCTGCTGGAGGGCGGTCCACATCTCGCCGGCGCGTTCCTGGACGCGGGCGAGATCGACGAGATCCGTCTGTTCCTGGCGCCGCTGCTGCTCGGCGGAAGCTCGGCGCGCGACCCCCTGGAGGGGAAGGGGGTCGAGCAGATCTCCGAGGCGCTGCGCGCACTCACCTTCGACTGCGAGCGCGTTGGCGAGGACCTGTTGATCTCCGCGCGTCTGCGCGAGTGGTGAGCAAGGCATGTTCACCGGCCTGATCGCCGACCTGGGAGAGGTCACCGCGCTGCGCGAAGATGGGGATGGCGCCACGCTGGAGATCGCGACGCGGCTGGTGAGCGAGCTCGGCGAGGGCGACTCGATCGCGGTGAATGGCGTGTGCCTGACCGCGACGGAGGTAGGGGACGAGAGCTTCGCGGCGCAGGCGATGCGTGAGACGCTCGATCGTTCCGCGCTGGGATCACTGGCGCTCGGCGCGCGGGTGAACCTCGAGATGTCCTTGCGCGCCGCCGATCGCTTGGGCGGGCACGTGGTCCAGGGCCACGTCGATGGCACGGGCACGGTCGGCGCGATCGACGAGCAGGGCTTTGCGCGGGTGCTGAGAATCGACGAGGGCGAGGCGGGCTTAGGGCGTTACCTGGTCGAGAAGGGGTCGATCGCGGTGAACGGGGTGAGCCTCACCGTCAGCGCGCTGCACGACGATGGTTTCGAGGTCTCGCTGATTCCGGAGACGCTGCAACGAACCAACCTGGGAACGGTGGTTGTCGGAGATAAGGTCAACCTGGAGGCGGATGTGCTGGCAAAGCACTTGGAGCGTCTTTTGGAGGCCAGATCATGAGCGACACCCGCACGACTACACCGTTCGCAACGATCGAGGAGGCGCTCGAGGAGATCCGCGAGGGGCGGATGATCGTCGTGTGCGACGACGAGAATCGCGAGAACGAGGGCGATCTGACGCTGGCAGCGCAGTTCGCGACGCCGGAGGCGATCAACTTCATGGCGAAGGAGGGCCGCGGGCTGATCTGTCTGTCATTGACCCCCGAGCGCTGCGAGGAGCTGGGCCTGGAGCTGATGGCGGCCAAGAACGAATCGTCGTTTGAGACGCCATTCACGGTGTCTATCGAGGCACGCGAAGGGGTGACCACGGGAATCTCCGCGCACGATCGCGCGCGGACGATCCAGGTCGCGATCGACCCAGCGACCAACCCTCGTGACCTTGTTCAGCCGGGACACATCTTTCCGCTGAAGTCGCGTATCGGGGGCGTGCTCGAGCGCACCGGACAGACCGAGGCGGCGGTCGATCTGGCGCGCCTGGCCGGGTTGAACCCCGCCGGGGTGATCTGCGAGGTGATGAACGACGACGGGACGATGGCGCGTGTGGACGATCTTGCCGGCTACTGCGCGCGGCACGAGCTGAAGATGATCACGATTGCCGACCTGATCGCGTACCGTCGGCGTCACGACAAGCTCGTCGAACGCGTCGCCGAGGCGAAACTGCCGACGGCATTCGGGGAGTTCGAGGTCGTCGGCTATCGCGCGCTGCTCGACGAGAAGCACCATGTTGCGCTCGTCAAGGGCGATGTGGCAGGGCGCAGCGACGTGCTTGTGCGTGTGCATTCGGAGTGCCTCACCGGCGACGTGTTCCACTCGCTGCGCTGCGACTGCGGGGAGCAGCTGGAGTCGGCGCTGGCGATGATCGAGGCCGAGGGCGAGGGGGTGCTGCTGTATCTCGCCCAGGAGGGCAGGGGCATCGGCCTGCTGAACAAGCTGAAGGCCTACCGTCTGCAGGAGGAGGGGATGGACACGGTCGAAGCGAACCTCGAGCTCGGACTGCCCGCGGACCTGCGCGACTACGGGATCGGCGCACAGATCCTCGCCGACCTCGGGCTGTCCTCGATCAGGATCCTCACGAACAACCCGAAGAAGATCCGTGGCTTGGAGGGCTACGGGCTGTCGGTGAGCGCCCAGATCCCAATCGAGCACGCCCCGAACGAGCACAACGCGCAGTACATGCGCACGAAGGCACGGCGCATGGGACACACCCTGCACCACCAGGGCCTGAACCTCGACGAGGAGCTGCTGCACTCAGAGCGGGAGCAAGACCGCGCTCAAGATCGTCGCGGTGCTGAGCGTCGCACCGTGGATCGGCGAGAGTCGTGAGCGAGCGTTATGCGATCGTTATCGGGCGCTTCTATGAGCAACTGGCTGAGCGCCTGCTCGACGGGGCAAGGAAGGCATTCGCGGAGGCGGGTCATGAGGAGGTAGGGGTGTTCGACGTGCCTGGCGCGTTCGAGCTGCCGATCGCCGCGAGCTACGCGGCGAAGTCCGGACAGTTTGCGGGGGTGGCGTGTTTGGGCGCAGTGATCAGGGGCGAGACCGACCATTACGACTTCGTCTGCGCCGAGACCGCGCGCGGGATCATGCGGGTGCAACTGGACACAGGGATGCCATGCGCGTTCGGTGTGTTGACCTGCTCGACGATGGAGCAGGCACTGGCGCGCGCCGGCGGCGGCAAGCGCGACCAGGGCGCTCACGCCGCCGAGGCGGTGCTGCAGATGGCAGCGCTGCGCCGCGAACTTTCAAGCGGTTGAGGGTCTTTTCGGAAAAGGCTCTAGACTGCCGCGCATGGCAAAGGTATGTCATAGCTGCGGGAAGGGCCCAGCGTTCGGCCAGAGCCGCAGTCACTCGATGGTCGCGACGAAGAGGCGCTTCGACCCGAACCTGCAAAAGGTGCGAATCCTCGTAGGCAAGGCGCCAAAGCGCGTCTATGTGTGCACCCGCTGTCTGAAAGCCGGCAAAGTAACAAAGGCCCTGTAGCGAGCCGCGGGACGGATTTTGGGCGGGGCTGGCCGGGAGTGCCCGCTGGAAATGATAGACCTGTCGCCGTGACCGATACGAACCTGGTCCGCTTCCGCGCCGCCGTGGCGGGGGCGCTGGCGCACTTGGAATCGCGCCGCGAGGAGGTGAACGACCTCAATGTCTTCCCGGTCGCCGATGGTGATACGGGCGACAACATGGCGCTCACGCTGCGCGCGGTGCTGACCGAGCTCGACCGCTTGCAGGGGAGTAACGAGGCGCGCACGATTGATGAGATCGGACGTGAGGAGATCGTGCAGTCGGTAGCCCGCGCGGCGCTGCTGGGCGCGCGTGGCAACTCCGGTGTGATCCTCTCCCAGCTGATTCGCGGCGCCGCCGAGGAGCTGGTCAGCCGTCCTGGAGAGCTGATCGACGCCACGCTGATTGGCGCGGCGCTGGCCAACGCGGCCGACCGTGCTTATTCCTCGGTGCGCGAGCCGGCGGAGGGCACGATCCTGACCGTGGCGCGCGAGATGGCCCACCAGATCGTGACCGACCTTGCGCACAGTCCGGAGAGTCCCCGCCTGGACCCCGACGCGGAGCCGCGGTTGCAGGATGCGGCGATCGCCGCCGCACTGGAGCGCGCGGTGACGACAGGGCAAGAGTCGGTCAAGCGTGGGCCCGAGCTGCTGGCGGCGCTGCGCGATGCCGGCGTGGTCGATGCGGGCGGTTACGGGCTGACGATCATCTTTGCGGGCGTCGTGGCGGCGCTGCGCGGCGACGACCCGCCGGAGCTGGATCACTACGCGCCCGCGCGCATCAGCCATCCCGAGCATCATTCGAGCACGTACCGGTTCTGCACGAACTTCGCCGTCACTGGCACCGAGCTGAGCTCGGGGCGCTTCATCGCGCCGCTGGAGCAGCTCGGGGACTCAGTGCTGGTCGTCGGCGACACGACGACGCTGAAGGTGCACGTGCACACGGACGAGCCCGAGCGGGCGACCGCGGTGTTCGCGCAGGCGGGGGAGGTATCGCGTCTGGACGTCGCGGACATGCGTCTGCAGGTGAGCGAGCGCGAGCAGCGGCTGAGAGACGATGGTGCCGATGCCGAGGGTAGAGGAGTTGATGGGAGCCCGCCCGCCCAGGCCGGCCGGGCCTCTGTCGATGGTCCGCGCGTGCGCTGCGGGGCGGTCGCGGTCGTCAGCGGCGACGGTCTGGCGGCGATGTTTGAGCAGCTGGATGTGCACACGATCGATGGTGGCCCGACGCTCAACCCCTCCACCTACGATCTGCTGGCGGCGATCCACGAGGTGCAGGCCGAGGAGGTGGTGGTGCTGCCGAACTCGGCGAACGTGATCATGGCCGCCGAGCACGCGGCCGAGCTGTCGGACAAGCAGGTGCTCGTCGCACCCACAACCAGCCAGCAGGCCGGTCTCACCGCTGCGGTCGCACTGGAGTCCGATCGCACTGTGGAGGAGAACGCACGGGCACTGGACCAGGCGCTCGCTCACCTGCGCACGGGGGCGGTCGCGCAGGCCGCGCGCGACGACGCACAGGGACGCTTCGGTCGGGGCGAGGCGGTGGGGTTCGTGGCGGACGAGGTGGTCGCATGGGGGGATCCTCGCGAGACCCTGCGGGCGGTCCTTACGACGCTCGCCGATGGCGCGGAGCTGATCAGCGTGCTCGCGGGTCAGGACGCTCCACTGGAGCCAGGGGACGTCGCCGAACTGATCAACGGCGGGGTCGAGCTAGAACTGCACGACGGCGGTCAGCCCGCCTACTGGTGGTTGCTGGCCGCGGAGTGACGACCGCCGAACGAGGCATGATGGATCAGGAAGATGTCCACAGCCGCGACAGTCACGAAGAACCCCGATGACCTGATCGCGGATGCCCGGCGTTCCGTCTCAGGTGGCCCGCTGGCGTTTGGATCGACGAGATGTCTGGATTGGCGCGAGATGTTGGAGGCGCCGCTGTGCTGGCCGCGGCCGTCGCGGCTGCAAGCCCCGCTGGACGTGCCGCAAGCAGGCAAGCTGGCCGAAGGTTTGCAAGCACTGGGATTGACGAGCGTTGGCGCACTGCTGGAGCACCTGCCCAGGAACAGCCGCGAGGCGCGTACGGTGGCTGCGTTGAAGGCCGGCGAGCAGGCGACCGTCGCGGTACAGGTGCGAAGGATCGGCGCGCGTGCGGTGCGAAGACGCGGGATGAAGCCGCTGGTCGAAGCGACCGTGTTCGACGGGACGGGGAGCATGCGCGCGACGTTCTTCAACCAACCGTGGTTGGCGCAACGCTACGAGCCGGGAACGCGGCTGGTGCTGCACGGCAAGACAACTGAGCGGGGAACGTTCAACGTCGCACACCACGCACCGGGAGGGGATTTCAATGCCAACCTGACGAATGCCCACCCGACCCCGGATGCACCTGGCGAGATCGCCCACTATCCGGCGAGCGAGGGCGTGAGCTCGACGCAGATCCTGGCGCTCGTGCAGGGCGTGAGGGGCGTCCTGCAGGATGTGCCCGAGACGCTGGGAGCGGCGACGAGGGTGAGCGAGAGGCTCTCAGATCGCGGGGGCGCGCTCGCGGCAATGCACTTCCCGCGCGATGCGGAGGATCGCGAGAAGGGCCGTGAGCGACTGGCATTCGAAGAGCTGTTGTTGGCGCAGTTGGTGTTCCTGAGAAGACGTGAGCGGCGGCGGGAGAGCGCGATGGCACACCGGTTGGACGAGCGGCCGGGGCTGAGCGAGCGCTGGTTGAAGGAGGGTTTGCCGTTCACGCTGACTGGAGATCAGCAGAGGGCGGTGGAGACGATCCGCAAAGAGCTGGCGAGCATCCGCCCGATGCAGCGGCTGCTGATGGGGGAGGTGGGCAGCGGCAAGACGGTCGTGGCGCTGTACGCGATGCTGCGTGCGGTCGAGCACGGGATGCAGGCCGCGCTGATGGCGCCGACGGAGACGCTGGCCGAGCAGCACTTCGCGACCCTGCAACGGTTGATCGGCGGCGAGTCGGTGCCCGCTGCGCTCTTGACCGGCTCGACACCTGCGCGCCGCCGGGCGGACATCCTGGGCAAGCTGCAGAGCGGCGAGCTGGCGCTGATCGTCGGCACGCATGCGTTGATCGAGCCGGATGTTCGCTTTCGGGCGCTGGCGGTGGGGGTGGTCGACGAGCAGCATCGCTTCGGTGTGCGCCAACGCTCGGCGCTGGAGGAGAAGGGAGCGAAGGCGGTGGGAGGCGAGGGACCGATCGGAGCTCGGCCGGCGCCGCACGTACTGCACATGACCGCCACGCCGATCCCGCGCACGCTGGCGCTAGCGCGCTACGGAGACCTCGACGTGAGTGCCCTGCGCGAGCTACCGAGGGGGCGGGAGGTGATCGAGACGCGGATCGTCGCGGGCGAGCACGCGCGTGAGCGCGCTTATGAGAAGCTGCGCGAGCAGTGCGGTGAAGGCAGACAGGCATTCGTCGTGTGCCCATTGGTCGAGGAATCCAACCCGGCCGACCGGGGCCCCTCTGGGGCGGGCGCAGGCGGAGAGGTCGAGGTGAGAGCGGCGAGAGCGGAGTACGAGCGATTGGCGAAGGGCGAGCTTGATGGATTCGAGCTGGAGTTGCTGCACGGTGGGATGCGACCGGCCGAGAAGCAGGAGGCGATGGCCAGGTTTGCCTCCGGTAAGGCGGATGTGCTGGTAGCGACGACGGTGATCGAGGTCGGGATCGACGTGCCGAACGCGACCGTGATGGTGGTGGAGAACGCGGAGCGCTTCGGGCTGTCGCAGCTACACCAGCTGAGGGGGCGGATCGGCCGCGGTGAGCACCGTTCAAGTTGCCTGCTGATGGGACCGCCCGGCGCGCGGCGGCTCCGCGCGATGGTGGAGCACTCCGACGGCTTCAGGCTGGCGGAGATCGATCTGGAGTTGCGTAGCGAGGGTGAGTTGGTCGGCACTCGTCAATCGGGACTGCGCCAGTTCGAGATTGCGTGCCTACCCGAGGATGCGGCTCTGCTGGAGCGTGCACGCGCGCGGGCCGAGGTGATCGTTGCGACTGACCCCGGGTTGGAGGCGCCTGAGCACGCACTGCTGGGCGAAGCACTTGAGCATGCCTTCGGCGCGGGGGCGTCGGAGCCAATCTCCGCGTGAGGGTGATCGCCGGGCGCTGGGGCGGCAGGCTCCTGCAGGCGCCAAAGGGCAGGGCCATCACTCGGCCGACAGCAGATCGGGTGAAGGAGGCCGTCTTCTCGATGCTCGGCACGGTGGAGAGCGAGCGCGTGCTCGACCTGTTCGCGGGCACTGGCGCGCTGGGGATTGAGGCGCTGTCGAGAGGGGCGAAGCGGGCCGTGTTCGTCGAGCGCGAGGCGGCCGCACTGGTGGTGCTGAGGGCCAATCTGGAGGGCCTTGGGATCGGGGAGAGCGAGGCCGAGGTGCGCCGCGCGGAGGCGCTCGACGCGCTGCGCGGTGCACGGAAGCACTCAGAGACGTACGATCTGGTGCTGATCGACCCCCCGTATAGGCGGGCGAACGACTTGGGAGGCGAGCTGGCGCTGGCTCTTGAGTCGCTGCTCGAGCCGCAGGCGCGCGTGGTCGTCGAGAGCGATCGTAGGATGCTGCTGCAGTTGCCTTGGGAGATCGAAAAGGAACGGCGCTATGGAGACACAACGATCACAATCCACCGTCACCGATGATCTCTTCTTCTTGAGTGAGCGATGACGGCGCTGGAGAAGTCGATCGTCGTGTGTCCGGGGTCGTATGACCCGATTACGAACGGGCATCTGGACGTGATCTACAGGGCGGCGGCGCTGTATGACGAAGTCGTGGTCGGGGTCGTCAATCGCTCGGTGAGAAAGAGCAGGGCGCTGTTCGGGATAGACGAGCGGATGGGCTTCATCGAGCACGCGATCGCGGATCTGGACGGGGTGCGGGCCGAGCCGTTCAGCACGCTCGTGGTCGAATTCGCGCGGCATGTGGGGGCGAAGGCGATCGTGAAGGGGCTGCGCGCGATCTCGGACTTCGAGTACGAGCTGGAGATGAACCAGCTCAACCGCCGGCAGGACCCGGAGATAGAGTCGATTTACCTGATGGCCAGCCCGCAGTACAGTTTTCTTTCCTCCAGTGGCGTCAAGGAGCTCGCCACGTTCGGAGGTAGGATCGACGATCTCGTCCCCGGCGAGGTCGCGAGGCGGTTGCAGGAAGAGCTGAAACGCTGACGAACTTGGAGACGCAATGGATGTCTTGGTACTCATAGACAAGCTCGACGATTTGGTGCACAACGCCAAATCTGTGCCGATGACCGATCAGGTCAGGGTCGACAAGGAGGAGATCTACGACATCCTCGATCAGATGCGCGCGACGATCCCCGAGGAGATCAAGCAAGCCAGGTGGATCGTGAAGGAGCGTCAGGAGATGCTCGCGGAGGCCAAGAAGGAGGCCGAGCGGATCGTCAAGGACGCGCGCGAGCGTCAGGAGAAGCTGGTGGGCGAGGAGGAGGTCACCAAGCAGGCTGAGCGCGCCGCCGAGGACATCGTCGAGGACGCCCGCACGCGCGAGCGCGAGATCCGGCTGGGTGCTGAGGACTACGCGGATGAGATCCTCAACACGCTTGAGGTGAACCTTTCGAAGTTCATCGCCGCCGTACAGCGCGGCCGTGAGCGTCTGCAGGGCAAGGACGAGCCCGCCGAAGTCAGCTAACCCAGGCCAGGGGAGCGCTTCGCTGAGTCTTTGAAGTAGGGTGCCGCGCGTGAACCGCGCGTGAACGCCCCAGAGGCGAAGCACAAGCTGCACGTCGTCAAGACGCTGCTGGGCACCGGGATGATCCAGCCGACGCGCCCTGACAGGGCCGTGCGCTCGATCAGGGCGCTGCGCCGCTGGGGCCCGACGCCGGCGGCCGCGTACACGGGCTCGGCCGCGCGCTATCCAAACCGCGCGGCGATCGTCGACGAGCGGGGAATCCTGACGTTCGACGAGGTGCAGCGGCGCACGAACGCGCTCGCGTGGGGGCTGAAGGCGGAGGGAGTGGAAGAGGGCGACGGGGTGGCGATCATGTGCCGCAACCATCGCGGGTTCATCGACGCGACGATCGCGTGCTCGAAGCTGGGCGCGAACTCGCTGTATCTGAATACAGCATTCGCGGGCCCGCAGATCGCCGACGTCCTCAGGCGCGAGGATCCGAAGGTGCTGATCTATGACGAGGAGTTCGCCGACCTCGTGAGTGAGGGATGCGTGGGACGGAAATGCTTCGTCGCCTGGTGCGACCCCGGTGAGGTGCCGTCCGCGCCGCTGTTGGAGGAGCTGATCGCAAGAGAGACAGACTCCGAACTACAACCTCCGAGCGAGAAGGGTCGCGTCGTGATCTTGACCTCGGGCACTACCGGGACGCCGAAGGGTGCGGCGCGCAAACAGCCTGAGTCGCTGGATCCGGCGGCGGCGCTGTTCTCGAAGATCCCGTTGAAGGCCAGGGAGACGACGATGATCGCCGCGCCGATGTTCCACTCATGGGGGTTTGCGCACTTCACGCTCGCGCTGCCACTGGCGAGCACCTTGGTGCTGCGCCGTCGATTCGACCCTGAGGACACGCTGCGAGTGGTCGCACAGCACCGTGCGAGCGCTCTGGCGGTCGTGCCGGTGATGCTGCAGAGGATTCTCGAGCTGCCGAAGGAGACGATCGCCCGGTACGACACGCACGCGCTGAAGGTGATCGCGGTCAGCGGCTCGGCGCTACCGGGCGAGTTGGCGACCCGCGCGATGGACGTGTTCGGCGACGTCGTCTACAACCTGTACGGCTCGACCGAGGTCGCGTGGGCGACGATCGCCACGCCATCGGATCTGCGCGCGGCGCCGGGGACGGCGGGACGGCCACCGCTGGGGACGATCGTAAAGTTGCTGGACGCGGAGGGGCGCGAGGCCAGGCCGGGCGAGGGAGGCAGGATCTTCGTCGCGAACGAGCTGGTGTTCGAAGGCTATACCGGTGGTGGCGGCAAGGAGATTGTCGGGGGTCTGATGAGCACCGGCGATGTCGGGCACTTCGACGCGGCCGGCAGGCTGTTCGTTGACGGGCGCGACGACGAGATGATCGTCTCCGGCGGCGAGAATGTGTTCCCGCGCGAGGTCGAGGATCTGCTGGCCGACAGCGAGCAGATCGAAGAGGCCGCGGTGATCGGCGTCGATGACGCGGAGTGGGGCCAGCGACTGAAGGCGTTCGTCGTGCCCCGCAAAGGTGCGCAGCTGAGTGAGGACACGGTGAAGGGCTACGTGAAGGAGAACCTCGCGAGGTACAAGGTCCCGCGCGAGGTGGTGTTCCTGGATGAGCTGCCTCGCAACGCGACGGGGAAGGTGCTCAAGCGCGAGCTGCAGGAACACTGAATAGGTCCAGCCCGCCCACGCTAGCCTGGGAAGGGTGACCGCGAGAGCTGACGAGTTCGACCTCGGGGGCCTGCGCCTGAGCGTTGGCGAGGGCCGGCGAATCGAGCTGAGCGTGCCGATCGACCCGCTTGAGCTGGGCGGGGAGCGATACGAGATCGAGCCGGAAAGAGTGACAGTGCAGCTGGAGGTCTCGCGGATGACCGGCAGCGGGTACGCATTGAGACTGCGATTCCGAACAGCGCTGACGGGTCAATGCATGCGCTGTCTGAAGGCGGCGAGCCCCAAGGTCGAGGTGGAGGCGCGTGAGGTCGACCGGCCGGGCGGGGGAGAGGAGCTGGAAAGCCCATACGTGGATGGCGAAAAGCTCAATCTGGCTGCGTGGGCGCGCGACGCGTTCGCGCTGGCGGCGCCGGTGAAGGTGCTTTGCAAAGAGGACTGCGCGGGATTGTGCCCTGTGTGCGCGGCGGATCTGAACGATTTGGACCCCGCCCGCCCGGAGCATCACCACGAGCAGGAGCGAGATCCCCGCTGGGCGAAGCTGAGCGAGCTGAAGCTGGAGTAGGGAGCCTCTCGAGGCTGGTAGGCTTCTCGGCCGATGGCGGTACCCAAGAAAAAGCAATCGCACAGCCGCACCGCAAAGCGCCGCGCGCAGCACAAGATCGGCACGCCTGCGGTGAACGCGTGTCCGAAATGCCACAGCCCCCGCAGGCCCCACAGAGTTTGTCCGGTGTGCGGGTCCTACGCGGGCAAGGAGGTCGTGGTGCAGAGCACGCACGACCACAGCGAGCACGACCACGACCACGAGTAAGCGCCGGTGATCACGCCGGTCGTCGCGGTCGACTGCAATGGCGCCGATCTGGGTCCGGCCGAGGTCGCGGCCGGCGCAAGTCTGGCTGCGACGCAGGGGGCGAGGGTTCTGCTGTTCGGGCCGGCGGAGGAACTGGAAGTCATACCCCTGCGGGAGGGCGTCGAGGTCGTGGACGCGCCGGTCTCGATCGCCAAGAGCGCCGATCCGGTGAGCGCGGTGAGGGCGACACCGGAGTCCTCGATCGTGCAGGCCGCGCGAGCGATCGCGCAGGGCAGGGCACAGGCATTGGTGTGCGCAGGCGGCACGGGCGCGGCGCTGGCCGCGGGGTTGTTCAACGTCAAGCGCGCGCGGGGCATCTACCGTCCTGCGTTGGCGATCCCGCTGCCGATCCCGGCGCATCCGGTGACCCTGCTTGACGTGGGCGCGAACGCCGAGGCCAGGCGAGAGCACCTCGTGCAGTTCGCTTTCATGGGCGCGGCGCTGGCGCGGACGGTGCTCGGCGTGGACCGCCCGCGCGTGGGACTGCTGTCCAACGGTGGGGAGGCTGCGCGTGGCAGTCGACTGATCGTGGAAGCCGGGGAAGAGCTGGCCAAAAAGGCGCGCAGGGGAGACGCGCTGGAGTTCGTGGGAAACGTGGAGGGGGGCGATGTCGTGAGCGGTGTGGCGGACGTGATCGTGACCGACGGTCTGACGGGGAACATCGCGCTGAAGCTGATGGAGGGGGTCTCGCAGACGCTGCTCGGCGCGGTCAGAGACGCCGCGATGGCCTCGGCCAGAGCAAAGCTGGGAGGCGCTTTGCTGCGACCCGCGCTTCGGGAGGTCAGGAACGAGCTCGACCCGGAGGAGCAGGGCGGCGCCTACCTGCTGGGGTTGAGGAGCCTGGGGGTCGTGCCTCACGGGCGCTTCACGCGGAGGGGCTTTTCGCGCGCGATCCTGCGCGCGCGACAAGGCGCCCAGGAAGATCTAACGGGAAAGACCCAGATCGCGCTTGAGCAGGCGGGGGCGCTGAGGGCGCCACCTGTGTCCGCCCAGCCAGCTAGCCTGCCGCAGGCGAGATGACCCGATGACCCGCGAGCAAGTCTTCACCTTGATCCAAGCCCATCTCGCCGACGAGCTGGACGTCGATCCGGAGAACATTGGCGAGGGGACCCGCTACAAGGAGGATCTGGAGGCCGATTCGCTCGATCTCTACACGCTCGTGCAGGAGCTCGAGGACACCTACGGCGTGGAGATGTCCGACGAGCAGGCGGCGAAGATCCTGACGGTGGGCCAGGCAGTGGACTTCGTCCTGGAAAACGGCACAGACGGCTGATGTGCGATGAAGCTGCTCAACGAACTGCTCGACGAGCTGCCCGAGGAGCTACAGCGCCAAGTCTTCACACATGCCTCGTGGAGCGAGCGCTCTAGTGATTCGTACACGCGCTTGGCGTTTCTCGGCGACAGCGTGCTGGCGCTGGCTGTGACGACGCACCTCTATCCGCGTCTGGAGGCGGAGCGGTTCGGGGCGGGCAGACTGACAAAGATCCGTGCGCAGGCGGTATCGGGTGCGTCGTGCAGGATAGTGGCCGAGCGCTTGGAGGTACCGCGGCGTCTGCAGGCAGCCGCGCCAGCGGGAGTGGAGGCGAACGCGGCCGCGGCGCTTGTGGAGACCGAGCGGGTGCTGGCATCGGTGATCGAGGCGGTGATTGGGGCCTGCTACCTGGATGCGGGCTACGAGCGCACGTCGGCGGCGGTGGTCGAGGCGTTCGGGCCAGAGATTGAGCAGGCGCTGGAGCACCCGCTCGACTTCAAGTCCGCACTGCAGGAGCTGCTGGCGCGGCGCGGGGCCGAGGTCAGCTACGAGATCACTGGCGAAACGGGCGCGCCGCACGATCGGACATTCGCGGTCGTGGCGAAGGTGGACGGACGAATTCTGGGCGAGGGAAGCGGCCGGAGCAAGAAGCACGCCGAGCAGGAGGCTGCGCGAGAGGCCGTGGACGGGTTGGCCAGCGAATGAGGCCGGTAACCCAATGCGCCTGAAGTCGCTCACGTTGAAGGGCTTCAAGTCCTTTCCCGACCGCACGCACCTGGACTTCGGCCCCGGTGTGAGTGTCGTGGTCGGGCCGAACGGCTCGGGCAAGTCGAACGTGACCGACGCGGTTCTGTGGGCGATGGGCGAGCAGTCGCCGCTCGCGGTGCGGGGTCAGTCGATGCAGGACGTAATCTTCGGCGGCGGTCGCGGCGTGCAGGCGCGCGGCGCGGCCGAGGTTGAGATCGTGCTGGACAACTCTGACGGGACCGTCGATCTGCCGCTGAGCGAGATCTCGATCGTGCGGCGGTTGGACCGCGCGGGGGAGGGGGGCTATCGGCTGAACGGCGCCCGCTGCCGTCTGACGGATGTGATCGAGGTGCTGTCCGATACGGGCCTCGGCAAGGAGACGCACTCCGTCGTCTCGCAGGGCCGCGTGGAGGCAATCGTTACCTCCAAGCCGCGTGAGCGGCGTCTGCTTATCGAGGAGGCGGCGGGGCTGGGCAAGCACCGCAAGCGTCGCAGACGGGCACAGCTGAAGCTCGAGAAAACGCAAGAGAACCTGGATCGTGCGCTGGACGTGGAGCGCGAGGCGCGTACCCGTCTGCGTCCGCTCAAGCGCCAGGCCGAGGCGGCTGAGCTGCACGCGCGTTTGGAGCGTCAGGTTCTGGAAGCGCGCTGGGAGCTCGCGCGCGAGACGCTACGCACCCGTGGGGTGGAACTCGATGGGGCCGAGGCCCAGGTGCAAGAGGCACGCACGGCGCGAGCAGAGATCGAGGAGCGGTTGCAGGCGGTGGTGCAGCGTCGCGCGATGGCCGAGCGGGCGCTCTCCGAACGGACAGAGCGCCATGACGCGCTGGCGAAACGCGTGTACGAAGCCCGCTCCGCGCGCGAGCGGCTGGGTTTGCGCGAGGAGCAGGCTGGCGCGAGTGCCCAAGCGCTGGCGCGACGGATCGAGCGGATCGAGCTTGAGCTGAGCGCGCTGAGTGAGTCCGGGACCGAGGGGTCTGGCGCTGGCGTGGTGAGTGAACCCGACGGGTCTGGAGGCCCGAGCGCGGAGCGGATGCAGGCGCTTGAGGGTGAGTTGAAGGAGATCGAGCAGCAGCGTGAGCGGGAGATCGAGCGGGAGATCGAGGGCTTGGAAGCCACGCGCGAGCGCGAGGCAGTGCGCGTGAGCGAGCTGGAAGGGGAGGTCGAGCAGGCGAGCGCGGCGCGCGCGCTGGCCGATGAGTTGGCTGAGCAAGCACGCGAGCGGTTAAGGGCGGCCGAGGGCGAGATACAGGACACGCGTCGTGAGGCCGCGCGGGTGGGTGGAGAGCTGGCGGTCGCGAACCAGTTTCTGCGCAGCCACGGGACCGTCGGGGACGAGAGTGCCCACCTATCGGATGGCGCGCCGAAGGCTCTGAGCGAGCAGCTGAGCGTGCGCGACGGGTACGAGCTGGCGCTGGCCGCCGCGCTCGGCGGACGCCTGAGCGCCGCACTAGTAAAGGACGTGGCCGGCGCGGAGGCATTGCTCGACCGAGCGGGCCCCGACGGTGCCGTCGCGCTGCTGGCCGAGCGTGGCTCACATCGCGAGTTTGCGGCGAGGCGCGAGGGCGAGCCGCCTCAGGCCGGCGCGGAGCGGCTGCTGGACCTGGTGAGCGGGCCGGCGCAGGTCATGGAGCTGGCAGGACGACTGCTGGCGGACGCATGGGTGGTCGAGCGCTTGGAGGACCTCTCGGCGGCCTTCACCGGGATTGCGGCTACGCGCACGGGGCGAGTGTGGTTCACGGCGTGGGGCGAGGTGCGCCAGCTGACGGAGGGCGGCGAGGAGCAGGTGCTGGCACGGCGCAACGAACGCGACCGGCTGATCTCGGCGAGCGAGCTGGCGGTGCAGGCCGAGCAGGCCGCGCAAGTCCGGACGGACACAGCGTTGGAGGAGGTTCGCGCAGTCGAGGATGCGCGCGCCAGGGCCGAAGTGGCGCTGCGCGAGGCCGAGCGCGCCTGCGCCGAGGGGTGCGAGGCGCGGCGCCGGACGGAGTGGCTGATCGAGCAGCGCAAGGCCGCGCCTCAAGAGGGGCCGCTGGCTGTGAGGAAGGCACAATTGGAGGGTGAGCTGGCGGTCGAGCGCCGGCAGGCCGAGCGCGTGGCGCGCGAGCAGGCCGAGCGAGCCGCCCGCACCGAGAGGCTGCGTGCACAACACGTGGCCGACATGGAGCTCATCCCGCTGGCCAAGCGTCTTGCGGAGACGCTGCGCAGCGCTGGTGAGGCGGTGGAGCAGCGCGTGGCAGCGCTCGAGGCGGAACTCGCAAGTGACCGTGAGGCGGGCGAGGCGATGGCGGGCGAGCTACGCGCCTGTGCGGCGGAGGAGGCCGAGATTCAGGCGCAGTTGCGTGGGGCGGGGGAGGCCGTGACCGCCGTCGAGGTGGCGGCGCAGCGGTTGCGCGACAGGGCGCAGGAGGCGATGCAGGAGGCGCAAGCGGTGGCGGATCTTTTGGAGCTCTCAGCGCAGGCGCGCGCCGAGCAGGCGGAGCCGCTCGAGGAGGAGCAGGCCGAGGCGCTCGCCGCCCGTGTGGATCGACTACGAAGGCGACGCGAGCAGCTCGGCCCAGTCAACCCGCTCGCGCAGGAGGAGTACGCGGAGGCGGTCGCGCACGTGGAAGAGCTGGAGGGCAGGCGCTCAGACCTTGAGACGGCGCTGCGCGAGTTGAAAGCGGTGATTCGGGAGACCGACAAACAGATCGAGGAGACCTTCGCGGAGACGTTCGCCGCCGCCGCGCGCAACTTCGAGGAGCTCGCGGGTGACGTGTTCCCCGGCGGCTCGGGCCGGCTGAAGCTGGTGCGCGATGAGCAGGCCCCACGGCCCGTGCTCGGCGGGCAGCAACTCGACGGCGCCGCCGCCGACCGCGTGGATGGGGACGGTGGCGCCGGGTACGCCGCGGAGGCGGCCGCCGAGGCCGAGGCCGAGCGCGAAGCGCTCCAGGCCGAGGACGGATCGGAAATCGGGCAGTTGGGCGTGGAGATCGAGATTACGCCGGCGGGTAAGTCGGCAAAGCGTCTTTCGCTGCTCTCGGGTGGGGAGAAGTCGATGACCGCGCTCGCGTTCCTGTTCGCGGTGTTCCTGGCGAAGCCATGTCCGTTCTACATCCTCGACGAGGTCGAGGCCGCGCTCGACGATCTGAACCTGGACCGCTTTCTGGCGCTGCTGCGAAGGTATGCGGACAGAGCGCAGTTCATCGTGATCACGCATCAGAAGCGCACGATGGAGGCGGCGGATTGGCTGTACGGTGTATCAATGGGCGGCGATGGGGTGTCGAAGGTGCTTTCACGCCGCTTGCCGGCTGAAGATGACGCCCCACCCGCGACCACCCCGGCCGCGCAGGTGGCCGAGGTCGCGTAGCCGTGGCACGCGACTGGAACGACCTCTTCATCACAGATGGTGCCACTGGTAGCGGTGAGGCTGAGCCGGCCGCTGGTGCAGAGCAAAAACGCGGGCTCCTGCGCCGTCTGCGCGAGAACCTGTCGAAGACGCGGCAGGCGCTCGGCGGCGAGCTGCAGGCGACCCTGTGGGGGACGCTCGATGAGCACACGTGGGAGCGACTGGAGGAGGCGCTGATCATGGCCGATGTCGGCGCGAGCACTACCGCATCGGTGGTGGCGAGGCTGGAGGCCGAGGCCACGGAGGGCGGGCTGACCGGCGGCGAGGCGCTGAGCGAGCGGCTGATCGAGCTGCTGGCGCAGACGGCGCGGGTCGGCGACGGGCGCATCGACGTCAGCAGAAGACCGACCGTGATCATGGCGGTCGGCGTGAACGGCACGGGCAAGACGACGACGATCGGCAAGCTGGCCTGGCATCTGCGCAACGAGCTGGGCCTGACGGTGCTGATGGGGGCGGCCGACACGTTCAGGGCTGCCGCGAGCGAGCAGCTGGAAGGCTGGGCGCAGAGGGCGGACTGCGAGATCGTGACGGGGCCGGCGGGCTCGGACCCCGGTGCGGTCGCCTTCGAGGCGATCGCACAGGCGATCGGCACGGGCGTTGACGTCGTGATCATCGACACCGCCGGACGATTGCACACCCAGGACGACCTGATGGCCGAGCTGGGGAAGGTACGCAGGGTGATCGGTAGGCAGCTCGAGGGCGCCCCACACGAGACGCTGCTGACCGTCGATGCGACGACCGGGCAGAACGGACTGCGCCAAGCGAAGATGTTTGCCGAGACGGCGGATGTGACCGGGGTCGTGCTGACGAAGCTCGACGGCACCGCCCGCGGCGGGATCGCGCTGGCGATCGCAAAGGAGTTGGAGTTGCCCGTCAAGCTGATCGGCGTGGGCGAGGCGGTCGAGGACCTGAGGCCGTTCGATCCCGAGGATTTCGCCCGGGCGCTGATCGCCGAGGATGGATCTCGATAGGCCGTACACCGCGGCACACATCCCACGGCACGCCGCCTCGCGCCTCCACTTTCCGTCGGATGCTCCTGCTGGGACGGGCTCGAGGGATAACCTGGAGGTATGGAGATCTGGATCGTCTGGCTGGTGGTGGCCTGTTTGCTCGGCTTGGGGGAGATGCATCAGGGCGCCTTCTACCTGGCGCCGTTTGCGATCGGGGCGGGGCTGGCGGCGATCGTGGCGCTGCTTGGTGTCGGCGGGGCGCTGTCCGGGGTCGTGTTCCTGGCCTCCTCGGGGATCGTGTTCGCGACGCTGCGCCCGGTGGCTCGCCGCCACCGGCGCATGCCGCCGTCGATCCGGACCGGCGCGGCGGCACTGGTGGGCAAGCGTGCGCTTGTGTTAGAGCGGATCGCCAACGAGGAGGGCGTCGGCTGCGTGAGGATCGACAGCGAAGTGTGGACCGCTCGCAGTTATGACGAGGACGAGGTGATCGACGCGGGCGAGCGCGTCGAGGTGGTCGAAATACGCGGCGCCACGGCGCTCGTTATGCACTGACCGCAAAAAGGCAAACAAAGGAAACGCAATATGGTCGCTCTAATCGCCGTCGCAATCGTGGTCCTGTTCGTGCTCGTCGCGGCGGCGCGCACGATTCGCGTTATTCCTCAAGCCCGAGCCGGGGTGGTCGAGCGTCTGGGTCGTTACAGCCGCACGCTCGAGCCGGGCCTGACGATCGTGACACCGTTCATCGATCGCGTGAAGCCGCTCGTGGACCTGCGAGAGCAGGTCGTGAACTTCGCTCCGCAGTCGGTGATCACCGAAGACAACGTTGTCGTCGGCATCGAGACGGTGCTGTATTTCACGATCACCGACCCGCGCTCGGCGACGTATGAAATCGCCAACCCGCTGCAGGCGATCGAGCAGTTGACGGTGACGACGCTGCGTAATGTGATCGGTGGCCTGTCGCTCGAGGCGACGCTGACGGCGCGCGAGAACGTGAACACTGAGCTGCGGGTGGTGCTGGACGAGGCGACGGGTAAGTGGGGGATCAGGATCAACCGCGTGGAGATCAAGTCGGTCGACCCGCCCCAGGACATCAGGACGGCGATGGAGAAGCAGATGCGCGCCGAGCGCGATCGTCGCGCGGCGATCCTGACCGCGGAAGGCGAGAAGCAGGCGCAGATCCTGACGGCCGAGGGCGCCAAGCAGTCCGCGGTGCTGACCGCCGAAGGCGCCCAGCAGGCGGCGGTCCTCGACGCGGAGGGCGAGCGCCAGGCCGCGATCCTGCGCGCGGAGGGCGAAGCGAAGGCGATCGATACGGTCTTTACAGCGATTCACGAGGGCAAACCGAATCGCGAGCTGCTGAGCTACGAATACCTACAGATGCTGCCGCAGCTGGCGGAAGGTGATGCGAACAAGGTGTTCGTGATTCCCTCCGAGTTCGCGGAGGCGTTCGGCGGTATCGGCGAGGCGCTCGCCGGTCGGGGAGACACCGATAGAACCGTACGTGGAGGACCGTCGCCACCCCCTTTGAGGCCCGGCTCGGGCGGGCACTCCGGGCAGGACAAGCCCGAGTCCTAGATGGTGCCGGAGATGCACATGACCCCGGGATCGGTCTTCTAGAGCCAGATGTTCGACTCGCTCGCCGAGAAGTTGCAGGGCACGCTCGCCGATGTCCGCAACCGCGGGACGCTGACCGAGGACGACATCGACGGCGCGATGCGCGAGATTCGCCTGGCGCTGCTGGAGGCCGACGTCAACTTCAAGGTTGTTCGTCAGTTCACCGCCCAGGTGAAGGAGCGCTGTGTGGACGCCGAGGTGGTTGGGAAGCTCAATCCGGGCCAGCAGGTCGTGAAGATTGTCGCAGAGGAGTTGACTGCGCTGATGGGAGGTCAGGGGGACGATGACCCACCCGCCCTGAGCTTCTCCCCGAAACCGCCGACGGTGATCCTGATGGCGGGGCTGCAGGGCTCCGGCAAGACGACCGCGACAGCGAAGCTCGCGCGATACCTGCGCGAGGAGCACTCCTCGTCTGTCGCCGTGGCGGCCTGCGATGTATACCGCCCGGCCGCGGTGGAGCAGCTAGTGAAAGTCGGCGCGCAGGTGGGGGCAGAGGTCTACGAGCAGGGCACCGAGCGCGACCCGGTCGAGATCGCCGCGTGGGCGCTGGAGCGTGCGAAGCGGGAGGGCAAGGACGTCCTGATCGTCGACACCGCCGGACGGCTGCACGTGGACGAGGAGCTGATGGCCGAGCTCGTGCGGATCAGAGCGGCGGTGAAGCCCGACGACGTGCTGCTCGTCGTCGACGCGATGACCGGGCAGGACGCCGTGAATGTGGCCGAGAGCTTTGCTGAGGCGGTGCAGTTCGACGGCGTCGTGATGAGCAAGCTCGACGGCGACGCCCGCGGTGGCGCCGCGCTGTCGGTGAAGGCGGTGACGGGCAAGCCGATCCTGTTCGCCTCCACCGGCGAGAAGCTCGAGCAGTTCGAGCGCTTCCACCCCGATCGGATGGCTCAGCGAATTCTCGGTATGGGTGACGTGATGAGCCTGATCGAGCACGCCGAGCGCTCCTTCGACGAGACCGAGGCGGCCGAGCTGGAGCGCAAGCTGCGGCGCAACGAGCTCGGCCTGGACGATTTCCTCGCGCAGCTGAAGATGATCCGGAAAATGGGTCCGCTGACGAGCCTGCTGGGGATGATCCCCGGCCTGGGCGGGGCGCAGCTGAGCAACATGAAAGTGGATGAACGCGAGCTCGACCGGATCCAGGCGATCATCCTCGCGATGACCCCCGAGGAGCGGCGCAAGCCGGAGCTGATCAAGGGCTCACGCCGGCTGCGGATCGCGCGCGGCTCGGGCACGAGCGTGCAGCAGGTCAACCGGCTTGTGAAGCAGTTCGGACAGATGCGGAAAGTGATGAAACAGGTCGGACGTGGCAAGACGCCGGATATCGGCGCGCTGATCCGCAACGCGCGCTGAGGTCCACGTGCCCCCCCCGCCCCGCGCACCTCGATCTCGACCCGCGCGACCGCCCGCTTCTGTCGTGATCGACGCCGAGCGCTCTGCCTCGGCGGGGCGCACCGTCTAAGCTAGGTTCGCAATCCGAACAAGACCCGAGAGGAAAACGTGGCGGTAAGGCTCAGGCTCACGCGAGTGGGCGGTAAGAAGGACCCGATGTGGCGTGTCGTCGTCGCCGATCAGCGCTCCCCGCGCGACGGTCGCGTGATTGAGACGATCGGCCACTACAACGCCCAGACGGACCCGTCGACGATCGTGATCGACGAGGAGCGCGCGCGCAGCTGGCTGGCGCGAGGAGCGCAACCGTCGGACACGGTACGTAAGTTGTTGCGAATTCAGGGCATTGAGACTCGGAGCGCCTAGCGCGCCGCGATCCGGGCACGAAGCGACGATGTCCAGCGACACTCCCGGCAAGCTGCTGGAGTACCTGGCACAGGGCTTGGTAGACGAGCCCGAGGAGGTCTCGGTCGAGCAGTTCGAGGAGGACGATGGCACGATCGTTCTGGAGCTGTGCGTGGCCGAGGGCGACTACGGCAAGGTGATCGGCCGCGGCGGGCGTACGGCGCACGCGCTGAGGACGGTCGTGAAAGCTGCCGCGACGGGCGAGGGGCAACGCGTGCTGCTCGACATCGTCGATTGACGCGCGCCAGCGACGGATCGGAGATGAAGCCGCAGGTGATGGCGGGGGATGGCGATCCGGCACCGGGGTTGCGGGCAGGTCGCGTCGGACGCGCGCACGGTTTGGATGGAAGCTTCTATGTGACGAGTCCACGGCCGCGATTGCTCCTCCTCGGTACGAGCGTGATCGTGGCGGGACGGAGCGTGCAGATCGTGCGGCGTGCGGGGACCGAGCAGCGTCCGATCGTGCGTTTGGATGGTGTCGATGACCGCGAGGGAGCGGACGCGCTACGTGGCATGGCACTGACGGTCGCGGCATTGGAAGCTCCGGCGCTCAAACAGGGCGAGTGGTGGGCGCACGAACTGGAGGGCTGCAAGGTCATGGACGGCGAGCATCTGATCGGCACTGTCGGCCGGATGATCGAGCTACCTTCGTGTGAGGCGCTTGAGGTGGCACGCGAGCAGGGCGGGGTGCTGCTGGTGCCGATGGTGAAAGGCGCGATTCGTCAAGTGGCTGTCGATGAGGGCCGGATCGAGGTCGACATGGGCTTCCTCGGTGAGGGTTGGGAACGATGATGGAGATAGACGTGTTCACGCTGTTCCCGGAGTGGTTTGACTGGTTTGCCACCCAGCGCCACGTCCGCAACGCGCTTGCCGCGGGCACGAGCCTTCAGTGCGTGAACTTTCGCGAGCACACCCAGCTGAGCGGCGGCCAGGTCGACGACACTCCATTCGGCGGCGGGGCGGGGATGGTGCTACGTGTTGACGTGATAGACAGCGCCCTGCGCGCCCACTACGGCGTCGACCCGGTAGGGCTGCGCGATCAGCGCCGCGTGATTGCACTTCAGCCGGGCGGGCGGGCGCTTGATGACCGGCTCGTCGACGAGCTGGCGGCCGAGCCGGCACTGACGCTGCTGTGCGGGCGCTACGAGGGCTTTGACGAGCGCATCGTCGAGCACTTCGCGAGCGATGAGATATCGATCGGCAGCTATGTCCTCTCAGGCGGCGAGCTGGCGGCGATGGTCGTGTGCGACGCGATCCTGCGCAAGCTGCCCGGTGCGCTCGGGCACGAGGAATCGGCGGTGCAGGAGTCATTCAGCCCGGCGCTCGGGGGCAACCCAGAGTACCCCCACTACACCCGCCCGGCCGAGTATCGCGGCTGGCATGTGCCGGATGTGTTGCTATCCGGCCATCACGAGCGGATCGGCGCGTGGCGACGCGAGCGCAGCGTCGAACGCGGCGAGCGCCGTGGCAGCGATGCCGAGCGGTAGACCGGTCCCCTCCCACCCGCATCGGGAGTGGGTGCGGCGGCGCGGGCCGGGTGTCCGCTACCATTGCTCCCCGCGTCGGCCGGATACCCTGATCGGGGTCGCTTCATCGGGTCATCAGGGCGCACACCTCCTTTACCTCATGAGCAGCGTCATCGAAACCATCGAGCGCGCGCAACTGCGCCGCGTTCCCGACTTCGCGCCGGGCGACCGCGTGAAGGTGCATTTCCAGGTGATCGAGGGGAGCCGCCGCCGCGTGCAGATCTTCGAGGGCGTGGTCATCAAGCGCCAAGGGCACGGCGCGCGCGAGACGTTCACGGTCCGCAAGCAGTCCTTCGGCGTCGGTGTCGAGCGCATGTTCCCGGTGCATTCGCCGAAGATCGAGCGGATCGAGCTGGCGGCGCGCGGCGATGTGCGCCGCGCCAAGCTCTACTACCTGCGCGATCGTGTCGGCAAGCGGGCGCGTGTGCGTGAGCGCCGCTATACGGGTCCGGAGCAGACGATCGAGCCGGGCCTGCTACACGAGGCGGCCGGAGGGGCGACCGACGCGGATGGCATGACCGCGGAGGAGACGGTCCTTGAGGGCGCCGCGACGGAGGCTGCTGAGCAGGACGCCGCCACAGAGACCAGTGAGCAGGGCACCGTCGAGCAGGGCGCTGCCGAGGTCGATGCGCCGGACACCGATGCCAGCGCGAGTGAGCAGGCCGCGGCTTTACCGGATATGAGCTCCGAGGAAGCCCAGACGCCGCCGGTCGAAGATGTGGAGAGCGGCGTCGAGGGCCAGGGGGGGAGCGAGCACGACGAGGTCATCGCCGGGGACGAGCCCCAGGCGTCCGCGTCCAATGCCGATGTCTCCTCCGATGCCGGTGAGGACACGCCTCCAGGCGTCCCCGCCGGCGACGCGCCGGCGTGAAGCCGGTGGGAAGCGCGACAGGTTTACCGGTCCGCGTATGAGCTCGCTGGGCGGGGTCACGAGGAGTTCGATCGTAGAGCTGGTCGTGATCGTCGCGGTGGCGCTCGGTCTAGCGCTCGGCATCCAGGCGTTCATCATCAAGCCCTACCGCATTCCCAGCGGCTCGATGGAACCAACGCTCACGATCGGTCAGCGCGTCCTCGTCGACCGGATCGGTACGCGCTTCAGTGAACCGCATGTCGGCGAGATCGCTGTTTTCCATCCTCCGAAGGAAGCTCAGAAGGAGGTGTGCGGGCCGACACCTCACATCGTCAAGCTCGGCGCAGCCGCCTGCTCGGAACCGGAACCCGTGGAGTCGAGCGTGAACTTCATCAAGAGGGTCGTCGCGGGCCCCGGCGACGAGATCTACATCAAGGAAGGCCACGTCTATCGCAAGGCCGCCGGCAAGAGCCAGTTCGTCCGCGAGCAGGACTCCTACATCCGCGAATGCGGATCGAGCCCGGAGTGCAACTTCCCGACGCCGATCAAGATTCCGGCCGGACACTGGTTCATGATGGGGGACAACCGTGGCGAATCCGACGACAGCAGGTTCTGGGGCCCCGTACCCACTGGATGGATCATCGGGGAAGCCGTCGCCACCTATTGGCCCCCCGATCGGATCGGCGTCTTCTAGGTCTCAAGCCATTGGGGCGGTGGCTTCCGAGCCTACGGTCGCCGCTGATGCTGCTTCTCGGGCCACCCCGGTCGCCGCTGCCGGGATCTCCCGGCATGCGCCCGGAGAGTTCTCTGGAGAACCTGCCCGCCCGGTCCGCCCAACCCGCGCGGTGCGGCGTCGCAGGCGAGCGGGCACGAGCGGGCAGCGACTGTTCGCGTTCGATCGCCGTCTCGGCGTACGTTTCGTGGCGGGCGCCGACGAGGCCGGTCGGGGTTGCCTTGCCGGGCCCTTGGTCGCGGCCGGAGTACTGTTCGATTACGAGGTACTCACCACTCGCGAGCTGCGCTCGCTTGCCGCGCTGAACGATTCCAAGCAGCACACGCCCGATGCGCGTGAGGAGCTCTACCCGCTGGTGCTGCGCAGCGCCATGCGCGTCGTGGTTGTCTCACGGTGTGCGAGCGGGATCGACGTGCGGGGATTGCACAAGACGAACCTCGCTGCGCTGCGCGACGCGATCCGGGGAGTGACAGCGGGCATCTCGGGCGAGGTCGCGTGTCTGCTGGACGGGTTCTCCGTGCCTGAGTTCGAGCGGCCCCAGCGCGCGGTTGTCAACGGCGACGCCACCAGCGCGGCGATCGCGGCCGCCTCGATCGTCGCGAAGGTCACGCGCGACCGCTATATGCGCCACGCCGACACGTTGCACCCCGGGTGGAGCTTCGCCGAACACGTCGGCTACTCGACGCCGGTGCACCGCGAGGCGATCCTCCGCCTGGGGGTCTCCCCGCTGCATCGGATGTCGTTCCGGTCGCTCGCGTATCAGCAGCTCGCGCTCTGAGATCTCCTCTGATGTGCACACTGGGGGGCGATTACCACGCCCCCTCGATGTGGTCGATGCTGATCAGGCGGTCTTTCGTGTCGAGGATCACCCCGATCGCGTCGAAGCGGATCGTGTGGGCGCTCGGCCTGATGTGCTTTTCGTCGCGCAGCCACGCGGCGGCGAGTCGGCGTAGACGTGCGCGTTGACGCGGGCGGAGCCACACGAGGGGCTGCTGGTCGGGGCGAATGTTCTGTCGCTGTGTGTTCACGCGTCGCGTCTTCACCTCGGCGAACACGAGCGTTTGTCCGTCGAAGGCGATCAGGTCGATCTCGCCGTATCGCGTGCGTTCGTTGCGGCCCAGCGGGGAGAACCCGAGCCGGTGCATGTGGGCCATCGCCAGCTCCTCGCCGCGACGGCCCAGTGCCGGGCGCTGGTCGGTACTTTGCGTCTTACCAGTCGGAGCCGTGGATGGGGATGAGGGACCGTCGGAGGGCACGATCGATCACGCTAGAGCGCGAAATGTGACGTAAGACGCCTATATGTGCCAATTTTGTGCCCGATCCGTAAAGAACCTGCGACGCCATCCATAAGCCCGCTCGCGTAGCCTCCCGTCGATGGAAGACGCTCCCCAAGACCCAACGGCTCCCGCGACCGCGCCCGCGGCCGATCCTCGACCGGCTGTCCCCGGGCCACGGTCGCTCGACGGCGTCACCACTTTTATGGGTCTCCACTGGGACGATCCTCAGACGGTTCGCCTCACCATCCGTCCCGAGCTGATCAACAACGGTGGCCTGCTTTCGGGTGTGGTCACCTATGCGCTCGTCGACTACTGCATGGGCTCGACCCTCTGGGCACAGACCACCGAGCAGGAGCGCATCGCGACGATCAGCATCGCGATCAACTACATCCAGACCGCGACCAAGGGCGAGATTGTGTGTCGGACTGAGCTCGACCGGCGTAATCGCACCGTGGGGATTCTCAAATCAGAGGTTCGTCACGAGGATGGCCGACTCTTGGTGACCGCGGTCGGGAGCTACTCGATTCGCGTGCCGCGGGACTTGCGCGAGTGATCAGGCCCGCGACCCCGCTCGAGCGCTGACACCCACGGCGCTCACAATCGCTGGCTCTGACTCCGGTGGCGGCGCCGGCATTCAGGCCGACCTGAAGGCGTTTGCCCGCTGCGGCGTGTACGGGTGCAGTGCGATCACCGCGATCACTGCCCAGAACACCGTCGGCGTTACCGCTATCCATGCGATACCCCCCGAGATCGTGCTAGCCCAGGCGCGCGCGGTGCTCGCCGATATCCGCGTCGACGCCGTCAAGGTTGGGATGCTCGGCACCGTCGAGGCGACGCTCGCGGTTGCCAGTGTGCTCGACGAGCTGCCCGCCGGCACTCCCGTGGTGGTCGATCCGGTGATGGTCGCCGAGTCCGGCGCGCGCCTGCTCGACCCCGACGCGCAGCGCGCCTTGGTGCAGGAGATCTTGCCGCGCGCGACCGTCCTCACCCCGAACCTGATCGAGGCGCGTATCCTCGCCGGCTGGACTGACGCCCCGAGCGCTTTGGATGCCGGTCTAACCGATCGACCCGTCGGTGCGCCTGGGCCCGGGGGTCCGGCGTCCGGGGCGAATGAGGACAATGAAGCGGAGGCTCTCGCCCGTGCGGTGCTCGCCCTCGGTCCTCGCGTTGTCGTGCTCACCGGAGGCCATCGCGCGCGCGCGACAGACCTGTTCCTCGATTCCGCTGACGCTGGGTCGACGGTCAGCATCGAGGGAGAGCGCCACCTCGACGGCGCCGCCCACGGCTCCGGTTGCACGCATTCTTCCGTGCTCGCCGCTCAATTGGCCCTCGGGCGCTCGCCGCTCCAGGCCGCACGTGTTGCCCGTGCCCTCGCGGGCGAAGCCGTCGCGAACGGCCTGCGCGACGTCGGTCAAGGCGCCGGTCCGGTTGATGTCCTTGGCCTGGCCCGCATGCGCACCGACTGAAGATCGCGCGGGCGGGCGGGGGTCTATTTGCCATAATCGAAGCACGATGAAGCTACTGCGTATGAAGCCCGGTCACGGCGAGATCGTGCTCGCCGAGGGCGATGTGCGTGTGCCGGAGCAGGAGCGAGAGCTGATCGAGGCATTTCGCCGCGAGCTCGATGCCGGTATGTGGGCGGCCGTACCGACCGGGACCCCAGGTGGACGCCGCGAGGCCGAGCTGGTGAAGAACTTCGCCGAAGTTCCCCGTGAGGCCGAGCGTGTGATCTTCTTCCCGCGGGCGGCCGGCGGCGCGCCCGGGGCGACGCACCAGCGCTGATGACGCTCGCGCTGGGCACCGGTGCGATCCTCCTCGTGGTGCTTCTCTGGGAGCTTGTTCGGCCCACGCTTAAACGGGCTGTCACGCGCGGCCGGGAGATCTGGTCGCTGCGCCGGGGCGCCTCGACGCTCTCGGGCTATGACCCCGGCCGCGAGCGTCGCGCCGAGCAGCGGGCGCGTGCGCTGCTGCGCTCTTGCGTCGACGAGCGCGACTGGGCGATGTATCGAGACCTCGGGTTCCTGCGCGTATGGGGCGGCCTCGGCGAGCGCGGGCGGGGGAAGCACGCGAGCTACGCCTACCTGATCTACCCGCACAAGCCGGTTGTCGCCTACGTGCCTCAAACGGGAGCGTTGCTGAACGAGTACTGCGTCGCCTTCCCCGACCTCTCGCGCCCCTACGGCAGCTCGCGGCTGCCCGACTCCGATGACGTGCTCGCAAAGTGGATGGCGCTCACCGCCGACGAGCGACGCCTGATCGCCGACGCGAACATGCACCTCCCGGGCCGTCAGATCGATCCCGGCAGGGTGCGCCGCGACCTACTCCGGCTCGCCCGTTGGGAGCAGGAGCGAGACCAGGAGCCGCTGGGCCGCGATCGACGCGGCTCAGATCACGCAGCTACCCTGCAGGCGTGAGCTTCGACGTTCGCCACAAGAGCAGAGCCCTCACCGAGGGCCCTGAGCGGGCTGCCGCCCGTGCGTATCTACATGGCATCGGCTACTCGGCCGAGGATCTGGCCAAGCCGATCGTGGGCGTGGCCCACTCCTGGATCGAGACGATGCCTTGCAACTTCAACAACCGGATTCTCGCCGCAAAGGTCAAGGAGGGCATCCGCGCCGCTGGTGGCACGCCGATGGAGCTGAACACGATTGCGATCTCCGACGGGATCACGATGGGCACCTCCGGGATGCGCGCCTCGCTCGTCTCGCGCGAGCTGATCGCCGACTCGATCGAGCTCGTCGCCTCCGCCCATGCCTTCGACGCGCTCGTCACGATCTCCGGCTGCGACAAGACGATCCCGGGTACCGTGATGGCGCTCGCACGCCTGGACATCCCCGGGCTGATGCTCTACGGCGGCTCGATCAAGCCCGGCCACTACAAGGGCGCCGAGGTGACGATCCAGCAGGTGTTCGAGGCGGTCGGCGAGCTCGCCGCTGGGAAGATCACCGAGCAGGAGCTGCACGAGCTCGAGGAGGCCGCCTCACCGGGTGCGGGCGCGTGCGGAGGGCAGTTCACCGCCAACACCATGGCGATGGCCTTCGAGGCGCTGGGGATCTCGCCTGCTGGCACCGCGATGGTCCCCGCCGAGGATGGGCGCAAGCTCGAGGTCGCAAAGAGCTGCGGGGAACTGGTGATGGACGTCCTGCGTCGGGGACAGCGCCCGAGCGAGATCATCACCAAGCCCGCGCTCGAGAACGCGATCGCGGCGGTTGCCACCAGTGGCGGCTCGACCAACGGCGTGCTGCACCTGCTGGCAGTGGCGCGCGAAATGGGCGTGGCGCTGGAGATCGACGAGTTCGAGGCGATCTCCGAGCGCACGCCGCTTTTGTGCGACCTGCAGCCAGGTGGTCAGTACGTCGCGACCGAGCTCTATGAGGCGGGCGGCGTACCGCTCGTGCTCGCGCGGCTGAAGGAGGCCGGGATCTTGAACGCGGACGCGCCCACCGTGACGGGAAGGACGATCGGCGAGCACGCTGATGAGGCGGTCGAGACCGACGGTCAGCCCGTTGTGCGCCCACTGTCTGACCCGATCAAACCGACAGGCGGCTTCGCGATCCTGCGCGGCAACGTCGCGCCCGAGGGCTGCGTCGTAAAGCTCTCTGGGCACGAGCGCCGCAGACACGTCGGGCCGGCGCGTGTATTCGATGGCGAGGAGGCTGCGATGGCGGCCGTGCTCGGCCACGAGATCAAGGCCGGTGACGTGGTCGTGATCCGCGGTGAGGGACCCGCCGGCGGCCCCGGCATGCGCGAGATGCTCTCGGTGACCGCCGCGATTGTCGGAGAGGGAATCGGCGAGGACGTCGCACTGATCACCGACGGGCGCTTCTCGGGCGCCTCGCGAGGCTTCATGGTGGCTCACGTCGCACCGGAGGCCGTCCGCGGCGGCCCGATCGCAGCGATCCACGATGGCGATGAGCTCACGATCGACGCGGACGCCCGCCGGCTGGACGTGGCGCTGTCCGAGGAGGAGATAGCCGCGCGCGTGAGCGCCTACAGCCAGCCACCGCGCGCCGACGAGCATGTGGACGTCGCCATCCAGAAGTACGCCAAGCTGGTGGGCTCCGCCGCCGAGGGCGCCATCACGAGCTGAGCTGCAGGAGGCCTACTCGCTGAGGAACTCCTCGAGCAGCCCGTTGAATGCCACCGGGCGCTCGATCATCGCCATGTGCCCGGTGTCAGCGAAGATCACCGATCGCGAGTTCGGGATCAGCCGCTCGTACAGCTCGGCGTCGCTGGCCGTCACGACCTTGTCTTGCCTGCCCCACACGATCAGTGTCGGACAGGCGATCTCGCCCAGGCGCTCGCGGTAGTCATAGCTCAGGTTCGCCTCGATCCCGTCGATGAAGCCGGGCGCCGCCAACCCGCGCACGAACTCCGCCACGTACGCGGCCGGCAAGCGGTCGGGGTGGCGCGTCACGATGTTCGTCGTCGGCTCCAGTCGACGCAGACGCGGGTGCCTGGCGAGCAGTCCCGCATGCGCCGCCACCTGCGCGTGATAGGTGTTGAAGATCCCTTTGAACCGGCGCGCCTGGGCTACCAGCTGCAGCGAGCGGCGATCGTTGTAGGTGCTCAGGCCGGCGGGGGAGACCAGCACGAGGCGCTCGACGAGCTCGGGGTAGTTGATCGCGAGCTCGACCACGGTAAAGCCACCCATCGAATGGCCCACGAAGGCGGCCGCGCTGATCTCCAGCGCCTCCATCAGCCGCGCCAGCGTGCGGGCGTAGATCGGCACCGAGATCCCGTCCTCGGCCGGCAGCGGCGAGTCGCCGAAGCCCGGCAGATCGACCGCGATCACGCGATGGCTCCCAGCGAATGCCGTCAACTGCTCGACCCAGTGCGTCCAGCGCCCGATCAGGCCGTGAATAAACACCAGCGGCGGACCTTCCCCCAGTTCCACCACGTTGATTGGCTGACCGTCGTGCAAGACCACCCAGCGCTGATGCTCGCGCCAGTCGACGTCGAGCCACGCGGAACGCCCGCGCGGTCCGTAGAATGATCGATCGTCTGGCCGGGGAGGCGTGGGAGACGGTGATGGAGACGCTGTGGATGTCGGGTTCATGACCTTTCAATCTACCCGAGGACCTGCATTTCTATGAGGATTGCGATCGACATCGACTCGACGCTCCACCACTACTGGGACGTGCTCTCGGAGGTCTCGGTGCGACGCTTCGGCATCGAGTTGCCCTACGACGAGCAGTTCACGTGGGGCATCACCCGTTTGCGCCCTGAGCAGTTGGAGATCTGCATCGAGGAGAGCCACTCCGACGAGCGGATCCTCACTGGCGCCCCATATCCGGGCGCGGTCCAGGCGGTGCGCCGCTGGCACGAGCAAGGCCACTTCGTGCACATCACCAGCCATCGGGCGCTCGACCGCAAGGACGCCACCGCCGCGTGGCTGCGGCGAATCGAGCTGCCGTTCGACGATCTGCACTGCTCCTACGACAAGGTCTCCCGCTGCGCCGAGCTGGAGATCGACCTTTTGATCGACGACGGCCCCATGAATCTCTCGGCCGCCCTCGAACACGGCATCCTCGCCGCCACGATCGAACACCCCTGGAATCGGGACGTATGCGAGGAAGAGGAGATCCTCTGCGCGAGCAACTGGATCGAGCTCGGAGCGCTGCTGGAGCCGTTGCTGGGGATCCAGGTGCGTTCCTTGGCTCATGGAGGCTGAGCCACGGGGCGCCTTGAGCAGCGACGAAGAAGCATGGCGGTGAGTGCAGGAACAGGTTCTGAGGGGCATCACGGCGAAGTAGACGTCGCTATGAACACTCCAGTACGGACCTCGGACGGGGCATCGGGTCTCGACAGGGCCTGGCGCGAGGCGCTCCAGTTGCTCGAAGACGACCTGCTCAGACGCGACGCGGCCGAGCGAACTCGCCGTGCGTACGGCATCGACCTGGCTCAGTTCGCCCGTTGGGCGGCCGCGCGGGGACTGCAGCCCGGGGCCGTCGGCCCGCGTGAGGTGCGCCGCTACGTAGCGCTGCTCTCTGAAGACAACGCGGCTGCCAGCACCACGGCGCGCAAGCTGGCGGCGCTGCGGGCTCTGTTCGCTAGCCAGCGCGAGCATGGTCTGATCGCTCAGAACCCGGCTGACCTCGTCAGCACCCCGCGGCGCTCGTCCTACCTCCCGCGCGTGCTCAAGGCCAAGGAGGCCGCGAAGCTGCTCGACTCGATCGGGGCGGGCGGGATGGGAGGGCAATCGATTAGGGAGGGCGGAGTAGGCGGGGTGGGTGGGTCACTCATTCAACGCGACCGCGCCCTGTTCGAGCTCGCCTACGCGTGCGGGCTGCGCGCCGAGGAGCTCGTATCGCTTCGGGTCGCGGACATCGACCACGACAACGAGCAGCTGCGCGTCGAAGGGAAGGGACGCAAGACGCGTTATCTGCCAGTTGGCGAGGTCGCGATGGCGGCGGTCAGGCTCTATCTGGAGCGAGGCCGTAATGGGCTTACCTCCCCAAGCGCATCGGCTGCGCGCGTGGGAGAGGCGCAAGCGCTGTTCCTGAGTAAGACGGGCAAACCACTCGGCACGAGCGATGTGCGCAGGCGGTTGCGGGCATGGGCGAGGAGCGCTCAAATCCCCGGTGGAGCGACGCCGCACGCCCTCCGGCACAGCTATGCGACGCACCTGCTCGACGGCGGAGCGGACCTGCGGAGCATCCAGGAGCTGCTCGGTCACGCGAGCGTCTCTACAACACAGGTTTACACTCGGGTAGAGTCCTCAAGGCTGAGAAGCGCCTATGCGCGCAGCCACCCTCGGGCCTGAGCGAGGGGGAGAAGACACTGGAG
>Ga0302181_10000267_pt1 | contig 46114 bp, 43 predicted proteins | sample I_Palsa_E3_3_FD_198786 | JGI IMG/M metagenome (GOLD analysis project Ga0302181, IMG submission 198786) | Peat permafrost microbial communities from Stordalen Mire near Abisko, Sweden - I_Palsa_E3_3 | ecosystem: Environmental > Terrestrial > Soil > Palsa > Peat permafrost | place: Sweden...
GGCGAAGAACACGGTCGCGTCGACGGCGTCGGCGATCACCGCCCCGCCTGAGACGAAGTTCAGCGCCACGTAGTAGATGATCGAGATCACCCCGAACGAGATCGTCGAGAACGACGGTGTCTTGTAGCGCGGATGGATCCTGCCGAAGATCGCCGGCAGCGCCTTGTGGAACGCCATCGACAGGGTCGTGCGGGCGTTGGGCAGGATCGTCGTCTGGGTCGTCGCGGCGGCCGAGGTCAGCACCATGAACAGCAGCAGGTGGCTGAGGATCGAACCGACCGTCGAGCTACCGAAGATCGAGGCCCCGAGCGTCGAGAGCACGTCGTTGATGTGCGCGGGGTTGCCCAGCCCGATCCCGTGCGTGCCGATCCCGGCGAACGCCTGGACGGCAACGACCACGAGGATGTACGTGCCGAGCAGCAGGAACGTCGAGTACACGCCGGCGCTGCCCGGGATCCGGCCCGGTTCGTCGGTCTCCTCGTTGATCGAGGTGGTCGTATCCCAGCCCCAGTAGATGAACACCATCAGCAGCATCCCCTGCATGAAGCTGTCGAACGAGCCGAACTTCAACGGGTCAAACCAGCTCCACGTCGGATCGATGTGGCCGGGCGGCGCCGAGCCGTTGGCGACCTTGATCAGCGCGACGATCGCCATCACCAGCAGGATGATCACCTCGACCACGACCAGCGTGATCTGGATCTGCGCCGAGATCTTGATCCCCCGCCAGCACAGCCACGTGAGCACGACGATCCAGCCGATCCCCAGCAGCAGCACCCAGACGCTGGTCGCGTCGTTGCCGATCGACTTGGCGCCGATCAGCAGGAACACGTACTGGGCGGCGACCTGCGAGTAGCTGGCCATCGCCAGCAGATCGGCGGCGATCGTGCCCCAGCCGCCGGCGAACCAGCCCAGCTTGGGTCCGAGCGCCCGCGCGGCCCAGGTGAAGCTCGTGCCGCAGTCGGGGTCGGCCGCGTTCATCTGCTTGGTCGCCCACGCCGACAGGAACATCGGGATGAACGCGAGGATCACCAGCAACGGCGTCTGCAGCCCGACGACCGCGACGACGAACCCGAGCGTCGCCGCCAGCGAGTACGCCGGCGCGGTCGAGGCCATCCCGACGGAGACGCTCGCGAACATCCCCAGGGCATCTGACTCAAGGCCCTTGGACTCGACGACGATCTGCTCAGACGCCGCCGAATCGATCTCTGGCGGGGCGCTCATGGGCGCGGGACTCTACGCAGATCGGGGTCCGGAACACGTCATTTCGGAGCACTTGTGACGGCCCGTACAACGGTGGCCGCGCGGGCCTGCCGGACAGAACAGCGACGACCCGATGACGTCCGGACCGTCGTGCACGATGGCCGACCCGTGCCCGCCATCAGACGTTCATCGGAGACCACCGAGCTGCGTGCCTGGCAGGTCCGCGCGCTGTCGGCGCTCGCCGTCTGGGAGCGTGAGCCGCGACGGCCGTTCCTGATCTCCGCCGCCCCGGGGGCCGGCAAGACGCGGCCGGCGCTGGAGTTCGCCCGCACGCAGCTGGCGGCGGGGCGCGCCGCGACGATCGTCGTCGCCTGTCCGACCGCGCCGCTGACGCGCCAGTGGGCGCGAGCCGCCGACCGCCTGGGCCTCGATCTCGCTCCCGACCACGACTCGCCGCGGCCTCCGGCCGGGTTCCACGGGGTCGCGGTCACGTACGCGCGGATCGCACACGCGCCGAAGCGGTGGGCGAAGGCGCTGGCGGCCAACGCGATCGTGATCACCGACGAGGCCCACCATCTTGGCGAGGACCTGACCTGGGGCAACGCGTTCGCGACCGCGTTCGCCGCCAGCGAGCGCCGGCTGCTGCTGTCGGGCACGCCATTTCGCTCCGACGCCACGCCAATCCCGGGCGTCAGCTACGACGCCGACGGGGTCGCGGAGCCCGATATCGCATTCACCTACGCGGAGGCCGTTCGTGACGGCGTCTGCCGTCCGGTCCGGTTCGTCGCCTACGACGGGACGCTGTCGTGGCGATCTGGCGACGATGTGATCGAGGCCGGCTTTGACACCGTGCTGTCCACGCGTGAGGCGAGCCGGCGCTACCGGACCGCGATCTCGACCGAGCTGCCGGAGGGCCTGCCGCGGATCCTGCGGGAGGCCGACGCCCGGCTGCGGACGATCCGCCAGGACGGCCACCGTGACGCGGCCGGCCTGGTCGTCGCCGCCGACTCCGAGCACGCGCGCCAGATCGCCGAGCTGTTGCGCGAGGCGACCGGGTCCAGTCCTGTGGTCGTGCTCCACGACGAGCCGCGCTCGGCCGCGCGGCTGGCCGCGTTCACGCGCTCCACCGAGCCGTGGATCGTCGCGGTCAACATGGTGTCCGAGGGCGTCGACATCCCGCGCCTGCGGGTCGGGGTGTACGCGACCGCGGCCAAAACGGCGATGATCTTCCGCCAGATCGTCGGCCGCTTCGTCCGCGTGATCCCTGAGCGCCCGACCGAGGCGAGTTGGCTGTACGTGCCCGCCGATCCGATCCTGCACAACCACGCGGCGACGATCGAGCGGGAGCTGAGCGCGCCGCTGCGCCGGCCCGGCGAGACCGATCCAAACGAACTCGACGACGAACGCGCCGAGCGCCGACAGACCGAGCGCAGCCCGACCCCCGAGTTCGTGCCGCTGTCAGCCGAGATCGTCTCGCAGATGACGCTGTTCGGCGGCGCCGAGCCACTGCCGGCGCCGCCACCCCCGGTGCCGGTGCCCGCGGCGACGCGTTGGCAGACGGCGACGACGGATGCCGAGCCGCAGCCGCTGAACGCGCCGGCGCCCGCCGCCCCCGCGTTCGAGCGCCGCGCGCGCCTGCGTGAGGAGCGCCACCGGCTCGTCTCCGAGGTGCGCCGACGCGACGGCTCCAGTCACCGTGAGATCAACCAATGGCTGAACCGCAAGGTCGGGATCTCAAGCGTCGAGCAGGCGACGATCGCCGAGCTCGAGCGTTCCGTCGGTCTGCTGATCAAGCGCCTGACCGCGCGGTGCTGAGTATCACCCGCCGCTGGACCCGCCTGACTCCCGAGCTATATGCTCGCGCCGTCCGCGCTCAGGAGAGGAGAGACGTCGTGTCAACAGCTGCCCATCCGGCCCCACGTCGGGCGATGCTCGTCGCCCTCTGCACGATCGTCGCGTTCGCCGGCTGCGGGCTGCTCGCCGCCCGTGCCAACGCCGCGACCGGCCCGTACGTCGCGCTCGGTGACTCCTACACCGCGGGACCGCTGGTGCCGACGCCGACCGGAAGCCCGATCCTGTGCGGGCGCTCGACCAACGACTATCCGGCCGACGTGGCGCGGGCGATCAACCCGTCGAGCTTCGTCAACGCGAGCTGCAGCGGCGCCACGACGGTCGACATGACGCAGTCGCAGAGCCTCGACGGCGGCATCCAGACGGCGCCGCCGCAGTTCAACGCGCTCAGCTCGAACGATGCGCTGGTGACGGTCGGGATCGGCGGCAACGACGCCGGGCTGATCTCCGTCGCCGAGGAGTGCACAGCGCTCGACGTCCTCTGGCCGTTCGGCGACCGGTGCAAGAGCCACTACCAGTCCGGCACCACCAACACCGAGCTGACCGCGATCGACGCGACCGGCCCGAAGGTGGCGCAGGTGATCCAGGGGATCCAGGCGCGCGCACCGCAGGCCAAGGTGCTGGTCGTCGGTTACCCTGACGGCCTGCCGCAGAACGGATCCAACTGCTATCCGGACGTGCCCTTCTCCAGCGCGGACGTGATCTGGTTCAACTCGATGGAGATCGACCTCAACAGCGTCCTGGAGCAGGCGGCGCAGGCCAACGGCGCCACGTTCGTCGACACGTTCAGCTCGAGCATCGGCCACGACGCCTGCCAGGGCTCCAACGCCTGGGTCAACGGGCTGCTGCCCACCTCGGCGGCGTTCCCGCTGCACCCCAACCAGGCGGGCGAGGCGAACATGGCCCGGCAGGTCGAGGGAGCTCTGTAGGACGAGGATGGCGCCCGACCTGACCGACCTGGCGATCGACGGCATTCGGACGCTGCATTCGCTGGGCAAGCGGATCCCCGGAGCGGGCGGGATTCTGGCCGCGTCGCTGCAGGGTGCGGTCAAGCGACGCACGGTGCTGATCACCGGCGCCTCGTCGGGGATCGGCGAGGCGACCGCGCTGAAGGTCGGAGCGGCCGGCGGCCACGTGCTGCTGGTGGCGCGGACCCGCTCCAAGCTCGAGGAGGTCGCTGACCAGATCGATGCGCTCGGCGGCAGCGCCGACGTGCACCCCTGCGACCTGACCGACGTCGACGACATCGACCGGATGGCCGATGAGGTGCTGCGACAGCACGGGCAGGTCGACATCCTCGTCAACAACGCCGGCAAGTCGATCCGCCGCTCGGTCGATCGCTCCTACGACCGCTTCCACGACTACCAGCGGACGATGCAGCTCAACTACTTCGCGCCGGTCAAGCTGATCCTCGATCTGCTGCCGATCATGCGCGAGCAGGGCTTCGGCCACATCGTCAACATCTCCTCGATCGGGCTGCAGGTCAACACCCCCAGGTTCGCCGCTTATCTCGCCTCGAAGGCTGCGCTGGACGCGTTCTCACGCTCGATCGGACCGGAGGTGATCGGCGACGGCGTGCATCTGACGACCGTCTACATGCCGCTGGTCAAGACCCCGATGATCGCGCCGACGAAGGTCTATGACCGGATCCCGACGATGAGCCCCGAGAAGGCAGCGGAGATGGTCACCGAGGCGATCCGCAAGCGCCCCAAGCGGACCGGCACCACGCTCGGCAACATCGGCCAGCTGACGTACGCGATCGCGCCCGGCGCCCAGGATCTCCTCGTCAATCGCGCGTACCACCTGTTCCCCGAGTACGACGGCAAGCAGGACCGGCTGCACGACGCCGAGCGGCGCGCGTTCGCGCAGGCGACGCGCGGCGTGCACTGGTAGCGCGACCGGCGCGCGCGCCGTGTTGGGGTGCCTCCTAGGCTTGCCTGATGCCCGAGCTGCCCGAGGCCGAACGCGCCCGCCAGGCGCTGGAGACCGCGCTGCACCGTCAGATCGTCGAGGTCGACGACTCCGACACGTATGTGTCACGCCCCCATCAGCCGGGTGAGATCGCCGCCGCCCTGACCGGTCACGAGCTGCGCTCCGCCCACCGGCGCGGCAAGTTCCTCTGGTTGGAGACCGATGACGGGCCGACGCTGGGCCTACACCTGGGGATGGCGGGACGGATCGTCACCGGCGACGCCGCCCGTCAGCCGTCCCGGTGGGATCGCTTCGCGCTGCGGTTCGCCGACGGCTCCCGGCTCGCGCTGCGCGACAAGCGGCGGCTCAGCCGGGCGGTCATCGATCCCGACTTCAGTCACGTCGGACCGGATGCCGCCGACGTCGACCGCACGTCATTCCGCGCTCGGGTCGGCGCGGGCCACACGGCGCTCAAGGCTCGATTGCTCAACCAGAAGGCAATCGCGGGTGTGGGCAACCTGCTCGCCGACCAGGCGCTCTGGCAAGCGAGGCTGGCGCCGACCCGCGACACGGGCACGCTGGACGACGACGAGCTCGACCGGCTGCGTCGCGAGCTGCGGGCGGCGATCCGCTCGGCGATCCGCCGCGGGGGTGTGCACACCGGGGCGTTCATCCCCGCGCGGAGGGCCGGCGGCAGCTGCCCGCGCGACGGTCACACGGTCTCACGCGTGAGCGTCGGCGGCCGCACCACCTACTGGTGCCCGGCATGCCAACGGTGACCGCCTCAGTTGGTCGCTTTTCGTCCTGTGATCGTGAAAAACGACCAACCGGCCGAGCGAGCGGCCGGGCCCGCACGCAGGACCCGGCCGCTGACCGGACGGCGATCGCCGCGCGGCTCAGGCGAACGCGATCGTCGTCGGCTCTGAGCTGATCCCCAACGCCACCGTCGAGATCACCGCGTTCGTACCGGTGTCGATCACCGACACGGTGCTCGACACATTGCCCGTCACCCACACCTGGCTGCCGAGTACTGCGATGCCGGTCGGAATCCGCGTGACCGAGATCGTGTCGGTCACCGCACCCGACGCGGTGCTGATCACCGAGACCGTGTCGTCGCCCGAGTTGGTCACGTAGGCCGTCGTCGAATCCGAACTGAACGCAACGCTCCACGGGGTCGTTCCGACCGCGATCTGACCGGCGATCGACTTGCCCTTGCCGTCGAGCACCAGCACCTGATCGTTGAGCGTGTCGGCGACGTACACCCAGTTGCCGTCGGGCGAGGCCGCCACCCCGTGGGCCTGTGCGCACTCCGAGGTCGCCAGGTGCGCCGCGCCGCTGTAGGCGTCGGCGACGTACAGGCCCTGCAGGCAGGTGACGAACACCTTGGAGCTGTCGGGGCTGACGGCGACCACCTCCGGCGCCTGGCCGACCTTCAGCTGGTCGACCACGGTGTCGGTCGAGACCTCGATCACCGACACCGAGTCAGAGCCGCCCGGGCCGGCGTCCGGGCCGGTGTTGGCGACGTAGGCGCGGGCGCCGTCGGGCGAGATCGCAATGCCGTGCGGATACACCCCGACGACGATCGTCGTGGCCGTCTGCTCGACCGTGGCGCCTTCGAGCGACGCGACCTCGAACGAGGAGACGAGGTTCGTGCCCGACTCGGTGACGTACAGCTTGGAGCCGTCGGGCGTCGCCGCGATCCCGTAGGGGTTGGTCTCCGACACCAGCGCCTTGACCCACGCGTATGACGAGGTGTCGATGATCGCGATCGCGCCGGCATCGATCATCGGCACCCAGGCGTAGGTCGCGGTCGCGCTCAGCTCCTTGCCGATCCGCTTCTCGAGCATGCCCGGGAACTGCGAGTCCTTGTACTTGAGCTGCTCGAAGTCGCCCGCGTGATTGGTCTGGTTCTCCAGCAGCCGGCTGGTCGTCTGCGGCAACGCCTTGCGGCCGTAGTGGCGCTTGCCGTTCTTCTTGATGTCGGGCATCCAGTCCGGGTGGCGGTGCTTCTCCTGCTCCGGGAACGGCTGGATCGCTCCGGGAGGCGTCGCCGCCGGCAGGTTCTCGACCTGGTACTCGGCCTCCCAGAACAGCTCCGAGAGCTCCTGCGGGCCTGCCAGGTTCGGCGCGTTCTGTGCCTGGCCGCCACCCATCCCCAGCGCCGAGGTCAGATCGCCGAACGTGTCACGGCGCCACTGGGAGATGTTGGGCTCCCGGACGCCGGTGATCAGCTCCAGCAGCTGCAGCACCGAGGTGTGATCGAAGTTCTCGGTCGCGACGTAGCCGCCGACCGTCCATGGCGAGATCAGGATGCACGGGACCCGGACGCCGCCGCCGATCGGCATCGGGACCGCGGTGGTGCCGCCGACCGGCACCGTCGACACGAACTCGTCCGGGGTGCCGGCCGGCGGCAGCGGCGGCGGCACGTGGTCGAACAGACCGTCGTTCTCGTCGTAGTTGAGGATGAACAGCGTCTGCTCCCACAGGTCCGGGTTGGCCGCCACCGCCTCGATCTTGGAAGCCAGCCAGTCGGCGCCGGTCGCCGGCAGGTAGGCCGGGTGCTCGGACTTCCCCGACGTCGGCACGATCCAGGTCACGGTCGGTAGGTTGCCGGCGGCGCAGTCGGACTCGAACTTCCCGGGCTGGGAGATCGTCAGCGCGCGCTCGTACAGGCCCGAGCCCGGCTCCGCGTTCTGGAAGTTCTGGAAGTACTCCAGCACGTTGGTGCCGTAGTCGTCCTCCTCCTGGTAGACCTGCCAGCTGATCCCGGCCTCCTCCAGGCGCTCCGGGTAGGTGCCCCAGTTGTAGGGCGGGGTCGGGACGACGTTGGTGATGATTGGGCCGCCGGCGGTGCCGTTCGGGTCGTTCCAGCCGGTCATCAGGTACATCCGGTTGGGCCAGGTCGGCCCCAGCAGCGAGCAGTGGTAGCCGTCGCAGATCGTGAAGTTCTCGGCCAGCGCAAAGTGGAACGGGATGTCCTGGCGCTCGTAGTAGCTCATCGTGATCGGGCCGTTCACTTCGTCGGCGGTCAGATGGGCCAGCAGCCACTGGTCCTCCTCGGCCGTGGTGGTGGTCCCGACGGTGATGTCGAGCGCCTGATGCTGGACCGCCCAGGCGTGGCTCGTGGACGGGATCGCCTGCGAGCTGGTCGTCTTCGTGTCCAGATGCCACGGCAACAGGTAGCCGTCAGGGTTGCTGTAGTACTGGTTACCGGGGGGCACCGGCTGGTAGAAGACCGACTTGCCGGTCGAGAGCGTGAGCGCGGTCGGGTCGGCGAATCCGCGGACGCCCGCGAGCGTCCCGAAATAATGGTCGAACGAACGGTTCTCCTGCATCAGCACGACCACGTGCTTGATGTCCTTCAGTGTTCCCTTCACGGGCTTGCGCGCCATCGCGGCGGCCAGGTTCGGCGGCACGATCGATGAGAGCATGGCGGCACCGGCCGCGGCGGCTCCGGTTCCGAGCAGGCGTCGTCGAGTGATCTCGGGCATGGGTCGATCTCCCTTCCGGGTGGACGTACGGGGCGTTTCACGGGCAGGCCGTCACGGCCGCCTGGAAGCGGGGGGCTGTCCGCGCCGCGGCGATCTTCGGGGCGGCGTCGCGGCGATCCTAAACACTGCGCGGGGGGCTTTTCGTTAACTGCCTGTGACCGTCGGCAATGGGTCTGTGCAATGACATGGCAGATCGGGATGCAACTCAGGCCAACCTGCGCAACAATCGGACGGCCGTGCTGTTGTATGTGGTGCCGAGTCTCCGGGCAGCCGACCCGGGGAGCGGGGAGCCCAGGTAGTCGGGGCGAGTCCGGCAGTGTTCTGCCGGTAGCGCGATCGGATCATCAATCGATCTTGCGCGAGCCCGTCAGCTAACCCCGTAGGCGAACGGCAACTCAAGTCGTCTGCCTGGGATTCCCCCTTGCCCACAACGGACATCCGACGCCGAGCACTGCTGACCGCGGTGGTGCTCACGTTCGCCACGTTGGCGGCCATGTCGCTGCCGGCGGCCGCCGCGGCCAGGACCATCAGCTACCGCGGCTATACGGTCAAGGTCCCGGCGGGCTGGCCTGTGTTCAGGCTGAGCACCCGCTCGCGCACGTGCGTGCGGTTCGACCGCCACGCCGTCTATCTCGGGACGCCGTCAACGTCGGAACGCTGCCCGACCGACCCGCTCGGCCGCACCGAGGCGATCCTCGTGTCCCCGCTGCGACCGGGTTCCCAAGCCGCGGTCGAGCCCGCCGGCCCCAGCCTGCTGCCGAGCGCGACGGCTACCGCGGCGAGCGCCGGGCGGTCGGCGGCGCGGATCGTCGATCCGCGAGATCACGTGGTGATCACGGCCACCTGGGGCCGCGACCCGGGCCTGATCCGCCGGGCGCTGTCGATCCGGTCGCTGCGATCGTCCGGCGCCCAGTTCACGGTGCGCCGGACGCCGGCCGCGATCGCCAGGCGCCGTTCCACGGCGCGACACGCCCGAACCGCGGACGGCGCGCAGGCGATGGCCGCGTCGGTTGCGAGCACCCCTGGTGGCGTCTTCACCGGGCTCGGGTTCGACGCCTGCCAGACCCCGTCACAGACGACGATGACCGACTGGCTGCAATCTCCCTTCCTCGCTGCCGGCGTCTATATCGGCGGCGCCAACATGGCCTGTTCGCAGCCAAACCTGACGGCCGCCTGGGTCGCCGCGCAGACCGAGGCCGGCTGGCACATCATCCCGATCTACGTCGGCCTCCAGGCGCCCGCCAACTCGTGCGGCTGCGCGCCGATCTCGACGACCGAGGCGGCCGCGCAGGGCAGCGCCGCCGCGACCGACGCCGTCACCAGCGCCGAGGCGATCGGGATCGGGCCGGGCAACCCGATCTACGACGACATGGAGGCCTACGACCGGACCACGACCAACACCGCCGCGGTGCTGACGTACCTCGGCGCGTGGACGGCGACGCTGCACGCCGACGGGTACCTGTCGGGCGTGTACTCCAGTGACTCGTCGGGCATCCTCGACCTTGTCGCGCAGTACGGCACGACGTTTCCCGAGCCCGATGACCTATGGATCGCCAACTGGAACGGGGCGGAGTCGACGGTCGACGCCAGCGTCCCGGCGACCGACTGGGCCGACAATCAGCGACTGCACCAGTACCGCGGCGCCCACGACGACGACTACGGCGGCGCCGAGCTCAACATCGACTCCGACTACGTGGACGCGGCCACCGCGGCCGCCGGGACCGGTGCGGGCACGACCACGGTCGCCGCACCCGCACCCCCACTGGCGCCGTCGCTGACGGTCACGCCGACGCCGAACGGGACGCTTGAGATGACGCCGAGCTGGAGCGGCCAGACCGATATCCGCTCCTGGCAGCTGGAGGGCGGCAACTCGCCGAGCTCGCTGACCCCGATCGGCAGGCGCGTCAACGCCAGCCGCACGACGCCGATCAGCGTCCGCAACTCATACGCCTACTACCAGGTACTGGCACTGGCCTCGACCGGCCAGACGCTCGGCGCCTCGACGACGACCGCGACCCCGGCACACGTCGCGATGTTCGGTGAGAGCGCCTACGTCCCGCGCCAGGGTCAGGGCGGGGTGCCGGTCGCGTGCTTCGAGTCGAGCTCATGCCTCGTCACGGTCAAGATTCGCGACGGCACGCGCACGATCTCGCACACCGGCCCGGAGCCGATCGCGGCCGGCGGCGGCGTCGCGCACTTCACGCTGTCGGGCCACTGGCACAAGCTGATCGCCGGCCACAAGCCGCTGCCGGTGACGATCACGATCGCCTCGACGCTCGCCGGTCAGGCCTCGCAGGCGATGAAGCTCGTGCCGTACGCGACAACTGGCCCACGGCCGGTGCAGAGCGGCACGCCGAGCGCGCAGATCAGGCTCGTCGGCGGCATCGAGTTCGTGTCCCACGGCTGGTCCGGCGGCGTGCTCGCGGCGTGCGTGTCGACCACCCCGTGCCGCGCGTCGACGACGATCCTCGCCGGCGGCAAGGTGATCGCGCGCACCAACCCCGAGCTGCTCGGCGCCGGGATGGTCGGCTACCTGCACTTCTCACTCACCCGGCAGGGGCACCTGCTGCTGGCCGGCACGAAGTCCAACCAGCTGTCGGTCGGGGTCGAGGTCTCCAGCCAGAGCGGCGGCGCCGACGACGGCGCCAGCGCTTCGTCGGTGTCGGTCGCCTCCGGCCAGGTCACGCTGGCGTCGTACTGAGCCGGTTGGGCTCGACTCCGGCCGCGGCGACCGGCCGCGGCGGCGCCAGCACCCGGTCCCGGGCGGCCGCGAGCCCGATCACGAGCTCTGGCACGACCAGCGCCAGCAGCAGGATCAGCGACGGCGTCCAGCTGTGCGCGGCCCCGTGGATCGCCCCGGCCGCAAGCGGCGCAAATGCGCCGAGCACGTAGCCGACCGACTGGGTCATGGTCGACAGCGCCGCGGTGTAGGAGACGTCGCCCGCACGCATCACGATCAGCATCAGCGCCAGCGGGAAGGCGGCATTCTGGCCGAGCCCCAGCAGCACCGTCCACACGTACGGCGCCGACATCGGCGCCAGCAGCACCCCCGCCAGCCCGCCGGCGGTGAGCACGCAACAGCCGATCACGAGCGGCCGCTGGTCGGCAAAACGACCCGCCAGGCCCGGGACCGTGAGCGCCGTGATCAGGCCGACGACCATCGTCAGGCTGAGCAGCACTCCCGCGTGCGCCTGGCTCGCCCCGTGGCTCTCGTAGATGCTCGGCAGCCAGGCGAGCGTCGCGTAGAAACCACCTGCCTGGAGGGCGAAGAAGAATGTCACCTGCCAGGCCAGCGGACGTCTGAGCAGAGCGCTGACCGGAATCCGCTCACGCGCGCGTCCGGCGGCGGCGCCGCCGGCTGACGTCGCGCTGCCGTCACGGCGCCACAGCCACGGCGCCCAGACCAGCGCCGCCACCGCGGCCGGCACCGCCCAGATCCCAAGGCCGCCCTTCCAGCCACCGCCGAACGCGTCGGCGATCGGCACCGAGACACCGGCGGCGAGTGCGGCGAACCCGACCAGCGCCGTCGAGTAGAGCGCCATCACGGTCGCCGTGCGACCGCTGAAGTCACGCCTGACGAGCACCGGCAGGAGCACGTTGCCGGTCGCGATCGCCGATCCGGCCAGCGCCGTGCCGATGAACAGGAACGCGTCGCCCGGCACCAGTCGCATCGCGATCCCCGCCAGCAGCACGACCATCGCGCCGGCGAGCGAGCTGCGTACGCCGAACCGCTTGGCGAGCACCGGCGCCAGCGGTGCCAACGCACCGAAGCACAGCACCGGCAGCGTCGTCAACGCCGATGCCCAGCCGGAGGACAGCCCGGTGTCATGCTCGATCCGGCTGATCAGCGGCCCGATGCTGGCGGCGGCCGGGCGCAGGTTGATCGCGACCAGGACGACTCCGGCGAGCAGGATCGCGTCCGACGAGCGCGGCCTCGTGCGGCGCGAGTGGTTCACGCCTACACCGTAGTCAGGGTCAGGCGAACATCCCGGCGACCACGTCGCGCACGAGCCCCGGCAACTGATCGTCGGGGACGTCGCCGAGGAGGTCGGACCCGAGCAACCCGGCGAACACCGCGCCCAGCGAGCACAGCAACCGCACCCGCATCGCCGGCTCGATCGCCGGGCTCGACAGCAGCCGGCGGATCTGTTCCTCGAACTCGGCGTTCTCGGCGTCATGACGCTGGTTGCCCTCGAGCGCATGCAGCGCGGTCGAGTTGCGCTGGTGCATCACGATCAGCTGGCGGTTGGCCGCGACCTGCTCGATGAACCGCCCCAGCATCTGCGGCCACGCCTCGAGGCGGGCGCGGTCGTCGGGCAGCTGCTCGAGCTCGTTGAGCAGCTCACGGCCGAACACGTGCAGCCGCAGGTGCAGCTCCAGGAGGATGTCCTCTTTGCGCTCGAAGTGGTAGTAGAGCGCCGCCTTCGTCGTCCCCAGCCGCTCGGCGATGTCGCGCAGCGACGTCTTGTCATAGCCCTGCTCGGTGAACAGCTCGAGCGCGATGTCGAGGATCCGCTCCCGCGTCTGAACGGCCGACCCACGCCGGCCCATCTGTGTCTGTTCGGTTGCCATCGCCGAGAAGTTTACTTGACGTGCGGTAAGCAATGTGTACTATCCGCGATTACTTGACGACCGGTAAGGAATGAGGATGCGGATGACGAAACTGATGATCGAGGCCGAGGGGCTGCGCAAGCGCTTCGGCTCCACCCAGGCGCTCGCGGGGCTTGACCTGCAGGTCGGAGCCGGGCAGATCCTCGGCGTGCTCGGCCCTAACGGCGCCGGCAAGACGACCGCGGTGCGCGTGCTGACGACGCTCAGCCGGCCCGACCAGGGATCCGCGCGGGTCGCGGGCCATGACGTCGTCGCCGAGGCTGACGCGGTCAGGCGCTCGATCGGCGTCACCGCCCAGGGGGCGACCGTCGACGAGGCCCTGAGCGGCCGCCAGAACCTCATCATGATCGGCCGGCTCAGCGGACTGCCCCGGCGGGCCGCCCGTGCCCGCGCCGTGCAGCTGCTGGATCAGTTCGAGCTGACCGAGGCCGGCGACCGGCCGCTGAAGGGCTACTCGGGCGGGATGCGCCGGCGCCTGGATCTGGCCGCGGGCCTGGTCACGCACCCGCCGGTGCTGTTCCTCGACGAGCCGACGACCGGGCTTGATCCGACCAGCCGGGCCCGGATGTGGGACGTGATCCGCGCGCTCGTGGCCGACGGCGCGACGCTGCTGTTGACCACGCAGTACCTGGAGGAGGCCGATCAGCTGGCGGACGAGATCGTCGTGATCGACCACGGCCGCGCGATCGCGCGCGGGACCGCCGCGCAACTGAAGGCCCAGATCGGCGGCGCGACGGTCCACATCACGCTGCCCGAGCCGGCCGACGAGACCGCACTTGGCGCGCTGGCGCCGCTGGTCGCCGGCGAGATCAAGCTCACCGCCGGCGGCCATGACCTGACCGCTCCGGTGGCGCCGCGAGCCGGACTCGCGACCACCGTCGTGCGCGCCCTCGACGAGGCCGGGATCACGGTCGACGACATCGAGCTGCGCCGGCCGTCGCTCGACGACGTGTTCTTCGCGCTGACCGGGGACGACGCCGGCCCGATCGCCGACCACACCGATGACCACCAACCCGAGGAGCTGTTCGTATGACCGCCGTCACGATCCCCGCACCGGCGATCCGCCGGACGCCGGCATCGATCGCCCGCGACTGCGCCGTCCACACCTGGCGCAACCTGATCCATATCGCCCGGGAGCCGCTGCGCCTGTCCGACGTGACCGTGCAGCCGGTCCTGTTCACGCTGCTGTTCGTGTACGTGTTCGGCGCCGGCGTGTCGCTGCCCGGCGGCGGCGACTACACGCAGTTCGCGATCGCCGGACTGCTCGGACTCAACATCACAACCTCGGCGGTCGGCACCGCCGTCGGGCTCAGCGCGGATCTGAGCACGGGCGTGATCGATCGCTTCCGGACGCTGCCGCAATGGCCGGCGGCGGTGCTCGTCGGACGTTCGCTCGCCGATCTGATGACCGCCGTGGTCTGCACCGCGATCGTGCTCCTGACCGGCCTGGTCGTCGGCTGGCGACCGGACGGGACGGTGCTGCAGACGGTCGGCGCGATCGGGATCGTGCTGCTCTTCGCCTACGCGATGTCGTGGGTCTGCGCGTGCCTGGGCATCGTCTCCAAGGACACCGAGGCGGCGCAGAACCTAGGGCTGATCCTGCTGTTCCCGCTGTCGTTCGTCTCGAATGCGCTGGTCCCGACGCAGCACATGCCGGCGGTGCTGCGCGCGATCGCCGACTACAACCCGGTCAGCGCCGTGACGGCCGCCGCTCGACAGCTGTTCGCCAACCCGAACCCGTCGGCCGCGATCAGCGCCTGGCCGATGCAGCACCCGGTGGCGGCGTCGCTGCTCTGGTCGGTCGGGCTGATCGCGATCGCGGCCCCGCTCGCGACCGTGCTCTACCGCCGGCGCACGGCCGATTGACGCGGCTGAGGTCTTTTCGGCCCGGGCGCCCACGGGCGTCCGGGCCGACGCGATCACGCGGGGACGCCCGGGCGCCGTAGGCGCCGACGCGATCACGACGGGAACGCCCGGCCGGTCGCCGTAGGCGCCGACGCGATCACGACGGGAACGCCCGCCCGGTCGCCGTAGGCGCCGACGCGATCACGACCGGAACGCCCGCCCGGTCGCCGTAGGCGCCGACGCGATCACGCGGGGACGCCTGGCCGCCGGCGGCGCCGACGCGATCACGCGGGCGCCACCTCACGACCCCCGCCGCGCGAGCGACACCAGAATTCCGCGGGCGTGACATATCACCCACAGCGCCGGGGGGCCGATGAGCCGTGGGGATTATGGGCGGCTGGACCGCCTAAACGACCCGCGGCTGGTGCACGCGGACCCGCTGTGGGTGATATGTCACCAACCGGTGAGGTCGATCGAGCAGCGGCCGCTCGGGCGCCGCGGTTTCATACGCCCGCCGCCTGCCGCCCACACACCCGCCGCCCACAGGCCCGCCGCCCGCCGCCCGCCGCCCACAGGCCCGCCGCCCACAGGCCCGCCGCCCGCCGCCTGCCGCCCACACACCCGCCGCCCACAGGCCCGCCGCCCGCCGCCCACGAGCCGCGCGTCCATGCGCTCGCCACGCGGCACCTACGCGCCGAAGGGCCCGGCGCTCACCCCAATAGCGCGCCGAACGCCTCGGCGCCGATGTTCCCGCCCGAGAGCACCACGCCGACCCGGAGCCCGGCGCCCTGCACCCGCCCCGCCAGCAGCGCGGCCAGCCCACACGCCCCGCTCGGCTCGACGACCAGCTTCAGACGCTCGAAGCAGAACCGCATCGCCGTCACGATCTCCGCGTCGGAGACCGTCACGACGTCGTCGACCAGCGCCTGGATCACGGGCCAGGTCAGCTCGCCGGGCGACGGCGTCTGCTGGCCGTCGGCGATCGTCTGCCCGACCGTGACCCGCTCACGACGGCCGCTGCGCAATGACCGCGCCACGTCATCGGAGGCGAGCGGCTCGACGCCGATCATCCGGCAGCCGGCCGTGATCGATTTGACGACGGTCGCACAGCCTGAGATCAGCCCACCGCCGCCGACCGGCACGATCATCGCGTCGAGCTCGCCGGTCTGGTCCAGCAGCTCCAGCGCGACCGTCCCCTGCCCCGCCATCACCGCCGGGTTGTCAAACGGATGCACAACGGTCAAGCCGCGCTCCGACGAGAGCGACGCCAGCAGCTGCTCACGATCCTGCGTGTAGCGGTCATACGAGATCACCTCGGCCCCGTGGGACTCGGTCGCGGCCCGTTTGAGCGCCGGCGCATCCGACGGCATCAGGATCGTTGCGCGGGTGCCGCGCAGCGAACTGGCGATCGCCACCGCCTGGGCGTGGTTGCCCGAGCTGACGGTGCAGACGCCGCGCCGCAACGCCTCCGGCGTCAGCGACGAGATCGCGGTGTAGGCGCCGCGGAACTTGAACGCGCCGCCCCGCTGAAAGCTCTCGGCCTTCAACGACACCTGCGCGCCCACCAACCCGTCCAGCGTCCGCGAGCTGTGCACCGGGGTGCGCCGGGCGACGCCGTCCAGCAGCACCGCGGCTCGCCGCACGTCCTCGAGCGAGACGACCTCGGTCAAGCCGTCTGGTGCGCGTCGCGCATCAGTTCACCGACCGACACCGCCCGCAGGTGATCGGCGCGCAGGGCACTCGCCAGCTTGCCGAGCACGACCTCGAGCTGCGCGCGGTCGGCCACGTTGAGCGCGATCACCTCGCCGGAATGCAGCTGACCGAGCGAGTCGTCGGCGTCGTGCAGCGAGACCGCGCCCGCGACCAGCCGCCCACCGGCGTGGTGGGCGAACAGCCATTGGCCGAGGCTCGGCCCGCTGGACGCGTACAGGAAGTGACGGCCATCGGTGCTTCCCACCAGCTGGTCGAGTTGGTGACCGGTCGACAGCCACCTGACGAGCCCGCCGTGCGGCAGTTCGGGTAGCGCCTGATCCTCGTCCCCGGCGACCGTCTCCGCCTCGGGCGTGGTCAGTCCCGGCGTCTCGAACGAGGCGTGGATCCCGTCGGCGTCGAGCACCCGCGCAATCGACGGGATCGCCCGCGGCGATGCGTCGACGATCACCCCAACCTGGGCGCGATCGGTCGTGATCGCGGTCGTCGGGCGGATGTGGGCGAAGTGCGAGACAACCGAGTACGCGACGCCCGTCGTCAACGTCAGAGAGGCGACGACCAACAAGGTCGCGAGCGCCGCGGACGCCTTCAACGTCCGCAGCCGCCAGCCCGGCAACGGCTGCACCCGACGCTCGTCGGCGACGATCAGCGCGGCGGTCTCCGGCCGCGCGGCAAACCGCCCGTCAGGCTCGGGCCTCCGCGCCAGCACCGCCTGGAGCGCGGGCGCCAGCTCGGAGCGCCGCTTGGCGACCCGCGCCAGCCCGAAGCGCTCCAGCGCCTCGTTGGACGCGCGCACGTGCCCGTAGCCGAATCCGTAGGAGATCACGGGGCAGCCGCGGATGATCGCCTCGAGCACGGTCAGGCCGGCGGTCGAGTGGATCAGCGCGTCGGACGCCGCCAGCACCTCGCTGATCTGGTCGGTGAAGCCGATCACCCGCAGCCGGGCCTCGGAACCGAGCTTCGCCTGGACGTCGGCGCGGACCTTCTCGTTGCGTCCGCAGAGGCACAGCACGGTCGCGCCGGGCACCGCGAGCGCCGTCTCGGTCGCCCCGATCAGATCCCCGACGCCCCAGCCGCCGCCGGAGATCGCGATCAGCTTGCCGGTCGCCGGCAACCCGAGCGCGCGGCGCGCGTCGGCCTGCGCACGTGGCTCGTCGAACGCGAGCGAGGTCGGCGGCTTGGCCCAGCGTACGCTGCCGGGGCCGGCGATCCGCTCGACCTCCTCGGCTGACTCAGGGTGCGTGATGAAGTGCCGGTCGATCCCGGGGTGGGCCCAGAAGCGCAGTCCGGCGAGATCGGTGATCGACGAGTAGCACGGGATCCGCAGCTTGCCCTTGCGGCGCATCTCGCCGAGGACCCCGGTCACGCCCGGGTACGTGGAGACGATCACGTCGGGGTCGTGCGCGGCGATCAGCCGGGCCAAGCCGCGGCTGCCGAGCGCCGTCAGGAGCCGCAGCGCCAGCCAGCGGGTCGGCGCAAACCGCAGGCACAGCCGGTACTGCAGGTCGAACACCCACGGTAGGTGGGCGAACAGGAACGCCGAGTTGCCGCGCAGCATCGCCGTCAGCACCCGACCCATCGCCGGCAGGCCGTTGACGACCGAGACCTGGCTGTCGGGATCACGCTCGCGGAACTCGCGGGCGACCGCTCTGGCCGGAAGGTCGTGACCCTCGCCGATGTCGGCGGAGATCACGAGGACGTTGGGGCCCGGTGTCGGTTGCTCCGGCTCGCCGGCGGAGGCGAGCTCACCACCAGCGCCACTGCCGTTGGAGTCCTCGTGCGAGCGCCGCGCGCCGTGCGAGCCGTTGCCGCCCGAGCCGCTGTCGATCGCTGCCGCGCCGGCCTGCTCGTGGCGCCACTCGATGTACTTGCGCACGCCGACCGAGAACGGCGTCGCGGCGGTCCAGCCGAGCTCGGTCTGCGCCCGACGCGAGGAGACGGTCTTGCCGCCGAAGTCGCCGGGCCGGGCGGGCGTGTAGACGATCTCGACATCGCCGATCAGATCCTGGATCGTCTCGGCGATCTGCTTGATCGTGACCGACTCGTCGGAGGCGAGGTTGTAGACACGGTTGACGGCGGCATCGTCGAGGCCGGAGGCGACGCCGTCGGCGAGATCCTCGACGTAGACGAACTTGCGTGACTGCAGCCCGTCGCCGGAGAGCGTCAGCGGATCCCCCGCCAGCGCCTTGTTGACGAACGCCGGGATCACTGCCGCCTCGCGGGCGCGCGGCCCGTAGGGGATCCCGAACCGCAGGATCGTGTAGTCGATCCCGTACAGCTCCTGGTAGGCCTTGCAGTACAGCTCGCCGGCGAGCTTGGTCGACGTGTACAGATGGCTCGGCGGCGCCAGCAGCGTCTCCTCGTCGACCTCGTCGGGGGCACAGTCGGAGTAGACCCAGATCGTCGACGCATAGGCGACCCGCTTGACGCCTGCGCGGCGGGCCGCCTCAAGCACCGCCGCGGTCCCGCGTGCGTTCACCTGCTCAGCGTCCTCAGGATCGCGGTGGACGTCGTTGACGTCGGCCATCGCGGCGAGATGTGCGACCGCGTCGCACCCCGCGAGTGCGCGCTCGAGCGCCTCGCGATCGGTAATCGAGCCGATCACGGTCTCGACCTCGTCGGCGCGATGCCATGGCGAGGGACGCTGGTCGTAGATCACGGGCTGATGCCCGCGTGCCCTGAGCTTGTCGACGACATGGGAGCCGATGAAACCGGCGCCGCCGGTGACGAGAACGCGCATCAACTGTGCCTCGAGTGCTGGTTGACCTAGGGTCGGTAGTACAGCGGGACGCAGGAATGATGGCGGGCCACCCAGTCGCTATTGGGTAATTCGATGTCGTGGCCCATGATCCTGTGGCAGGGCTCGTCGTAGACGCGGCCGGTCGAGCGCTCCAGCCAGTCGAACACGATGTACTTGTAGAGCCCTGAGACCATCCCCTCGGGCAGCTCCAGGCGGGCCGGGTGGACCGGGTCCAGCTCGGTCCGCGCCAGCTCGTTCTTCCAGGCCACGATCTGGGGCAGTCGTTCGGTCTGGATCAGACCGAGCGCCGCGGTGAACTCGCTCATCCGGAAGTTGAGGCCGTCAATCTCGTAGCCGGGCTTGCCGTAGTTGCGGTACTGGCGGGTGTGTTCGATCAACTCGGGGTGACGTGAGACGAGCATGCCACCCTCGCCGGTCGAGATCGTCTTGGTCGCGTACAGCGAGTAGATCCCAGCGTCTCCCCACGAGCCTGGGCGGCGACCATTCCAGCTGGCACCGTGCGCGTGCGCGCAGTCCTCGATCAGGAAGATCCCGTGCTCTGAGCAATACGCCGCGATCCGCTCGATCTCGAACGCGATGTGACCGCCGATGTGGACGATGAACGCGGCGCGCGGCCGGTATCGCTCGGCGGCGCGCTCGAAGTCGGTGAACGACATGCACAGGTCGTCACGGTTGCAATCGACGAACTGCACCTGCGCGCCGGCGCGGATCGCGGCCATCGGCGTCGCCATGAACGTGTTGGACGGGCATAACACGGTGCCGCCTCTGACCCCCACGAAGTCCAGCGCCGCCAGCGCGCCGCCGGCCCAGCCGTTGAGGGCGACCGCGGCGACACCATGCAGGTCTGACCACGCCTGCTCGAAGCGGGCGTTCATCGGCCCCTCGGCCCAGCGCTCGGAGTCGAGCACCTCGTCGATCAGCGCGTGCAGACGGGCGCGATCTCGATGATCGAACCCGATCGCAAACCGCGTGAAATCCTGAACGCTCGGTTGGGAAGCGGAAACGGAAGCCTGGTTCATATGTGGGTTTGCTCCTGGCCGCACGCGGTGCCTGCCGGCCACATCTCGGCGGCGCCCTGAGTCCGGCCCTGTCAGAGGATCGTGTCAGCCAGTGTGCGCTCTGGCAACCACGTCAGCAGGCAGGACGGTACAAAGTTTGCGCCGCGATAGCTCTGCCAGCACGATCTCGACCGCGGCGGCGGTCCGCAGATGCGAGCCGGGAGCGCTGTAGAAATCGGCGTCATGGAGGAGGATCACGTCGCCCGGCAGCATCCCGTGGGTGGCCCGCGCGGCGATCCGGCGCGGCGTCGTCAGCCGCCTCCAGTCCTTGCCCCAGCGCGACCACAGCAGCGGCTCCAGGTCGGCGGCGCGCGTCGCCGCAAGACCCGGCGGGCTGTAGATCCCGTACGGCGGCCGGTGCCAGCGGGGTGGCTCGCCGAGAGCATCCTCGATCGCGGCCGCGCCGCGGCGCAGATCGTCGATCAGCGCGTTGGACCCGAGCCGCAGCTGCAGCCGGTGGCGGTCGCCGTGCAGCGCGACCTGATGGCCCTGCGCACGGATCCGCAGCAGCAGCGCCGGCCGCCGGCGAACCTGTTCGCCGACGACGAAGAACGTCGCCGTCGCCCGGTGGCGGGCGAGCAGCTCGAGGATCGCCGGGGTTCCCTCGGGGTGGGGACCGTCGTCGAACGTGAGCGCCACCCCGGGCGCGGCCGGAAGCGTGCGCGGGAGCGTCAGCGCGGCCGCGGCGGCGCGATTGACCGGCGCCAGCAGATGCGTCGCGACCCCCGGCATGCGGGCATGTATAGCGGGGTGTGACGGCCGCCTGCCGCGGCTCTAACGTGACAACGGTGAGCTTGGAGGGGTCGACTTCGTTCGATGGAGCGGTGACCGTGCGGCACGTGCGGTTCGCCAACCCGGAGACCGGCTGGGCGGTGCTCGATGCGGCCGCCGGCGACGGGACGCCGATCGCCCTGGTCGGGCCGCTCGTGCACCTGGAGCCCGGTGAGCGCGCCCGGATCCTCGGCGAGTGGGTGACCGACAGCCGCTTCGGACGCCAGGTCAAGGTCACCCAGGCCAGCCCACTGACGCCCAACGACCCCGATGCGGTCGTCGCCTACCTCAAGCGCGTCAAGCACATCGGCTCGCGCCGTGCCGAGCAGCTGGTCGAGCGCTATGGGGTCGAGGACCTGTTCGAGGTGATCGACGCAGACCCGGCGGCGGCGTTCGCCGCGGTCGGGCTCCGGTCCGGCCGCGCCCGGACCGCCGCCGAGTCGTGGCAGTCGCTGCGGGTCACCCGCCGACTGCACCTGCTGCTGGCGCCCCATGGGCTGGCGTACCTGGCGGGACGGATCCACGAGCACTACGGCGACGACGCGCACGAGCTGCTGCTCGCCAACCCCTACGAGCTGACGAGCGTGTTCGGGGTCGGGTTCACGCTCGCCGACCGGATCGCCCAGGCGGGGGGCCGGGAGCCGATCGCCGACGAACGCGAGCGGGCGGCGGTCATGTACGCGCTCGCCGAGTCCGAGCGTGGCGGCTCCACCTGCCTGCCGGTGCCCGAGCTGCTGGCCGCGTGCGAACGGCTGACGGGCGATCTCGTCGGCGAGCGGATCGTCGACTCGCTTGTTGACGATCGGCGCGCGGTCCGCGAGGACGACTGGGTCTACCGCACGGCGACGGCCGAGCTCGAGGCCGAGCTGGCCGGTCAGGTGTCGGCGCTGCTGGCCGCGAAGCCGTCAAAGCGACTGTCGGCCTCACGCCGCGATGAGCCGTCGGCGCCCGGCGGCGATCAGCTGACGGACCAGCAACGTGAAGCGGTGGCCGCGGCTTTGACCCACCGGCTATCGGTGATCACCGGCGGCCCGGGCACCGGCAAGACGTCCTCGATCAAGTCGATCGCGACGGCCGCCGAGCTGCGCGGCGCGAAGGCGATGCTGGTCGCGCCGACGGGGCGGGCGGCGGTGCGGATGACGCAGTCGGGCGGGCTGAAGGCGAGCACCGTGCACTCGGCGCTGCAGTGGATTCCGGGTGAGGGCCCGGGGCGCGATCGCCACGATCCACTGCATTGCGATCTGCTGATCGTCGACGAGACCTCGATGGCCAATCTCGAGCTGCTGGTGATGCTGCTGCGCGCCGTCGGCGGTGACACCCACGTCGCGCTCGTCGGCGACGCCGACCAGCTGGCGCCGGTCGGGGCCGGGAAGCCGTTCGCCGAGCTGGTCGCGTCCGACCGGGTGCCAACCACACGACTGACGCACATCTTCCGACAGGCGGCGGGCTCGATGATCGTCCAGGGCGCGCACGCGATCCGCCGCGGCGAGCCGCCGGAGTTCGCCGTCACCGACGGCATGCGCCGTGACCTGTTCATGATCGAGCGCCCCAACCCGGACGCGGCGCTGGCGGAGATCGTCACGCTGGTGTCCGACCGGCTGCCGTCGCACTACGAGGTCGACCCGGTCCGGGACATTCAGGTGTTCGCGCCCGTCTACCGGGGCGAGCTCGGGATCGACGCGATCAACGCGGCGCTGCGCGCGGCGCTGAACCCCGACGGCAAGCCCGTCCGCGGCGGCCGGCTGCGGATCGGCGACAAACTGATGATGACCGGCCGCAACCTGCACGAGCTCGGGCTGATGAACGGCACGCTGCTGCGGCTGCTGGACGAGGTCACCGGCGGCGACCCGGACGAGGACGAGGAGGACGACGAGCCCGGTTCGTCAGGCCGATCGCGCCGCGACGACCCCGGCGACCGTTCATCAGGCAGGCCGCGCCGCGACGATCCCGCGCTCGTGCTGGCGGCCGACGACGCCGTCTTCCGGCTCGCGCCGGAGGAGTCCGACAGCCTGCGGCTGGCCTACGCCTGCTCGGTGCATCGCGGCCAGGGGATCGAGCTGCCGATCGCCGTAATCGTCGCCCACCCCGCCTGCGGCGCCTTCTTCCTGCGTCGCGAGATGCTCTACACGGCGGTCACCCGCGCGACGATCGCGACCGTGATCGTCGGCACCCGCGGGGTCCTCGCACGAGCGGTCGCGACCGCGGACACCGGCCGGCGCTACGGGCGGCTCGGCGAGCGCCTGCAGCGCGAACCGGCCGGCGACTAGCCGACCTCGTCGCCGCGCCGGACCGCCTCCCGCTCCCACGGCCACCGGGCGACCTCGTCGCCGCGCCGGCCCGCCTCACGCGGACACGGCCAACCGGCGGCCTCGTCGCCGGCGCCGCCCGCTGTGCGCGCACACGGCCACCGGCCGGCCACCGGGGGGCCACCGGCCCGCCGACTGCCAGCGACGGCCCCAGAGGTGGTCGTTTTTCGTCCCCCAGTAGGCAAAATCGACCAATCGGACTGACGACCGGCGCCCGCGCCGGCACAAGCCGAAGCGACGGCTGGCGGCGCGACCCGTCGACTGAACGATGTCCGCCCCAGCGAGCGGGCATGGCCGCCCCCAGCGAGCGGGCGCTCGACACTGACCGCCGCCCCGCCCCGCGCCGCCCCGCCCTAGGCTCGTTAGGGTCACCTAATTAGGGTACCCTAACTCGGTGTGCCGGGCGACTGCGCCCCGTCACCAAGAACCGGAAACGACACGAGCACCGGGCGGGCGGGCCCGCGCACAGACAAGGAGCAGATATGACCGCCGATCCCGCATCCCGGTTGCCCGAGCCAGCCACTGGCCGCACCGATTGGAGGCTCGCCCGCGCGCTATCGGAGCCGACCCTGACCCACGACAGCGCGCTGGCGACGATCTCGCATGCGTTCGGCGGGGCGCGCGCGACGGGCCTGCTGGAACGGATCGACGACGCCGCCAGGCCGATGTTCGGCGTCGCGGACGGGAGTCTGTTCGCCCAGGCGGACGCGCTTGCCGACGTGATCACCAACCGGCTCGGCCTGCAGGCCAACGGCCGCGAATGGCGTGCGCTGCTGCTCGGCGATGCGCTGGCTCAACGGGAGGCGCATCCGCTGCTGCTGGCGTCGCTGGGTCACGAACTGGCGCGTCGGGCCGGCCTGGAGAGCGTCGTCGCGCGCAGCCGTGACCACGTCTGCTGCGTGCTGATCGCCGGCGAGATGGCGCTGCCGGTGTGCTTCGGCGAGATGCCCGATGGGCTCGACGTATCAGCGCTGCGCAGCTGCTGCGCGCATGAGTTGGCGTTCACGATCCTGGCCGTGATCGGGCGACACGCGCCCGCCGCGCAGGCCGGCGCGGCCGACCGGGTCCGCGCGGCGATGCCGATCGACTGGGACCTGACCGGCTGGTCGCCGCCCGCCGGTCTCTGACGGACGCGGCGTGGGCGCGGGCGGGGGCCTTGCTGACGCCCTGTGTGAGGACGAGGAACCACCAATCCGTTTCACCAACCCGTTTCGACGGCCCGGAGCGAGATCCGGCTCGACGTGAGGGCACCTCCCCGGCCGGGCGGCCAGCGGATCGCGTCCGGCCACCCCGCCAGTCGTCCCGCTTGGTCAGTTTTGCCCATGACGGGACGAAAACTGACCAACTCGACGACATCGGCCTCGTCCGGGCGCAAGATCGATTTACTCACGAGCCCCGTGCCAGGTGCCAGGTGCCCGGTGCCCGGTGCCCCGGTGCCCCGGTGCTGGAAACCAACGGGACGCAGAACCGAGCGCCGGCCCTCGTCGTCAGCCGCGAAAGAACTCGATCAGCAGCCGCGAGACGAGCTCGGGCTCGTCGTGGGCGACCCAGTGGCTGGCGCCCGGGCGTCGCACCACCCGCTCCAGGTTCGGCACGTCGGCGGGATGCGGCTGGGCCAGCTCGGCGCCGAGATGGCGGTCGCGCTCGCCCCAGATGATGAGCGTCGGCGCCGTCACCGGCGCAAGCTCGTCGGACTCACGTCTCAGCCGCGCACGGAGCGTGGCCCGGTAGTAGCCGAGCATCGCCGTCAGCGCCCTCGGCTGTGACCAGGCCTCGACGTAGCGATCGATATCGGCGGGCGTGAACGCCCCGGCGCGGGCATCGCGCTCGAGCGGTGCGCGCAGCGCCTCGAAGCGCCGCAGGCGCAGCAGTCGCTCCGGCAGCCATGGCAGTCCGAAGAACAGGATGTACCAGGACTTGCGCAGCTGCCGCGCGGTCCGCAGCCCCTCCAGCATCCGCTGGGGATGCGGCATGTTGAGGATCGCCAGACGCCGAATCGACGCCGGGTGATACGACGCCGTCGCCCAGGCGACCAGCCCGCCCCAGTCGTGGCCGGCGAGCCGCGCGCCGTCCTCACTGCCGCGCTCGACAATCAGGTCGCGGACGTCGGCGGCGAGCAGCGGCAGTGAGTAGGACGCGACCCCGACCGGCTTGCTCGACAGGTTGTAGCCGCGCATGTCGGGTGCGACGACCCGGAAGCCGGCCGCCGCGAGCGCGTCGATCTGGTCGCGCCAGGCGAACCAGAACTCCGGGAAGCCGTGGAGCAGTACGACCAACGGGCCGGATCCGGCCTCGACGTAGTGCAGACGGACCGTATCCAGCTCCGCGTAGCCGTGGCGCAGGTCGCTCATGGCCGCACAGCATGGCAGCGCCCGGGTAGGCTGACGACGTGGCGACCACGGGCGACCTGGCGAGCCTCGACGAGCGCGAGCGGGAGCTCATTCACACCGGGCCGCCGCCGACTGGGGCGCAGGCGATGAAGGCGATCCTCAATCGCGAGGCGTTCAGCGACCCGGCCTGGGTGTTCGAGCGCAAGCTCGACGGCATTCGCTGCATCGCGATTCGCGACGGCGACGCGATCTCGATGCTGTCGCGCAACGATCTCGACCTCGGCGGCCGCTACCCCGAGGTCCGCCAGGCGCTTGCCGCCCAGACCGGCATCGCCAGGTTCGCAATCGACGGCGAGATCGTCGCCTTCGAAGGCTCGGAGACGAGCTTCGCCAGGCTGGCCGCCCGCGGTCATCACCCGGTCCCGGTCTTCTACTACGTGTTCGACCTGCTGTGGCTCGACGGCCAAGACGTGCGGCCCCTCCCGCTGCGGACCCGCAAGCGCCTGCTGCACGACGCGATCAGCTACGACGACCCGCTGCGCTGGACGCCGCATCGCAACCGCGACGGCGAGGCGATGTTCAAGGACGCGTGTCGCAAGGGCTGGGAGGGCGTGGTCGCCAAGCGCGCCGACAGCCCCTACAGCTCGACTCGCTCCAAGGACTGGCAGAAGTTCAAGTGCGAGGCCGGCCAGGAGCTCGTGATCGGCGGCTTCACCGCGCCGCGGGGATCGCGGACGGAGTTCGGCGCGCTGCTGCTGGGCTACTACGACGGCGATGGCTTGCGCTACGCCGGCAAGGTCGGTACCGGCTTTGACACCGAGACGCTCCAGACGATCGGCGCCAAGCTGCGCGAACTGGCGGTCAAGCAACCCCCGTTCGCCGACCCGGCCATGATCAAGGAGCGGTCGGTGACCTGGGTCAGGCCCGAGCTCATCGCCCAGGTGGGCTTCACCGAGTGGACCGGCGCGGGGCGGCTCCGCCACCCGCGCTTCCTCGGCCTCCGCGACGACAAGGCAGCCGCGCAGGTGGTACGCGAGTCATGAGCACCGGAACCCTCCGCGTCGGTCGCCGCGAGGTGACGATCAGCCACCCGGACAAGCGGCTGTTCGCCGATCCGCCGATCACCAAGCTGGAGCTGGCGCGCCACTACGAGCGCGTCGCCGGCGCGATGGTGCCGCTGGCGCGCGACCGACCGCTGGCGCTGCAGGCGTTCCCCGACGGCATCGAGGGGAAGGGCTTCTTCATGAAGTCGGTGCCGAAGTACTTCCCCGACTGGATCCGGACCGCGACCGTGCCCAAGAAGGGCGGCACCCTCACCCAGGTGCTGGCCGACGACGCGGCGACGCTCGTCTATCTGGCCGGTCAGAACGTCGTGACCCCGCACCTGTGGCTGTCGCGAGCCGACGAGCCGCACATACCCGACCGGCTGATCATCGACTTCGATCCGTCGCCCGGCGTGCCCTTCGCCGAGATCCGGGCCGCCGCGCGTGACGCCGGCCAGCGGCTGCGCGATGCCGGGCTGGCGACGTACGCAATGGTCACCGGCTCGCGCGGGATCCACATCCTCTGCCCGCTGCGACGCGGACCGGATTTCACCGTGGTCCACGGGTTCGCCCGGGCGCTGGCCGAGCGGATGGTCGCCGACGATCCGCGCAACCTGACGCTGGAGTGGCATCGCGACGAACGCGGCACGCGCATCTACATCGACGTCAACCGGATCGCGTACGCCCAGCACGCGGTCGCGCCGTACGCCGTCAGGCCGCGGCCGGGCGCGCCGGTCGCGATGCCGATCGCGTGGGATGAGCTGTCGGATCGCACGCTGACGCCCGACCGCTGGACGATCCGGACCGCGGCCGATCGCCTCGCCGCCGAGGGTGACGCGTGGGCCGGGATCGGCCGTCACGCCCGGCGGCTGCCGCCGATCCCCGAGTGACGCGCCCGCGCCCGACGACGGTAATGTCCGCTCACGCGATGTCCGAGGACGGTCCACGCAGCGGCGATCACCGGTCGGAGCCTGAGCAGCCGCCGGCGGTGCTCGCATCCGACGCCGAGCGCGATCAGAGCGTCGAGCTGCTGCGCTCGGCGGTCGTCGACGGCCGGCTGACGCTCGAGGAGTTCACCGAGCGCGTCGAGCGGGCACAGGCGGCGCGGACCGATCTGGAGCTGGCGGCGCTGTCGCGTGACCTGCCCGCCGCGCACCCGGGTGCAGCGGCGGCGCCAAGCACGAGCGCTGTCAGCCACGCCCCGGCCGGCGAGCGCCACCGGGCGGTCTGCTCACGGATCTCGCGGTCGGGGCCGTGGTCGCTGCCCGCCCACGGTTCCTACAGCTCGATCTTCGGCACGATCGACCTCGACCTGCGCCAGGCGCGACTGTCGGCCGATGTCACCGAGCTCGACGTCTTCAACCTGTTCGGGACCGTGACCGTGATCGTGCCTGAGGGGGTCGAGGTGTCGGTCGACGGCGGCGGACTGTTCGCCAGCCAGGTGATCGATTCGCCGCAGGTTCCGCCGGTCCGCGACGCCCCGAAGCTGCGGATCCATGCCTCGGGACCGGGCGGCACGCTGTACGTCCGCACCAGGCCGCCGGCCGGAACGCTCGAGAAGCTGATCGAAACCGCCCGCGCGGTCCGGGAGCTGCACGGCGGCCGCGGCGACACCCCCGCACGCTGAGGCGACCGGATGCTGGTCGCCGTCACCGACCACGCGGCCGAACGATTCCAACAGCGTGTGCGCGGGACGCTGGAGGCCAAGTCCGAGATCGCCGCGCGCGTCGCCCGCGCCCACGCGGCCGGCCGGGTGCAGCCGGGGGAGCGCGGCGCGATCCTCGTGCGCGACCTGCAGCGCCCGGGCCTGATCTACGTGTGCCGGCCCGAACGCGACGAGCTGGTCGTGACGACCCTGTGGGAGCAGGGGGACGACGCGGCGGTGCCGAAGCGGTTCACCGACGCGCTGCGTCGCGACGACCACCGGGTCACACGGAGCTCAAGCGACCCCGACTGAGGGCTCACTAGGCTCGAGCGCATGACCGACCTCCCTCTTCCCAGCCGCCCGCTCGGTACGTCCGGCCTCGAGGCCTCGATCGCCGGCCTCGGCTGCAACAACTTCGGGCGCCGCACCGATGTGGCCGGCACCCGCGCCGTGGTCGACGCGGCGATCGCCGACGGCGTCACGTTCCTGGACACGGCCGACATCTACGGTCCGCGCGGTCTCAGCGAGGAGCACCTCGGCGAGGTGTTGCAGGGGCGTCGTGGCCAGGTCGTGCTCGCGACCAAGTTCGGCGGAGACATGGGCGACGGCAAGGGTCCGCACGGCTCCCGCGCCTACGTGTTGGACGCAGCCGAGGCGTCGCTGCGGCGACTGCGCACCGACGTGATCGATTACTACTGGTACCACCGGCCCGACGGCATGACGCCGATCGAGGAGACGCTCGGGGCGCTGCACGAACTGGTCACCGCCGGCAAGGTCCGGGCGATCGGCTGCTCGAACTTCTCAGGCGGCCGCCTACGCGAGGCGGACGCGGCGGCGCGCCGTGGCGGCCTGACCCCGTTCACCGCCGTCCAGAACCACTACAACCTGCTCGTCCGCGACGACGACCACGACGCGCTGCCGGCATGCCGGGAGCTGGGAATCGGCTACGTGCCGTTCTTCCCGCTCGCGTCAGGGCTGCTGACGGGCAAGTATCGGCGTGGCGAGCCGGGTCCCGACGGCGCCCGGCTGAGCGGTCGTGACCAGATCGGCACCCCAGCGCAGTTCGACCTGATCGAGGCGCTCGAGTCCTACGCGGCGCAGCGCGGCATCTCGCTACTGGACGTCGCGATCGGCGGGCTGCTCGCCGACGAGGTCGTCAGCACCGTGATCGCCGGCGCCACCACGCCTGAGCAGGTTCACGCGAACGCGTCCGCGGCCCGCTGGATCCCGGCCGGCGACGACCTCACCGCGCTCCAGCAGGTCCTCGCCGACCACCCGGTCTGATGGTGTCCGTGCAGCGCGTGCGCGCGCTCGCGCTGGCGCTGCCGGAAGCGACCGAGCAGGACCATCACGGTCGGCCCTCGTTCCGCGTCGGCCGGATCTTCGCCACGATCTGGGACGAGCATCACCTCAACGTGATGCTCGACCAGGACGGGATCCTGACCGCAGTCCAGAGCCGCCCGGATGCATGCTCAGAGCTTTACTGGGGCAAGCGACTGGCGGCGGTGCACGTCGATCTCGACGCCGCCGACGACGCGTTCGTCGCCGACCTGCTCGCCGACGCCTGGGAACAGAAGGCGCCGGCGCGACTGCTCAGGTGATCGACAGCGCGACCGCCCCCGCCGCGATCAGCACGCTCGCCGCGATCCGCCGCGACGACAGATGCTCGCCGAACAGGGTCGCGCCGATCGCCGCCCCGAACACGACGCTGGTCTCGCGCAGGCCGGCGACGATCGCCAGCTCCCCGCGGGTCTGCGCCCACAGCACGAGCCCGTAGGCGAGCACCGAGATCACGCCCGCGACGGCCGCACGCACGATCAGGTCACGGGGAACCCGCGGTGATCGCAGGCGCCGAGCGAAGGAGCCATCGCCGGCCCGGAGCCGGTACCGCGCCCACACGACCGGGACGATCATCCCCTGGGCGACGAACAGCCAGCCGCCGTAGCCAAACGGCGTCCCGCACCGTCGCACACCGAGCCCGTCGAGGACCGTGTAGGTGGCGATCGAGAGCCCCGTCACGACCGCCAGGCAGACCGTTCGCCGCGACTTCGCCGCGGCGCCGCCTGAACGGGCGCGACCCCGTCCCCGTCCGTCGGACCCCGGCCGCACGACGCCCAGCAGCCCGGCGCTGAGCACGACCAATCCGGCGATCTGCCAAGCGCTGAGCGGCTCGCCGACGACGAGCACGGCGAACAGGGCGACGGCCGGCGGCGAGATGCCGCGCGCCAGCGGGTACGCCTGGTTGAAGTCGCTGTCGCCGTAGAGCGCCACCAGCAGCAGGTTGTAGATGCCGTGGACGACGACCGAGCCGGCCAGAAACGGCAGCGCCGTGCCGACGGGTGCCCGCGCCAGCAGTGCGATCGGCAGGCAGACGAGCGTCGAACTCAGGCCGAGCACGGCCATTACCGACAGACGGTCGTCGATCGACTTGACGATCGCGTTCCACGACGCGTGCAGGGCGGCGGCGAGAATGACCAGCACGACGACGAGCAAAGACGGACCTCCAGGGCATCGGGAAACCGGTGCCCTCAGGGCTTTTATCCCGTCAGGTGTGGCCGCCCCGCGTCCGCCGGACGGCTGGCGCCGCTCGGTCCAGGCCCGTCCGCCCTTGTGCGTGTGGACGGCGGCGGAACCCTAGGCGCAACCGCAAGCTGCGTCTGACCCTACCAGGCATGCGTACCCTGAACCCCGATGGGTTCGTTGTGGATGCGGCTGTTCCCGGCGCTCTGGATGCGGTGGGCGATCTCGATCATCGTCGGCGTGTCGGCGATCGTCGCGCTGCTCGTGTTCGTCGATCACAACAACAACAACTCCGAGGCCAAGGGCTCGGCCAAGGCGCTGGAGCGCGAGTACCGGTACGCGCAGGCCGTGATCGGTGCCGAACAGGCGCCACACACGGTCGCGGTGGCGCACGGGCAGTCGGTCAAGGCTGCGTTCGTGGCCGCCGTCCGGGCCAACATGCACCACCGGATCAAGACCGGCAACGTCTCCGGGCGACTGCAGAAGGTCCACTGCCAGGACGCGGGCTCACAGGCCGGACGCGTCGCCTATCGATGCGTGGCCGAGGCCGGCAACGTCAATTATCCGTACGTCGGCGTGTTCACCACGTCCACCAAGCACGTCACCTACTGCCAGCGTGACGCGCCGCCGATCCCGACCGAGCACATCCCGGTCAGCGCCCGCTGCACGCTGTAGCCCGAGCCCCCAGCTCAGCGCCAGCGGACCGCCTTGCCGGCATTCGAGTGCGGCGAGAACACGACGGCGGCGATCTTCGCGTGGGTCGGCAGCGAGAACGCCACACAGCCGGTGCGGACGTCACCGCCGTAGATCGCCGACTCGAAGTCGACCAGTTGGGTCTCGCAGACGCCGGACGTGATCGCCAGTGGCGTCGCGTCGGCTCCCGCCTGCGCCAGTTGCAACGACCAATCCCCCGAGGCGGTGCTGTCGTAGGTGACGCCGCCGACGAGCGCGATCCGAACCTCCACACCAACCGGCCGGGTGCCGGGTAGAACGTTGGCGCCGTGGTAGGGCAGCGGATCGATCACCTTGGTCACGGTCACGTGCAGGGTCGAGCCGTACGCGGTCAGCTGCTGGGTCTGGCCGACCGCCGGCAGCCTCGGCGTGTGGCGGATCTGGCGCTTGTGGCGCTGGTGACGCCTGTGGCTCGCCGCCGATGAGGTTGCGGAGCTCGTCGTGGTCGAACCGATCGTGGACCGCGACGTCGGCGTCGAGGCCGAGGACCCGGACCCACCCGAGCCGCCGCACCCGGCGATCGCCGCGCCGGCACCGAGCGCCGCGCACACCGGCACGACCGCGCGGAGCATCCGTCGAGTCCGTCGCAGTCGGCTCAACTGCGCGGTCCGGTCAACCACGGAGCGCGGTCACCACGCGGACGCCTGTCGAGAGCACAGATCGGCGTGGGCACGATTCAGACCATGATCGCCGTGCCGCAGCGCGGACCGTTCGCCCTCGCTGCCGGCACGGCGATCACCGTTGTCGGCCGGAACTGCTCGCGCCGTTGAGGGCGCGCCCCACACGACAATCGCGGGTTGTCATCGACTCGCAAGCTTGTGCTGATCGTAACCGACTTCCTATACCGCAAAAGCGGATCGGATCGGCGGACGCTCCAACACCGGCACCCGCATCACCGCGCCGTCCTGCCAGGGACGCACGTAGCGGCCATCCGCGTCTGCTCTCCTGGTCCGCTGCGTCGGGGCGATCCGGTGCTCGACCGCGGCCAGCACCGCGTACGCCATCTCGCCGAGGGCGCGCAGCGACTGATGACGGTTCTGACGCGTCCCCAGCTGACACTCCGCCAGTGCGTCGAGACCCCGGGCCCGGAGCGCATCGATCAGTACCGCGATCTCGACCCCGTACCCGACCGGGAACGCGCACCGCTCGAGCAACGCCCGCCGGGCTGAGAACTCGCCCGCCAACGGTTGGGCGAAGCCGGCCAGCAGCGGTTCATGCATGTTCAGCAGGGGCCGCGCCATCAGCTCGGTGACGCGACCTCCCTCGTGCGGGAACTTGACGCCGGCGGCGCGCAGCGGTCGGTCGAACGCGCCCTTGACGAGCACCAGCGACTCGTCGACCAGCAGCGGACCGAGCAGCCCCTGCAGGTGCCGCGGGGTCGGGTCGGCGGTGTCGCCGTCCAGGAAGCACACGATCTCGCCGCCGGTCGCACGCAGCGCCCGCCACATCGCGTCGCCCTTGCCGAGCGCCGGACCGAGCTGACGCTCGAGCTCGTCCTCGAACAGCACGCGCGCGCCCGCCCGCCGCGCGACCGCCGCGGTCCCGTCGGCCGAGCCGGCATCGACCACGACCAGTTCGTCGATCAACCCGTACTCCGCCAGCGGCCCGACCGAGTCCTCGAGCACGCCGCCGATCGTCGCGGCGCACTCCCGGGTCGGCACGATCACGGTGACGCTACGTGCGCCCTTGCACTGGGCCAGCCGCTGGGGCGGGTAGTCCTCCGAGCGATACCGGCGGCGCGCGTACCAGGACGCGACCGGCCCGGCGTGCTCCCCGGCGTCATCGGGCTCCTCTGGCTCGATCCGCGTGGCGCTCATCTCGGGATCTTCTCACGACTGTCGATCGGGATATGGTCGGAATCGTGGCCGACTGGGACGACGTTCGCACGATTGCCCTGGGGCTGCCGGACACCGACGAGCAGCGATCGCACGGTCACGCGGCGTGGCGCGTGCACGGCAAGCTGTTCGTGCTCGAGCGTCCGTTGCGGGCACGTGATCTGCAGGAGCTCGGCGACGAGGCGCCGACCGGAGCGATCCTCGGCGCCCGGGTCGAGCACCTGGCCGCGAAGGAGGCGCTGTTGGCCGACGACCCGTCGGTGTACTTCACGACGTCGCATTTCGACGGTTACGCGATGATCCTGGTTGTGCTCAAGCGGATCGGGCTGATCGAACTGGAGGAGCTGATCGTCGAGGCGTGGCTCAGCCGGGCGCCCAAGCGCCTGGCTCGGGAGTACGCCGCGGCCCGCGGTCTCGGACACGACGATGGCGTTTGACGAGCACCTCGCCGATCGGGTGCGGGAGATCGTTGCGGCTTCCGGCGAGTTCAGCGAGCGCAGGATGTTCGGCGGTCTCGGGTTCATGGTCGGCGGCCACATGGCCGTCGCGGCCAGCCGCGAGGGCGGGCTGATGCTGCGCGTCGATCCGGCCGAGACCGAGGCGCTGCTGAAAAAGCCGTTCTGCCGGCCGTTTGAGATGCGCGGCAAGCCGATCGACGGGTGGCTGCGCGTCGACCTCGCCGGCGTCGCGACCAGGCGCCAGCTGGAGCGCTGGGTGATGCGCGGCGTGACGTACGCGCGGGCCCAGCCGCCCCGGCGCTGAGTCGCCGGGACGGCCGACGCCGCACTCAGCGCCCTGGCGTCTGGACGACCATCAGCACGTTGGCGTCGTGATCACGCAGCCAGAACATCGGCGGCACCGGGTCGCCGTAGCGTGAGACCTCGACGTCGACGTCGACGCCGGCCTCCTTGAGCCGCGCGTGCGTCGCGTCGACGTCGTCGGTGGTGATCGTGATCCCGGTCTCGATCCCGACCTTGGCATCGTCCCCCTGCGGCGGCGGCGCCAGGGCGATCCCGCTCGTGCCGCCGGGCGGGTACACCTCGATCCAGCGCATGCCGCCGCCGAATGGCAGGTCCGTTCGCTTCTCGAACCCGAGCTTGCCGACGTAGAACTCGACCGCCCGCTCCTGATCGGGGCACGGGATGCAGATCAGGCTGATCTCCTTCAGACCGTTTTCGGACATGGGATGACCGCTCCTCTCTCGTGATGTGGTGGCACCGTCTGAGACCGCCGGACCGCCGGCGACTCATCGCAGATCCGCAGAAATTGTTCGTCTCAAGACCGCGTTGACAACGGGTATATGCAGACCAAGCGATGTTTCCACAGCTCAGGAGGGGTTGACCAGATGGCATTCGAGTACGAGGACAGGTGGATCCGGTGCACGCCGGAGGCGATCGAGGTGCGCGGCTACTACTTCCCGTGGGGGACCAAGCACATCCCGTACGGCTCGATCCGCTCGATCCAGCGGGTCAACCTCGGCGCGCTGACCGGGCGGGCGCGGCTCTGGGGTACGGCGCACCCGGGACGCTGGGCAAGCCTCGATCCCGGCCGGGCCCGTAAGAAGGTCGGCTTCGATCTGCAGCTCGGTGGCCCGGTCAAGCCGCTCATCACCCCCGACGATCCGAACGCGTTCGAGACCGCGGTGCGAGCGCATGTCGATCCCGGTGTGCTCGCCACCGGAGGCCGTCGCAGCTCGATCGTCTGACGCCGACGGCCGCCCGGACCACACTGCGACCCGGGACTACGATCGGGGCGTGGCCACCGCAGAGTCCCCGGCGATCAGCACCGGCAGGCTGTCACGCGTCCCGTCGCCGGCGCTGGTGATCGGCGGGATCGCCTCGGTCCAGTTCGGGTCGGCGATCGCGACGAAGCTGTTCAGTTCGGTCGGTCCCGGCGGCGCGGTGCTGTTGCGCCTGCTGACGGCGAGCATCCTGCTGTGCGCGGTGAGCCGTCCGTCGCTCGCCGGCCGCTCGCGGCGGCAACTGGCGCTGGCGGTGCTGTTCGGCCTGGTGCTGGCGGCGATGAACATGACCTTCTACCACGCGCTGCAGCGGATCCCGCTCGGGATCGCCGTCACGCTCGAGTTCGTCGGGCCGCTGGCCGTCGCGGTGCTCGGTTCCCGGCGACGGCTGGATCTGTTGTGGGCGGCGCTCGCGATCGCCGGGATCCTGGCTCTCACGCACGGCGATACGCACGGCCTCGATTCGCTCGGCGTGGTCCTGGCCCTGGTCGCCGGCGGCTGCTGGGGCGCCTACATCCTCGTCAACGCCCGCGTCGGCCAGGCGTTCTCGGACACGAGCGGCCTGGCGCTGGCGATGTGCGTGGCGACGATCGTGTCGCTGCCGATCGGGATCAGCGAGGGCGGCGCGCACCTGCTGTCGCTGCGTTCGCTCGCGGTCGGGGCCGCGGTCGGGATCCTCTCCTCGGCGATTCCGTACTCGCTTGAGCTCGAGGCGCTGCGCCGGATCGCGACCCACGTGTTCGGCGTGTTGATGAGCCTCGAGCCGGCGGTCGCTGCGCTGGCCGGATTCATCGTCCTCGGCCAGGGCCTGAGCGGGCGTGAGCTGGGCGGGATGGCGCTCGTCGTCGCCGCGTCGGTCGGCGCATCGCTGGCGACGCGACGATCGGCCGCGGCCGCCGTGATGCCCTAGCGGCCGCGGGCGACAAGATCGCGAACCGGATGTCGCCAGAGCTTCGTGGCGATTCGGTTCGGAGGGGTCGAACCAATTCGCCATCGTTCACACATCATCCCGGGCTCGAGGCGTGCAGCGCGCCGGTCGATGGCGCGACGGCGGCCGACCGCGTTCACGCACCTCGCACCCTCGAACGGACCGGCGGTCCGGTTGGATGCTATTGTGTGCTCAACCAACAATCTGGACGGCGTCTTCGTCTGCCCGTCCCCCTCGACCCAAAAGGAGCACCACGTGTCCGTCACCACCGCGCAGGACCGGCTCGCCGGCAGCTGGCAGTTCAACCCCGTGCACTCATCGGCCGACTTCTCGGTCAAGTATCTCGTCGCCAAGTTCCGCGGCAGCTTCGAGGAGCTCGACGCGACCCTTGCCGACGGCGTCCTGAGTGGCTCGGCCAAGATCGCATCGATCAGCGTCAAGCAGGAGAGCCTGGTCGGCCACCTGATGGCGCCTGACTTCTTCGACGCCGAGCAGTACCCCGAGATCTCGTTTCAGTCGAACTCGATCGAGACCGACGGCGACGATGTCACGGTCGAGGGCGAGCTGACGCTGAAGGGCGTCACCAAGCCGATCCACGCGACCGGCACCCTGGAGGGCCCGACCGAGGACTTCATGGGCAACACCCGCCTCGGTTTCACGCTGGAGACGACGATCGACCGCACCGAGTTCGGCGTCAGCTGGAACGCGGACCTGCCGAAGGGTGGCAAGGCGCTGGCCAACGAGGTCACGCTCGTCGTCGAGCTCGAGTTCACGAAGGTCTAAAGCGATGCGGCTCCTGGCCATCTCCGGATCGCTTCGCCGGGACTCTCATAACACCGCTCTGCTTCGGGCGGCAGCCGCGCTGCTGCCGCCCGAGGTGGAGCTGGCGATCTACGAGCGCCTCGGCGAGCTGCCGCCCTTCAACGACGAGCTGGTCTCGGATCGGCCGGCCGCCGCCCAGCACCTGTGGGACGAGATCGACGCGGCGGACGGTGTCCTGATCTCGACGCCGGAGTACAACAGCTCGATCCCCGGCGTCCTCAAGAACGCGCTGGACTGGATGTCGCAGCCACTGATCGAGTCGCCGCTGCGCAACAAGCCGGCCGCGGTGATCGGCGCCTCGACCGGCATGTTCGGCGCCGTCTGGTCCCAGGCCGAGACCCGCAAGGTGCTCGGCGCGATCGGCGCCCGTGTGGTCGACCGCGAGCTGCCGATCCCGACCGCGCATGAGCAGTTCGACGAGCACGGCCGCCTGTCCGACGAGGATCTCGAGGCCGAGCTGCTGGTGTCGCTCAACCAGCTGATCGAGGCGGTGCACGCCCGTGCGGAGGCCCGGCGCGCCTCTGGCGAGACGGATCCGGCGCTCGCCTGAGCCGCACGGACGCCGATGGCACTCCCATTCGACATCGACCCGGTCGACGAGATCGGCACCCCCGCCGAGCTGCCGATCGCCGGGCAGCCGCAGGAGCGCTGCGACGCGCTGCGTAACCGCCAGCGGATTCTGGCGGCCGCGAGCGAGATCGTCGCGGCGCGCGGCGCCGAGGGACTGTCGATGAACGCCCTGGCCGCTGCTGCGGGCGTCGGTAAGGGCACGATCTTCCGCCGCTTCGGCGACCGCGACGGGCTCCTGCTGGCGCTGCTCGACGAGGACACGATCCGCCTCCAGAACGAGTTCCTGTCCGGACCGCCGCCGCTTGGGCCCGGAGCTCCAGCGGCGGATCGCCTGGAGGCGTTCATCGTCGACTTCGTCCGCTTCGAGGCGGCCCACTTGGAGCTGCTGGTCGCCGCCGAGCACGGACACGTCGGCAATGACAACCCCGCGCTGACCTCCTTCCGGCTGCACGTCGCATCGCTGATCGAGCAGATCGACCCGATCCTCGACGCACCGCTGGTCGCCGAAATGGTCCTGAACTCGGTGTCGTCGCGGGTGATCCGCCGCGCCTATCACGAGCCCGGGGACTCGACGGCCGGGCTCGAGCGCGCGGCGCTGGCGCTGCTGCGCGGGATCACCGGGCGGGCGAGGCATGAGTACCGGCCGGCCTGACGGACCCGGCTGCCCGGCCGGCCCGACCATCCCCCCGGGCCTGCGACCCGGCCCGACCGCACAGGCCCGCAGACCCGCGCCACCCGACATCGACTATCCGGATAGGGCTGTCCTCTTTCTGCTAGCGTCAGCCGCGAAAAGTGGACGACCGTTATCCGGAACAGAGGCGACAACGTGCTGGACGCCATGAACCGAGACCGACGTGGAGATTCGAAACGCCCCCGCAGCGGGTATCGGGGACGCATCAGACGGATTCGCTTCAACCGCGAGATAGCGCTGTTCGCGGCGCTCTACGTGATCTACACGGCCGCGCGTTGGCTGGTGCACAGCCACCTGTCGACCGCGCTGTCCAACGCGCGCTGGGTGATTTCGGTCGAGCACGATGCGCACCTCGGGATCGAGGGGTCGGTGCAACGCGCGCTGCATTTCGAGCCGGCGTCGTGGCTGCTGTCGAACACGTACCTCGCGGCCCAGCTGGTCGTGCCGGTGATTGCGCTCGTCTACACGTACGCTCGCGCGCGGCCGATCTACATCTCGCTGCGCAACACGATCATCGCGATCTGGCTGATCGCGATCCCGGTGTTCGCGCTGTTCCCGGTCGCGCCGCCCCGAATGGCGGGGATCGGCCTTGGCGAAGCCGCAAGCGGCGGCTCCGCGATCGGCCTGACCGGTCATTCGACGATTTTCTACAACCCGTACGCCGCGGTCCCGAGCCTCCACGTCGGGGTGGCGCTGGCGGTGTCGCTGGCGTTGGCCGCCACCACCCGCCGGCGATGGCTCAAGGTGCTCGCCCTGCTGTGGGCGCCGCTCGTCACGCTGGCCGTGATCGCGACCGGAAATCACTATCTGTTCGACGTCGTCACGGGCGCGCTGACGGCGGCCGTTGGCTACGGACTGGGCCGCTGCGTCACCTCGCTGGTCAACGCTCCGCGGCGAGCGCCGCTGCGCCCGCTGGAGCAGGTCCAGCACCGGCAGCGTGGCCCGATTCCCGATCGGAGCACGGCGTGAGCTCGATCATGCCGATGCTGCGCATCGCCCGAAACAAGCCCGAGCCGCTCACCGCGTTCGTGCTGTCGGGCGGGGCCAGCCTCGGAGCGATCCAGGCCGGGATGCTGCGCGCGCTCTACGAGCATCAGATCTTCCCCGACATACTCGTGGCCACCTCGGCAGGATCACTGAACGCCGGCTTCATCGCGACCCGCCCGCGGGCGATCGAGACGATCGATGAGCTCTACGCGGTCTGGCGCGGCCTGCGCCGCGAGCACGTTTTTCCGGTCAGCGTCCGGACCGTGCTCGCGGGCGTGGCCAACCAGCGCGACCACCTCGTGCCGGACCGTGGCATCCGTGAGCTGATCCGCCGTCATCTACAGGTGGACGAACTCGCCAACACGGCCGTGCCGTTGCACCTGGTCGCATTCGATCTGCTGACCGGAACCGAGGTCAGGCTCTCCAGCGGGGCGGCGCTCGATGCGATCCTCGCCTCCAGCGCGATTCCGTCGGTGCTGCCACCCGTGTGGATCGACGGCGCGCTGCTGGTCGACGGCGGCGTCGTCAACAACACCCCGATCTCACACGCGGCGGAGCTCGGGGCCGAGCGGATCTACGTGCTCGCGGCCGACGACCCCACGACGCGCGGGCTCTCACGGCCACCGCGCGGCGCGCTTGATGCGGCCGTGCACGCGTTCAGGCTGCTGTCCAACGCCCGCCTGCGCGCCGACATCGAGCGCTACCGCTCAGAACTCGAACTGATCGTCTTGCCCGCGGCCAATCCGAGCGATGTGCAACCGACCGACTTCACCCACGCCCAGGAGCTCTTGGACGCCGCTTATCAGGCCGTAAGCCAAATGCTCCAGGATGAGTCCTACCTCTTTTCGAGAGGAGACCACAATGCCAGCTCTTTCAATCTTGATCGCACCGACGCCCGATGGCTGGGGCGTCTTTCTGAGCGATGGCCGCCAACTCGCTCGCTTCCGCGGAATCGCCGCCCGATGGCGCGCGCTGCGTTACCTGACGAACCTGACCGGCCTCTCCGCCTGAGCCTGGCGCCGGTCAAGGTCGTCGAGTCCGACGCGTTTTCGGATCGACCTCATCCACCGGGCTAGCCTGCACACCAGATGAGCACGACGGCCACGGCTCAAGACCGTTGCCAGCGCCGCGACGCCGCCGAGAACCGGCAACGGATCCTGCACGCCGCGCGGGAGGCGTTCGCGCTGGAGGGAATCGACGTCTCGCTGATCGAGATCGCGCGGCGGGCGGGCGTCGGCAACGCGACGCTGCACCGCAACTTCACCAAGGAATCGCTCGTCGAGGCGCTGTACGACGAATGGCGTGCCAAGCGCCATGCGGCCGCGGTGCTGGCGCTCGAGGACCCGGATCCGTGGCGGGGCCTTGAGACGTTCATGACCGACACGCTGGAGGACGCGAGCCGTAATCGCACGCTGGTCGACATGTTCATGATCCGCCTGCACCACGGCGCGACCGCCGACAACCCGCTGGCACGGCTGATGCGTCGCGCCCAGGAGTCCGGCGACCTTCGTCGCGACGCCGGTCTGGAGGACCTGTTCCTGATGTTCTGGGGAATCGCGCGCACGATCGGCATCACCGGACGCGATGCCCCGGATCAGCTGCACCGCCTGGTCGCGATCGCGCTCGACGGGCTGCGCGCCCGCGCCGAGCAGTCGCCGCTGCCGGGTGGCGCGGTCACCAAGGAGCAGCTTGATCGGCTGATCGGAGACTGGTCAAAGGCGACGCTCGTCCGGCGACGCTGCAGCTGACGGCGGAACCATGGCGATTGCACCCCGGATATGGGGGTCAAATCGCCAACCTTCTCGGTGCACCGAGCGACTTCGCCCGGCCTCGGTCAGGCTCGCCAGCTACCCGGGTCGACCCCACCCGGGACGTCGGCGTCCGCGTCATACGGCACCCGCGTGAACACGAACGAACCGAGATCCAGGTGCGAGACCGAGCCGTCCGCGCGGCGGACGACCCGCAGCGGCTCGCCGGTGTGGTACCCGTCGAGTCCGATCCACGCGTCCGGACCCTGGGGCGTGAAGCGCGACGCGCGACCGCCGTTGAGCGGTGTCGTCAACTCAAGCTCGTCCCCGTGCGCGACCAGGATGTGTGGAGCCGGTCCCCAGTACCAGGCGCCGAGCAGCTCCAGCGTCCCCTCCGGCGAGCGCTGGGGAACCCATTCTTCGGGCAGCCGGGGCTCCTGTTCGGCGAGGATCTTCAGCAGGTCCTCGCCCAGATCGGTGAGTCCGCGGGTCGCGTTGCAGAACTGCACCAGCGCATCGCCATCCTCCTCGATCTCGAGGCCCGCGAGGAAGCCGGGCATCGAGCCGCCGTGACCGAACGCGCGCCGGCCATCGATGTTGTACACCTGCAGCCCGAGACCGTAGGCCGCGACCCACCGCTCCTCACGCATGTCGATGATCACGCGCGGCTCACGCATCTCCGCCAGCGTGTCGACGCGCAGCAGCTCGGGACCGTGCCCGCTCAGAAACGCCGCCCACCTGGCCAGGTCCGCGACCGTCGTCCACAGCTGGCCGGCGGGCGCCATCGCGCCGGCGTCGTGCTCAGGCTCGCGCAGCACCAGGTCGGCCCACGGGTGCACGGCCAGTCCCGGCGCCGCCGGCGGCTGGGGCCGCGTGGTCGTGCGCTGCATGCCGAGCGGCTCCAGCAGCTCACGCGTGACGACCTCGTCCCAACGCTGGTTGCGGATCCGCCCGACGAGCTCCCCGAGCACGCCGAAGCCGACGTTGGAGTAGTGAAACCGGCGGCCGGCCTCGAACCGCGAGCCGCCGTTCAGCGTCGTGCTCGTCAGCTGCTCGAAGTCGCCGCCCGGCGTCCGCTCCCACCACGCCTCGCCGGTCTCGGCGCGCAGACCACCGGAGTGCGACATCAGCTGGCCGATCGTCAGCTCGCCGATCCCGGTGCCCGACAGGAACCGGTCGATCGTGTCCGACAGGCTCAGCCGGCCCTCGTCGCGCAGGCGCATCACGCACACCCCGACGAACGTCTTCGTGATCGAGCCGCAGCGGTACTGCACGTCGGCGTCCGGCGTGCGGCCGTCCACCTTCCCGCGGCCGCCGGTCCAGATCAGCTCGCCGTCGCGCACGAGGCCGGCCACCACCGAGGGGAGGCGCTGCTTTGACTGCTCGCCGGCGAGCCGCGCCATCAGCGCGCCCGCTGTCCGCTCGCTGACCATCTGCGCCGGCGACGCTACCGCAGACGGGCACGGTCCGTCGCCGCGGTGCGAGGAGGTGCTGCGGCCGCCCGTGAGCGCCTGAGCGATCGCGCCGCCGGCCCGGGACAGCGGGCTGTGGTTCGATGTCGGTATGGCTGAGCCGATCGAGTTGCCCGTCGGACCGGAGGTGAGCTGGACCCCGGTCTCGCGCCCGGGCCCCGACCCTCTGCGGGGTGAGCACGTGCTGCTGCGGCCGCTGGTCGCCGCGGACGCCGAGGACCTGTACGCCGTCACCCATCCGCCGCAGGGCGATCCCTCACTGTGGACATATATGTCCGATGGCCCGTACGCCGGCGTCGGCGATCTGCGTAGCGCGCTGATCGCGGCCGAGCGCTCCGAGGACCCCCGGTTCTTCGCCGTCGTCCGCGACGGCCGGGTGCTCGGGCGCGCCTCCTACCTGCGGATCACGCCGGGATTCGGCGTGATCGAGATCGGCAACATCGTGTTCGCCCCGGCCCTGCAGCGAACCACCGCCGCGACCGAGGCGATCTACCTGTTGGCGCGGCACGCCTTCGACGACCTCGGCTACCGCCGCTTGGAGTGGAAGTGCAACGCGCTCAACGCCCGCTCCCGGCGCGCCGCCGATCGGTTCGGCTTTGCGTTCGAGGGCGTGTTCCGCAATCACCAGGTCGTCAAAGGCCGCAACCGTGACACCGCCTGGTACGCGATCATCGACGCCGACTGGCCAGCGATCCGGTCCGGCTTCGAGGGCTGGCTGTCGCCCGACAATTTCGACGACGACGGCATCCAGCGCACCGGCCTGGCCCAGTTGATCGCCCACGCCGGCGACGTATGAGTGTGACGGCGCCGCGCGGCGGATTTCCCCCCGTTTGGGGCGTCCGTCCGCTGGTAGCGTCGCGCTGGCCGGGTTTGAGGCCGCGGGGCTCAGACCGCCCCGTCTCTCTCGACCCCGCCGGAGGAGCAGTTTGCCGGACACCCGACCAGAGGAGACCTATGACGTCGTTGTCGTCGGCGGCGGCAGCGGCGGCGTCGGCGCTGCCGTCGGGGCGGCCCAGACCGGCGCAGCGGTCTGTCTGATCGAGCGCTATCCGTTCCTCGGAGGGGCCGCCACCGCGAGCTCGGTGCTGAGCTATTGCGGATTCTTTGACCAGCGCCGAGAGCGCGTGGTCGGCGGTGTCGGCGAGGATCTGTTGAGCCGGCTGCGAGTCCGCGGCGCGTACCACGAGATCACCTTCAAATGGTCGGGGAACACGGTGGTCATGATCGACCCCGAGTTCACCAAGTTGGCGCTGGACGAACTGACCGGTGACGCCGGCGTGTCGGTGCTGCTGCACAGCTACCTAGTCGAGGCGCGCTCCGATGCGCATCGGGTCCGCGAGATCGCCGTGTCCGATCACGGTGGCCTGCGCCGGATCCGGGCCGCCGCGTTCGTCGACGCCAGCGGCGACGGCGACCTGGCGGATCTGGCGGGTGCATCGGTCAGCGTGCCAGCTCCCGAACAGCGCCAGGCCGCAACGCTGAGCATGCGGATCGGCGGAGTCACGAGTCAGGCGGTGATCTCGTCGGAGTCGATGCGGGCCGCGGTGGCCGCCTATAACGCCACCCACGAGCACGGGCTGACCCGGGACCATGGGCCGGCGGCGCGCCTGCCGTTGACCGGTGAGCTGACGATGCAGATCGTCGATCAGCGCGCCGACGCGCTCGACGCGCGTGATCTGACACGTGCTGAAGTGGCCGCCCGGTCGCAGGCATGGAACTACCTGGATGCGTTTCGCGAGCACCTGGACGGCTGGGAGAACGCCTTTGTGGCCGCGACGGGGCCCCAGATCGGGATCCGCGAGTCCCGGCATGTGATCGGCCATTACGCCGTAACCCGCGACGACGTTCTGTCGGCGCGCCGACGCCCGGAGTCAGTGATCGCGCGCTGCGGATGGCCGATCGAGGAGCATCATGGTGTCGGGTCGACGCAGTACACGCCGATCGAGGGCAAGGCGTTCTACGACATCCCGCTCGAGGCGCTGCACTCGATCGATCGCGAGAACCTGTGGGCGGCCGGGCGCCTGGTCAGCTGCGACGCGGACGCGTTCTGCTCGTTGCGGGTGATGGGCACCGCCTTCGCGACCGGGCACGGCGCCGGCATCGCCGCCGCGCTCCAGGCCACCGGCAAGACGCCGTCAGCGCGCGCCGTCCAGGAGGAGCTGCAACGCCAGGGGGCGTTGGTCTGAGCTCCTGCCAGCGCTGACCGCTGCGCGCGCGCCCGGGTCGAGCGCGCACTTCCGGATCGATCAGCTGGTCACCGATGGGTGACGCCGGACTGGGCAAACGGCGCCGGCGTGGGCTCCCTGACGGGGGCATCGCCGAGCGCCTCGTCGATCGCCGACAGTACGTCGGGCGAGAGCTCGACCCCCGACGCGGCGCCATTGGCGTGGACCTGTTCGGGCCGCGACGCGCCGACGATCGCCGACGCCAGCTCAGGTCGCCGCAGCACCCAGGCAAGCGCCAGCTCGGCCATCGAGTACCCCGCCTGATCGGCGATCGGCCGCAGGCGCTCGACGGCCGCCAGCGTGGTGTCGTTCATCACCAGGTCCATCGAGGTGTTCATCTGACCGTGCGCGGCGCGCGAGTCAGCCGGCGGCTTGAGTCCGGCCCGATACTTGCCGGTCAGCAGGCCCTGGGCGAGCGGCGACCAGACGATCTGCGAGATCCCATTGGCTTGGCTGAGCGCGAAGACCTCAACCTCGGGCGCCTGCCAGAGCATCGAGTACTGGGGCTGGGAGGAGACGAACAGGTCGGGGCCGGCGATCTCGATCGCCGCCTGGATCTGCTCAGGGGTCCACGGGCTGAACCCCAGGTACCGGGTTGGCCGTGTCGAAGAAGTTGATCCCGGCCTCGAACGCGGCGTCGGTGCAAGCCTTGGTCGCGTCGGCTTCGACGCCGCCCGAGTAGGTCAGCCAGGAACCGAGCGAGATCCCGGAAACCTGCAGGTCGGAACTGCCCAGGGTGCGTTATCTCATGCCGACGACATCCTAGGCGCCCGCCAACCTCGACGAATGTATGATTTCCGGAGCATCGCGGCGCTGACAGGCAACCAAGTGCGGCCGGATCGGGCCCCAAGGTTGTGCAGTTTGTAGTGCTTCCGAGGATTCCGCCGGCATGGCACCTTTTAATAGAGTCATGTGGCGCGAACAGAGAGAGGTCACCGCCCCGGAGCTCGGACTGTCCGCTTCGCAGGCGGCCCAGGCACTGGGTGTCTCGGTCGAGACGATCCGACACTGGTCAGACCTCGGCTATCTGGAGTCGTACCGGGCCGCTTCGGGTCAGCGTCGTTTCAGCCAGGATCGGATCGACGGCTTCATCGGCCGGCTCGAGCATCAGCACGTCGTCGATCCGCTGCGTGATCGCCGGGTCGGCTGACGCCGGCAGGCGCCGATCGCGACGATCGGCTGCGCTCGGCGGGCGCCGATCGCGACTACAGCCCGGTCGGGTGCCGGACGATGTAGCCGCCGGTTCCGTCGTCGAGATTAGCGGTCGCGTCGGCCTTGATCAGCCACCGCGGACCGGTCCCCGCCGGCGT
>Ga0302181_10000268_pt1 | contig 45885 bp, 38 predicted proteins | sample I_Palsa_E3_3_FD_198786 | JGI IMG/M metagenome (GOLD analysis project Ga0302181, IMG submission 198786) | Peat permafrost microbial communities from Stordalen Mire near Abisko, Sweden - I_Palsa_E3_3 | ecosystem: Environmental > Terrestrial > Soil > Palsa > Peat permafrost | place: Sweden...
GGTCAGACGCGCCGGACTGGACGATGGTCGCGACACGGCTGGCGCGCTCGATCGGCTGGTGGAAAGCCCGCGTTCGAGGCCCGGGCGCGTTTGGACGCGCCCGGGCTGCTTGGCGGCGCTCAGGCGCGGTGTAGCGCCTCGCGCAGGAATGCGGCGCCTTGGGTGGTCGCGGCCTGGGCGGCGTGGGTGCTGGCGAGCGGGTGCAGCATCACGAAGTCGTGGATGATGCCTCCGTAGCGTGTTGCGGTCACAGGGACTCCTGCCGCGCGGAGCTTTGCGGCGTACGCTTCGCCTTCATCGCGCAGGACGTCGGCTTCTCCGTTGATCACCAGCGCCGATGGAAGGCCGGCCAGTTCCGCGGTGGAGGCGCGAAGCGGCGAGGCGAGGATCTCGTTTCGCCGGGACTCGTCGGGGAGGTACTGATCCCAGAACCACGCCATGCCGGCGGCGGCGAGGAAGTAGCCCTCGGCGAACTGGTGGTAGGAGCCGGTGTCCATCCCGGCGTCGGTCACCGGGTAGTAGAGCAGCTGGGCCGCAAACGATGGTCCTCCGCGGTCCTTGGCCATCAATGTCACGGCGATGGTCATGTTGCCGCCGACTGAGTCGCCGGCGATCGCCAGGCGGTCAGGGTCGAGGCCGTGCCCCCGGCCATGCTCGACGACCCAGGTGGCCGTGGCGTAGGCCTCTTCGATCTGGGAGGGATACTGCGCCTCGGGCGCGCGCCGGTAGTGCGGAAAGACGACGGCAGCCTGCGCGCCAACGGCTAGGTTGCGCACGAGCAGGTCGTGGGTCTGCGGACTGCCGAGCACCCATCCGGCCCCGTGCACGTAGAGGATGACGGGAAGCGTGTCGGTGCTGCCGGCGGGTTTGATCAGTCGCACGGCGATCTGCCCGTGCGGTCCTCCGGTGATCGTGAGGTCCTCGATTTCGACGTCTGGCTTGTCGATCGGGGAGCGCTGAACTCGCTCCAGCACCTCCCGGGCGTCGTTGGGACTCAGCTCGTAGATGAACGGCGGGCTCGAGGTCGCGTCGGCGAACTCCTGCGCGGCGGGCTCGAGCACAACAGTTGCTGTCTGCTGCATGGACATGGTTACTCCTCTGTCGTTTTGTTGTGGGTTGGACTGCTCCGGCCCCGGTGGCGGCGGTCACCGCCGGTGGGGTCAGGTGAAGCGCTTGATGAACTCGAGCGCAGTGGTGGCGACCTCTCTCCATCCGCTGTCGATCGTCAGAGCGTGGCCGCGGTTCGGGATCTGCACGACCTCGGTGACCCCGGGGTTGCGCTTTTGCTTCTCGAAGGAGGCGTGCACGATCGCCCACGGGACCGTGTTGTCCGTCTCACCTGAGATCAGTAGCAGCGGGCCGCGCTCGGGGTTCTCGGTGTCAACTTTCGCTTCGGTCCACGGGTTGAGGTTCGCGGTCGCGGCCTGGAACAGCGGCGCTCCCGGAGCGGGAACGGCGAACTGGTCGTACAGCGCCTTCGCTTCGTCCTCCTCGACGGCGTTCGCGAACCCGAAGCGGAACTGGTCGTAGGTGAGCGGCACGGCGCGATGGCGGTTCAGCGGGTTGCCGAGCACTGGCTTGGCCGATTTCAGCGAGGAGATCGGCAGTGGTAGGACGCCGCGGAATGGGGCCGCGTCGATCGCCACCGAGGCGGCGGCGAGACCACGCCCGGCGATGATCTGCGCCAGCAGCCCCCCGAAGGAATGGCCGATGACCGCCGGTTTGCGTTCAAGCTGCGCGATCACGGTTGAAAAGTGATCGGCGACCTGACCGATCGTCTTGCCGGCAAACGCGTCTGGGTTGGCGTTGGCCTCCGCGACGCTGTCGGGGTCGTCCGGCCAGCGCGGCGTGAGCGCGGTATATCCGGCCTCTTCGAACAACGCAGCCCATCGGTCCCAGCTGCTGGGCAGCAGCCACAGTCCGTGGATGAAGACCGCGGGCACGCGCCCGCTCGCGTTCGCCCGAGCAACTTGGACGTCGTCTTGCTCGGCCGCGGTGGAATCGTCACTGGCTGACACTTCGGCTCACCGTCGCTTTCTCGAGGTGGAGGTTGCTGGCGGCAAACACTGAACCGACAACGTCCGGCCGTCAGTGGAGAAAGACCCAGCCGGAGGCCGGCACGGCTGTGGAAGGCTCCACCGCGGCCCGCCTTCGCTGCGATAGGGTCCGTTCATGGAACCGGGGGTGGCTTCCTGCGGCGTCGAGCTCGAGACCTGGAACGAGCTTCTGAGGGCCGTTCGAGCCGAGATCGCGGAAGCGATCGAGAAGACCACCGAGCACACGCGCAGGCTGCACTCATACGACGCCGTGGGGACCGAGGCGATCCAGGAACTCGTCACCCGTCAGTACGAAACGGTCCTTGACAGGCTCGACGAGCGCCGCCGACCCGACGCACGGACCGACGGCAGCTTCTTCGACGCCGCCGGCGAAACACGGGGTCGCCAAGGCGTCGCGATCCGCGAGATGCTTGCGCTCTGGCGAATCGGACTCGAGTACCTCCACGAACTCGCTCGCCGCGTCGCAGCCCCAGACCCCGACCGCGACGCGCTGCTGCTCGAGTTTCTCGAGCTCGCACTCGCGTGGGGAGACTTCGCGATGCTCCACGCCGCCGAGGGTCACCGGCGTGGCGAGCTCAGCCAAGCGCGAGAACAGCAGCATGTCCAGACCAACTTCGCACGCCGAGTCCTCTCCGGCAGCGCGACCCGGGGCGAGATCGGAAGCGCACTCGACTCCCTTGGCCTCGACGCGCAGGGTCTCTATCACGCCGTTCGAGCGCGCCCACTGCCGACGGTCGACATGGAGAAGATCGAGCGTTACCTCGGCGCCGACGGCCTCGTCCGACGCGGAAACGGCCTCATCGCCATGATCGACGGAGACGCCTGCGGCTTCATCGCACACCTCCCCCATAGCGCCGCACCGACCGCTATCGGAATCTCGACGCCGGTCTCCCTCACATCGATGAAACCCGCCTTCCGCCAGGCCAGCAGGGCCCTCGAAACCGGCCTCACCCTCGGCGCCAAGGGCGTGTTCGGGTTCGGAGAACTCGGCCTCCACCCGGCGATCGCGACCGATACCGAGATCGGCGACGTCATGACCGCGCGCTACATCAAGCCCGTCCTCAACATCACCGGCGGCGAAAACGTGCTCGCGACCACCGAGCGCTACCTTGGCAACGACCGCAACATCGATCTCACCGCAAAGGACCTGGCAGTCCACCCCAACACCGTCCGCCAACGCTTGGACCGCTTCGAGGAGGCCACTGGCCGCTCACTGCGAGAAACCGAGACCCTCGTCGAGGTCTGGTGGGCGCTCCAGCGGCGACGACTGAGCTGAGAGCTTCTTCTCAGCGCCGACGCGCCACCGCCACCTTCATCTGCACAGGCTGACCGCGCCGGCCGCGGACAAGAACGGGACGCATCCCCTCGCGACCAGCGCACCTCGACGCAAGTTGACGATGACCCGCGAGCGGCGCTACGAGGCGGGAGGCAGCTGTGTATCGCCGCGCGGCGTCGCCCGATGCGGGGTTGCATCCGACGGCTCTGCGGGCAGCGCTCGCGGCGGCAGTGCGGCCAGCTCACGACGCGAGGCGACCCCGAGCTTGCGGTAGATGTTGCGCGCATGGGTGCGGATCGTCTCGACGCCAATCTGCAGCGTCCAGGCGATCTGGGCATTTGAGCTGCCCTGCTGGAGCATCGGGAGTATCTCGGCCTCGCGTTGCGTGAGCAGCTGGGATCCCGCGGCTGGCAGCGCGTCGGGCTCGCTGCTGTGCCAGGGCGTGAGCTGAAGGCCGCGGGAGGCCAGATGGATCGCCGTCAGGACATCGCGCGCCTGGGCATCCCGTCCCAGGCAGGCACTCGCCCCAAAGGCGAGCAGCTGAGCGCACGTGGACATCGTGGGGTGGCTGGCTATCAGCACGAGCCGCGTGCTCGGATGCTGACGGCTGAGCTCCCGGACCCGGGCCAGCTTGTCCAACGCATCAACGTTGAGGATCGCCGCTCGCGGGCGGTGGGCGCGAAGAACCACGTCGAGGCGTGGGGGCTCCACGTCCGTGGCGACGATCTCCAGCGTCGAGTCGCCGTCGATCACGACCCGCAGGCCCCGGGCGAACAGGTCCTCGAACAGCGCGACGACCAGGGTGATCTCGTGAGAAGCGGGCATGGGGCAGGTGCGCCGGCAGCGGGACACCGTCGTACCGCCGGCCCGCTTAATACATCGGCACACCACGCCAAAAGGATGAGCCCGGTCTCAGGCCCCCGTCGCCCGATCACCCACCGCGGCGAAATAAATCCGTAGCGGCGACCTCGGTGGTCCCGTATGGCTCGGCCCAGCGGGCCCCAGGGGTGAGCCTGTATTCACCCGTCCCTTCCCCCGTAGCCCTGCCGATATCACCCGCCGGGGTGGACGAAAAGGACGCTCCGATGCCGCACGCTGAAGGAGATGAAACGACTCGTGGCTCTCAGCCTGCTGCCCGCCGCCATGCTGGTGCCGGCGTCCCTTGCCCACGCCGCCTCGGTGCCCGCAGTGCCGACGTCCTCGTCCGTGCACGCCACAACCAAGGTGCGGAACGACATTGCGGGGGGCGCAGTAGGGTCGGTCCCCGGAGTCGTGGCGATCGCCACTTCCAGCGGATACTGCACCGGAGCGGTGATCGCCCCAAAAATCGTGCTCACCGCAGCGCATTGCCTAGAGGGTGTCAGCAATACGTCCACGATCCGGGTTCGCTTTGATCACCCCGAGCACAACCTCGGAGTCTCTCGTTACTACCTGGCACCGGGCTTCAACCCTGCAAGTCACGAGAATGATGCTGCGGTCCTGATCCTCAAGTCACCATCCAAAGCGCCAGCGCTCCAGGTGGACAGGGTAGAGCCGGCCGCTGGGACCGGTGCCAGAATCACGGGCTACGGTCAGCACACATACACGTCAGCGTTCGCGCGCGTCGCGGACTACGCTGACACCACAATCCAGTCCTTCTCGTCATGTCAGGCGACCTGGGCCAAGTTCGGAAGTTCCCTGCCCAGTTCGGACATCTGTGCCGAGAGCTCTCCGGACAGCGACGCCACACTCACACGGGGGGACAGTGGTGGTCCGCTCCTGGTGAAGTCCCCGGCCGGTAACTGGCGTATCGCAGGGATCAACGATCTGGTAGTGATCCCCAACGACGTGTACAACGGTGCCATACCACAGGCATTCGGGCGGGTGGACACGATTCGTCCTTGGATTGAGACCAAGATCGCCCAGTTCGGCTAGTCCGGGACGGGATCGGGACCGGCAGCAGCCGGGGACCGACGAAGGTAGGGCTTGCTCTCGAAGCTAGGGCTTGCTCTGAGACGCGCGCGCAAGCTCGGCAGCCCGTTCGGCGATCCGCTCTTCGTCTGTGATCAGACGCCACAGGCTCGTGCGACGCGGTCCCGAGCTGCGCACCTCACCAGATCGTTGGAGCGTGCGCAGCCGCTCGCCGACCTTGGTCTCGCTGACCCCGGTACGGCGTGCCATGGCAACGAGGCTCAGGCCATCCTCAGACTCCCGCAGCAGGGCCTCGATTTGACCTGGCTCCAGCTCTCGGCGCCGGCTCCTCGGCGACGGCTTGGTCGGCCGGACCTTCGGCGGCGCCGCAGTCGTGGACCCGGTCGCCGTGGACCGTGTCGGCTCGGCGGCAGCCGGCGCCGGGGGCCGCCGTCGGCGCACCGGCTTGGCCGGCGGGGCGACCTCGGCCTGCTCGCCGGCGCGCTCAGACGCGGGTGGCGCAACCGAAGCCGCGGCCGAAGCCGAACGCGGAGCGGCGGCGCGGCGCGGCGCGGTCGCCCGGGACCGACGGGCTTTGGCGGGCGTGCGCCGGCCGGCAGCCGGCTTCGACTCCGTTCGTCCATTGGTCGGCGACGGTCGGATCCCGGTCAGCGCGCGGCGAGCCGCTTCGAGGGAGGCGATCTGCTCCCGGAGCTCGGCGAGCTGACGATCGATCGCGTCGGTGATCTCCTGCAGAGTCGGCATATAGTGATCGTAGAGCCCCGGGCGCCGGACCGGCGGCGGCGTTGCGCACGGGGGCTCGCACACGGCACCACCGAGGTGGGCTGCCGCGGACGGCGAGGTCACAACCGCCGCGAGAAGCGGTATTCAACTGTGATGGCCCATCCACGCGATCATGCGCGCTGGTCGGACGCCGAGCTGCTGGCGGGGATCGTCGCGCGCGACCCGCAGGCGTTCAGCACGTTCTATCGCCGGCACCTGCGGCTGGTGCTGGCGACGCTCGCGCATGAGACCGGCAACCGTGAGGCCGCCGCGGACCTGACGGCCGAGGTGTTCGCGTCCGTGATGGTCGCCGCACCGCGTTACCAGGTGCGCCAGGACACCGCGCACGCCTGGCTGCTCGGGATCTCGCGCAACGTGCTCGGACACAGCCGCCGGCGCGGGCGGGTCGACGACCGGGCGCGGCGACGGATCGGGGTGCAGGCGCTGGCGCTCGGCGATTCAGACCTCGAGCGGGTCGACGCGGCGCTGGACGAGGGCCGACTGGAGGTATCCGAGCTGGTGCAGGCGTTGCCGGCGCTTGAGCGTTCGGCGCTGGTCGCGCGGATCGTCGACGAGCGGCCCTACGCGGAGATCGCCGCGCAGTTCCAGTGCTCGGAGACGGCCGTGCGCAAACGGGTCAGCCGCGGGCTGGCACGGCTGCGAGCACAGCTGGGCGAGTCATGAACGACGACTACTTCACCAAGCTCGACGAGCAGCTCTCGGCGCTCACATCGGAAGGCGCCCATCTCGACCGCCGGGCGCGCTGGCGACCGCTCGATCGGGCGGCGCGGCGGACGGTCGCGGCGCTGGGGCTCGTGGTGCTGTTGGCGGCACTGCTGGTGATCGAGTTCCCCGGATCGGCGAGCGGCAACGTGCAGCGGGCGACCGCGCGGATGGCGTTGACGAGCATCGCCAGCCGGCCGGCCGTGGCGCCCGGCGCCGCGCGTGGACGACTCGCGTGAGGACCTCGAAGCGGGGGCCGCTACGGTCGACCGTGGAGCTCGTGGTGACGGTCGCGATCGCGGTCGGGCTGGCGTTCCTGATCCAGGCGTTCCTCGTTAAGCCGTACAAGATCCCGAGCCCCTCGATGGTGCCGACGCTCACCCCGGGCCAGCGCGTGCTCGTGTGGCGGCTGAACACGAGCCCGAGCGTCGGCGAGATCACGGTGTTCCATCCGCCGGCGGGCGCCGACTCGGAGAACCCGAACCAGGAGTGCGGCGATCCGTCCGAGGGCTTCAACGCCGAGGGCAACGCCGATCGGAGGCCGTGCGACAAGCCGACCGCAGGCGAGTCAAGCCAGACGTTCATCAAGCGCGTCGTCGGCGTCGGCGGCGATGTGCTGACGATCAAGCACGGCCACGTCTACCGCAACGGCGTCCGCGAGCACGACTCGTACATCGCGGCGTGCGGCGCCGTGCCGGAATGCACGTTCAAGCGGCCGATCAAGGTGCCGCGCGGGATGTACTACATGATGGGCGACAACCGTGGCGACTCCGACGACAGCCGCTTCTGGGGACCGGTGCCGAAGAAGTGGATCATCGGAGTCGCGTTCTTCACCTACTGGCCGCCGGACCGGATCGGGACGCTGTAGCGAAGCAGCCGCCTTCCGCCGCCCGATCGCGACGGCGGATCGACCGGTTCAGTCACCCAGCCCGATCGCGCCGCGCATCAATGCCAGCTCCGCCTCCTGCTCGTGGGCGGCTGTTGGTGGCGAACTACGATCTGGCGGGAGTCCATGGCGACGCGGAGAGGAGCGCTGAGATGACCGAGGCGATGCGGGCGATCGGGTCGTTCGACGGGCTGCCGGTGAGCGACGAGCGGTGCCTGGTCGACGTCGAGCTGCCGGTGCCGCAGCTTCGACCCCACGACGTGCTGGTGCGGGTCCAGGCGGTCTCGGTCAATCCGGCCGACGTCAAGCGACGGGCGGCACTGACGCCCTCAGACACGCCGACGGTGCTCGGCTACGACGCCGCCGGGGTCGTCGAGGCGATCGGCGCTGAGGTCGGCACGCTCGGGGTCGGCGACGAGGTGTTCTACGCCGGTGACGTCAGCCGGCCGGGCGCGAACGCGGAGCTGCACGCGGTCGACGAGCGAATCGTCGCCGAACGGCCCGGCACGCTCAGCTTCGCCGACGCAGCGGCGCTGCCGCTGACCTCGATCACCGCTTCCGAGGCGCTGTTCGAGCGGCTCCGGCTGACACGTGAGTCGACCGGAGCACTGCTGATCCTCGGCGCCGCCGGCGGCGTCGGCTCGATCATCGTGCAGCTGGCGAAGCTCGAGACGGGCGTGACCGTGATCGGGACCGCCTCGCGCAGCGCCTCACGCGACTGGGTCTCAGGGCTCGGGGCCGACGCCGTGATCGACCACCACGATCTCGTCAACGAATGCGGGCGGGCGGCGCCCGACGGGATCGACTACGTGTTCAGCCCGCACACGGCCGGCTACATCGAGTCGTTCGCCGAGATCATGAACCCGTTCGGCGAGATCGTCGCGATCGACGAGCCCGAGGGTCTCGAGCTACTGCCGCTGAAGACGAAGTCGATCGCCTTTCACTGGGAGCTGATGTTCACGCGCTCGCTGTTCGAGACGCCCGACATGATCGAGCAGAAGCATCTGCTGGCGCGGGTCGCCACGCTGGTCGACGACGGCCGGATCCGCTCGACCGTGAGCCAGCGGATCGCCGACTTCTCCGCCGCGGGGATCCGCCGAGCCCACGAGCTCGTCGAGTCCGGCCGGATGACCGGCAAGGTGGTCGTTCATCGCTGAGCGCCGCACGATCGGCAGCCCAGCGTCGATCACGGCCTGGCCTTGGCGATCGCCGCCACGTTCCTGGCGGTGGCCGACACTTGCGTCACCCTCACCGGCCCGTTGATTGGCGTCCTCGACTTCGCATCGGAGGAGCCGTCGCCGAGCTGGCCCTCGGAGTTCTGGCCCCAAGCCCAGAGATCGCCGGAGCGGCCGATCGCGTAGTCGGTCGCGCCGCCGGAGCTGACGGCGACGAAGCGGGCGTGCGTCGGCTCCTTGAATCGGATCGGCCGCGTGCTGCTCGTGGTCGTACCGTCGCCGAGCTGCCCGGAGCGGTTGGCGCCCCAGACCCACAGCTGGCCGTTGGCCAGGATCGCCATCGTCTGGCCGTTGACCGGGAAGCTGCCGCCCTCGAAGACCTGGGTCACGCGGGCGGGCAGCTTCACGCGGACAGCGGTCGTGCGCTCGGTCGTCGTGCCGTCGCCGACCTGGCCGCTGCTGTTGATCCCCCAGTCGTAGTAGGCGCCGTTCGCCATCAGCGCGCCGGCGTTGCCGAAGGCCGAGGTGAGGGCTACGACCCTCCCGGGCGCCAAGCCCTCGACGGCCACCGGCTTGCCGGTATCCGACCCGAAGCCGATCGTGCCGTTCCCGAGCTGTCCGTGGTCGCTGCCCCCGCAGCTGACGACCTTGCCGTCCGCGTCGTAGATCGCGTGACGCCAAGCACCGGCCGCCAGCGTGACACGCAACAGCGGCACCTTCACCGGGGTATCGATGTACGCGCCGACGGGCTGACAGAACTCCCTCGCCACGTCGTTGCCCCAGGCCCAGGCGATGCCGTGCGTGTCGATCGCCATCGCGCCGTCGTACGGCATCGGATTTGCCAGCTTGGCGATCTTCACGCCTGCGGGAAAGTCGACCCGGACCGCCGCCGCGGACAGTTTGGTGGTGGATCCGTTGCCGAGCTCCCCTTCTGAACCCGTGCCCCACGCGTACACCGCGCCGGTCGTCGTCAGCGCGTATCCGGTGGAGTTGGAGGTCGCGACCTGGGTGACGGTGCCGTGGATCCCCCGGACCGGCGTCGGCTCGAAGCGAATCGGTCCGACGCCGAGGATGCCACTCAGATTACGGTGAATGCGGCGCCCGAACAGGTCCAGCGACCGACGGATGCCAAAACGGCCGCTCCCGGTGTGCTCCAGCGCACCACCGACGCGACCCCACTGATAGACGACGCTCCCCGCGCGGGCGACCTCCCGGCTGAGGGCGATCCTCGGCGAGGCCGTCGAGGAACCGCAGCCCGTGAGCCCGACCGTCGCCGCGACGACTCCGGTGAGCGCCAACATCGATTTCCGATACACACGATCCTCTCGGCCCGACCCTGCGCTCGGCGTGAGCGCGAACGATTTTCCGGTCGCAAACCTAAGTCGCCAGTGTCAGTTTCAGATAAGCGCAGTGAGAGAGATTGCGCAGACGTAGCCGGAGCTTGGGATCGTCACCCGTAGCGGGTGACGATCACCCAGCGCTCCGAGCGCGGCCGCTTCAGGCTGCGGCCGGGGCGCCGCTGATCTGCGGGCCGAGCGCCGCCAGCCGCTTCGCGGCGGCGACGATTGCGTCCGAGTCGATCCCGCAGTCGTGCAGGAGCTCCGCACCCTTGCCCGAGCCCGGCACGTGGTCGACCGCCAGCTTGACGACACGCGGCCGCTCGTCCGCGTCGGCGAACACGTCCAACACCGCGTCGCCGATGCCGCCCTCGGGCCAGTGGTCTTCGACCGTGATCAGGCGTCCGCCGGTGGCGGCGGACGCCGCCGACAGGGTCTCGGCATCGACCGGCTTGACCGAGTAGAGGTCGATCACGCGGGCGGCGATCCCGTCGTCGGCGAGCGCGTCGGCGGCCTTGATCGCCTCGTGCAACGTCACGCCGGCGCCGATCAATGTGACCTGATCGTCGTCGCTTGAGCGCACCACCTTGGCGCCGCCGATGTGGAACTCCTCATCGGGGCCGTAGATCGTGTCCGTCGCCGACCGGCTCGAGCGCAGGTAGGAAATTCCGTCGTAGTCGGCCATCGCCTCGACCAACTTGACGGTCTGGTTGGGATCCGACGGATACAGGACGACCGACTTGCCGAGCGCGCGGAACTCGGCGAGATCCTCCAGCGCCATCTGCGACGGGCCGTCCTCACCAATCGAAACGCCCGCGTGCGAGCCGTTGATACACAGCTTCGCCTGCGAGATCACCGCCATCCGGACGAAGTCGTAGGCGCGGCTCAGGAACGCCGCGAATGTCGACGCGAACGGGGTCCAGCCGCGAACCTGGAAGCCGACGGCCTCGGCCATCAGCATCTGCTCGGCGATGTAGACCTCGAAGTAGCGCTCCGGGGTCTTCTTCAGCACCTCCTCGAGATGGGTCGAGTTGCCGACCTCGCCGTCGAGCGCGACCACATCTCCGCGACGCTGCATGACGGCCGCCAGCCCCTGGCCGAACGCCAGCCGGGTCGGGACCTTGTCGCCGCCGAGCGCGTAGGACGGCAGCGGCACCGCGGGGTCGGAATCGAACCGGTGTGGGGTGCCGGCCGACTCGGGCTTGGCGACGTCGACGTGAGTCGGGCCGACGTTGCCGAGCTCCTCGATCGCCTTCTGCGGGTCCTTCAACGGCTGGCCGTGCTTGCCCTCCTTGTTGGCGGTCTCGGACGCGCCGTAGCCCTTGATCGTGCGTGCGACGATCATCGTCGGGCGGTCGGCGGTCGCCTCGGCGTCGGAGAAGGCGCGATCGATCGCGGCGATGTCATGGCCGTCGATCTCGATCGCGTGCCAGCCGGACGCGCGGGCGCGTTCGGCATAGGAGTTGAGGTTCCAGCCGTGCATCGTCTCGCCGCGCTGGCCGAGACGGTTGACGTCGACGATCGTGACGAGGTTGTCCAGGCCCTCCTTGCCGGCGTGCTCGACGGCCTCCCAGATCGACCCTTCGGCCATCTCGGAGTCGCCGCACAGGGTGAATACGCGGTACGGCAACCGGTCCAGGTCACGAGCGCAGAGCGCGATCGCAGCGGCGATCGGCATCCCCTGGCCGAGCGATCCGGTGGCGACGTCGACCCACGGCAGCAGCGGCGTCGGATGACCCTCCAGCCGTGACCCGAACTTGCGGAAGGTCAACAGCTCCTCGTCGGTGATCGCACCCGCGGCGGCGAACATCGCGTAGACCAGCGGCGAGGCGTGGCCCTTGGAGAAGATCAGGTGATCGTTGTTCGGGTTCTTCGGCTCCTCGTAGTCGTAGCGCAGGTGACGGGCCATCAGCACGGCCATCAGGTCGGCCGCTGACATCGACGAGGTCGGGTGCCCGGACTGGGCGGCGTCGGCAGCGCGGATCGAATCGATGCGCAGGCGCTGGGCGAGCTGGTGGATCTCTTCGTTGGTCATCGTGCCTACCTCTGTGTCCGGGTTCGCTGTAGGGATCCGCCGGCGCACGACCGCCGGCGTTTCGGCGCCGATCGCATGCGCGCACGGCAAGACTGACAGATACCAGCTATCGCGCCGCGCGTATAGGCGATTCCGTGTCCGGATCCGCCCAGGACACATGTGCCGAGGCGTACGATGAGGGGTGTGACCACGCTCGGCTTGATATTGCTGATCCTCGGAGCGCTGGTCGCGGTGGTCGAGGCGCACTATCCGACCCACGGGATCGCCGGCGGGGTTGGTGTGGCGGTGATGGCGATCGGGGCTGTGCTGGCGATCTCAGGGCTCGGCGCCGGGGTGCTCCTCGGCCTGCTCGGCGGTCTGACTCTGGCCGGCGTGGGCGGCGCCGGCGTCGCCTTGACCGTCAAGCACGCTGCGGGCGTCCGTCACCGGCGGGTCCGGGGCGGCGCCGAGGGCCTGATCGGTCAGATCGGGGTCGTCCGCAGCTGGGCCGAGTCGACGGGAAGCGTGTCGCTGCATGGTGGCGTCTGGAACGCGTGCCGTTCGCCGAGCATCGATGACGAGCTGCTCGAGCTGGCCCGCGGCGACCGCGTCGTGGTCGAGCGGCTGACGGGCCTGACGCTGTCGGTGCGGCCCGCCGAGGAATGGGAGCTGATCTGAGATGCTGACCGCGGTCATCATCGTCGTCGTGGTCCTGCTGGTGCTCGGCGCCACCGCGCTGGCCAGCTCGGTCCGGGTCCTGCGTGAATACGAGCGCGGCGTGATCTTCCGGCTCGGCCGGCTGATGGAGCAGCGTGGACCTGGCCTGCAGCTGATCATCCCGTCGATCGACCGGATGGTCCGGATCAGCCTGCGAACCGTGACGCTGACGGTGCCGCCCCAGGAGATCATCACCCGCGACAACATCCCCGCCCGCGTGACCGCCGTCTGTTACTACCGCGTGATCGACCCACAGAAGGCGGTCACCGAGATCGAAGACTTCCCGGACGCGACGCTCCAGATCGCGCAGACAACCCTGCGCTCGATCCTCGGCGTCGCCGACCTGGACACGCTGCTGTCCAACCGGGAGCACCTCAACGAGTCACTGCAGGAGGTGATCGACGCCCAGACCGAGCCGTGGGGGATCAAGGTCACGAGCGTCGAGATCAAGGACGTCGAGATCCCCGAGCGCATGCAGCACGCGATCGCCCGCCAGGCCGAGGCCGAGCGCGAGCGCCGCGCAAAGATCATCAACGCCGAGGGCGAGTTCCAGGCGGCGGCGAAGCTCGCCGATGCGGCCGACGTGATCGGGCGCAACCCCGTGACGCTGCAGCTGCGTTACCTGCAGACGCTGCGCGAGATCGGCGTCAACCAGAACTCGACGGTCGTGTTCCCGATGCCGATCGATCTGATCAAGCCGATGCTCGACGTGATCGGTGCCAACGGCACGACCGCCATCAATGGCTCGGTACCCGCCGCGCAGCCGCCGACTGACGCGGCGCGTGAGCTGCGAGCGGCCCCGGCACCCGAGCTCGACGCCGTGAGCGGCGGGCTGGAACTGGACAGCAGCCCGGACGCTGAGACCGAGCCAGAGTTCGTTCGCCGCAGCGACGATACGTGAACCGGGGAGCTCCCGACTAACCTCTCGGTGCGGCTATGGCACGCCGCGAAGACATCCGCAACCTGGCGATCATCGCCCACGTCGATCACGGCAAGACGACGCTGGTCGACGCCCTGCTGTGGCAGTCGGGCGCGTTTCGCTCCAACCAGTCCGTCAACGAGCGGGTGATGGACTCGATGGACCTGGAGCGCGAGAAGGGGATCACGATCCTCGCCAAGAACACTGCCGTCCGCTACGGCGACATCAAGCTCAACATCGTCGACACCCCCGGCCACGCCGACTTCGGCGGCGAGGTCGAGCGCGGGCTGACGATGGTCGACGGGGTGCTGCTGCTGGTCGACGCCTCGGAGGGCCCGCTGCCGCAGACGCGGTTCGTGCTGCGAAAGGCACTGGAGGCGCGACTACCGGTGATCCTCGTGATCAACAAGATCGACCGCCCGGATGCGCGGATCGACGAGGTCGTGGACGAGGTCTACGAGCTGTTCCTCGATCTCGACGCCGACGAGTCCCAGATCGACTTCCCGATCGTATACACCAACGCCCGGGCCGGCACCGCCACGCTCGATGTCGACCAACCTGGGACCGACCTCAAGCCACTGCTCGACCTGCTCGTCGAGCACGTGCCCGCACCCGAATACGACCCCGAGCTGCCGCTCCAAGCCCACGTCACCAACCTCGACGCCTCCCCCTACGTCGGCCGGCTGGCGATCTGCCGGGTGCACAACGGCACGATCCGCCGCGGCGAGACGGTCGCATGGTTTCGCCATGACGGCTCGATCGACCGGGTCCGCGTGTCCGAGCTGTACGTGACCGAAGCACTGGACCGCGTCGAGGCGACGGAGGCCGCCGCCGGCGAGATCATCTCGGTCGCCGGGATCCCGGAGATCACGATCGGCGACACCCTGGCCGACGCGGTGGACCCCCGGCCGCTGCCGGTGATCACCGTCGACGAGCCGTCGCTGTCGGTCACGATCGGGATCAACACGAGCCCGCTCGCCGGCCAGGACGGGACCTACCTGACCGCCAGCCAGCTCCGGGCCAGGCTCCAGCGCGAGCTGATCGGCAACGTCTCGCTGCGGATCTCGGAGACCGAGCGTCCGGACACGTGGGAGGTCCAAGGTCGCGGCGAGCTGGCGCTGGCAATCCTCGTCGAGCTGATGCGCCGCGAGGGGTTCGAGCTGACCGTCGGCAAGCCCCAGGTCGTGACGCGGAAGATCAACGGGACGACCAGCGAGCCGGTCGAGCGAATGAGCGTCGACGTTCCCGAGGACTACGTCGGCGTCGTGACCCAGCTGCTGGCGCTGCGCAAGGGGCGGATGGAGCAGATGGTCAACCACGGCACCGGCTGGGTGCGGATGGAGTACCTGGTCCCGGCGCGCGGACTGATCGGCTTCCGCACGGAGTTCCTGACCGAGACGCGCGGCACCGGGATCGTGCACCACGTGTTCGAAGGTTGGGAGCCGTGGCACGGAGAGCTGCGCACGCGGCCGACCGGCTCGCTGGTGGCCGACCGCAGTGGCTCGGTGGCGGGGTTCGCGCTGTTCAGCCTGCAGGAGCGCGGCACCCTGTTCGTCGAGCCCGGCGACGAGGTCTACGAGGGGATGATCGTCGGCGAGAACTCCCGCTCCGAGGACCTCGACGTCAACGCCGTCAAGGAGAAGCATCTCACCAACATGCGCATGTCGACCGCCGACGAGCTGGTGCGCCTGGTCCCCAAGCGCGAGCTGTCGCTCGACCAGGCGATGGAGTTCGTGCGCACCGACGAATGCGTCGAGGTGACGCCGCACTCGATCAGGATGCGCAAGGTGGCGTTGGGCAAGACCGACCGCGTCAAGCTGGCGCGGGCCGGGGCCAAAGCCGCGGTCAGCTAGCCGCCGGCGAGCCGCTCTGCAGCTCGTAGGCGATCGCGTCCCAGACCTCACGGGAGAACCCCATGCCGAGGTGCGAGACGTCGACCTCGACCTGGATCGCGGCCGGATCCAGGCACGACTCCCAGTTGACGACCTCGTCGTTGCGTGAGAACAACGAGACGAACTGGACGTCGTCGGGGAACCGCGCCACGACCGCCGTCCGGGTCCGGGCGCAGCAGTCGCCGCGCAGGCAGTTGAAGCTGAACATCCCGGGGACGCCGAGCGAGCCGAGCGTCCCGACGGTCAGGATCGTCGGCCAGATCTGCGGCTTGACCGATAGCTGATCGAGCAGCGGCGACCCAAGCGTCACCAGCGAGCCGATCAGGTCCGGTCGCAGCGTCGCCAGCGCGCGGCCGATCGTGCCGCCCCGGCTCTGGCCGACCAGCAGCGCCCGCTTGCCGGCCCGTTGCACCGCCTGCTCCAGCCGCTGCTCCAGATCGATCACGGTCGGCTCCATGCAGCGCGTGTTCCAGGCGATCCCGGAGCGCGCGAGCACGAACCCCCCGGTCCGCAGCCACACCGCCATCCGCGTCAGCGTCTGGTCGCCGGCCATGAATCCGGGCACCAGCATCACCGGGCGCCCGTCGCCCGCGGGGGGATCGGGCCAGTGCTCGTGGTCGTAGGTCGACAGCCACTCCGAGACGACCCGCGGGCCTGGCGGGGTCAGCGGCACGCCCCATCGAGGAATCGAGACCGTGCCGACGCTCATAAAAAGATTCTATTGGCTACGCAACGCACCCCGACGCGGCCCGGCATGATTGAGCTCATGAGCCGACGCACGCTCCTGCCGGCGCTTGCGGCGACCGGCGCGCTGATCGTCGCCGCGTGGTTCTACCTCGGCACCCGGCAGACCGCAGACCTGGCCTCCGCTACCGCGATCGTCAACGCCGGCGATCGCCTGTCAGCGGCCGACACGCGGCACTCACTGTCGCTGCTGCACTCGGCCGCGTTCCTGAACCCCGATCGGACGATCGACCTGGACCGATCGCGGATCGCGCTGAAAACCGGGCACAAGCGGCGGGCGTACCGCTTGGCGACGTCGGTGACCGACGCCGAGCCGATGAACGCGGTGGCGTGGGAGTACGTGGCGCAAGCCGCGCTCAACTCACGTGAGCTCGGCTCCGCACTCGCCCATTTCGCGGCGCTCGTTCCCGCCGCCGCTCGCTGAGCGTCGGCGGCCGCCCCGGATCGGCCGCGACGGGATCGCCGCGGAGATCGGAACGACCGCCTCCGACGACAGGCGACGGCGCTCCGCCAGGGCATGGCCGAGCAGCGGCATCGCCGCGGCGAGCGCACGGACGTGAGCCCCGAGGCGCCGCTCCAGCAGCGCGTGGTAGGCCCAACCGAGCTGCCGGTAGGCCACCAGACCGAGCCACCGCACCGGAAACGCCTTGGCGACCAGGAGGACCGTGTTGCGAGTCACGAGCGGCAGGTGCCCGCCGCGCAGCTGAGCCGACGAGCCCTCGCCGGCGTGCCAACAGACCGCCGGCTCATACGCGCACGTCCACCCCGCCAGGCGCAGCCGCAGCGCCAGATCGACATCCTCCAGATAGGCGAAATAGCGCTCATCGAAGCCGCCGACACCGAGCACCGCGTCGCGTCGGTACAGCGCCGCGCCGGCACAGGCGCCGAACACGTCGCCCGGCACGTCGTACGCGCCGCCGTCGGGCATGAACCGGCCGCGCTGCTCGCACGCACCGTCGCGACGAAGGATGTCGCCGGCGTCGTAGAGCACCCCGGGTTCTGAGAGCGACAGCATCTTGCACGCCACCGACGCAGCGGCGGGCCGGACCCTCAGCGCCGCCGCCATCCGCGCCAGCCAGTCGGGCGACAACACCACGTCGGTGTTGATCAGCGCGACCAGCTCGCCCGACGCCGCCTCGATCCCGCGGTTGGCGGCAAACGCGAAGCCGGTGTTGCGGCGCTGCGCGAGCGCTCGCACGCGCGGGTGCTGGTCGCGCAGATACTCGAGCGAGCCGTCATCCGAGCCGTTGTCGACGACGATCACCTCATCCGCGCAACGGGTCTGAGCGGCCAGGCAGCCCAGGCATTCCGGCAGCCAGCGCCGGCCGTTCCAGTTGGGGATCACGACCGAGATCCCCGGACCCGGAACGGTCATCAGACGGCGGCGGCCGGCGCCAGCGCCGCCAGCACTCGGGCGATTAGCTCGGGGCCCAGCGACGTATCCCAGTCACGGCTCCAGTCGGTGGCGCTGCCGACCACCCGGCGCTCGATGTCCTCCACCCCGGCGGCGGCCTCGAGCAGCGCCCGGGTGATGCCGTCGAGCGTCGGCTCAGCCGCGATCAGGTTGGCCGAGATCGCGCGCAGCGCGTCGGCGTCCTTGTTCTCGAACGTGCTGGTGACCGTCAGCATCCCGGCCGAGGCCATCTCCAGCGGCACCAGGCTGGGATGTGGGGTGTACATCAGCGCCAGCCCGACGTCGTGGGCGCGCAGCAGCTCCGCATACGAGGCCTGATCGGCGCGCGGCAAGAGCTCCAACGACGCGCCGCCACCGAGCTCGATCCGCCGTCCACGCTGCACCGTGCCGATCCCGTGCAGCTCCCAGCCGCCCGTGAACGCGCCCTCGGCCAACGCTCTGGAGAGCGCGATCACCCCGAGCTCGAACATGTTGCGCGCGGCGTGCGGCTCGGGCCGCGCGTAGAACAGCAGCCGGCGGATGCCGCGACCGCGCAGCTGCGACGCCGTCGGCGGGTCGACGGCGCTGATCGCGTTCTGAAACGACGCTGACGCCGCGTCGCCAGCGTCGGAACCCGCCGCGAACACGCCGATGCCGTGGCGACGGAAGTAGTCGCGCAGCAGCTCGGACGAGAACAGCGCGAAATGCCGAAAGCCGTAGGACTCCGCCGCGAGCGCCGCGTAGGTGCCCATCGGAAACGTGAACGGCTCGTACTCCTGGATCAGATACAGGAAGCGCTCGGAGCCGACCGTGCGGGCCGCGTGATCGGCGACGTGCGCGGTCCACCAGGTGCTGGCCACGAAGCGATCGCCGCGGGCGACCGCGATCGCAGCGGACTCACGGCCAAACACGACCTCGATCCGATCGAACAGGCCATCGAGACCGCTGTAGGACTCGATCGTCGCGCGCCAGTCGGCGGGCAGCGGCCCGACCGGGTCGACGGTCACGATCCGGACGCGCTCGCCGGCAGCGACCAGCTTGGCGGCCAGGTTGAACTTGGCGATATAGCCGCCGAAGAAGTGACGCAGGTCGATCGTCGGGATCAGGATGTTGGTCCGCGGGGGCTCGTCGTCGGCGACGTGCCAACGCAGGGGCGCGATCTTGTCGGCGATCTCGCGCGCGTCCTCATGCAGCCCGGTGCGACCGGGCTGCTGGATCAGCGTCGGCGGCGGCAGCGCGTCGAGCCGCGGTCCCCGCGTCGGCCGCTCGCGTGCGGTCAGGCCGACGAGTCGCCGCCAGACGAGCGCGTGGGCGAGCATCCACTCGGCGCCGAGCGTCTCGGGCCGCGACAAGGTCAGCTCGCGCGCGCCGCGGGCGGCCAGCCGCGCCAGTTCGGTCGGCGACTCGTCGCCGGCGTCGAACCGGCGCAGCCCGCGCAGCTTCGCCGGAGCGATCCGCTCGCCGCCGCGTAGCTCGAGGATCGCCGTGAACTGGCGCAGCCGCCAGACGTCGACGAAGTAGTGCAGCCGCCACATTCCGATCCGCTCGCGCAGCGGCTTGACGGAGCGGAGCCGGTCGCGCAGCGAGGTCATCTGGTTTGCGGCGGCGTGCCCGAGCGACGCCTCGCCGTGCTGGACGTAGTCGTACAGCGGCCGGTCGACGTAGGCGATCTCGCCCAGCGACAGCGCCACCAGCGCCAGCCAGTGGTCGTGGAAGTGCGCGAACTGCGCCGGCGGGAACGGCAGCGCGTCGGCCAGCAGCTCACGGCGCAGCAACGAGGCGGCACCGGTGACGGAGTTCGCGACCAGCAGCGACAGCAGGTCGCTGTGGTTGTTGCGGCGGCGCTCCCACCAGCTGTCGGCGATCACGGCACCGTCGCGGGCGACGACGCGAGCGTCCGAGTAGACCAACTGCGCGTCGCCGAGCGCGGCGACGAGCGTCGCGAGCTTGTCCGGGTGCCAGCTGTCGTCCTGGTCGGAGAGCGCCACCAGCTCCGCCTCGGCCGGCGCCAGCGTCAGCGCGCGCTCGAAGTTGCGGTAGAAGCCCAGCCGCCGCGGCAACCGCGAAACCATGAAGCGCGGGTCGTCGCCGACGGCTCGAGCGATCACGTCAGCGCCGAGCCTCGACGAGCAGTCGTCGGACACCACGCAGCACCAGTTGCCATACGTCTGCGCGCGAATCGAGTCCAGTTGGACTCTGAACAGCTCCTCGGGCGGGTTGTACGCGGCCATGCAGATCACGACGAGTGGCTCGGCGGCGCGCTCATCGCCGGTATCGCGGGACGGCAACGGCAGCGGCAGCGGCGGCTCGGGGGCAACGACCGCGACGGTGCCGACCGGCGCCTCGGCGCAGCCGCCGCCGGCCAGGCGGGCTCGCAACGTGATCACCAGCTGCCCGGCCGGCCGCTCGGCCACGCGCACGAGCCCCCAGAAGCCGCTGCGGTAGCTGCGCAGCTCGGGGTCCTCGACGGACTCGGGGTCTCGCTCTGAGTCCGCGGTCGCATACGGGTCGACGGTCGGGTGCAGCGCCCGGAACGGGTCCAGCCGCGGCATCGAGTGCGCGGCGACCGGCTGCTCGACGCCGTCGACGACGAACGCGAGCGACTCGACCGGCGCGTCGGCACAGAAGCACCAGCCACACACGAACAGCGCCGAACCCCGCCCGACCGGCAGCTCGCCCGGCAGCTCGCACTCGAGCGTCAGCCGCAATCGGGAACCTGGCATCCGCGCCGAGCGTAGAGAAGCGCGGGCGCTCATCCGGTCTGCACGAGAGTCAGGCAGCCGAACCGCCCGGCGACGGTCGTCACCGGCGCCAGCGCATGCCGGAGCGCCGGCGGGGCGCCGCACGGCTCGATCACGAACGTCGCTCGCGACTCGCGCAGGATCCCACGCCGGAACGCCCCCGTCGGGTCGTGCAGCGCCGGCGAATAGAACGCCTCGGTGGCGTTGACATCACGGGGAAGGGTCCACTGCTCGTGGCCAGCGAATACGCTGCGACCGGTCTGCCCGGGAACGGTCATCGACACGAAATACGGCGCCAGCACGCCACCGGGACGGCGGTCGCGGGCGAGGAAGCGCATCGCGTCGTGCTGGTCGTCGGTCAGCACCACCAGCTGCCGCTGCGCGGCGCCGATCAGGCTGTCGTGGGTGTACTCCATCGTGCCGTCGATCTGGTAGATCGCCCCCGGCACGACCGCGAGCGCGAGCGCCGCGGCCGCTGCCACGGCGGCCGCGGGAGCGGGAATCCGCAGCGCGTGCACCACGCGATCCCAGCCACAAACGGCGAGGATCCCGAGTGGCACTGTGATCCCGGTCAGCGCATGCGGCGGGTACTCGGGCACGACGAAGTACACGAGCGCACAGGCGGCGATCCAGAGGTACAGCAGCAGCCAGCGGAGCTCACGGGTGCGGCGCACCCCGGCCGCGGCGAACGCGGCCGGCAACCCGAAGCTCGCCAGCAGCGCCCACCAGGGCGCCGTGCCCACGCCGGTCGTCTGCTGTTGGAAGTAGTGCCAGTTCGGGTCGTAGCGCGACAGCGCGAGGCCGTAGGCGAGCGGCAGCATCGTCGCGATCACCGGCCCGGACAGGTTCAGGTAGCGTCGCCGCGGCGGCGCCAGCACGAACGCCGCGGCAGTGACGATCAGCAGCATCGCGCCCTGCCACGGATGCAGCCAGGACACGCCGGCGCCGGCGAGCGCCGCCGCGACCGTGCGGCCGCGCGCCGCGGCCAGCCCTCGCTCGAGCACGGACTCGGCGCAGACCAGGTACACGGGTATCAACCCAACTGTCAGCGCCACGTGCTCCAGGCCCCACAGCCCGAGCGACGGGTCGGCGTCGTCGGTCGCAAGCACCAGCTCGAAGCGGTGGACGACAGACAGATGGCCGGTCCAGACCGCGAGCTGCAGCACCGGCGACAGGTAGAAAACCGCGATCAGCAGCGCCGCCGCCTGCATCCAGCGCGACCCGGGGAGCAGGTGGCGCGCGTACCAGCCGCAACCGAGGAACAGGACCGCGACCGCGACCGGCTTCCAGATCATGTATGCCACCGGCAGCGGCACCCCGAGCCGCCAGATCCCGGCGGAGACGAGATACATCGGCTGTAGATAGTCGTGCGGGGTCGGCGCGATCCGCCACAGGTTGGAGGCGAGGACATGCGAGCCGGCGTCACGGATCCACGCCAGGTACTGCAACTGGTCGAACGTGTCGTAACCGTTGGCCCCGGTGAGCACGCCCCCGTGCGACGTCACCCACACCACCAGCGCGACGACCGGGAACGCGGCCCAGCCCACCATCAGCGCCAGGACCGGTGCCTGCGCCCGCGCCAGCTCGGCCCCGCTCGAGAGCACGCCTCGCCGTGACACGGCGCGATCGTAAAGCGTCACGAACGCGGACGCCTCCACTGCCGAGCCGATCCAACATAATCCCGCGGTGCGATCAGGCTCGAGTCTCGCCACGACGACGACGACGCGATCCGACGCCGTCGGAGCTCCACGCACAGCGCGCGGATTCCGTTCCTGGACCGTCGCCACCCTCGAGCTCGCGACCGATCCGACCGCGATCGTCGTCGCGATCCTGGCCGTCGCGACGTTCGTGTTCCGGCTGACGCAGATCCACCAGAGCCTGTACGGCGACGAGGTCTACACGTATCACGACATCCTCGGTCGGACGCTGGCGCAGGTCGTCGCGGGCGTCCATAGCGGCCCCGAGAACTCGCCGCCGCTGTTCTTCATCCTCGCCTACGCGACCGCCAAGCTCGGCGATCCGACAGTCTGGATCCGACTGCCGTCGATCTTCTTCGGCGCCGCGATCCTGCCCGTGATCTACATGATCGGACGCGACACCGTGGGCCGCGTTCCCGGCCTGATCGCCGCCGCTGTGGTCGCGCTCAGCCCGTTCTCGATGTACTACGGGGTCGAGGCGCGCCCCTACGCGACGATGGCGTTCTTCACCGCGCTGTCCACGTGGGCGCTGGTGCGCGCCGTCGATCGTCACGAACGCCGCTACTGGGCGGGCTACGTCGTTGCCGCGGTGCTCGCGTGCTACAGCCATTACACCTGCGTGTTCGTGCTGCTCGTGCAGGGCAGCTGGTCGCTGTGGGCGTGCCGCGAGCGGATCCGCGACCCGCTCGTCTCGCACGGGCTCGTGATCGTGCTGTACGCCCCCTGGCTGCCGTACCTGCGGGGCAAGGCACTGCCGGTGATCAGCGGGCTGGAGCCGTTGACCGTGCACAACGTGCTCGTGGACCTTGCGCGGCCGCTCGCGGGGTACCCGTACGCGCCGCTGTCGCAGATCCCGACCTACGCCGGGCTGGGGGCCCTGATCGCCTGCGTCGTAGCGGGGTTCGCGCTGCGGGCGCGCGCGGCCGCCGCTCACGACTCGCTGTCTCACCCCGGCTCGTGGCCACGGCACTTCTGGGTGCTGGTGGCGATCGCGCTCGCCAACCCGGTGCTGCTGCTGCTCTACAGCAAGGTGTCGACCGATTTGTGGCTGGCACGCAATCTGTACGCCTCGATGCCTGCCCAGGCGCTGGTGCTGGGCACGGTGGTCGCGACCCCGAACCGGCGCGTCGCGATCGTCCTCGGCACGGTGGTGCTCGCCGTGCTCGCGGTCGGCTGGGCGCGCAGCATCTCACCGACATGGGAGCGACCACCGTACCGCTCGATCGCGCGATACCTCGATCGTCACGCCGGTTCCCGCTACCCGGTCGCGTTCGCCTCGCTACCCGCCGGCGAATCCGTCCCGACCGTCTGGCACGGCCGCCATCGCCTGGTCTCCGGGACGCAGCTGCTCTACCACCGGCTCGGCGCCAAGCGGGAGTATCTGGTCGACGACTACGAGACCGTGAAGGCACTGCATCTCCGGCAGGTCCCCCACGCGCCCCCGGGGATGGTGCTGGCAGGTCGCGTGCGCTTCCAGAACGCAATCGCCCCGGACACCCAGATCGTCATCTACCGACGCGCCGTGGCGGCCCGATGAGCGTGCCGGAGCAGACCGATCGCGCCGAGATGTGGCGTGCGATCCGGGCGCGCTTCCCGGGTCTGCGCGAGGCGCTCGTGGCCGACGCACGGGTGACCGCGCGCTACCGGGGCGAGCGCCACGAGTTCCGCGGCGCGGCCGACACGATCACGCAGATGGTCCGGCTGGCGATCGTCTCCGACGCCTACCTCGGCCAGGCGCTGTATCGCTGCAAGGCGGCGCTGCAGGCGCGCGGGGTGCCGCTGCTGCCGCGGATCGCCCATCGCCTGGCGATCATCGTCGCGCAGATCTCGATCGGCGATCCGGTGATCGTCGCGCCGGGGGTGTACCTGATCCACGGCCAGGTCGTCGCCGACGGTCTGGTGGAGATCGGACCGGACACGACGATCGCGCCGTTCGTGACGATCGGCCTGCGCGCCGGCGATGTCCGTGGCGCCACGATCGGCGCCGGCGTCGCGATCGGCTCCGGCGCAAAGCTGATCGGGCCGGTGACGATCGGTGACGGGGCGCAGATCGGCGCCAACGCGGTCGTGGTGTCCGACGTGGCCGCTGGCGCAACCGTCGCCGGCGCCCCGGCGCGTCCGCTTCGGTGAGGTGCCGGACACGCCCAGGCCGATTGGTAGCGTTACCCCGGATGCGAGGGCTCTTCGGACGACGCCGGCGCGACGAGGGGACGGCCACCGCCGTCGCTGAACCGCCCGCCGGATACGACGGCAGCGACGTGGAACTGGAGGCCGAGATCAGCCGCCTGACCGAGCGCGCGCGGGAGCAGGCCGGACTCGAGGACGAGCGCGAGCTGATTCGACTGCGCAACGAGGTCGGCATTCGCCGGCTTCGGGGAGCGTCCGGCGTCGCTTCGTTCGCCGATGCCGCGGCGGCGCTGCCGGCCGGCGACCGCCTGCCCGAGTTCACCCGTGATCAGGTCACGCCGGAGCTGCTGCGGTCCGCGATCATGCGCGACGGCTGCATGCTGGTCCGCGGCCTGGTTCCGCGCGCCGACGCCAAGTGGTTCGCCCAGCAGATCGGCCGCACGTTCGCCGAGCGCGACCGCCACGACGCGGGCGAGCCGCACGACGCCCGGCTGTATGAGGAGTTCACCCCGGACCCGCGCTACGGCGAGGAGCTGGCGCGGCCGTGGATCAAGGCGGGAGGCGGCGTCCTGGCGGTCGATTCGCCGCTGCTCAATTTCAAGATGATGGAGCTGTTCGCGCAGGCGCGGCTGCCGGAGCTCGTGGGCGGCTACCTGGGCGAGGCGCCGCTGATCACCGCCCAGAAGACGACCCTGCGCACGGCCGAGCCGTCGGTCCCGGGGGCCTGGCATCAGGACGGCAAGTTCATGGGCCCGGTGCGGGCGCTCAACCTGTGGCTGTCGCTGTCGCACTGCGGCGACGACGCGCCCGGCCTGGACATCGTCCCCAAGCGGATCGACGAGTTCGTCACCACCCAGACCGACGAGGCGCTGCTCGACTACGCGATCTCCCAGCGAATGGCCGAGGACGCCGCCGGCGCCACCGGCATCTTGCGTCCGATCTTCGCGCCCGGCGACGCGCTGTTATTCGACGACGTGTTCCTCCACAAGACCGGCTCGGACCCCGACATGCCGAAGCCCCGGTACGCGATCGAGAACTGGTTCTTCGGCGGCTCGGGGTTCCCGCAGGAGTACGCGCCGATCGCGGTGTAGCGATCTTCGCCGGCGCCGCCCGCCGCATGCGATGACGAGCTCGAATCCGACAGCGGCGGCCGCCGACGCGCTGGTCCTGCAGGACGGTCCGCAGCCCTACCGCGGCCCGTCGGATGACGCGCCGATCGCCATCGAGGTGCGGAACGTCTCGAAGACCTTCCGGATCCCCGAGCATCGGGTCGACACGCTCAAGGAGCGCGTCGTCAACCCCCTGTCGCGACCCGCGTACCGCGAGCTGCGCGCGCTCCAGGACGTCTCCTTCGATGTTCGCCGCGGCGAGTTCTTCGGGATCGTCGGCCGCAACGGCTCGGGCAAATCGACCCTGCTGAAGGTGCTGGCCTCGATCTACCGCCCGAACAGCGGGCGGGTGCGGATGGCCGGGCGGATGGCGCCGTTCATCGAGCTCGGCGTCGGCTTCAACCCGGAACTGACCGCGCGTGAGAACATCGTGCTCAACGGTGTCCTGTTCGGCCTCTCCCGCCGACAGGCCTCGACGATGATCGATGCGGTCCTGGACTTCGCCGAGCTCCGCGACTTCATCGACCTGAAGATCAAGAACTACTCGTCGGGGATGATGGTGCGCCTGGCGTTCGCGATCATGGTCCAGGCCGACGCCGACATCATGCTGATCGACGAGGTGCTGGCCGTCGGCGACGCGTCGTTCGGACAGAAGTGCATGGACATCTTCTACCAGCGCCGCGCGGCCGGTAAGACGATCGTGCTCGTCACCCACGACATGGCGACGGTGCAGGCGATGTGCCACCGCGCGGTGCTGCTGCACGACGGCGAGATGCGCTATCAGGGCGACGCCGAGAAGGCCGCCTCCAAGTACCTGCAGCTGAACTTCTCCGGCGCGGACGCCGAGGTGATCGACCCGACCGCGCCGCCGCCCGATGAGACCGACGCGACCGCCGAGCTCAACGCGCGACTGCTGCACGCGCGGCTGCTCGGCGACGACGGCGAGTCGATCTCCACGCTTGAGCAGGGAACGCCACTCGTGCTCGACGCCGCGATCGAGGCCGCCCGCGAGCTGAACGAGCCGATTCTGTTGTTCTACGTGCGCAATGCCGACGGGGTCGTCGTGTTCGCGGTCTCCCGCAAGCTCGAGCAGCTCGTCGCCCCCGGCGAGCGGATCCGGCTCGCCGGCACGATCGAGAACCGTCTCGTGCCCGGCAGCTACCAGCTCGAGTGCTGGATCGGGCAGTACTACGCCAGCGGTGCGGCGGGGGTGCAGCCGATGCGACTGGTCAAGTTCGTGGTCTACGGGACCGGCGGGCGTCAGGGCTTGGTGACGGTCGAGGCCGACCTCGATCCGGTCGTCGACCCGGGGCTGCGGTCGTGAGCGTCGAGCAGCAGGCCGATCTGGCCCTGCGCGACGTGCCCGGTCCGTCGTCGCTGGGGGGCGGCTGGCGGCGGTCGTGGGACCTGCTGTACATCATCGCCGTCACCTCGTTCAAGCAGACGTACTTCGGCACGGTGCTCGGCTACGTGTGGTCGCTGGCCCGGCCGCTGGCGCTGTTCGCGGTGATGGTGACCGTGTTCACGAAGGTGCTGCGGCTGGACACGATCCCGCATTACCCGGTGTTCCTACTGATGAACATCGTCCTGTTCGGGTTCTTCCAGGAGGCGACCGGAATCGCGGTCACCTCGGTCGTGGCGCAGGAGGCGGTGGTGCGCAAGACCCAGTTCCCGCGGCTCGTGATCCCGCTCGCGGTCGTGCTGACGGCGCTGTTCAACCTCGGGCTCAATCTCGTCGTCGTGCTCGCGTTCATGCTCGGCTTCGGCGTCGACCCGCGATGGACGTGGCTGCTGTTCCCAGTCCTGCTGGTACTGCTGTTGGTGATCACGATCGCGTTCGCGATGATCCTGTCGTCGCTGTACCCCCGGTTCCGGGACGTGGCGATCATCTGGCAGGTCGTCTCCACTGCGCTGTTCTACGCGACCCCGATCATCTACACCGCCGATCGGATCGGCGGCCACGAGACGGTGCGCCGGATCCTCGCCATCAACCCGATCTCGCCGATCTTCGAGCTCGCCCGCAAGTGGATCATCGAGTCGAGCGCACCCGGACCGGCGGCCGCATCAGGGGGGACGCTGATGCTGCTGGCGCCGGCGGCGATCTACGTCGCGATCTGTGTGTTCGCGGTATGGGTGTTCCACCGCGAGGCGCCGCTGATCGCCGAGAAGTTGTGACGGTTCGCTCACGCCAGTAACGAACCCGAGCATCTACACTCGCGCGCCGTGCCCGTTGACGTAGAGGTCGACCCCTATCAGCACGACCCACTGCACTGGGGCGCGTCGATGGCGCATCACATCGAGGTGATGCTGCGCCTGTTCGAGGCGGTCGGTGCCCGCTCGGTCGTCGAGGTCGGAGCCTACGCCGGCGATCTGACGCGGGTGCTCGTGCGGTGGGCCGCCCAGACTGGCGGGGCCGTCACGGCGATTGACCCGGCGCCGCAGCCCGCGCTGGTGTCGTTGGCCGACGAGCACGCGGGGTTGGAGCTGATCCGTCGGACGAGCCTGGAGTCGCTCGGCGAGATCGAGCTCCCTGACGTCGTGATCATCGACGGCGACCACAACTACTACACGGTCTCTGAGGAGCTGCGGCTGATCGCCTCGCGGACATCCGACGCGCGGCTGCCGCTGCTGCTGTTCCACGACGTCAGCTGGCCGCATGCGCGCCGCGACGATTACTTCGACGTCGAGCAGATCCCGGCGGACTACCGCCAGCCACTGGTCGGCGAGCGAGCCGGGATCGTCCCCGGCGACCCCGGCACCCGCCCGGACGGGCTCCCCTACCATAAGTCCGCAGCCCATGAGGGCGGCCCGCGCAACGGCGTGCTGACGGCGGTCGAGGACTTCGCCGCCGGCGACGATCAGCTGCGGCTCACCGTGGTGCCGGCGTTCTTCGGGTTGGGCGCCGTGTGGCACTCGCAAGCGCCCTGGGCTGCCGCGGCGGCGGACATCCTCGAGCCCCTGGACCGTGATCGGCTGATCGCCGGCCTGGAGTCCAACCGGGTCGGGCATATCGCCGGCGAGCATCAGCTGCGCAACGAGATCTGGCGGCTGCAGGAGCGGATCCAGCGCCAGGAGGTGGTGCTGCGCCGGCTGCTGGATTCGAGCGCGTTCGCGGTCGCCGAGCGGCTGTCGTTGATCCGCATCAAGGCCGGCGTCGCGCCCGACCAATCGGTCGTCTCACGCGAGCAGATTCGCGGCGTTCTGTCGGATCCGCGCGGCCGCTGATCGCCGTTGCTCTCGGCGTTCAGGCGCTGCGACCGAGGCGGCGACGCGTCGGCCTGCGACTCGCCGCGTCGAGCTCTGACTCGAGCTGGGCGATCCGCTCACGGCGCTGCTCGAGCTCCCACTCCAAGAGCCGCTCGCGGTCGGTGGGGATCGGATCGCCAGTCTTCGGCCACCGCGCGCGTGGTCGGCTGACCGGGGGTGCGGGCACGGTGCCGGCGGGCTCGGGCTCGGCGGTCTTGCGCCACACGGCTCCGGCCCAGTCCACGCGCGTGATCTCGTCCTTGATCCCCTGGTCTGAGCGGAACCCGTCGACGGCGTCGCGGCAGACGTCGAGGCCGGGCGTGAAGTAGTCGTCGATCACGACATAGCCGCCGCGGGCAAGTCCACCGTAGAGCGTGTCGAGCGCCAGCCGGGTCGCGTTGTAGCCGTCGGCGTCGAGCCGGATCAACGCCCAGCGACGGCCGCCGAGGCCGGCCATCGTCTCCTCGAAGAAGCCCGGCACGAAGCGGACGCGGTCGCCGACGCCGAACCGCTCGAAGTAGCCCTGGACCGCCTCCAGGCCCGGCGCGAAGTAGTCAATCGCGCCCACGTCGGTCTCGAGCGTGTCGTCGACCGTGCCCGGCTCCGGCTGCGGGAACCCCTGAAACGAATCGGCCACCCACAGTTCGCGGTCATCGGCGAGCGAGTCCAACGTCGCGCGCATCAGGATCGAGGCGCCGCCGCGCCACGCCCCTGCCTCGATCAGGTCGCCCTCGATCCGATCGGCGACCAGCTGCTCGACCCGGGCCTGCAGGTCGTCGAGCCGGCGCAGCCCGACCATCGTCAGCGCGTTCAACGGCCAGTCGGAGCCGTCGACGCGCCAGGTCAGCTGCTGCTCGTCCTCAAGCCGGCGAGAGAACACGCCGTGCTCGTCCTTGGCGACCATCCGCGTGTCGGCGCCGACCAGGTCGCAGAGGCTCAGCTTGAGCAGGTCGAGATACGCGGCGCGCAGCGCTCCGGAGCCACGCGGGCCGCGGGCGCGGATCGGACGGGGTTCGTCGGGAACTGGCGGAAACGAGCGCACGATGGAGCCGCCGTCGAGGATAGAGTCGCGCCGCCGCCGGTCAGAGGGTCGAGCGCCGCCCGGGCGGCTCGGGCCGGCGAGCCTGCTGCGCGCGGCGCAGCTGGTTGATCTCACGCAGCGGCCGAGTGGCCCGCCAGGAAAGTGAACCGGCGGCCTCGTCGACCGTCCGCTGCAGCTCGGCCACGTGCGCATCGATCGCCAGCCGCCGCGCGTAGCTGACCGACCGCGCGGCCTCGGCCTGCGCCTCGGCCCGGCGCGCTCGCGTTCGTTCGTCACCGAGCTCAAGTGGCTCCCATGGCGCCCGGCCCTCCCACTTGGCCGCCAGTTGCACGTGCGCCTCCAGCCACGTGTCCCAGTCCTCGATCGGATCCAGCGAACGATGGATGATCACCCGGGTGTCGATCGTGGTCACCGTGCGCCCGGCGGCGCGTACCTGGAGGCAGTAGTCGAGGTCGTGGCCGTGACCGAACCGCAGCGCCTCGTCGAACCGTACGTTGCGGGTTGCCCACGGCGACAGGACCATCACGCAGCCGTCGATCGTGTCGACGACCTGCGGCGGCGGCGCGGGCTCCAGCCACGGATAGGCGGGCAGCTCGCCGCCGCCGTGGTCGATGTAGCGGAGGATCACGTCGCCAACCGACGTGCGGCCCTCCCACCACGCGAGCGAGCGGACGCCAGAGGCACCCGCGCAGCCGGCCACCGCCACGTTGGGATCGGCGAACGCGCGACGCACCGCCGCGCAGAAAGACGGATCGTCCAGCTGCGTAAACGTGTGCACCAACACCAGCGCCTCGAGGTCGTCGTGCGTCGCGGCGGCGTCGAGCAGGAGATTGAGGCTGCGCCCGGCTGTCCCCACCGAGGAGAACGCCAGCACGAGCGAGTCGGGCTCTGAGACGAGCTCGATCCCCGGCTTGGCGTATTCCAGGTACGGATCCGGGTCCGGGATCGAGATGCCAAAGGCGATCATCGCGTCGTCGTTCCGGTCTGCGCTCCGGTACGGAACCGGCGCCAGTTCGGTCGCGCCCGAAACGCCTCGCGCACGTCCCGGATCTGACGCAGCGGGCGGGTGATCCGCCAGGAGATCGAGTTCTGCATCGCCTCGAGTGCCCGCTCGAGTTCGCGCAGTTGGGCCTCCAGCAACAGCTCGTTGGCGTGATCGACAAGCAACGCCGCGTCACGCATCGCCTCACCCCGACGTGCTCGTTCCAGCCAGGTGCCGGTGGCGTTGCCGACGCCGGGCATCCGCCCGTCCCACTTCTCGGCGACGGCGATGTGCGCCTGTACCCAGGACTCCGGGTCGACAAACGGCATCAGCGAATGGCTGTGGACGGCCTTGAAGTCGGCGGTCACGACCTTGTAGCCGGCCTCGCGAACCTGCAGGCAGAAGTCGAAGTCGTAGCCGTGCAACTGGCCGAGCGATTCGTCGAAGCGGATGTTGCGGACGACCCACGGCGACAGCACGATCACAAATCCGTCGACCGAATCGACTTCGCCCACCCGCGCGTAGGGCGGCGCCTCGTCCCAGGTCCACGAGAACGCGGGCAGGTCGCCGCCGCCGTGCTCCGGATATCGATGCAGGAATGACGCCTGGGCGACCGATCCATCCCACCACGCGATCGACCGGATGCCGATCGCGCCGACGCACCCGATCACGCCCACCTCGGGGTCGGCCAATACGCGGCGGACCGTGTCGCAGAAGCCGGCACCGACGATCTCGGCGTCCTGGTGCAGGAGCACGAGCGCCTCGAGGTCGTCGTGTGCCGCCGCCTGCTCCAGGAGCAGGTTGTAGCTGGCGAAGATCGACCCGATCGATCTCAGGGCGAGCACCTCCGAGTCGGGCTCGGCGACGGTCGTGATCCCGCGTCGCGCACAGTCGCGGTAGATGTCGGGGTTGGTGATCGAGGACCCGAACGCGATCATCGCGGAGCGCTCACCGCGGCCATGTTAGGCGCGGCCGTGCCGCGCTGCCCCGGGTCCGCCGGCGCCCGCACACAAGCCGCACCGAGCAGGCCCGCCATCCCGAACGCGATCAGCGTCACGGCCGGCATCTGCCAATCCCAGTCGATCAGCGAGTGCGCGAACCACGCGACGAGCACGGCGATCGGCGCCGCGGCGGCGGCTCCGTCGATCCGGAGGGCGCTGCGCCCGGCCATGGCCGCTCCCACCACGAGCGTGATCAGGAATGCCAGGCCGACGAGGCCGAGCTCGGACATCGTCTGCAGTGGCAGCGAATGGGCGTCCTGGGCGAAGCCGTTGTTGCCCTGGCGCTGCAGCCAGTAGACCGACCAGCCTCCCGCGCCGACGCCTCGGATCGGCTCCATCTCGAAGGTGTCAAACGCAACCCGCCAATACGCGTAGCGGTCGGTGGAGAGCGCGGTCAGCCGGCCGGCGCCGCCACCGAGCTGCACGGTGCTGTTCTCGGTTGAGCCGACGACGATCGCCAAGGCCATCAGTGCGACGACCAGCGCGCACGCGATCTGCGCCGCGTGTCGCGGCAGTTTGAGCTCGCCGGGATGCTCATGCGCGGCGAGCCAGAGTTGCGCGCCGGCGGCCAGCAATGCCAGCACGACGATCCCGCCCAGCACGACCGCCCCCTGCGTCTCCGCCGTGGACTTCGGGCCTGCCAGCGCCGTCACGCAGTGAAACGGCGCGGTCATCCCCGCTCCGAGCACGGCGGCCGTGACCGACACGACCGCGCCGACGAGTTGCTCCCGCCGCCGGCCGAGCACGACCAGCATGATCATCCCGATCGCATACGCAAACAGGGATCCGCGTGAGAACGTCGTGTACAGCCCCGCGCCGACCAGCACAGAGCCCGCGGCAGCGGCCGCGCGGATCGAGCGGGGCCGCTCCGGATCTCCGCACAGCCGCGCGCCGAGAACCAGCCCGATCGCCGCGAGTACGCCCATCGCGTTCCAGTAGGTCAGCGGCTGCTCGAGCCGTCCCTCGGCGGTCGACGAGGCCGCGAAGTGCAGGAGGCCGGGGAGTAGGCGTTCGGACATCCCGTATCCAATCACGACGGCGACGCCGAGCGCCAATACCGGCTCCGCCGCCCGGCGCGCGGCGTGATCGCTGAACACGACTACCGAGGCCAGCAATGCACCCGCGTACAGGACGACGATCTCGCCGGCGCCCCAGGCGTTGCCCGCGATCGGCGCCCAGAACGCGGACACCAGCGACCAGACCGCCAGCCCGCCGGTCCCGGCCAGCATGATCAGGGCCGCGCGATCGAGCTTGAGCGAGCGTGGGACGAGGACCAGCGCGCAGGCCGCCAACGCCCAGGTGACGACGCCGGCCCAGTCCCTGGCGGCGGCGAAATAGCCACCGGTGAAGAACGCGAGCGCAGTCGGTCCGGCCAGGAGCGCCGCGACAACCGCGGCGAACGACGCGCGTCGCACCCGCTCAGCGGTGCGGGTCTCTGACCGCTCGCCCGATCAGACCGGCCGTCGCCAGCGCCTGCCGTGAGCGGCGCGCCATCGGGACCGGTGCGGCCGTGGCCGTCCATGAGCGGCTCAGCACCGGCGACCCGTCGCCGGCGATCGACTGCTGCGCGATCGCCGCGCGGACCGTGCCGATCATGCTCTGCCGGAACCGCTCACCTGAGAAACGGGCAGCCTGTGCCCGGCAGGCTTTGGGATCGATCGCCGCGTCATCGAACTCCAGCACCGCGCGCGCGAGCTCGTCGGGTCCCCCGGACCAGAAATGACCGGTCTCGCCTTCGATCACGGTCTCCAGTACGCCGCCGGCGCCCCGAGCGATCACCGGGCGGCCGGCCGCCTGAGCCTCGACCGCCGAGATCCCGAACTCCTCGACCGCCGTCACGATCACCGCACGCGCGGTCTCCAGGGTTCGCTCGACGACCGCGTCCGAGACGCGTCCCAGCAGCTTCACGGTCGGCCCCGCCTGCCTCTGCAGCCGGCGAGCGGCGGGACCGTCGCCGATGATCACGAGCGGGCGGCGCAGCCGGTTGAAAGCCTCGATCGCGACACCGATCTGCTTGTGGGACATCAGCTCGGAGACGATCGCGTAGTGCTGGCCGAGCTCGCCGGGCGACGGGCAGAATCGATCGACGTCGACCGGCGGATGGACGATCTCGGAATCGCGGCCGAAGTAGTCGGCGATCCGCTGTTGCGTCACGGCCGAGTTGGCGACGTACCGTGCCGGCCGCTGTGCGGCCGCGCGGTCCCATTGACGCCACCGATCGAACATCGCCCGCAGCACCGCGCGAGAGATCGGGTCGCGCCGCTCGAGGGTGGCGTCGTGCTCGCTCCAGGCGTAGCGGAACGGGTTGTGGCAGTAGCTGACATGCACCGCGTCGCCGCAGCGCACGGCGTGCGCCCAGGCCGACGAGCTCGAGACGACGAGGTCGTAGCCGGACAGGTCGAACGACTCGATCGCCGCCGGATACAGCGGCAGCAGCGTCCTGAAGTTCCGCGCGGTCGGGTGAAGCTTCTGCAAGAACGAGCTGCGGACGTTGCGCTGCGCGAACCGTCCTTCGGTTCCGCGCTCGTCGTAGATCGTGGTGAAGATGTCACCCTGGGGCCAGATCTCGCAGAGCTCCTCAAAGACACGCTCGGCACCGCGGACGTCGAGCAGGAAATCGTGCACAAGCGCCACCCGCTGAATATCCGTCACATCCCCGGACATATCGTCGCGCTTCTTGAGTATCGGCGTCGCCATCGATCGGTTCCCGCAGCTCTCCGTGCCGGCAGGCAGTCACCACCCTACCGAGGACCGCAGTCGGCGGCGTCGCCGTTGTTCCTGCTCACCGCATATTCCGGGACGTTGGGCGGGGCCGAGCGCGTCCTGATCGATGTCGCCGGCGCGCTTGGCGCGCTCGGCGGTAAGGTCTGCCTCGCCTGTCCGCCCGGGCCGATGGCCGACACGGCCCGACGCCGCGGCGTGCGAGTGCTGGCGCTGCGTCCGCGAACGCTCGCACTGCGAGGCCGCGGCGGCCGCGTCCGTGATCTGGCGGCGCGCGCGTCGGCGGCACGCGCACTGGTCGGCCATCGCCGTGAGCTGGCGCGGCTGGCCGCCGATCTCGACCCCGACGTGATCGCGCTCTGGGGCATGCGATCCGCGATCGCGTGGCAGCTCTGGCGGCGACCGCGCGGCGCTCGTCGCGCGCGCGTCGTGATCGCCCACCACGACATGCTGCCGGGCGCAGGCGGGATCGCCCGCCGGGTGCGCGCGGCGGCCGCCCGTGCCGACGCCGTCGTCGTCAACTCCCGCGCGGTCGCCGACGACCTCGATCCCCTGCGGACGTTGGGCGAGCGCCTGTCGGTGGTGTACCCCGGGGTCGATCCGGTGCCGTCGGGTTGGCCGGACGGGGCGCCGGTGGTGGTCGTGATCGGGGCGCTGGTCGGCTGGAAGCGGGTCGATCTGGCGCTCGAGGCGGTCGCGCTCGCCCGTCGCCAGGTACCGTCGCTGCGACTGCGCGTGGTGGGCGCGCCGTTGGCTGGGTCCGAAGGCACGCTGGAGCATCTACGGGCGCGCGCGTCGGAGCCTGACCTGGCCGGCGCGGTGCAGTTCACCGGCGCCGTCGCCGACGTGCGGGACGAGCTGGCGCGGGCGACATGTCTGCTGCACTGTGCCGAGCGCGAGCCGTTCGGGCTGGTCGTCGCCGAGGCGCTCGCGGCCGGTCGTCCGGTCGTCGTCCCGATCAGCGGTGGGCCAGCGGAGATCGCCGACGCCGCCTGCGGGGTGCTGTATCCGCCGGGCGATGTCGCGGCCGCGGCAGCCGGCGTCGTGTCGCTCGTCCGTCAGCCTCAGCTGGCACGGGCGCTCGGCGAGGCGGGACGGCTGCGGATCGCGGAGCGGTTCGGCCGCCAGCGGATGCGGACGGAATTCGCGGCGGCACTGACGCCGACCGGGGTGCCACCGGCGGGGCCGTATGCGCCGCGGCTCGCCGGTGATCGCGCGAGTCCGGCCGCGGGTGCGCTCGGGTCGGCCGCGGGTGCGCTCGGGTCGGCCGCGGGTGCCCCCGCGTCGGCGGCGGTGGCGCTCGTCACGGTCAGCTTCAACTCCGAGGCGGTGCTCGGCGCGCTGCTGGATTCGGTCGCCCGCCACCTGCCCCGTGTCCGCGTGATCGTGGTCGACTGCGGCTCGTCGGACGACAGCGTCCGGATCGCCCGTGGGCACCCGGTCGCCATATCGGTGCCGGCCGGCGTCAACCTCGGCTTCGGCGCGGGCTCGAACCTCGGGCTCACCCGCGTGGCCGAACCGGTGACGGTGTTCGTCAACCCCGATGTGGAGCTGATCGACGATTCGCTGCTGTCGCTGGCCGCCGCGCTCGACGCGGACCATGATCGGCTGCTCGCGCCGCTGGTGCTGTCGCCCTCCGGCGCGCGCCAGGACACGGTCCACCCCCTGCCCGGGTCCGTCGCGGAGCTGGGAAGGCTCGTGCTGTCGCCGGGTCGCGTGCCGGGACCGCTCGGCACCGCGATCGCGCCGTGGCGCTCACGCCGGCCGCGGCCGGTCGGCTGGGCCGTGGGCTGCGCGCTTGCCGGCCGCACCACGACGCTGCGGGCGCTCGGGCCCTTCTCGGCCTCGATCTTCATGTTCGGCGAGGACCTGGAGCTGGGCTTGCGGGCGGCGCGCCGCGGGGTGCCGACCTGGTTCTGGCCGCACGCGCGGGTGATCCACCAGGGCGCCCATTCGACCGCCGCCGCCTATCGGGGCGAGCCGTTCGACGTGCTCGCGCGGGCCCGCCACGACGCCATCTCGATGGCCCTCGGCGAGCCCGCCGCCGATCGCGACGACCGCCGACAGGTGGCGCTGTTCGCGTCGCGCGCAGCGGTCAAGCGCGCGCTGCGGCAAGACCACCGCCGTGAGCTGGCGCAGCTCGCCGCAGTGCGGAGTCGATGAGCCGTCCGGCGCGATCAGGTCCCACGGCTGCGGCGACGGATCACGAATCCGCCGGCGATCATCACCAGGCCGAAGCCGGCGATGTCCCAGCCGGCATAGCCGGTGTAGGGCAGACCCTTCGTTGCGGTGGTCGTGCCGACCCGCGGCGAGGCGGCGGCGGTCGCGGTCGGATCACTGGTCGTGACCGCCGACACGGTCGCGGTGTCGGGCGCAACAGAGGTCGACGGCGGGGCCGAAGCGGTCGTCGTCTGCGGCGCGGTCGTCGAGCTGGTGTGCGGCGGCGCAGTCGTCGTCGGCTGAGAGGTGGTGCCCGGGCCGAACGGATTCGTGTATTGGTTGTTCCCGGCCGACCCGCCCGCCAGCGCGATCGTCGGCACCGCCAGCGCGAACGCCCCCAGCACGACGAGCAGCGTCGCGAGGTGTCGCGCGTCTCGCATCGCGCGGAGTATGGCAATCGAACCCGCCAGCGTCGTCCGATAGCGCACGCCGGTGGTTTTCAGACGATCTGAAATCCGGCTCGACGTTCGCTGGCAAACCGCTCGTTTGCAGGATTTATTGCAAGGCAGGCTCAACGGCGATCGCTGCGACGGGCCATGTTAGGGTGCGGCTCGCCGTGACCTGTGGCTCGTAGGTTTGGTCGCTTTCAGGCACGGATTTGCCGCCATGTCACCGTCCCTCACCCGTCATTGGATCCTGCGCGCCGTGATCGCCTCGATGGTGTGCGCGCTCGCGCTGTGCTGGGTGCTGGCGTCGTCGGGCTCGGCAGACGTCTCCGGTCAGCTCGATGCCGCCAAGAGCGCGGCGAGTCAGCTACAGGCGCAGATCGCCGACGACTCGGCCCAGATCTCAAAGACGACGGGCGGGTTGGAGTCCGCGCAGGCACGCCTGGACGCGGTCCAAGCGGACCTGGACAAGCGCGTCGACCGCCTCAAGTCGGTGCAGAACCAACTGTTGAGCGCACGTGACCATCTGGTCGACGTCGAGAACCACCTGAAGCTCGCGACCAAAGCGCTTGCCGCCAATCTGGTCGCCGGCTACGAGAGCCAGCCGCCCTCACTGGTTTCGGTCGTGCTCTCCTCACACGGCTTCAATCAGCTGCTGAACCAGATCAGTTTCGCCGGCAAGGTCGCCAGACAGAACGCGGACATCGTCGGTCAGACGCGGATCGCGCGGCGCGAGGTGTCGGCGGAGGCCAAGCGGCTGGAGACGCTCGAAGGGCAGGACCGCACGCTCGCCAAGCAGGTCCTGGCCGAGCGCAACCAGGCGGCCGCGCTGCAGTCGGCGCTCAAGCAGCAGCAGATCAAGGAGATCGCCGCCCGCGCCAGGGCCCACGGCCGCTACGCCACCGTCGAGGCCCAGGTCAGCAGCCTGCAGAAGAAGCTCAACGCCCAAGAGGCCGCCGCCGCGCGCGCCGCCCGGGAGAGCGCCGCGACCGGCAACGCCAGCGTCAACGGAATCACGCTTGACACCAACGGGATGGTCCAGCCGCCCGCCGACGCGCCCGAGGCGGTCAAGGAGATGATCGCCGCCGGCAACGCGATCGCGACGCTCCCGTACATCTACGGCGGCGGTCACGCGTCCTTCCAGGCCGACGGCTACGACTGCTCGGGCTCAGTCAGCTATGTACTGGCGGCCGCCGGCCTGGTGACGTCGCCGATGGTCTCGGGTCAGTTCGACGGCTGGGGCGATCCCGGCCCCGGCAAGTGGGTCACGATCTACTCAAACGCCGACCACGTCTGGATGACGATCGCCGGCTGGCGTTTCGACACCGTCGCCCAGGCTGAGACGGGTACCCGCTGGGCGCGCGGCGGCGGCGAGTTCGTCGGGTTCGACGTCGAGCACCCGCCGGGGCTATAGCCGGCTGAGTCGCCGGTCGCCGGTCCCGGTCGGCGGTCCCGGTCGGCGGTCCCGGTCGGAGGTTGATCCGCGCGAACTTCCCGACCCGAAGAGCGGCGATCTCACCCCCATATCCGCCACGTATCGCACGGCAACTTCCCGCGCGCCCATCGCCCGCGCCCGCCCGGCCGGGCTCGGGGGCCTCGGCCGGGCGCGCGGGTTTGACCCGCCGGTCCGATTCGCCGCGAACGCGCTCGCGGCGGCGGTCGGCGGACACGGTTGGGATGTCGCCGTCGGCGTCCGCAAGTGATCGCCCACGATCGGTGGCGCTGAACCTCGTCGCGCCGCAACTCGTCGCGCCGCAACTCGACGCGCCGCAACTCACCGCAGCACGGCCCAGCGCGGCGCGACTCACCGCGCCGCCGCCAGGATCGCCGACGCCTTGCCCTTCAGGTCATACATCGTCACGCTCTGGCCGTCGACCGTGACCGTCACCTTGCGGCCGACCTTCTCGGCGATCGCGAACGCCTTCGCGGAGCCGGTGCGGCCGTCGGAGAGGCCGCCATGGCCGGCCCCGGCGCGGGAGCCGCCAAACGGAGCCGCGGCACCGGCGAAGCCGGACCCCGAAGCGCCGAACAGGCTGCCGATGCCGGAGCCCGCGCCTGAGCCGGAGCCAGCGGCGCCGGCCACGCCCGTCCCGGTGAAACCACCACCGAAGCCGCCGCCCGTATCGGCCAGGATCCACCGCAGTCGGCCGTCGCGGACCTCCATCGCCAGCCACGACGCGCTGACCGAGCTCTCCAGGCCGGAGAAGCCACCGATTCCGGCAACGTTCGTCTCGCCGGCGATGATCGCCTCCGCGGCGCTGCTTTGGCTCTCCACCGCGACCGTGCCGCCACCGTGGGATGCGGCGTAGCGCGATGCCGCCCGCAGCGTCGAGGAGTCGGCGCCGAATGCGCCGCCGCCCGGACCTGCCCCGGACGCGCCGCCGCCCCGGCCCGCCGCCCCCGAGCCCCCAAAGAGCGACCGGACTCCCGCGCCGGAAGCAGAGCCCGAACCCGCGCCAGAAGCAGAGCCCGAACCCGCCCCGGGGCCTGCGGGAGCTACCCCGCCGAACCCACCCGCGCCGCCGCGCCCACCAAAGCCAGCACGGCCACCAAAGCCACCACGGCCACCAAAGCCACCGCGCCCGCCGAAGCCGCCCGGGCCGCCGAAGCTGCCGACCGAGGCCGGCCCCCCGGCCGGAAACGTGGAGCTGGTGGCGTGACCGAGCGTCTCGACAGCCCAGGCCGCGGGTGCCGCCAACAGCGCCGCCAAGGCGACCGCGACGATCACGGCCCGCACGCGAGCCGGGAAGGCGACCACGAGCAGGGCCAGGACCGCCAGCGCGCAGACGACGATCACCAGCGGCGTCGCCCACGAAACGGAGCCGCCGGCCCGGCCGATCACGACCAGCTCCGTGATCGCCCCGCCCGCGATCGCCAGCGCTCCGAAAGCGCGGGCTGCCGCCCCGGGCCGCAGCGCCTCGCCGACCCCGGCGCCGACCAGCATCGCCGTCCAGGGCGCCAGGAACGAGACGTAGTAGGGGTGCACGATCCCCGACGCAAAGCTGAACACGACCGCGCTGACCGCGAACGCGCCGCCGACCGCGATCAGCCAGCCGGTGCGCTCGTCGGCGCGACGCAGCCGCGTCAGTACGACCAAGCCGACGCCGGCCACGAGCGCGAACCCGAGCAGCCAGCCGGCCTGCCCGCCGAGCGCCGAGTTCAGCAATCGGAACACGCCGGTCGCGCCGGAAGAGAACCCGCCACCGCCGCCGCCGGCGGTCGCCGGCGCGCCCGCCTGTCCGGTGACCCGGCCGACTCCGTTGTAGTTGACGATCAGCGACCAGATCGAGTTGTCCGATGTGCCGGAGATCCACGGCCGGTCGGCGGCCGGCGTCAGCGTTACGAGCAGTGGCCACGCGAGGCCGACGGCCGTCATCGCCAGCCCGCCCCACAACAGTGCCCGCACCCGCATCCAGAGCGACGTGACCACCCCGGGTGGGCGGGCCCAAAGCCACGCCAGGGCGATCCCCGGCACGACGAACAGCGCGACCGACATCTTCGCCTCGAAGCCGAGCCCGACGCACACGCCGCTCCACACGAGCCATCGCGTGCGGCCATCTTCGAGCGCGCGGACCGTGAACCAAAGCGCCGCCACGCAGCACAGGATCAGCGCCTGATCGGGGTTGTTGTCGCGTGACATCGCGACCGTGATCGGTGTCAGCGCCAGGACCAGCCCCGCCGCGAACCCGGCGGCCCGCCCGAATCGCCGGCGGACAAGGTCATACGTGAGCCCAACTGCGGCGATGCCCATCAGCGCCTGCGGCACGAGGATCGACAGCGAATGCCAGCCGAACACCCGGACCGACAGTGCCTGGATCCAGAAGGCCAGCGGCGGCTTGTCAATCGTCATCAACCCGGTGCGGTCCAGCGAGGCGAACAGGAAGTCGTGCCAGCTGGAGGCCATCGAACGCACCGCGCCGGCGTAGAAGGTGTTCGCCCAGCCGTTGCGCGACAGGCCCCACAGGTTCAGCGCGGCCGCGACCCCGAGCGCGAGCAGCAGCTCGGGCCGTGCCCAGACGGCGCGCGCCGCGCGTGCGGCCCGGGCCGACCCCGCCTGCGCCAGCGCGCGCGGCCGCGCCGCGCCCAGCCCACCGATCGAGCCGCTGGTCATGGCTGCCCGGGGACGTGGTGGCTCTCGGCGTATACGCCGGCGGCGGCGGCCAGTCCGACGGCCACCAGGGCGAGACGGGAGATCAGACGGACGAGGGTGCGCATGGCGGACTGCTCCTGGCGAGGTCGGGTCGGCGTGAGGCGACTTCGGTCAGTATCCAGCCGCCGGCGAACAAGGCTCGAAGCTGAACCTGGGAGAACCCTGAGAGTTGCGCGGTCCGTTGTGTCGACTCAGGCGCTGTCAACCGTGACGGCTCAGGCGCTGTCGGCCGTGACGGCTCAGGCGCTGTCCGCCGTGACCGCGAGCACCGCCATCGTGCCGATCACGAGCGTCGCGCAGACCATCACGACGAGCCGATCGGCACCGAATGCGGTCACCGCTCCGAGCACCCCGAGCACGCCGATCGCGATCGTCGGCGCCCGCAGTGACCGCTGCCCGACCGCCCACTTGAACAGCGCCAGGCCGGCGAGAAACAGCGCCGGCCCGCCGAGCATCGTCACCGCCGACGCGACCGACTCGCCCGCATCCGGGTTGTTGATCGTCAGGCGGATCGCGACTGCGACGACGATCACACCGGCGACCATCATCGCGTGGGCGTAGGCGTACCCGGCTCGCCCGACGCGGGCGGCGCCCGCCGACGTCGACGAGATCGCCTCCGCGCCACGCTCGGCGTACTGCAGGAAGTAGGTCCCCCACAGGCACGCCGCGGCAAGGAAACCGATGATGAATGCGGCATCGACGCTCGGCGAGCCACGGTGCCCCGAGAACGTCAGCCCAACCCGCAGGACCGACTCCCCGAGCGCGATCATCAGCACCAGCTGACAGCGCTCGGCCAGATGGGATCCGGCCAGCGTCCAGTCCCGCATCGGCGTGGCGCCGGCCCCGGGCAGCCAGAAGCCATGGATCGGGGCGCCCAGGTCGAGCGCGAGCGCGACCAGCCACAACGCGAGCTTGAGGTCTGAGTGCGTGAACGCGCCGGCGATCCAGATCGCACCGGCGATGCACGACCAGGCCAGGAGCTGCGCGTAGTTGCGCCGCATTCGGTCGTCCGAGCCGGCGAAGGCCCAGACCATGAACCCCGAGCGCACGACTTGCAGCCCGACATAGGCGAACGCAAACGGGATCCCACGTCCGTCGAACGCCTTGGGGATCGCCGCCGACATCACCAGGCTGATCGCCATCAGGACGATCATCAGGGCCGTCCCGGGGACGCTCTCCGGGTCCAGCCAGTTGGTCGCCCAGGCCGTGTAGTTCCACGCCCACCAGACGGCGCCGAACAGGACCAGGCCCTCGAGCGCGCCGCGAGACGACAGGTGCCTGAACAGGAAATCCGACAGCTGCGTGATCGCGAACACGTAGACGAGGTCGAAGAACAGCTCCATGTTGGTGACCCGCGGAGCCGCCTCGTCAGAGCGCGCGCGTAGTGCCTCCCACCTCATCCCGCGCCTAGAGTACGGGTGACCCCTTCGAAATCTCGCAAGGCAGGAACGGAAATGTCGCCCACCAACGCCAACAGCTTCGATTCCCGAGCAATGCTGCGCATCGGGGACACCTCATACGAGATCTTCAGGCTCGACGCGCTGCAGTCGAAGTTCGACGTCGCGAGACTGCCGTTCTCGCTGAAGATCCTGCTGGAGAACCTGCTGCGCAACGAGGACGGCGAGTCGATCACGGCCAAGGACATCGAGGCGCTGGCGAGCTGGGACGCCACCGCGCAGCCGTCCGAGGAGATCGCGTTCACGCCCGCGCGGGTCGTGATGCAGGACTTCACCGGCGTGCCGGCGATCGTGGACCTGGCGGCGATGCGCGACGCGATGTCCGAGCTCGGCGGTGACCCTCAGCAGATCAACCCGCTGGTGCCCGCGGAGCTCGTGATCGATCACTCGGTCCAGGTCGACGCGTTCGGGACCGCGCAGGCGTTCGCGCGTAACGCCGAACTGGAGTTCGAGCGAAACAAGGAGCGCTATGCGTTCCTGCGGTGGGGACAGGGCGCGTTTCACAACTTCAAGGTCGTGCCGCCGGACACCGGAATCGTGCACCAGGTCAACCTCGAGTACCTGGCGCGGGTCGTGTTCGTCAACGACAACGGCCCCGACCACCCGCAGGCGTACCCCGACACGCTGGTCGGGACCGACTCGCACACGACGATGATCAACGGCCTCGGGGTCCTGGGGTGGGGTGTCGGTGGGATCGAGGCCGAAGCGGCGATGCTCGGACAGCCGATGTCGATGCTGATCCCGCAGGTGCTCGGGTTCAAGCTGACCGGCGCGCTGCGCGAGGGGGCGACCGCGACCGACCTGGTGCTGACCGTCACCGAGATGCTGCGCGAGCGCGGCGTCGTCGGGAAGTTCGTCGAGTTCCACGGTGCCGGGCTGGCGCGGCTGCCGTTGGCTGACCGCGCGACGATCGGGAACATGTCGCCGGAGTTCGGCTCGACCTGCGCGATCTTCCCGATCGACGCGGAGACGCTGCGCTACCTGGAGTTCTCAGGCCGCCCGTCCGCGCAGATCGCCCTGGTCGAGGCCTACGCCAAGGAGCAGGGGTTGTGGCACGACGAGCACTCAGAGCAGCCGACGTTCTCCGATCACATCGAGCTCGACCTCGCCGATGTCGTCCCGAGCATCGCTGGCCCTAAGCGCCCCCAGGATCGCGTCTCGCTGACCGAGTCACGCGATGCATTTCGGCTGGCGCTGGAGGACCTGCTGCCCGATGACAAGGACGATGAGGACAACGACGATGAGGATGAGGAGGATGAGGCGCTGGCCGATTCGTTCCCGGCGTCCGACCCGGTCTCCACCCACGTGGCAAACGGCGATGGCCACGAGCCGCACGGAGACACCGGCGGCCTTCAGGTCGCAGACCGTGAGCACACTGAGATACCGGTCACGCTCGAAGATGGGACCGAGACGACGCTTGATCACGGTCATGTTGTGATCGCCGCGATCACGAGCTGCACGAACACGTCGAACCCGACGGTGATGCTCGGCGCCGGGATCCTCGCGCGCAACGCCGTCCAGAAGGGCCTCAAGGTCAAGCCGTGGGTCAAGACCTCGCTCGCGCCGGGCTCGAAGGTCGTGACCGAGTACCTGGAGCGGGCGGGGCTCGATGAATACCTCGACGCGCTCGGTTTCAACCTCGTCGGCTACGGGTGCACGACCTGCATCGGCAACTCGGGACCGCTGCCGACCGAGATCTCCGATGTCGTGCAAGCCGAGGACCTGGCGGTGGTCAGCGTGCTATCGGGCAACCGCAACTTCGAGGGACGAATCAACCCGGACGTGAGGATGAACTACCTCGCGTCGCCGCCGCTGTGCGTCGCCTACGCGCTTGCCGGGACGATGGATATCGACCTTTACGACGAGCCGCTCGGGACCGACGGCAACGACGAGCCGGTCTATCTCAAGGACATCTGGCCCGACGGGGCCGAGGTCGCCGAGACCGTACAGGAGGCGGTTCAGTCCGACATGTTCCGCAAGTCCTACGGCCAGGTGTTCGACGGCGACGAGCGCTGGAACTCGCTGGAGGTCCCGACGGGCGACCGGTTCGCGTGGGACGAGCGGTCGACCTATGTGCGCCGCCCGCCGTTCTTCGACGACCTGCCGACCGACCCTGAACCGCTCACCGACATCACCGACGCGCGCGTGCTCGCGCGACTCGGTGACAGCGTCACGACCGATCACATCTCCCCCGCCGGATCGATCAAGCGTGACGGTCCCGCCGCCGCTTACCTCAACGAGAACCACGTCGAGACCCGCGACTTCAACTCGTTCGGCTCACGCCGCGGCAACCACGAGGTGATGATGCGCGGCACGTTCGCGAACATCCGCCTGCGCAACCAATTGTTGCCTGGATCAGAGGGCGGCGTGACAAGGCATCTCGGCGGCGACGGCGAGAACGAGGAGCTCTCGATCTACGACGCCGCGATGAAGTACATCGACGCCGGGGTGCCGTTGATCATCCTCGCGGGCAAGGAGTACGGATCCGGCAGCTCCCGCGATTGGGCCGCCAAAGGCACCCGGCTGCTCGGCGTCCGCGCGGTCATCGCCGAGTCGTTCGAGCGGATCCACCGCTCCAACCTGATCGGGATGGGCGTCCTGCCGCTGCAGTTCGCGGATGGCGAGACCGCCGAGACGCTCGGGCTCACCGGCGAAGAGCGATTCACGATCACCGGCATCGCCGACACCGACGAGACCGGCATCCCGCGCACGCTCACCGTCCACGCCGACGACCAGCAGTTCGAGGTCACCGTTCGGATCGACACTCCCAAGGAACAGGTCTACTACCGCCACGGCGGCATCCTTCAGTACGTCCTGCGCCAACTGCTCCAGCGCTAGTCACTAAGGTCCTCCGGCGATGCCGACCCCTGAACTGCTCGACAAACTGCTGCGCGCCGCCGGCCCGTCCGGCAACGAGACGGCGCCCGCGAAGGTCTGGCGCGACGCCGCCGGCGCGTTCTCCGACGATGTCCGGGCCGACCGGGTCGGCTCGTCGGTCGTGCGCGTGCCCGGCACCTCAGGTGGGCCGACGCTCGCCGTGATCGGCCACATCGACGAGATCGGCGTCCACGTCACCCACATCGAGGACTCGGGGCTGCTGCGGTTCGGGGAGGTCGGCGGCTGGGATCCGACCCAGCTCGTCGGTCAGCGGATCGTCCTGACCACGCGCGACGGCGAGGTGCGCGGCGTGATCGGGCGCC
>Ga0302181_10000274_pt1 | contig 45332 bp, 47 predicted proteins | sample I_Palsa_E3_3_FD_198786 | JGI IMG/M metagenome (GOLD analysis project Ga0302181, IMG submission 198786) | Peat permafrost microbial communities from Stordalen Mire near Abisko, Sweden - I_Palsa_E3_3 | ecosystem: Environmental > Terrestrial > Soil > Palsa > Peat permafrost | place: Sweden...
GGCGGTGGCCTCGGTGACGAAGAAGTCGAAGCGCGCCTGCATCTGGTGCAGCGCTTCGATGGACTCGCAATCGCCGTAGTTGGCCGCGCCCGATTCGATCAGTTCGTCGAGCGCGGCGTCGAAGTTCTCCAACTCCATGTGTGAGATGCAAGCACACGGTTGTCACATCCCACGAGGCAAGAACCTCCCCGAAATCCCCGAATTTCCCAGGAAATCCGCGACATTCGGCTTGTCCGGCCGACCGTTGGCCTCCGGCACCGCCCGGCGGCGAAGAAGCGAGGCGGGCCGTCCTACGGAGCAAGCAGCGAGGGGGCGGGCCGCCCTACGGCTGGGAGAAGCCGTAGATCGGCATGCCGTTGTACCAAGCCGAGTCGGCGGGCAGGAACGGCCCGTCGAGCGCGGTCGAGAGGTAGCCGTCGCGACCGGGCCCCGAGTCGCCCCCGACCGACATGATGGAGCCGTCGGGCCAGACCTCCGTCACGATCCCGACGTGCAACGAAGTGGAGGTGCTCCCCGGCCCCGTCCCGTACAGGATGGCGTCGCCGATGGCGGGCGTGGCCGTCGGCGGCAGATCGGCGCCGTAGGTGGCGGCCCAGTCCCAGATATCGCCGGTGAAGGCGTAGCGCGGGATGGGGATCCCGGCCTGCTCCCAGGCCCAGGTGGCGAAGAGGGCGCACCACTCCTCACAGGGTCCGTAGGGATTGCAGTACAAGCCCTGGGTGTCGGGGTCGGGCTCGATCTGGGAAGCCACCGCGGCGGCGATCGTCGAGGAGCCGGGGAACATCGGCTCGGCTGTCGCGGTGGAGAAGCTGTACTGCCACGCCTGCGGATCGAGCAACCAGTACCCGGTTCCCTGGTTGTTCCCGATGATGGCGGAGATCTGCGTCGCCGTCGGGTCCAGCGTGAGCCCGCCGAAGGCCTGGGCGTCGCCATAGGCCAACACGACACCGTTCTCCGTGGCGATGAGGTAGCCCCTGCCGTCCGGTGAGGCCACCATGCCGACTGCGGCATCCGGCAGGTTCGAGCTCCCGGCCGAGCCGTAGAACGCGGCGTCGCCGAAGCTGAAGATCCCACCGTCCGCCGCCACGAGCCAGTACCCCTTGCCGTCGTGCGTCGCCGCCATGCCCACGATGGGCGCGTTGAGCGCGATGCTGCCGGTGCTCCCGTAGAAGCCGGCATCGCCGTAGGCGAAGATGCCGCCGTCGGCGGCCACGAGCCAGTAGCCCTTTCCGTCAGGTGTGGCCGCCATGCCGACGATGGGCTCGTTGAGGTGCGTCCCGCCCATGGAGCCGTAGAAGGAAGCATCGCCGTAGGCGAACACACCCCCATCGAGCGCGCCCAGCCAATAGCCCTTGGCGTCCTGCGTTGTGGCCATGGCCACGATGGGACCCTGCAGGGGCAGGCTGCCGGCGGAGCCCTCGAATTGCGCGTCGCCGAACGCGAAGACGCCGCCGTCCGCGCTGGCCAGCAGGTACCCGCCCCCGTCGGGGGTGGCCACGCCCGAGAAGACGGGCGAGTTCAGGGGCTGGGGCAGCGCGGGCTGGCTCTGGTCGACGGCCCCGAAGCCGATCATCCCGGCGTCGTCGTACGTGTGCGCTGTCTCGGCCGCGCCGGCGGCGGGCAGCGAACGACCGGCACCGACCGCCAGTCCGGCCACGAGCGCACCAGGAAGCAGGACCGTGGCCACCGCCATCGTGACGAGCGGGGGAATGAGCGCAGCCACCCGAAAGTGCCGCCGGCCCGGCCCGGTGCGACCCACGATGGCCCCGCGGTTACGCACGACGTCGATTCTGCACGTTGCAGCGGTGGCCGGCGCGCCGGAGCGGTTACGAAGTCGTTACGAAGTCACCTCCAACGCCAGTGTCGGCCCCGGCACGACTCCGACGGAGCCTCGAGGGCGCGCCGGTGACCCGTTTGGGCGGTCCGGGCCGCCTCACGGCAGAATGGCTCCATGAGCACGGACGACACGACCGCCACCCCTGCAGAACACCCCGACACGTTCAACGCCAAGGCCGACCTGACCGTCGGTGACCGCACCTACGAGATCTTCAACATCACGGCGCCCGCGCTGAGCGGGCGGTACGACATCGCTCGTCTGCCCTACTCCGTCAAGGTCCTCCTGGAGAACCTCCTGCGTCACGAGGACGGCCCGCACGTCTCCGCCGACGACATCGTCGCCGTGGCGAACTGGGGCGCCAACCCCGAGGGTCACGGCCAGGGGGCCGGCGACGCCGCGCACGAGATCGCCTTCACGCCCGAGCGGGTGCTGATGCAGGACTTCACCGGCGTGCCCGCCGTCGTCGACCTCGCCGCCATGCGCGACGCGCTGGCCGGGCTGGGCGGCAACGCCTCGCAGGTCAACCCGCTGGTGCCGGTCGAGCTGGTGATCGACCACTCGGTCATCGCCGAACGCTCGGGCGACGCGTCCGCCTACGACACCAACGTCTCCATTGAGTACGGCCGCAACATGGAGCGCTACCAGCTCATCCGTTGGGCCCAGGGCGCCTTCCGGGACTTCCGGGCCGTGCCGCCGGGCATGGGGATCTGCCACCAGGTCAACCTCGAGTACCTGTCGCGCCTCGTCTTCGCCACCGAGGACGGACGGGCGTTCTGCGACACCCTGGTCGGCACGGACTCGCACACCGTCATGGTCAACGGGCTCGGCGTGCTCGGCTGGGGCGTCGGCGGGATCGAGGCCGAGGCCGCCATGCTCGGCCAGCCGCTCTCCATGCTGCTGCCACCGGTCGTGGGGCTCCGGATCTCGGGAGAGACCAAGCCCGGCATCACGGCGACCGACGTCGTGCTCACCGTCACCGAGCTCCTGCGCGATCACGGCGTGGTGGGCGCGTTCGTGGAGTGCTACGGACCAGGTGTCGGTGCCCTGCCCCTCGAGACGCGGGCAACCATCGGCAACATGAGCCCCGAGTACGGCGCCACCTGCACCATGTTCCCCATCGACCAGGTGACCATCGACTACCTGCGCTTCACGGGGCGCGACGAGGAGCATCTCGCACTGGTCGAGGCCTACGCCAAGGCCCAGGGCTTGTGGCACGACCCGGACGCCCCCGAGCCCGTCTACTCCGAGCACGTCAGCCTCGACCTGGGGACCGTGGAGCCCTCGCTGGCCGGCCCGGCGCGGCCCCAGGACCGCGTCGCGCTGTCGGTCGCCGGCGACGCCTACCGGGTGGCTCTCGACCGCGCCCCGCGCAGCGCCGCCACCGAGCCCGCGGCGGCACCCCACCACCAGATGTCGGACGGCGACGTCGTGATCGCGGCCATCACCAGTTGCACCAACACCTCGAACCCACAGGTCATGGTCGCCGCCGGACTGGTGGCCCAGAAGGCCGTCGAGCGCGGCCTGCGGTCGAAGCCGTGGGTCAAGACCTCCCTGGCGCCCGGCTCGCGCGTCGTGACCGACTACCTCGAGCGCGCCGGCCTGACGGAGCCGCTGCAGGAGCTCGGCTTCTACCTCGTCGGCTACGGGTGCACCACGTGCATCGGAAACTCCGGGCCGCTGCTCCATGGTGTGACCGATGCCGTCAAAGAAGCTGACCTCTCGGTGGCCTCGGTGCTCTCGGGCAACCGGAACTTCGAGGGACGCATCCACCCCGATGTCCGACTGAACTACTTGGCGTCGCCGCCCCTCGTGGTGGCCTACGCACTGGCGGGGACGATCGACATCGACCTGACCACCACCCCCATCGGGAACGACGCCGAGGGCAGCCCGGTATTGCTGTCCGAACTGTGGCCCTCCATGGAAGAGGTGAGCGAGACGATCCGGGCGTCACTCACCTCCGACATGTTCCGCACCCGCTACAGCGCTGTCTTCGACGGCGACGACTACTGGAAAGAGGTCGCCACGGCAGGGGGCGAGACCTACGCCTGGCAGGACGACTCCACCTATGTCCAGAACCCTCCCTTCTTCGAGGGCATGACGATGACCCCGGCACCGGTGACCGACATCGTCGATGCGCGCGTGCTGGCCTTGGTGGGTGACAGCGTCACGACGGACCACATCTCCCCGGCTGGCTCCATCGGTCCGGGGACACCAGCGGGCCGCTATCTGACCGACCACGGCGTGGCGCGTGAGGACTTCAACTCCTACGGGGCGCGCCGGGGTAACCACGAGGTGATGATGCGCGGCACGTTCGCCAACGTGCGCCTGCGCAACCTGCTGGCACCCGGCACCGAGGGCGGGGTGACGCTGCACCTCCCCGACGGCGCGCAGACCTCCATCTTCGACGCTGCCATGCAGTACGCCGCCGAGCGCGTGCCTCTGGTGGTCCTGGCGGGCCGCGAGTACGGCACGGGCAGCAGCCGCGACTGGGCGGCCAAGGGCACGGCCCTGCTCGGCGTGCAGGCCGTCATCGCCCAGAGCTTCGAGCGCATCCACCGCTCCAACCTCATCGGTATGGGCGTCGTGCCGCTGCAGTTCTACAAGGGTGACTCGGCCCAGGGCCTGGGACTGACCGGCCACGAGCGCTTCTCCATCAGCGGCCTCGAGGTGGTCAACCGCGGCGAGTTGCCGAAGGAGTTGACGGTGACGGCCACCGATGACGACGACTCGGTCACCGAGTTCCGCGTGATCGTGCGCATCGACACGCCGATGGAGGCCGAGTACTACCGCCACGGCGGCATTCTGCAGTACGTGCTCCGCCAGATGGCGGGCTGACCCCGGGGGGCCTCAACCGACCGCCATGTCGTCGCCGCCCGCCAGGCCGACGAAACGGCGCAGGATGTCCAGCCCGGCGCGGCTGACGTGGGCCACGTCGGACTCCCGGAGGTAGACGCGGGGCGGCAGGTGCGGCCCCCAATGGGCCACCAGGCTGGCGGTCACCTCGACGTGGAACTGTAAGGCGTAGGCGCGCGCACCGAAGCGGAAGGCCTGGTTCGCGTAGGCCGCGTTGCCGGCCAGGCGCACGGCGCCCTCGGGCAGGTCGAAGGTGTCACCGTGCCAGTGCACGCACGGCAACGGGGAGGGCGCGGGCCCGAAGACAGGATCGCGGTCGGCCTCGGTCGTCAGGTGGACCTCCCCCACGCCGTATTCGGGGGCCGGGCCTTCGGTCACCGGGGCACCGAGCGCGGCGGCCAGCTGCTGGGCGCCGAGGCAGACGCCGAGGACGGGCCGGCCGGACTCGACCGCGGCGCGCAGGAGTGCGCGCTCGTCGGCCAGCCAACCGAGGTCGTCGTGCACGCTCATCGGGCCGCCCATGACGACGAGCCCCGCGCAGTCCCCCGCCGCAGCCGGTGGCGGGACGGCGTCGCCGCGATCTACCCGGATGACGGACAGGTCGGCGCCGGCGGCGGTGATCGCCTCGGCAATGGCACCGGGGCCTTCGAAAGCCACGTGCTGCACCAGCAGCCAGGGATCCCCCGCGCCCATCGTCGACTCAGGGGATCTGGACGGTCCGGAAGAGCTCGGCCGAGCGGCCCTCGCCGAGTCCGGCCAGCTCTCCGTTGGCACGCCCCCAGTCCTGGACCCGCTGGGCCACGGCGTCGGGATCGGCCATCTGGCTCTTGTGGGCCATGAGGGCGGCGACCTTGCGCTCCACCGTGGCCGTCGTGTCAACGGCGATGCCCGCACCCTGACCGCCGGGCCCCATGATCCACAGCTCGGGGACGCTCCAGGGCTCGAGGCCCTCGTCGTCGAGGAGCTCGGGATGCGCAAAGGGGTTGCGCGCGTCGGGATAGACGGCGTCCAATGCCGCCTCGCCCGTCGCCAGGTGGTCGGGATGGCTGGCGAAGATGAACTCGAGGTTCCGCTCCGACGACTGGGTCAGCACCCGCTCCGGCCTGACCTGGCGTATGACGCGGCTGATGTCGCGCCGCAACTCACGATTGGCCACGACGATGCCGTCGGGGTGCCCGAGGAAGCGGACGTCGCTGACGCCGACGACCGCGGCGGCGGCGCGCTGCTCGTCCTGGCGCAGCGCCGCCATGTCGGCCCGCGTGATCGTGCGGTCCGAGCCGCCTGCTTCACCGGAAGTCGCGATGCAGTAGGTGACCTCGAGCCCGGCCGCCGTGAAGGCGGCAACGGACCCCGCCGACCCGAAGTCGACGTCGTCGGGATGGGCTGTCACGACGAGGACGCGGCGTACGCCGTCCTCGGGTGACCAGACAGGTAGCGGCGCAACCTCGCTCAGAGGACGCTCTCCTCAGGCAACGGCGTCCAGGCGGCCAGATCGGCCAGCCGCGGGTCGTTCGAGAACATCTCGACGATGGGAATGCGCAGACCGAGCCGGCGCTGAATGACCTCCATCTCCACGAGCTGGTTCCACAGGGACAGGCTGACCACTACGCCCGCCCTGCCGGCCCGGGCGGTACGGCCCGAGCGGTGGAGATAGGCCTTGTGGTCCTCGGGCGGGTCGTAGTGGATGACCCCGTCGACTCCTTCGATGTGCAGGCCCCGGGCCGCCACGTCAGTGGCGACGAGAACGGCGAGCTTGCCGTTCGAGAAATCGGCCAGCGCCCGCTCGCGGTTGGCCTGTCGCAGGTCGCCGTGAATCGCCTGAGCCTTGATCCCCTCCTTGACGAGGTTCTCGACGAGGCGGTCGGCGCCCCGCTTGGTCCGCACGAAGAGCAGCGACTTCTCCTGGCTCCGGCAGATGGCCGCCGCCACCTTGACCTTGTCCATCTGGTGCACCTGCAGGAAGCGGTGCTCCATGAGAGTGACGGTCTGCGTGGTCGAGGCCACCTCGTGGAAGACCGGGTCGGTCAGGTAGCGCTTCACCAGGCGGTCGACGGCGCCATCGAGCGTGGCCGAGAACAGCAGCGTCTGGTGGGGCTGGTCGAGCCGGCGGAGCACCCACTCGACCTGGGGCATGAAGCCCATGTCCGCCATGCGGTCGGCCTCGTCGAGCACCAGCGTCTCGAGCTCGTCGACGGCGATCTCGCCGCGGTCACCGAGGTCGATCAGGCGGCCGGGCGTGGCGATGATCAGGTCCACGCCCTTGCGGAGCTTGTTCACCTGGCGGTCGATGTCGGCACCGCCGTAGACGGCGACGGCCTGCAGCCCGAGCTTCTTCGCCAAGGGGGCGAGGACGTCGTGCACCTGGACGGCCAGCTCACGCGTCGGGAGGAGGACGAGCGCCAGCGGGCGGGCGGGGCGGGGGGCCGGTCGGGGACCCTGGGCCTCCCGGGTCGCCTTGGCCCGCTGCAGGAGCGGCACGCCGAACGCGAGGGTCTTGCCCGAGCCGGTCTTGGCCTTGCCGCACACGTCGCGCCCGGCCAGGGCGTCGGCGACCGTGAGGGCCTGAATTGGAAAAGCGCTGACGATGCCTTCATCCGCCAGCGCTTTGTTCAGTTCGGGTGAGACGCCGAGGGACTCGAAGGTCCGGGCGGTCTCGTACGTATCGTCCGCGGAGACATCACTGTCCCTCGGGGCGGAGCCGGCGTGCGCGCCGGCCAGGGCATCAACGGTCATGTTCCCGCTCTCTCTGTTGTGTGGCGGGGCCGTGCGCCATCCAGAGGAGTGAGAATCAGCCCCGACTCACCGGCCCCCGCCGGTGGTCGCACGACCATCGTACCAGCCCAGGACGGTCGGAAGCGCGACCCTGTGCCAGAGTGAGCCGTTGCACTCACCACGGAAGGAGCGCGCCGACATGGCCAAACTCGAGGCGGGAACGACCGCCCCCGCATTCACCCTGCCTGACCAGGACGGCAAACCGGTCAAGCTCTCGGACTTCAAGGGCCAGCGGGTGATCGTGTACTTCTACCCCGCCGACGACACGCCGGGCTGCACCAAAGAGGCGTGCCAGTTCAACGACAACCTGAAGACCTTCGAGAAGGCCGGCGTGGCGGTGCTCGGGATCTCACCGGACAAAGCCGAGAAGCACGTGAAGTTCCGGACCAAGTACAAGCTCAAGTTCCCCCTCCTCACCGACGCCGACAAGAAGGTGATGGAGAAGTACGGAGCGTGGGGCGAGAAGACGATGTACGGCAAGAAGACGGTGGGGACCATCCGCTCGACGTTCCTCGTGGGCCCGAACGGCAAGATCCAACGGGCTTGGTACAACGTCCGGGCGGACGGGCACGCCGCCAAGGTGCTCGAGGAGATCGCCGCAGACTGAGGCTCCCCGTGTCAGGCTTCCGGCGGACTGGGAGACGGAGACGGGGAGGCAACATGGGGCAGGGAATCAGCGCGGTCCTCACGTTCGCCATCGGGGTGGCCATCAGCCCGGTGCCGATCATCGCCGTCATTTTGATGCTGTTCTCGCAGCGGGCCCGGGTGAACGGGCCGGCGTTCCTGTTGGGGTGGGTGGTCGCCCTGGCCGCGCTCAGCACGGTTGTCTACGTGGTCTCGCACGACGGCAACGTGGCGACGAGCAGCACGGCCTCGGACTCGGTGTCGTGGGGCAAGATCGTTCTCGGCGTCGCGCTGCTCGCACTGGCGCGGCGCAATTGGCGGAAGCGCCCGGCACCGGGCGAGCAGCCGGCGATGCCCAAATGGCTCGCCACCGTCGAGTCCGTCTCGCCGGTCAAGGCGTTCGGCCTGGCGGTCCTGCTGGCCGGCGTCAACCCGAAGAACCTGATCCTCACGTTGGGGGCCGCCGCCGGTCTGGCCCAGGTCCCGGGGCTGTCGACCTCCGACGCCGTCGCGTCGATCGCGGTGTTCGTCGTCATCGCCAGCCTGACCATCGCGGGGCCGGTGCTCTACGCATTGTTCGGCGGCGCGCGGGCGCAATCATCCCTGAACGCAACCAAGGCGTGGCTCACCACACACAACGCGGCAGTGATGGCGGTGCTCTTCCTCGTCTTTGGCGTCGACCTCATCGCCAAGGGGCTGCCACCACTCACCAGCTGAGCTGACTTCCCTGCCTCGAGGTCCCGAAGCGCCTTCCTGCCGACCCGCGGACCCGGCGACCCCCTTGACGGGCCTAGGTGATAGGTACATAGTTATCTAGTTACCTAGATAACGTAAGTGAGGTCAGGTGATCGAGTTCCACCTGGACAGCCGCTCCGGCGTCTCCCCCTATCTCCAGATCGTCCAGCAGGTGCGGCAGGCGCTGCGCGTCGGCATGTTGCGGGAGGGCGACCAGCTGCCGACGGTCAAGGAGGTCGTGGGGCAGTTGGCCATCAACCCCAACACGGTGCTGAAGGCCTATCGGGAGCTCGAGCACGAGGGATTGGCCAGCGCCCGCCCCGGCGTCGGCACCTTCGTGACCGGGACCCTCGGCGCCGAGTCCATCGCCGCCCAGGGCCCGCTGCGTCAGGCCCTGCAGCGCTGGATCGTCAAGGCGCGCCGCGCCGGTCTGGACGACGAGAGCATCGAGGCGCTGTTCCTCGACTCCTTTCGTTCCACGGCCGAGGAGGACATAGCGTGAGCTGGGTCCTCGACGCCCAGGGCCTGGGCAAGCGCTACGGCCGGCGCTGGGCCCTCAAGGACTGCGACCTCCAGATCCCCTCCGGCCACGTGGTCGGACTGGTCGGGCCCAATGGAGCAGGCAAGACCACGCTGCTGCACCTCGCGGTCGGCCTGCTCACACCGACCGCGGGCACCGTCACTGTGCTCGGTCGCCCACCGGCCGCGGACCCCGCTCAGCTGGCGCGTGTGGGCTTCGTCGCCCAGGACACCCCGACCTACGCCCGCCTCAGCATCGAGGACCATCTCCGCTTCGGGGGGCAGATGAATCCTGGCTGGGACGACGCACTGGCCCGGCAACGGATTGCAGAGCTGGATCTCGATCTCGACCAGACGGCCGGGTCGCTCTCGGGCGGCCAGCGGGCCCAGCTCGCCCTCACACTGGCCGTGGCCAAACGGCCCGAGCTTCTCGTCCTCGACGAGCCGGTAGCCAGCCTCGACCCGCTGGCCCGCCGGGAGTTCCTGCAGCGGCTGATGGAGTTCGTCGCCGACGGGGGCGTGAGCGTCGTGCTCTCCTCGCACCTGGTCGCCGACCTGGAGCGGGTATGCGACTACCTGATCGTGCTCGTGGATTCGCGGCTCCAAGTGGCCGGTGAGGTCGACGACCTGCTGGCGTCGCACCGCCGGTTGGTCGGGCCGCGTCGTGACCCGGCATCGCTCCCTTCGGGGCAGGAGGTCATTGAGGAGAGTCACACCGATCGCCAGAGCACCCTGCTCGTCCGGTGCGACGGCCCGGTGCTCGACCCCGCCTGGACGGTGGAGGAACTGAGCCTCGAAGACATCGTGCTGGCCTACATGGGGAACGCCAGTACCGCGCGTCGAGCGCGCCAGAAGATGGAGGTCGTCTCGTGATCGCCTTCTCGTGGCGCCAGTTCCGCACGCAGGCGCTCATCGGTGCTGCCGGGCTGGTCGTCCTCGGCGTCATTCTCCTCATCACCGGTCCCCATCTGGTGTCGATCTACGACACTGCGCTGGCACAGTGCCGGGCCAGCGGTGGCGCCAGCAGCGACTGCAACAACCCAGTCGTCAGCACCTACTCGAAGCTGCAGGTCTTGGCTTCCGCCCTGGTGCTCATCGTGCCCGTCCTCATCGGCATGTTCTGGGGAGCACCGCTCATCGCCCGTGAGCTCGAGACCGGAACGTTCCGCCTGGCCTGGACCCAGAGCGTGAGCCGGATGCGCTGGTTGCTGGTCAAGCTCGGCCTTGTCGGACTGGCCAGCGCGGCGGTCGGGGGGCTCCTGAGCCTCATGGTGACGTGGTGGTACAGCCCCATCGACAAGGTGACAGCAAACCGGTTCAGTCCGGCCTCCTTCGGCCTGCACGGCTTCGTCCCGGCGGGCTACGCGTTGTTCGCCTTCGCGCTCGGCGCCACCACCGGACTGCTGTTCCGCCGCACGCTGCCCGCCATGGCCGTCACGCTGGTCGGCTTTATCGTGGCCCGGTTCGTCGTCGCGGGATGGATCAGGCCGCATTTCATGACGCCGGTGACGAAGTCGTTCGGCATCGACCCGAACGGAGCGGTCGGTTTCAGCGCGAGTCCTGGCGGCAGCCTGCAGTTCATGGCTGGTCCACCGAACGTCCCCAATGCACTCGTCGTTTCGGACAGCGTCGTCAACAACGCCGACCAGTCACCGTCGGCGGCATTTTTGCAGAAGGCGTGCCCGGGCCTCAACCAACCGCCTCCTGACATCCGAGGTAGCCAGGCGCACGCCGCAGTGACCGCGAACGGGCAGCGGGCGTTCCAGCAGTGCATCACCACCATCTCGACCAAGTACCACCAGGTGGTCACCTACCAACCGGGCAGCCGGTTCTGGGCCTTCCAGACCTACGAGACCCTGCTGTTCGTCGCACTGTCCGCCGCGCTGGCCGGGTTCTGCGTGTGGTGGGTGCGCCGACGGCTCAGCTGAAGCGGATGGGTCGCCTGAGTGGCTGGCCTGAGTGACTGATCTGAGTGACTGATCTGAGTGACTGATCTGAGGGACTGATCAGTGCTGGTGCGCCGGGCACCAGTAGGTCGTCCGGCCACCGACGGTCTCCCGGCGCAGCTCCGACCCGTCACGCGGACAGCGTGCCCCCTCGGCCCGCTCCTCCATGAGGTCGCCCATGTGCGAGCCTCCGCGCCGCCCCAGCTGGCGCAGCGTGGAGCGGAGCTGCTTGTGCAGCTCGCGCAGCTCCGCGTCGGTGAGCGGTGTCCGCCGGTCGGGGGCCAGCCCGGCCCGGTAGAGGATTTCGTCGGCCAGCAGGTTGCCCACGCCGGCCAGCCGTTCCTGGTCCATGAAGCGCGCCTTGAGCGGCGCCGCCACCCCCGACCGTCCCGGCGGAATGGCCAGCGCGGTCGCGAGCTCGCCCAGCGACACCGTCAGCGCGTCCGGGCCGAGCCGGCTCTCGTCGGGCGCCAGCTCGAGCGAGCCGAAACGCCGCGGGTCGTGCATCAGGAGCTCGCCCCCGTCGGCGAAAGTGAAGCGGGCCCGCACCCACTTCTTGTCGAAGACGCCCGGCCCGTAGCGCAGCCGGTCGAGCGCCTCGTTGCCGTCGACCACCAGGCCGCCCGTCATGCCGAAGCGCAGGCCGAGGGTCGGTCCCCCGTCGGTATCGAGCAGCAGCAGCTTGCCGATGCGCCGGGCCGCGCTGAAAGAGCGGCCCACGAGCGCCGCCCGGAGGCGCCCCGGCGTCGTCCCGCCGCGGCCGTAGCGGGAGTCGACCATCCACGCCCGGGTGATCGGCCGGTCCAGCCCTGCTTCGGCACTGACCCGGTAGAGCTCGACTTCGAGGATCTCGGGCATCGGCGCACGGTATCCGACCGCTGCCGCCCAGCCCGAATATGGTGGGTTGATGCCTCCCGAGAAGCCGCAATGGGCCGAACTGTTCACCGAGGTCGTGACCTCCGGGCTGTGCACGGGGTGCTCCGCCTGCGTCGTCGTCTGCCCCTACGACGTCCTCGGCTACAACGATCAGGACGGCGTGTACCGGCCCTTTCACGTCGACGCCGACGGCGGACCTGACAATTGCACCCACGGCCTCAAGGGCTGCACGCTCTGCACCCGGGCCTGTCCGCGCTTCCGCACGTGGGAACCCGAGATCGAGACCCACCTGTTCGGCCGGCCCCGCACCGACGACGAGGTGGCCGGCATCTCGAGGCGCACCGTGCTGGCGCGGGCCACCGACCCGACGGTGCAAGGCACCGGGCAGGACGGCGGGCTGGTGTCCGCGCTCCTCATCTGGGCCTTCGAGCACGAGGTGATCGACGCCGCCCTGGTCTCGGGCCTCGAAGGCGACGGCTCGACCTGGAAGGCGGTGCCCACGGTGGCCCGCTCCAAGGAGGACGTGCTGGCCACGGCGGGCTCCCGGTACACCTACTCGGCCAATCCCCTGGCCTATGCCGAGGCGATCGAGGGCGGAGCCGAGCGCATCGCCCTGGTCGGCATGGGCTGCCAGGCCTCCGCTCCACCCGTGATGCAGGCCCGCAAGGCCGGGAAGGTCGCCCGGCGTTTCACCCTGTCCATCGGCCTGCTCTGCTCCAAGACCTTCGACGACGCCATCTTCAGCGAGCTCTTCGAGGCGAAGTACGGCCTGGCCCGGGCCGACATCGTCAAGATGAACATCAAGGGCGTCTTCCAGGTCTGGATGAAGGACGGCAGCTACCACGAGGTCCCGCTCAAAGAGGCGCACGCCTGGACCAGGGAGGGCTGCACGAGCTGTCCGGACTTCGCGGCGGAGCACGCCGACATCTCCACCGGGGGCATCGGCGCCTTCGGCGACTGGACCCTGACTTTGCTACGTACGGAGAAGGGCGAGGAGCTGTTCAACGACATGGAGGCGGCCGGCGTGATCGAGACCCGGCCCATTGAGGACGACCCCGGCGCGGTGACCCTGCTCAACAAGCTGAGCCGGGTCAGCCGGAAGCGTTGGCCGGCCACGGCCGTGCCGATGCCGGGGCGCCTCCCCGCGCCCGCCGCCACCGCCTGAGGTGGGCCGATGAACGGCCCCCGGGACGACGCGTTCGCCGCCCTGCTCGGCATCGACGTGCAGCGGCGCAGCGCCGGCCACACGGTGGCCGTCCTCACCACGGGCGAGCAGCACGCCAACCCGCACGGCACCGTGCACGGCGCCGTCTTCTACGCGGTGGCTGGGGCGGCAGTGGCTGCGGCGGCGAACGACGCCGAGAGCTCCGGCATCATCTCGTCGGTGCTGGTGGAATACCTCCAGTCGGCTGCCCTGGGCGACGAGCTGTACGCCGAGGTGCACCGGGAGGTCTCGACCGGCCGGGAGGACATCTTCACGGGATCCGTACGGCGGGGCGCCGAGGGCGACCTGCTGGCCTGGATCCGGGCTCGCGGCACGCACCGGGCCCGCACCGCCTGAGCCCACTCCGGGCGTCCCCTCCCTCGCCTCGGAAGCCTCGCTGGCCGGTAGTGGCACGGCGGCCCATGGCCGAATCTGTGGGAACCAGGTCATTGACGCCAGAGGCCCACCCCGCACACAGTGGGAGCCGTGCATGAGCGTCACGTCGTGATCGTCGCCTTCGAGGGGCTCCAGCCACTCGACGCCGTGGGACCCCACGAGGTCTTCGCCGGTGCCGGGCGGGCAGCCGCCGCACTCGGCCGCGCCGGCGGCTACCGCGTCACCCTGGCCTCTCCCGGCGGGGCCACCGCCCGGAGCGAGAGCGGCCTCGTGCTGGGCACGTCGCCGCTCCCAGCCCCGGCCGAGCGCATCGACACCTTGGTGCTGCCAGGCGGGTCGGGGGCCGAAGAGGCCGCCGGGGACGAGGCACTACTGGCCTTCATCCGCCAGGCCGCACCGCGCTGCCGTCGGGTGGCGACGGTGTGCTCGGGAGCGTTCCTCGGTGCTGCGGCCGGGTTGCTGCAGGGCCGCCGGGTCACGACGCACTGGGCCCGCGCTCGCCAACTCGCCGACGCCTACCCAGCGCTCACCGTCGACCCCGATCCGATCTACATCCGCGACGGGAAGTACTGGTCGAGCGCCGGAGTCACTGCCGGCATCGACCTCGCGTTGGCGTTGGTCCAGGAGGACCTCGGCGTCGACGTGGCACAAACGGTCGCCCGGTGGCTCGTCATGTTCCTACACCGGCCCGGAGGGCAGACCCAGTTCGCGTCGCCGGTGTGGGTGCCCCGGGCCGAACGCTCGACGATCCGGGCCGTGCAGACCCTCGTCGAGGCGGCGCCCGGCGGCGACCACCGGCTGCCCGCCCTCGCGGCGGCGGCCGCCATGAGCGTGCGGCACTTCACTCGGGTCTTCACCGCCGAGGTGGGCGAGACGCCGAGCCGCTTCGTCGAGCGCACCCGACTGGAGGCCGCCCGCCGCGAGCTCGAAGAAACCAGTGACACGCTCGACGTCGTGGCGGCTCGCTGCGGGCTCGGCAGTGCCGAGACCCTGCGCCGCGTCTTCCAGCGGCACCTCGGCGTGTCGCCGGACGCCTACCGCCGGCGGTTCCGCGCCACTCCGCACGAAAGGACATCCGCATGACCGACCGGGTGCAGGTTGCCATCCCGTTGTTTCCGAAATTCACCGCGCTCGACGCGGTCGGACCCTACGAGGTCCTGCAGCGCATTCCGACCTTCGACATCGTCTTCGTCGGGCACCGCCGCGGCGAGGTCCGCAGCGAGAACGGCATGATCGGCCTGACGGCGGACGCCACCTTCGAGGAGATCCCCGCACCCGACGTCGTCGTCTTCCCCGGCGGCGCGGGCACGCGCCCGCTGCAACGCGACGGGCTCGTGCTCGAGTGGGTGCGTCAGGCCCACACCGGCAGCCTGTTCACCACGTCGGTCTGCACCGGCTCGGTGGTGCTCGGTGCGGCAGGACTGCTGCAGGGCCTCAGCGCGACCACCCACTGGTCCTGTTACCCGGAGCTGGCGGCCCAAGGTGCCGAGCCCACCGCCGAGCGCGTGGTCGAGCACCTCGATGAGCGGATCATCACGTCGGCCGGAGTCTCGAGCGGCATCGACATGGCGCTCCGATTGGTCGAGCTGCTGGTCGACCGGACCGCGGCGCAGGCGGCACAGCTCATGATCGAATACGACCCACAGCCACCCTTCGAGTGCGGTTCCGTGGCGAAGGCGAATGATGTCGTCATGACCCGCGTGATCGAGTACGCCGCGCTCCGGAATTGAGAATATGGCCCCACCAACTCGGATCATCGAGCCGGGTGATGTCTCCCTCTCGTCGCAGGGAACCCTAAGAAGTACCGCTCACCTCAGGAATTTCACGCGGCCTGACCCAACAGGTCCCATGCGCCTTGTTACGGTCCTCGGACCATGAAGAATCCCCTCAGCCCACACGGGCTCACGTGGCACAAGGCGGCAAGGCCAAGGTGATCGACGCCGTGCTCGGCGTCCAGCCGCACTTATTCGACACGTCGCTCAAGGCCATGGACTCGGGCTACGGCTCGGTGAACGCGTACTTTTCCAAGGGGCTCGGGTTGAGCCCGGCCACCCTCGCCTCGCTGCGGCACGAGCTGCTCGAGGGCAGCCGCAACTGACCCACAGACCCGAAGATCCGCCGACGCCCTCCATAATGGGATCGACCTGAGAGGGACCGTGTGGCAATACGAGCGGTGATGTTCGACTTTGGCGGCGTCGTCACGACCAGCCCCTTCGAGGCGTTCGCACGTCTGGAGGCCGAGCGCGGCCTTCCTACGGGATTCATCCGCACCGTGAACGCCACCAACCCCGACCAGAACGCGTGGGCCCGCTTGGAGCGGAACGAGCTGAGCCTCAATGCCTTCGCGGCGGCGTGGGCGGCCGAGGCCGGCGCGCTCGGGCACGAGCTCGACGGCCGGCTGGTGCTCGAGCGGCTCTCGGGCGATATCCGCCCACAGATGGTCGCTGCCATCGACGCGTGCCGGAAGACCTACAAGACAGCCTGCCTGACCAACAACTTCGCAGCGCCCGATCGGGTCATCTCCGAAGAAGTGGCCGAGGTCTACGCGCTCTTCGATGCCGTGCTGGAGTCACGCGTGCTCGGTGTGCGCAAACCCGACCCTCGCTTCTACGAGCTCGCCTGCGCGACGCTCGGCGTGCAGCCCGAGGAGTCGGTCTTTCTCGACGACCTCGGCGTCAATCTCAAGCCCGCCCGTGTCCTCGGCATGCACACCATCAAGGTGACCGATCCCGACGAGGCGCTCGTCGAGCTCGAGAAGATCCTCGGGCACCCCGTCGTCAACGACTGAGCAGAGTCGTCCGCACCGAAGCGACCCGACACAGCCGCTCGTCAGGCCGACGGCGGGGCCGCGGCGGCGCTGCTCCCTGCGAAGCGGCCGAAGAGCGTGCTGTCCCCGATGGACAGGCCACTCGCATAACCGAAGGAGCAGACGCCGGACGTGGTGCGCCCGGCGGCGAACAGTCCTGCGATCGACGACCCGGTCAGGTCGAGCACTTCACCGGCCACGGTGGTTTCCAGGCCGCCCAGGGTGAAGGGTGCGTACGGAGCGGGCCCGATGCGCAGGTCCACCGCACCGATGGGCGGCACCAACGGACGCACCCAGGACCGGTCCTTGCGGAAGAGCGGGTCCTCCCCCGTCGCCGCGTGCCGGTTGTACAGGTCGACCGTGCTCTGGAGCGAGCCGACCGGCAAGCCGATCTCGGCCTCCAGCTGCGCCGCCGTCTCGCAGACCCAGCTGGCGGCGAGTCCCATCCAATTCACCTCGTAGGAAGCTTCGTCGACGATCAGGTAGACCTGGCCGTCCTGCTCGTAGAGGGCGGACTGTCCCACGCGGCCCATGTAGGTGTCCTCGTTGATGAAGCGCTGCCCCTTGCCGTTGACGAGGATGCCGTGGATCAGCGTCCGCGGCGGGGTGATGGGCAGGGACACCTCGCCCGCGTACATGTTGCGCACGGAAGCGCCGAGGGCCTGGGCCATGCGGATACCCCGCCCGTCATCGCCCTCGGTGCCGACCTTGAAGGTGCCCCGCGCCAACGGCGGGCAGTGCTGGCGCAGCATGTCGTCGTTGAAGATGAAGCCGCCTGCGGTGAGCACCACCCCACGCCGGGCCCGCAGGGTCGCCGTCTCGCCGAAGCGCTGCGCCTGCACGCCCACGACCCGGCCGTCGTCGCAGACCAGGCGGTCGACCCGGGTATCGGTCGAGACCATCGCACCCGCACCGGCGGCCGCCGCGGCCAGGTGCTGCATGAGGAGCCATCCGGTGGAGCGTTTCGTCTTGGCCAGGTGGCCACGGGGTGCCGGGCGCGCGATCTCGTTGAACGGATAGGCGTCCTCGCCACCGGAGTAGACGAGGCCCTCGGTGCCGTCCGGCGCCATGGACGTGTCGGCGCAGAAGGTCGGGTCGAAGGGGACGCCCCGGGCCACCAACCAGTCGAAGTGGGCCAGGCTCTCCTCGCAGTACCGGGCGATCTTGGGCTCGTTGGGATCCGGCCCGCACGCCGCCATCATGTAGCGGTACATGTCATCGAGAGAGTCCTCGAAGCCACACGCCGTCTGAATCGGCGTCCCCCCGCCGAGGTAGACGATGCCCTCGGCCAACGCGGCGGCGCCCCCCGGGCCACCGGTCCGCTCGAGCACCAGCACCTCGGCCCCGGTCGCCGCTGCGCTGAACGCCGCCGCCGAACCGGCCGCGCCGAACCCGACCACGATCACGTCAGCCGTGTCGTCCCAGCGCGTGATCTGCGCCACGTCGCACGGTGTCACGTCGTTCGCCTCGCGCACTCCACCTCCCTGCCGTGTCGCCGAGACGGTAGCCGTTGCTGCGAGCCGTCCCCGGACCTCCTACCCTGCAACGCGTGCCGGACCCGCCGGACCCATCCGACCCGATGGACTCGCCCGACCCACCGGCGCCACCGCCCGAGCTCGACCAGATCGCGCCCGGCTGGACGGCGTCCCTGGCCTGGCAACTCATCCCCGACCTCACCACCTGGCGCCTGACGGGCCCGGACCGGGCGATGCGCTTCGCCAAGGTCGCAACCGGCGGTCAGCGCTACCCCACCCTGCGCGGCGAGGCCGAGCGCATCGTCTGGGCCGCGCCGTACCTGCCGGTGCCCAAGGTGGTGGCGCTCGAGGACCTGGGCAGCACCACCATCCTGCTCACCGAGGCGTTGCCCGGGCGCGACGCCACCCACGCGGCGTGGCGGTCGGACCTGCCGGCCCTCGTGCAGGCCCTCGGTCGCGGGCTGCGGTCGTTTCACGACGCCGTCGGCGAGGAGTGGTGCCCCTTCCGCTTCGACCTGGCGCGCGCCTTGGCCCACGTCGAGGAACGGGTTCGCTCCGACGACATCGACCCCGCCGGCTTCCACGAAGAGCACTCCCACCTGACCCCTGCTCGAGCCCTGGCCGAGCTGGAGTCCACCGCCCCCGATGACGAGGACCTCGTCGTGTGCCACGGCGACTTCTGCCCGCCCAACGTGCTCCTCGGGGAGGGCCGGGTCACCGGCTACGTCGACCTCGGTGAGCTGGGCGCCGCCGATCGATGGTGGGACGTGGCGATCGGCGCATGGAGTGTCGGCTGGAACTTCGGCCAGGAGCTCGAGCCCCTCTTCTACGAGAGTTACGGCCTTGCCCCTGACCCTGCGCGCATCCGGTTCTTCCGTCTGCTCTACGACCTCGTGTCCTGACCGGGTGCCCGAACCGACCCGGCACCCGCACCCGCTCCGGCACCGGCGATCAACTCGCGGGCCCGGGCGAACACGGCATCGAACATCGGCACGGTCAGCTTCCCGGTGAACGTGTTCTGCTGGCTCGGGTGATAGGAGCCGAGCAGGACCCGCCCGTCCGGGAGGGGGCTCTCGGCCATGTGGCCGAAGACCGGACGCGGCCGGAGCCCGTAGTGGGCGCTCACGGCATGCCAGGCCACCTGCCCCAGCGCCAGCACGACGACCGCCCGCTCCAGCAGCAAAAGCTCGCGGACGAGATACGGCGCACACTCCGCGCGCTCAGCCGGGGTGGGCTTGTTGGCCGGCGGCGCGCAGTGCACGGTCGCGGTGATGTAGGCGCCGGTCAACCGCAGCCCGTCGTCACGTGCGGTGCTGGTCGGCTGGGACGCGAAGCCGGACCGGTAGAGGGCGGCGAAGAGCCAGTCACCCGAACGGTCCCCGGTGAACATGCGGCCGGTGCGATTGGCCCCGTGGGCGGCGGGCGCCAGGCCGACCAGCACCAGCGTTGCCTCCGGATCGCCGAGGCCCGGGACCCCGCGGCCCCAGTAGACCTGGCCGGCATAGGAGGCCCGGCCGGTCCGGGCCACCTCTTCGCGCCAACGCACCAGCCGCGGGCAGCGCCGGCAGTCCGCCACCTCCCGTTGCACCGCGGCCAGTGTGTCGCCCTGACCACGGTTGGACGCCACGGCGCAGAGCCTACGATGGACGCTCGTGTCCCCGACCGCCCGCTCCGCTTCTGCACGTCCTCCGGCCCGGCGCGCCCGCAAGGCTCCTCCCCCCACCGTCGTCCTGCTGGTGCGCCATGGCGTCACTCCCACCACCGGCAAGATGCTCCCCGGGCAGGCCGCGGGCCTGCACCTCTCCGAGAAGGGACACGAGCAGGCCGGCGCGGCGGCCGGGCGCATCGCCGCCCTCACCAAGCCGCCGACCGCGGTCTACGCGTCGCCGCTGGAGCGGACACGGGAGACCGCGGCCCCCATCGCCCGCGCGCTCGGCTTGCGGGTCCGGGCCGCTCCGGGCCTCGTCGAGGTCGACGTCGGCCACTGGACCGAAAAGCCCCTGGCCCGCCTGTACAAGACCCGGGAGTGGCCCACGGTGCAACGCTGGCCCGGCGGGTTCCGCTTTCCCGGCGGAGAGTCGTTCGCCGAGATGTCGGTGCGCTCCATGGACACCGTCCTCGGCCTGGTGGCCGACCATCCGGGCGAGACGGTCGTCGCGGTGTCGCACGCGGACCCGATCAAGGCGATCGTGGCGGCGGCAGCCGGCATGCCGCTGGACCTGCTGCAGCGACTGGTCATTTCGCCCTGTTCCATCTCTGCCCTCCTCTTCGCCGCAGGCGGCCCCGTCGTGCTGTCCATGAACTCGACGGGCTCGCTGAACGAGCTGGCGCTGTCGTGACGGGACGAGACCGGTGAGCGACGAGTACGACTTCGACGCGCCCGACCACTGCACGGTCGGCGTCGTCGGTGAGGTGGGCCAGCGCCTCTTCCTCTTCTATTGCCGCCAAGGCCTCTCCGAGACCACGGTCAAGGTGGAGAAGCCGCAGGTGGCGGTCCTCGCCGGCTACCTGGGCCGCATCGTCAAGGAGTTGGGGCGGCCCGGCCACCTGCCCGACGATCTGCAGTTCTACGGCACCGAAGAGTTCGAGTGGGTCGTGGGGACCATCGGCGTCTCCTACGACGAGGAGCTCGACCGGGTCATCGTGGTCCTCGAGGAGGTCGGCGTCGAGGACGAGGACGAAGACGAGGACGACGACCTGGACAGCGGGCACGTGCTGCGCGTCGCACTCACCCGCGAGCAGGCGGCGGCCTTCGCCATTCACGCCACGCGGCTGGTGGAGGCGGGCCGCCCGCCCTGCCCACTCTGCTCGCTTCCGCTGGATCCGGCCGGGCACGACTGCCCGCGCACCAACGGGCACCGGCCCCCGGTCACCTGACGGCGGTGCCCGACGCGGCGGTCGAGCGCGTCCTCGTCGAGGGTGAGATGGAGGTCCACGGGCGGATCGCCGGGAGTTCGAACGCGACCCTGCTCGTGACGTGTCGCTTGCAGGGAGAGGAGCTGCTCGCCGTCTACAAGCCCTTCAAGGGCGAACGGCCGCTGTGGGACTTCCCCGGTGGGCTGTTCCGCCGGGAGGTGGCGGCCTACGTGCTCTCCGAGACACTGGGCTGGGGGCTGGTGCCCGAGACGGTCGAGCGGCCGGAGGGCCCGTTCGGGCAGGGGTCTGTCCAGCGCTTCGTCCACGAGGACGGCACCTCGCACTACTTCACGCTGCGCGACGAGCCCAAGTGGCATGCCGTGCTGATGCGGCTCGCCGCGTTCGACGTCGTGGCCAACAACGCGGATCGCAAGAGCGGTCACGTCCTCCTCGCCGAGGACCGCTTGTGGGCCATCGACAACGGCCTCTGCTTCAACCGCGACGACAAGCTACGCACCGTGATCTGGGACTTCGGCGGGGAGCCGCTCGAGGCGGGAGTGGAGGAGGACCTGGCCCGCTTGGCCCGCGAGGGACCCCCGGCCGCGCTGTGCCAGCTGATCGAGCCTTCCGAGGTGGCCGCCACCATGGACCGGGTGGCCTGGCTGCTCAGCCTGCGCGCCCTGCCCGAACTCGTCGACGACGGCGACTGGCCGCCGTACCCCTGGCCGCTCGTCTGATTCCTGTCTCGTCTGATTCCTGTCTCGTCTGATTCCTGTCTCGTCTGATTCCTGTCTCGTCTGATCCCTGTCTCGTCTGATTCCTGCCTGCCGCTGCGCGCCGACAAACTTCGAGGTCAGCGGCTCGACAGGAAAGGAGACTCTTTCCATAGGTATTCTCAATTCGCTTTGATCCATGGGTCCCAAGGTGATTCACCGGGCGCCCACCGCCGAGCGCACCTGGAACCGCCATGTCGATCGATCCCTACATCGTCCTCGGGAGCGCCGTGGTCGGTTTCTTGGTGGGAATGACCGGTGCCGGCGGCGGGGCGCTCATGACACCCATGCTCATCCTCCTTTTCGGCGTCAAGCCGTCCAGTGCGATCTCGAGCGACCTCGTGGCGGCGGTGCTCATGCGTCCCGTCGGTGCCGTCGTGCACATGACGAAGAAGACGGTCAACTATTCGTTGGTCGGGTGGATGGTCCTCGGGTCGGTCCCCGCCGCTCTCGTCGGCGCGTACCTCCTCCATCTGCTGGGCGACTCCACCGGCGCTGAGAACAACATCCAGGTCCTTCTTGGCGCCGCACTCCTCCTTGGTGCTTTCGCCATGGTGGTCCGCTACGGGCTCGACCGTCGTTCAGGCCTCGGTCGCCACGGCCATATCGGCGACGTCGTCGTGCGCCCGGTTCCCACCGTGGCCATCGGGCTGCTGGGTGGCTTCGTGGTCGGCATGACGTCGGTGGGATCCGGGTCGCTGATGATCGTGCTCTTGTTGTTCTTGTACCCCCTCCTGGGGGCCAACCAGCTCGTCGGCACGGACCTGACCCAGGCCGTTCCGCTGACGCTGGCGGCTGCTCTCGGCGCACTCGCCTTCGGCCACGTCGAATTCTCCGTGACCACGTCCATCGTGCTGGGCAGCGTGCCGGCCGTCTTCGTCGGCTCGCTCATTTCCTCGCGAGCACCGGACCGCTATATCAGGCCCGTGATCACCTTCGTGATCTTCGCATCGGGACTCAAGTACGTGGGCCTGAGCACTACGGCTCTCGGATGGACGCTCGGCGCCGTGCTCGTGGTGGTCGGCGCCGTCTGGCTCGCCTACGTCCGGCCCCGTCGGGCGGCGCTGGGGTCAGAGCCGCCGGCGGCCAACGTCGCGCACGGATCAGCCTCGACACCACCCTGACCCCTTCGGTCCAGGCGCCGGGCTCGGGAGACGACGTCGGACCGGCTCAGGGGATGTGGTAGCCCAGCGTCTGCAACTCGGCGATCACCTGCTGGGCCGCGACCTGACCCCCGCCCGGGGTCAGGTGTGTCCCGTCCGGCGTGCGCACGTTGACCACCTGGCCCGCCCCGTTGGTGACGAAAGCCGTGTACGCGCCCTGCTCCGTTCCGAGGGACCGGTCGGTGCTGAGATACACCACAGGCGGGTGCGTCTTGGCCGCCTGCTGCTGGACCACCGCGTTCACATCGGACATCTGTGCGTTGAGGCCCGCGTTCTGCATCGGGGGCATGCCCACCCAGACGACGGTGGCACCGCCGCTCTGGGCGATCTGCATGAACTGCGCCACCCGCTGCGCGTACAGCGTGTTCCACTGGGGCGACGTGTAGGGCACGTCGGGTGGCCCGAGGAAGTCCTGGGCGTCGTTGGCGCCGATCATGATGACGACCACCTGAGGGTCCTGCGACTTGATGTCGGCGGTCAGTTCCGCCGGCCAATTGAAGTAGTCGGGCCTCGTCAGCCCGGTGCTGACCCGGCCGTCCAGCGCCGCACTGACCACGCCGGTCTGGGCCAGGTCCGGCTGCAGGGCATCGCCGAGGTCGATGCCGATGGAGTCGCCGACGATCAGAACGCGCAACGGGTTGGCCGCGGTCGGATCCTTGGGATTGGGCGGCGCCGTCGTCGGTGTCGTGGGCGCCGTGCCGCCCTGGTGGGGCTTCGATCCGGACTTCGGCCGCGACCCGATCGCCTGGCCGCCCGGGCGCGGTCCCACCACAGTCAGACCGCCGCCGGGTCCGCCTAGTCCGTTGCCGCGGCCCGTGATGGAGACGATGTGCGAGAGCTGCAGGAAGCGGCTCACGGCGGCGACCGGGCCTGTCACGTCCAGGCTCACGGTGCGACGCGTGCCGACCGGCGACACCTGGGCGTTGTGCTGCAGGGTGGGTGCGTACAGCAGGAACCACAGGGCGAAGGCGGCGACGCCGAGCATCAGGACGTGTTGCCAGCGCGCCCGCAATCGATCGTCCTCGGCGGGAGGCAGCTCTGCATGCGGGCGCGACTGGAACTCCGCGTCGGGCTCCCAATCCACGTGGTGCGGGGGCGTCCCGCCGACGTCGCTCATCAGAACCGGTAGTAGATGAAGGGCGCGACCCCGACCGGGCCGAACGTCGTGATCCCGAGCAGGGCGAAGCCGAGGAGGCCGACTTGGACCGCGGTCCTCTGCCGTGAGAACGCCGCCTGCAGACGGTCCACGCGCAGCGGCGGCACGAACTGGGAGGCGATGGTCCCCACGATGGTGATGACGAGGAGCGGCGTGATCAGCGGGGAGGCCTCGCCCCAGCCGCTGAACAGGCGGCCGATGACCGAAAAGGCCTGTGACATACCGGTGGCGTTGAAGAACACCCAGCCCAGGCACACGTACTGGAAGGTGAGGAAGCGCTGGACCCAGTCCCGGACCGGTCCCTCGGCCACGGCCGGGAGCCCGCGCCGCTCCCGGCTCTTGCGGCGGATGTGCCCGAAGCTCTGCCCCACGCCCTGCAGGGTCCCCCAGACCACGAACGTCCACGCCGCCCCGTGCCAGAGACCGCCCAGCACCATGGTGATCATGATGTTGCGGACGGTCTGGGCGTCACCGTTGGCGCTGCCGCCCAGCGGGATGTAGAGGTAGTCGCGCAGCCAGCGCGACAGCGTCATGTGCCAGCGCCGCCAGAAGTCCTGCAGGTTGCGCGCCGTGTAGGGCGCGTCGAAGTTCTGGGGGAACCGGAAGCCGAGCAGCATGGCCAGGCCGATGGCGATGTCGGTGTAGCCGCTGAAGTCGCAATAGATCTGTACGGCGTAGCCCCATGCGGCGAAAATCGCCTCCGGGGCTGAGTGCTGGGTGGGTGACGTGAAGACAGGGGTCACGATCGCGCTCGAGACGTAGGAGGAGATCACCACCTTCTTGAACAGCCCGGCGAGGATCAGCCAGAAGGCCCGCGAGTAGTCGATCGAGTTCGGATCGCGGCGCCGGCGGATCTGGGGCAACAGCTCGCCGCCCCGCACGATCGGTCCGGCCAGGAGGTGGGGGAAGAAGGAGATGTACACCGCGAGGTCGAGCGGTTTGGCCGGTTCGAGGTCCCGCCGGTAGATGTCGACCACGTAGCTGATCGCCATGAAGGTGAAGAAGGAGATGGCGATGGGCAGTCCCACCTGCAGGAGCGGGATGGCCCGCCCCATGTCCAAGGCGTGGGTCAGGTTGTCGAGATTCACCGAGACGAAGCCGTAGTACTTGAACCACCCGAGGATCGCCAGCAACGCTCCGACCGACACCCCCATGGCGATGCGCCGTGTCCGCTCCGTGCTCGTCGCGTTGACCCAGGCGCCTCCGACGTAGGTCACCGACGTCGTCAGGAGGAGGAGCAGGCAGTAGCTCCAGCCCACCCAGCCGTAGAACACGTAGCTCAGGCCGATCATGGACAGCTTCCACCAGCCCGAGTACGGGTTGAGCAGCCAGTTCACCGTGAAGGCAATGGCAAAGAAGATGGCGAAGTCGGTGGTGGGAAAGAGCATCAGGTGCGATCAGCGTTTGCGCCGAATGTACTGCCGGTCGCCCCGGCCAGACGGGCACGCATCAGCCTGGGGGCACGGCACGGCTCGGCCCGGCCGGCTCAGCATGGTGGAGGCGGCCGGGCCGCCGCCTCACCTCCAAATCCGGAGAGCAATCCGGGGTCCGCGACCCCGGGACGGCGAAATCAGCCCTTGGCTTTGAGCGCGTCGATGAGCGCCGGCAGCACCTTGTGCACGTCACCCACGATCCCGAGGTCGGCCACCGAGAAGATCGGCGCCTCCTGGTCCTTGTTGATGGCGACGATGTTCTTGGAGCCCTTCATCCCGACCAGGTGCTGCGTGGCGCCCGAGATCCCGCAGGCGATGTACACGGTCGGCTTGACGGTCTTGCCCGTCTGGCCGACCTGGTGCGAATAGGGCACCCAGCCGGCGTCGACGATGGCGCGGCTGGCACCGGCGGCACCGTGGAGCAGCTTGGCCAGCTCCTCAATCAGCGCGTAGTTCGCCGCGTCCCCGAGGCCGCGGCCCCCCGAGACGACCACGGCCGCCTCGTCGAGCTTGGGACCGCTGCGCTCTTCGACGTGGCGCTCCACGACCTTGGCGGTGTTGGTGGCGGCGACGTCAGGAACCGGGGCGGCAACGACGGCTGCCGCGGCTCCGCCCGACGGCTCGGCCGCGAAAGACTTGGCCCGGATCACGAAGAGGGCCGGCCCGCCACCGGTGAAGTGCGCCGTGACGATCTGCGTGCCGCCGAAGACGGGGTGCTGGCTGGACAGTCCGCCGTCGGACTCCACCAGGCCCGTCACGTTGGTCAGCACCGGGCGACCGAGCTTGGCCGAAAGCCGGCCCGCCACGTCGCGCCCTTCGTAGGTCGCAGGAAAGAAGATGGCGTCAGGCGCATTGCCGCCTTCGATGAGCGCCGCCAGGGCGGCGGCGACTGGGACGCCGGGCAACGTGCCCCCCAGGTCGCCCACGTCGTAGAGCGTGGTCGCGCCGTACTCCCCGAGAGGTCCGGCCAGCGACGCGGCGTCGGCGCCCCAGGCCGCTGCTTCAACCGTCGAGGCGACGGCCCGGGCCTCGGTCAGCAGCTCGAGCGTGACCGGCGTCGGCCCACTGTCGCCCAGTTCAGCGAGCACCCATACCTTGTCGATCGGCATCTCAGACCACCTTCAACTGCTCGAGGAAGGCCACGATGCGCTCGGCACCGTCACCCTCGTCCACCACGATCTCTCCCGCACCGCGTGCCTCGGCATCGGAGACGTCAGTGATCTCCTGCCCAGCACCGGCCGCGCCCACCTGTGACGCGTCGATCCCGAGGTCCGCCACCGTCACGTTGTCCACCGGCTTGGACTTCGCCGCCATGATCCCCTTGAAGGAGGGGTAGCGGGGCTCGACCACACCGGCGGTCACCGTGACCAGGGCCGGCAGGGGGCAGATCACCTCGTCGTAGCCCGCCTCGGTCTGGCGCTCGACCTTGACGGAGCTGCCGTCGACGGCGATCGCCTTGGCGAACGTGACCGACGGGAGGCCCATGAGCTCGGCCACCTGCACGGGCAGCGTCCCCGTGTAGCCGTCGCTCGACTCCGTGGCCATGACGACCAGGTCGGGATTGGCCCGCGCGATGGCGGCCGCCAGCACACGGGCCGTACCCAGCGCGTCGCTGCCGGCCAGCGCGTCGTCACTGATGAGGATGGCCTTGGCCGCCCCCATGGCCAGCCCGGTGCGCAGGCCCGAGGTCTCGCCGCCCGGAGCCATGGAGACGAGGGTGACCTCGTCGCCTTCGCCCGAGGCGAGCTGGAGGGCCATCTCGACCCCGTAGTTGTCCGAATCGTCCATGATCAGCTTGCCGGACCGGTCCAGGGTGTTGGTGCCCGGATTCAGCGACTGCGGAGCGGCCGGATCAGGTATCTGTTTGACGCATACGACGACGTTCATGGCCGACCATCTTTGTGGAACCGGGTCGTTCCCCGCCATTCGGCCCGGCGACGAGCCCCGTTCGGGGCGGCGAGGGGCGGCGAGGGGCGGCGAGGGGCGGCTCGGGCCGGCCCTGCTCCAAGCGCCCTCTCCCAGGACGGCTCAGCCACCGCCCGCCTGTGCAGCGGCCAGCGCAGCGCCCAGACGGTCGGTGATGACCGCGTCCACCCCCGACGCCACCATGGCGCGCAGGTCGTCCGGGGCGTTGACCGTCCAGACGTTGACGGCAAGACCCATTGCATGCGCCCGCTCGACGAGCTCAGGGTCCACGAAGGCGACGAAGGGGTGCACGGCGTCGAACCCGGCATCCACTGCCTCTGCCAGCGCCGGCTCGACCTCGGCGCCGAAGCCCCACAGCGCCCCAAGGGCCAGTCGGCCGTCTGCCGCCTGAACCGCCCGCAGCGTTGGCACCTGGAATGACGAGACGATGACCCGCGTCGTCCAGCCCGCCTCGTCAATCGCCGCAGCCGTCAACGCCGCCACGGCCTCGCCCGGGTCCCACCCCGGATCCTGGGGGGCGTTCTTGATCTCGACGTTGACCACCATGCCCTCGCATACCGCCAACACGTCGGTCAGCAGCGGGACGTGCGCAGGGAGATCGGCCACCTCGAGCTGGGCGATCGTGCCGATCCCCGGGATCCCGGCGTCGTGGTGGACGGCCAGGGCCCCGTCGGCAGTCAGGCGCACGTCGAGTTCGACACCGTCGGCACCCCGGCGCCGGGCCTCGACGAAGGCGTCGACAGTGTTCTCGGTGAACCCTTCGGTGCAACCCCTATGAGCAAAGACGTCGGTCACCGGGGCCGGTCCACCTTCCTGTCACGATTCCGCCGTGACAGCGGTCGAACTTTCACCAAAAACTGCTTGCCTGGCTCCCGGCAGGCCGTTACCCTCTTTCCCGTTAACCCGCTTTTCACTGACGGACACCTTTCGGGTCCGATCATGTGAAAAGGATCACAATGCTGGTGGAGGCATATTCCGATGGCTCTCATGTGGAACCGGACGGTCGATTGGGACGCGGACGACTGGCGGCGCTCCGCCGCCTGCCGCAATACCGAACCGGATCTTTTCTTCCCCGTTGGCACGACCGGCCCGGCCGTGGACCAGATCGACGCGGCCAAGCGGGTCTGCCACGCCTGTGACGCGCTGGAACCCTGTCTCGACTTCGCGCTGGCCACCAACCAGGAGTCGGGCGTCTGGGGCGGCACGTCCGAGGAAGAGCGCCGCAAGCTGCGCAAGGCCTGGCTGGCCGCCCGCCGCTCGCAGCGCGTCGCTATCTGAATCCATCCACCGGCTGACCCCGGCGGCTTCGCCGACGCCGGCACGGACCGCGCCGGCACACGCCGCGCTTGCTCAGGGCACCTCAGCACACTCACCGCGGGGCGCGCACCGGCACCGAGATCGCGACGCGGGTCCCGCCCCCGTCGGCCGCCGGCAGCTCCTGCATGGAGATCGTCCCCTCCAATTGACTGACGACGAGGTCGCGCACGATCGACAGACCGAGACTCGAGGTCTTCTCGATGTCGAATCCCTCCGGCAATCCCAACCCGTCGTCGCGCACCTCGACCCGCAGTGCCGACTCGTCGCTCGACATCGTGAGATCGACGTGGCCCACCGGGGCGTAGCCCGCCGCTCCCCCCGCACCCTCCAGACCGGCGCCGTCCTGCCCTCCGGCGTTCTCGGGATCGAAGGCATGCTCGACGGCGTTCTGTAAGAGCTCGGCCACCGTCACCGCGAGCGGCGTGGCGACGTCGGCCGCAACCTCGCCCAGGTCCCCGTGCACCGAGAGGACGATCGGCCGTGACGAGACCACCGAATCCTCGGCCATCTGCACCAGCGAGCTGACGATCTCGGCGAAGGGCACCTGGTCGCTCGGGTCCCGCGACAGGATCTCGTGCACCAGCGCGATGGAACGCACCCGGCGCTCCGCCTCGTGGAGGGCGACCCGGGCCGCCCGGTCACCCACCCGACGCGCCTGGAGGCTCAGGAGCGACGAGATCGTCTGCAGGTTGTTCTTGACCCGATGGTGCACCTCACGGATGGCGGCATCCTTGGAGAGCAGCAGGCGGTCGAGGCGCCGCACGTCGGTGACGTCGCGCAGCAGAATCATCGCCCCGGTCACCACCCCGTGTGACAGGAGCGGGATGCAGTGCACGAGGACGATGACGTCCGGACGACGCTCGACCTCCTCCACGACCGGTCGACCGGTGGCCAGCGCCCACTCGACAGCGGACTCCTCGACATCGAGGTCCCCGAAGCGACGCCCTTCGGGTTGGGTGTAGATGCCCATGCGGTGGAACGCGTTCATAGCGTTCGGCGACGCGAACTCCACTCGCCCATCGGCGTCGACCACCACGACGCCGTCGCCCACCCGGGGCGACTCCTCGGTGCCGACGTCCTCGTCGGGGAACGGGAAGGCCGATTGGGCCACCATGTCGGCCAGGCGCTCGAACACGTCGAGATAGGTGCGCTCGTACATGCTCGTCGGGCCCTTGAGCGGGGCCAGCGAGACGCGCAGCAGTGCACCGATGATGTGGCCCTCGAACCGGACGGGGATGTTCTCCACCGGCACCTGCTCGCCCAGTATCGGGTGGTGGATGCTGCCCCGCACGATCTCGCCCGAATGGAGGCACTGGGCCACCAGAGTCCACTGCGACTCGTTCACCGTCTGGCCCACCAGGTCCTGGTCCACCAGGGTGGGCCGGTTGTTGGGACGTATCTGTCCGAGCACCACCAGCTCGGGGTCCTCCTCCGACGGGTCCGCGGGGTTCGTCTCGGCGGCCTGGGCGGCAACAGCGGCAACAGCGGCATGCACCGGCACCAACAGGAGGAGATCGGAGAACGAGAGGTCGGCCAGCACGCTCCAGCTCCCGAGCAGCCGCTGCAGGTGCTCGAGCTCCTCGGGCTTGAGATCGGTGTGACTGAGCGCCAGCTCGGCGGGTGTCGGCATCAGGCCTCCTCGACCGGGTCCACCGGTCCGGTGACGGGTACCGGGTACGCCAGCCGAGCCCGGTACCCCTGCAGGACGCCGGCCCCCGCCGCGCCGAGAACGGCACGCAGGTCGTCAGCCCGATCGGCCACGTGCTCGAGCCGGTGCGCGTCCGAGGCCGTGGTGAGCGGCACGCCGCGGGCGACGAAGCGCTCGAGCAGGCCCAGGGCCGGGTATTGCTCGCCCACCGGCTTGCGCCACCCAGCCGAGCTGACCTCCGCCGCCATGCCGGATGCCACCGCGGCCTCGGCGATGCGGTCCCACCATTCCGCCGGCGCCGCCGGCACGTAGCCCGCCACCTTGATCAGATCCGGGTGGGCCAGCACGTCGCAGGCGCCCGATGCGGCCAGCTCCTCCAAGGCCTCGGTGTAGGCCTCCCAGCAGGCGTCGACCTGCCGCGCCGACCACTCGGCCATGGAGACGGGGTCGTCCAGGTCGTCGAAGCGCCAGCCGCCCACCCAGTGCACCGAACCCAGCAGCACGTCGAAGGGGTAACCGGCCAGCAAGTCGGCCACGGTGTCCATCCGCCCCTCGTAGTAGTCGACCTCCAGCCCGATGACGATCGGCAGCCCGGCCTCCTTGGCGGCGAGGGCGCACTCCACGTAGGCCTCGAGATCGGCCGTGGCGTGGAACTTCCAGTACCCGGCCATGGACTCGGCCAACGCGGCGGGGACCCGCCCGTCGTGCCAGAAGCCTCCGAGCAGTGCATCGGCCTGGCGGAAGCGGAAGAGATGCTCGGTGACGGCCAGCTCGGTGACGCCCGCCGCCTGGGCCCGGGCGCAGTACTCGGCCAACTGCTCGAGCCGCAGCGGCGTCTCGTGCTCCGAGTGAGGCCAGAGATGGAGGTGGTAGTCGAGCACGGTGGCAGCTTCCCCCGCCCGGCCGGTTAGCCGGCCCGGCGGATCAGCGTGACGCCGTCCCGGATGGTGGTGAGGACACAGACGACACGCGGGTCGTTGACCACCTTGTCGTTGAATGCGCGCAGCGCGCGGGCACCTTCGTGCGGATCGTGCTCGGACGGCAGGACGCCCCCTCCTTGTAGGGTGTTGTCCACCACGATCAGCCCGTGCGCGGCCAGCTTGGGCAGCACCGCCTCGTAGTAGGCGTCGTAGGTCACCTTGTCGGCGTCAATGAACACGAGGTCGAACGGTCCCTGCAGCTCCTCCAGGGAGCGCAGCGCGGGCCCCTCGATCACGCTGATGTGGCTCTCGAGCCCGGCCTCGGCGATGTTGCCCCGCGCCACCTGGGCGTGGTGCGGGTCGACCTCGAGCGAGATGATCGACCCGTCCATGCCGAGACCGGCCGCCATGGCGATGGAGGAATACCCCGTGAAGGTGCCGATCTCGAGGACGCTGGTCGCCTGGGTGGCGAACACCAGCAGCTCCAGGAAGCGGCCCTCTTCCCGGCCCACCATCATCCCCCAGGCGGGAAAGTCGTCCCTGGTGGAGGCGTCCACCGACTCCAGGTGGCCCGGGGGCGCCGTCGTGTGCGCGTCGGCGTACGCCTGGACCTCAGGATTGATCAGTTGGGCCATGTTCTCTTTCCCTGAGAGCGGTGATGGAGCGCTTGGAAGCCCAATCTATGCCTTCCCCTTCGGCCGGCCTCCAACGCAACCGAGAGACAACAAGACAACGGAGAGACAACAAACCGGATCCGGGTGAGCCGAGGCTGCCCGCGGTGGGGCAGATCGGGTTCCGCCTTTGCGTGTGCTCAGCGACACCTGTCTGTTGTGCCGGCGACGCGATGAGATGTCACCAAACAAAGGGTGATGCAGGTGAGCAGGACGCCGAGGCGCGTCTTCGGCAGCGCGCTCGTTCTCGCGGCAGGTTTTCTGACCTACTCCCAGACGAGCGCGCCCAGCCGGAGCAGCCCGGCCATGTCGTAGATGTCGGCGTCGAAGAACGGAACCGTGACCAGCACGTCGGGCGCGCCCTTCAGCTCCGCCTGCTGCTCGGCCTCGCGGCGCGCCACGACGCCGAAGTTGAGGAAGCTCTCGGCCACCTCACCGAGGACGCGTCCCGCCACGACGGGGTCGTCGGTGAGGCCCTCGCCGAGCTCGACGGCGCGGGCGGCGATCGACTGGGCCAGCTTGTCGGTCCTCGGGTCGCGCAGGTACTCGGGCAGCACCTTGTTCAGCACCACTGCGCCAAGATGCAGCTTGCGCGCCGTGAGCTGAGACGAGAAGAACTCCGCCTCGCGCACCGGCGTGGCCTCGAGCGTCGACACCACCATGAACGTCGTGCGCCGGTCCGACAGCAGCCGCGTCACCGCGTCGGCCCGCTCGACGAAGCCGGCGTACATCGACTGGAACAGGATGAAGAATTCCGATATGTCGGCCAGGAACTGGGTGCCGAGGATGCGGTCGGCCACCTGGTAGAAGGGCCGCGACGCAATGTTCACCAGCCGTGACCGGTAGGGCACGATGAGCCAACGCAAGAGCCGCGACGAGAAGAAGTCGGCCATGCGCTGCGGGGCGTCGAGGAAGTCCAGCGCATTGCGCGTCGGCGGGGTGTCGACCACGATGAGGTCGTACTTGCCCTCGGAGTGGATCTCGTAGAGCCGCTCCATGGCGATGTAGTCGTGCGACTGCACGAACCGGCCCGAGATGTTCTGGTAGAGCGGGTTGGCGAGGATCTGCTCCCGCGTCTCGGCGTCGGGCGCATGGCGACGGATGAGGTCGTCCCAGCTCTGCTTGGTGTCCAGCATCGCCGCCCACAGCTCGCCACGCGGGCGGGTCGCCGCCTCGGTGAACACATCGTCGGGGATGCGGACCTCGTCGTTCCCGATGCCCTTCAACCCCAGCGCATCGGCCAGCCGGCGAGCCGGGTCGACCGTGAGCACGAGGACGCGGCCGCCCTGCTCCACGACCGCCGTGGCCGCCAACGCGGCCGCTGTCGTCGTCTTGCCGACGCCACCAGGACCACAGGCGATGACGATGTCCTTGGCGTCGAGGAGCTGGCGGACCGTCTTGGGCTCCGTGACCGGGGTCGTGGTCACAACCCCAGCTCCTCACCCAACGCGTGCGCGACCTGGCGCGTGGTGCGTGCCCCGAAGCTGCGCACGAAGAGGTAAGGAAGCAGGAGCACGGGCATGCCCTCGGGCAGCCCCGCCTGCAGGCGCTGCAGGTGGGCCGAGCGGGTGCGCCGCAGGGTGACGGCAAGCCGGGCCGCCTCGAGCACGGGAGCGACCGACCCGCCCGCCCGCACCGAGAGCACCCGCTCGTTCTCCGCGTCGCGCAGCTGCTCGAAGATCTCCTCCTCGCGCTGGCCGAAGAGCTCCGGCAGCACGCGGTTGACCACGACCGCCGACATCTGCACGGTCGTCTCCTCCCGCACGCGCTTCTCCAGCTCGAGGGTTTCGCTGACCGGCATCTCCTCAGGAGTGCAGACAGCCACCAGTCCCGTTTGGCGGGGATCGGAGAGGATGTCGAGCATCCAGTCGGTTTGGCTCCGGATGAGGCCGACCTTGACCAGGTCGTTGATGGCCTGGGGAGCGGCCAGCTGGCCGACGATGTGCCCGCTGGCCGGGGCGTCGACGACCACCAGGTCGTAGTGCCGCTCCTTCACCTCCCAGCAGAACTTGCCCACGGTGAGGATCTCCCGCACCCCCGGGGCCGCCGTGGCCACGAAGTCGAACGCCTTGGCCAGAGGGCCGATCCGCCCCACCACCGGGATGCGGAGCTGCAGCTTGAGGTATTCGCGCAGCGAGGCCTCGGTGTCCATGGACATCGACCAGACGCCGGGCGCGATCTCCCGCGGCGTGAAGTCTGTGGGGGGCGCCTCGAACAACGACGTCACGTCGCCCTTGGCGTCGACCTCGCAGACCAGCACGCGCTTGCCGTGCTCGGCGGCCAGCTGGGCCAGCCCCGCCGCGACCGTCGTCTTGCCGACACCGCCCTTGCCGGTGACGAACACCAGGCTGAGGTCCAGCAGATCGGGCGCCGCCTTCACTGCCCGCGCGCCTGTCCCGCTGCCACGCCGGTTCTCAGGGGGCGCCGAAACCGACGCGCCGATCGCTCGCCGGCGCACCCACCTCGACGTAGGCGACCTTGACCACCGGGACGCCCACCCGGCGACCCTTGCGGTCCGTCAGCCAGAGCACCCCGTCGCCCGTCTTGAGCAGCTTCTCGATGTCAGCGACCACCGTGTCGCCGTCAACGTCGTCGGGCATCTCCACTTCGATTTCCTTCGGCGTGTGGGTGATGCCGATGCGCACGTCCACCTGGTCTCACTCTCCTCACGACCTGTCGGAGGGTTCCGAGGCCACCTCGACGTTACTGCGACGGGGCAGACTGCTGGACATGCACGGCCCGCCCACGTCAGGGAATACGGAGCGCAGTGCCCGCTGGGCGTCGACCATGGCGGGCTACGCCGGGCCCGTCCGCCTGGCCCACGTCGACTCCCACGCCCGTGTCGGCCCGAACCCTGATTCGGGCCCGCCGCACCCGGCCCCGCCCGAGGGGCCCAGGGGGCGCGCCGAACGCCTGGAGCTCGAGGACTCGCTGCTGGCCGCCGGCGCTACGCGCTCGTCGGACGCCGGCGACCGGGCCGAGCCGGAGCAACCGGACGCCTGGCGGACCAGCTTCGAGCGCGACCGCGACCGGATCTTGCACGCCACGTCGTTCCGCCGGCTGGCCGGCAAGACGCAGGTCTTCGTCTTCCCCCAGGATCACCAGCGCACCCGGCTCACCCACGCGCTCGAAGTGGCGCAGGTCGCCACAGCCATCGCACGGGCCTGCCGCCTGAACGTCGCCCTCACCGAGGCCATCGCCCTCGGGCACGACTGCGGGCACGGGCCCGGCGGGCACGCCAGCGAGGACGCTCTTGACCCCTACGTGGCCGAGGGGTTCGACCACGCGCCATGGGGGGCGTGGGTTTCCCTCGCTCCCCTCAACCTGTGCGCCGAGACGGTGGACGGCATCGCGAACCACAGCTGGTCGCGCCCGGCGCCGTCCACGCCCGAAGGGGAGGTCGTGAGCTGGGCCGACCGGATCGCCTACGTGTGCCACGACTGGGAGGATGCCGTCCTGTCCGGCATCGTGGCCCCGCATCAGCTGCCCCTGGCGGTCCGCTCGCTCTGCGGGGAACGCCGAAGCGGACAGCTGGGCGCCTTCATCAACGGTGTGGTGTCCGCCTCCCTCCGTTCCGGCCAGGTCGGCATGGAAGAGGAGGCGGCCGAGGCACTCGCTGCCTTCCGGACCAGCAACTACGAGCGCATCTACCTCCGGGACGCCTCGCTGCGGCAGGGCGACGCGGTGATCAGTGTGCTGCGGGCGCTGGTCGAACACTTCTCGGACCGCCCACACCTGGTCTCCGACGACGCTCCGGGCTCGGGGGAGTCCTCCGACGTCACGGCGGGCAGCGAAGGCGCCGTGCGGGCCGCCGTCACGTATGTGTCCGGCATGACCGACCGGTTCGCATTCCGCCAGGCGGTGGCGAGGCTCGGCTGGGACCCAGCCAAGCTTCCCGCCGGCGTCGACGCCTGACCTTTCCGGCGCCGGCTCAGGCCGGTGGGTCGGGGAAGGCCGGTGGGCGCTTCTCGGTCAGGGCGGCCACTCCTTCGGCGAAGTCGGCGCCCCGCATCATGTCGGCCATACGGGCGCCGGCATCGCGCACCGATGCGGCCACGTCGCCGTGCAGGTCGCGGTAGAGCTGCAGCTTCGTCGCCGCCAGCGAGGACGGCGCGATCTCCGTGGCGAGCCGCCCGGCGTAGTCGTAGGTGAAGGCCAGCAGCTCGTCCGGCGGCAACACCCGATTGACCAGACCGAGCCGCTCCGCCTCCTCGGCCAGCACGACGCGGCTCGACAGCAACAAGTCGGCGGCCCGGGTGACGCCGATCAGCCGGGGCAGCAACCACGACAGGCCGTATTCGGCCGGCAGTCCCAGGCGGCCGTGCGCCGTGGTCAGCTTGGCCCCCTGCGCTGCGAAGCGCAGATCGCAGTAACAGGCGAGCACCAACCCGACGCCGGCGGCCGGCCCGTTGACGGCGGCGATGATCGGCTTGGGGATGCCGAACTGGGAGGCGAAGTCGGCATCGAACTCCGGTCGGACGCCGTAGCCCGGCATGGCGACATCGTCGCCGAGACCGTCGTCGTACGAGCCACGTTCGACATGGCCCTCCAGCGCTCGCGCGTCGGCCCCGGCACAGAAGCCCCGGCCCGCACCGGTGACGACGATGACCCTGACCCCGGGGTCGGTGCCAGCGCGCTGGAGCAACGACCGGTACTCCGCGTGCATCCGGCCGGTCCAGGCATTCAGCCGGTCGGGTCGGTGCAGGGTGATGGTCGCAATGCGGGTGTGCACCGCGTAGCGGGTCACCTTCAGCTGGGCGACCTCCACCTCAATCGAGCGTGGCGTAGCGCGTGAGCTGGAGCGTCCCGGCGTCGAGTGCGTGCTCGAACTCAAGCTGGAGCGGATGGTCCGCGACGGTGCGCTGGAAGGCGCCGGCAGCGTCCTCGGTGGACCACAGGGTCAGCACCAGCCACTCGTCGCCGTGACGGGCCGTCGTCCGCCGCAGGAAGCCGGGCTGGTTCGGCACCAGCTCGGTCTGGAGCCGGCGGTCCAGGGCCAGAAACGACGAGTCGCTGACTCCCTCGGCCAACCGGAAGGTGGTGACCTCGACGATCGACACTGTCTACTGGTCCACCAGCTCAGGCCTGCACCAGCATCACCGGATTGCCCTCGGGGTCCGTGATACCGGCCAGCGTCGGGCCGTCGGGAACGTCGAAAGGCTCGGCCACGACGGTTGCGCCGAGCGACACCGATCGCTCGAGAGAGGCGCGAAGGTCGGCGACTTGGATGTAGAGGGTGACGCCGGAGCGGTCGCCGCCGCGAATGTGGCCGCCTGGTCCGGGCTCGGGCCCACCGATGCCGGGCGGGATGTCCATGATGAAGCCGTCACCGATCTTCCAGTTGAACAGATCGGCGTAGAAAGCCCGTTGCCGCTCAGGGTCGGTGGCCTCAATCTCCCAATGCACCACCGGCCGGGCCCAGTCCTGCACCACGCCACCTCCCTGTCGCGGCCCACAGTACCCACACTTCCGAGGCGAGCCACCGGCGAGGGCTGCGGCCGACAGCGCACCGCGCGACCGGCCGATAGCGTAAGGGCGCATCGTGCGGCAGGCGGCGTGAAGCGGCCGGGCGACGCGGAGTTCGGGGCCGCGAGTCCGAGGTCTGGACCCCGGTCGTAGAGAGCCGGCGGAGCTTTCCGAAGGACGGGTCCGCCCGAGCGAAAATGGTGGCGAAAATGTCTCATGCCCGAGACCGGCGAGGAGTACGATTACTGCGGACTTTCGGGTCTGGCACGCCCGAAAAGGGCGCCGTTGCACAATTTGGCGACAGGGGCCACGCCCCGCAGGAAGGAAGCGCACGGTGACGCACTGGACGCACGTTCTGTCCAATGTCTCGCTGGTCGAGTTCGTCCTTCTCGCGGCGCTCACGGCTGTCCAGTGGGTGCGTCACCGGATACTCGGCGCCGGCTGGGTGGCACTCTCCTTCGGCATTTTGGGCGGCCTGTCGCTGGCGCTGAAGATCGATCCCGGCCTCGTGACCAACCAGTACCTGGCCAAGTCGGTGATCGCCCTCCTACTCGTGATGCCGTACTGCCTGTTCCGGTTCGCGGCGACGTTCCGCACGCCGAGCCTTCCCGTCCGGGCCCTGGCCGTCGTCGTGACGGTCGCCATCGTGGTCTTCACGTTCACACTGAAGTACCTGCCGGCGCCGGGGTTCGCGCCGCCGCCGCATTTCCTGGCCTACCGGGTCTCGTTCCTGGTGGTCTTCGGTTTCCTCTGCGGCTACGTCGTCGTCTCCTTGTTGTATGCCGGCCGCGGCGAGCCCACCATCGCCGCCTCCCGCATGCGCCTCCTGGCCGTCGCCGTAGCCGGGTTGGAGATTCAGGTGGTCGTGGCTGCGCTCAGGCTGCAGGGGCCCACCGTGGACCTGGCCACCCAGGCGCTGACCGTCGTGATGGGCGTCCTGTTCCTGGTCGCGCTGGTACTGCCCTCCTTCGTGCGCGTCTTCCTGAGCCGTCACGAGGACGAGGCCTTTCGTCGAGCAGTCGGTCAGCTCGTCGCCGCCGGAGACTCCCGGGATGTCGCCGAGCACCTGCTTCCTCACGTGTGTGCCCTCGTCGGCGCGTCCCGGGCGGCGATTCTGGCCGGCGACGGCACGGTCGTGGCCCGCTATCCGGTCTGGACCGAGGACGACGGGTCGGATCCGTGGGACGCGGACGACTCCCGGAAAGGACCGCGACGGATCACCGTGCAGACCCGCAGCGGCGCCACCCATTCGCTCGCCGTCAAGATCAGCCCGTCCATGCCGTACTTCGGCAGCGAAGAGCTCCACAAGCTCGACCAGCTGGCCGGCATGGTGGGGCTGGCGATCGAGCGCTGCGAAATGGCCGAACAGATGGCCTTCCAGGCCTCACACGACGGGCTGACCGGCTTGGCGAACCGGGCCATGTTCATGGAGCGGCTGGAGGAGGCCATCAGTCACGTGGGGCGGCGACGAGCCGCCCTGGCGGTGCTGTTCATCGACCTCGACCGGTTCAAGCTGGTGAACGACCAGGCCGACCATTCCGCCGGCGACCGGGTCCTCAGCGAAATGGCGGACCGGCTCACCGCTATGACGCGCGGGGTGGACCTCGTGGCGCGCTTCGGCGGCGACGAGTTCGTGGCCTTCGCCGAAGTCGACCATCAAGACGATGCGCTCGAAATGGCCGAGCGCATCCGGGCCGGGTTGAGCGTGCCCGTCGATATCGGAAACGGGCAGTTGGTGGTGACAGCCAGCGTGGGCATCGTGATGACCTCCGACGACTCGATCTCACCCCTGGCGCTGCTCCGCGACGCCGACAACGCCATGTACGAGGCCAAGCGGTCGGGCCGCGATCAGGTCGTGCTCTTCCACAATCACGCCCGCGACGTGGCGAACCGCAAGTGGGGGGTCGGCACCGCCCGCGCCGGTCGGCTTAGCGCAAGCTGAGCTCGCGCCGGTAGACCCTGGCCGGTCCCAGGGCGGCCAGCTTCCCAGCGATGTCCCGGAATGCCTGCGCCGTCTCGCTGCCGGGATCGACGGCGGTGACCGGACGACCCTCGTCGCCTCCCTGGCGCACGGCGTTGACGAGCGGCACCTGGCCGAGAAGGGGAACCCCGAGGTCGGCGGCGAGCGTCGCGCCACCACCGGCACCGAAGAGCTCGTAGCGCTTCCCGTCGTCGCCGGTGAACCAGCTCATGTTCTCGATCACGCCGCGCACAGAGAGCTTGAGGCGCCGAGCGGCGAACGCCGAGCGCTGGGCCACGCGCTGCGCTGCGGCCTGCGGCGTCGTCACGACGACAATCTCCGCCCGCGGCATCACCTCGGCCAGGGTCAGGGCGACGTCTCCGGTGCCGGGCGGCATGTCGATGAGGACGAAGTCCGGCTCCCCCCAGTAGGCATCGGTGAGGAACTGCTGGATCGCCTTGTGCAACATCGGGCCGCGCCAGATCACCGGCTGGTCGTCCGGCACGAAGTAGCCCATGGACAGGCACTTCACGCCGTGGGCCGAGGTCGGGATGACCATGTCGCCGATGATGATCGGGTCGTGATCGGTCCCGAGCATCTTGGGCACGGAGAAGCCGTAGACATCGGCATCGAGCAGCCCGACGTGGTGGCCCTCTTGAGCCAACGCGATGGCGAGGTTCACCGTCACCGTCGATTTGCCGACGCCGCCCTTGCCCGACGACACGCCGATCACACGCGTCTTGGAGTCCGGTCCGAGAAACGCCGGCATCGGCGCGGCCGGGGCGTGACCATGCCCCGCGTGGTCATTGCCGTGGGCGTCGTCCCCCGCCGCGTGCGCGTCATCGCCGGCCATGCCGTCGCGCAGCCGGTGCCGGAGACCGGCCCGCTCCTCATCGGTCATCACCACGAATTCGAGGTCGACCTCTTCCACTCCCGCCACCGAGGCAGCGGCCCGGTGGATCTCCTCGGCGAGCTCCTCGGCAGCGGGCCATGCGGCCACCGGTAGGGCCACCTCAATCTGCACGCGGCGCCGGCGCGAGCGCACCGAGCGCAGCAGACCCAGGTCGCCCAACGACAGGCCGATCTCCGGTTCGCGCACCGCGCTCACTGCGGCCTCGAGCTCTGATTGGTCTGCTGCCATGCACTCCCTCGTCTCGGGTGGGTTCGGGATCGCACTCTCGCGGAAGCTGTGCGCTCACGGACACCGCCCGCGTCGCCCCAGCTGAAGGGGCTGATCCCTCGGTAGACTACCCAGGGTGAGCACCGCTCCGATCACCGCCGAGACCGAGCGACCTGCCGGCGCGGACGACGGCCGGTTCAGCGCCGCTGTGGCCGCCGTGGCCGCTGCGTTCGGCGATCCCACCCGTCGTGACATCTTCCTCCACGTGCGTGCGGTGCCCGGCGTGACCGCCAGCGAGGTGGCCACTACCTTCTCGCTGCACCCCAACGTGGCCCGCCATCATCTGCAGCGGCTGGTCGGCGGCGGCTACCTCAGGGTCGAGACCGGGCGTCACGCCGCCGGTGCCGGCCGGCCTTCGAAGCGCTATTTCTGCGTCGAGGAGGAGTTGCAGCTCGGCCTGATGCAGCGACGCGACGACCTCTTGATGCGGCTCCTCGGCGAGGCGATGCGGCGGCTCGGGCCCGAGGAGGCAGAGGAAATGGCGGCGCATGTCGGGGAGGAGTACGGACGCTCCCTGGCCTCGCGCATGACGCAGAGCGAGGGGCAGCAGACCGTGCGGGCCGCCATGCACGTCGTGGCCGAGACGCTGACGGCCCACGGCTTCGCGGCACACGCGGAGGACCGGGGCGAGACGACCGCGGTCATCGCCGAACAGTGTCCCTTCGGCGATGCCAGCAACACCAACCCTGTGCTGTGCGCTGTCGACCGCGGCATGGTCAAGGGGTTGTTGGCCGGGCTGTGCGGCGCGGCGTCGCGACAGGCCCTCCCGGTGATCCTCTCCTCGCGGGCGCGGGGCGACGACGCCTGCACCGCCTCCGCCTGAGCCAGCGTGGCGCGCGCCTACCTCGATCACGCCAGCAGCACGCCGGCGCGGCCCGAGGCCCTCGCCGCGCTGACGCAGTGGGCCGCCCTGCCAGGAGCCGACCCGGGACGGCTGCACGAAGAGGGGCGTATCGTGCGCGACGCGTTGGAGATGGCCCGCAGCCAGGTCGCCGCCCTCGTCGGCGTGGCCGGGCGCCAGGTCGTCTTCACCTCGGGAGCGACCGAGTCCATCAACGCCGCCGTCTGGGGCGCGACACGGGCGGCGCCCGGTCTGCCGGTCCTCTGCGCCGCAGTGGAGCACTCAGCGGTCCGTGACGCCTCGGCACGCCTGGCGCCCACCGAGGACATCGGGGTGGACGGCGAGGGACGGCTCCAGGTCGATGCGCTACGGGATCGTCTGCATTCGGGTTCCCTGCCGCGCCCCGCGCTGGTGCACTGCCAGTGGGCCAACCACGAAGTGGGCACGCTCCAGCCCGTACACCAGGTGGTCGCGTTGTGCCGAGAGGCCGGCGTCACCGTGCACGTGGATGCGGCCGCCGCCTGCGGCCACGTCCCAACGGACCTCGCGGCGCTCGACGCCGACCTGGTCAGTATCAGCGGGCACAAGTTCGGGGGCGTGCCCGGAGCTGGGGCGCTGATCGTGCGACGCGGGATCCGGTTCGATCCTCTGCTCGTCGGCGGGGCTCAGGAACGGGGGCGCCGGGCCGGGCTCGAAGCACTCCCCGCGCTGCTGGCATTCGGCGGCGCGGCGGGGGCGCTGACAGGCGGAGAGCACGGTCCGATGGCAACGGAGGCTGCGACCGCACGGCGACAGATTGCCGCTGTCGTCGACGGCGCGCTGGCGGTCGAGGGAGTGGCCGTCGTCGGGCCTGGACTCGAGGACAGGCTGCCCCAGCTCGTCTGCCTCGGCGTGGCCGGCGTGGAGGCCGAGCCCGTGCTCATCGGGTTGGATCGCGCCGGCGTCGCTGTCCATTCGGGTTCCGCCTGCTCGTCCGAGAGCATCGAGCCGTCTCCCGTGCTCGAGGCAATGGGCGTCGACCCGAGCCATTCACTGCGGATCAGCGTCGGGTGGACGACTTCCGACGAGGACTGCGATGCCTTCGTCCGGGAGTTCCCGCGCGTCGTCGGCGACCTGCGAGCGTTACGGAGCTGACGTCGTGGTGGTGGTCGAGCCAGCGCTGAACTGGGAAGGAAGCGGAACACCGGCGGCCTTGTAGGCGCCGCTGACCAGGGGGGCCGCCTGGGGCAGCTCCGCGGCGGGCGGCCCGTCGGCCAGGAAGTCGTTGAACTGGGCCACGGCGGCGACGTCGTTGCCGTCCTGGTTCGCGAGCACGAGCCCATCGAAGAGGTGACCCTGGAAGTAGGTGGGTGAATCCTTGACGGACGTCTCGATCTCGGCGCGCCCGATCCGGACGAGCGACGGAACCTGGGCCGTCCTGCCCACGTTCCATTGGAGGAAGCCGGCGTAGGCCAACGCGGCCGGGTTCGACGGGTCCTCGGAGAGGACCTTGTTGTAGAGCTCGAGGGCAGCCTTGTTGCTCCCCTGCTGGTCGAGGGCATTGGCCTGCGCCAGCTGCTGCACGATGAGTTGCGCCTGCGACACAGTCACGCTGCCCGACGAAGCCTGGCCCGGTTGGCGGGTCTGGACGAAATGGGTAACGAGGATGACCGCGCCGGCGGCGATCAGAAGGCACGCCCCTGCAATGCCGAGCCGGCGCCACAGCGGCATCGGCGCGCGCTCGGATTGTGCCGACTCTGCACCCCCGGCGCGCCCAGCGACGGCGGGGTCGGATTTGGCGGGGTCGGATTTGGCGGGGTCGGATTTGGCGGGGTCGGATTTGGCGGGGTCGGATTTGGCGGGGTCGGATTTGGCGGGGTCGGACGTTGCGGCGTCGGAGGTTGCGGCGTCGGAGGTTGCGGCGTCGGACGTTACGGCGTCGAGCGCCGCCAGCTCGCCTTCCACCTCGGCCAGCCGTGACTGGTCCCGCGCCACCAGGAGCGCGTGGTCCTCGCTCGAGAGGTCACCCGCCTCCCGCTCGCGGTCGGCATCGGCGAGGGAGCGCTGCAGGAATTCTCGCTCGTCGGTCAGGTACCAACGCTCGTCACGAGGCTCGCGGTCCCGGGGCTCCGTGCGGGGCGACTCGTCGAGGCTCATACCTCGACCTCGTCGGCCTTCAGGGCATGGAAGTCGCGGCTGCGACGCCAGAAGAGGACGCCCACGCCCGTCAGCGCGGCGGCGCCGAGGACGATGGGGATGATCCAGATGAGCGGGACACCACCGGCGTCCGGGGGAACCAGCAGGATCGTCTCGCCGTACTCGGACACGAGGGTCTGGTTGATGTCGGCGTCGGACTGGCCCGCCGCCACCATGCTCTCGATCTGATGACGCACCGCGATGGCCGTGGTGGCGTTCGATTCGGCCACCGAGACGTCCGTGCAGGACGGGCAGCGCACGTCCTGCTCGAGCGCGGCCGCCCTCTGCGCCGCCGTCGGCGCAGAGGAGTCGAGCGCGCCACTGCCGATCACCAACGCCACGACGAGGACAACGAGTGGGAGGGCCACGCGGGCCCAGAGCGGCAGGCGCCCGGAACGGTCAGCCATGGGAGGAGCCGGCCTGTTCCGTCCGGGCCGCCTTCAGGAACGAGTCGAGGTTGCCCTGCGTGGCCGGGCCGACGAGCACGGCGGTGACACGTCCGGCCGGGTTGATGAAGAAGGTGGTCGGCGGGGCCGTCACCCCGTAGCGCTCGGCGATGGCGCCGCCGGGGTCGCTGATGGCGGACCAGAGATCGCCGTTCTTCTCCAGGAAGGAGCGCGCGGTGGACGTCGTGTCGTGGAACACCACGCTGACCATGTCGGCACCGTCGGCCGCATGGACCTGCTGGTAATGGAAACGAGAGAGATCGGGCGCCTCGGTCTGGCACGGGATACACCAGCTGGCGAAGAAGTTGACCACGACGTAGTGGCCCCGCAGCGAGGAGAGCGAGACGGGAGACCCCGTCGTGAGGTCAGTGCCGGTGAACCCCGGCGCCATCCGGCCGAGCAGCGGGCTCTGGACGGCGGTGGCCTCCTGGGGCGTCCGAGTAGCGAGGACGATGCCGACCACGACCAGCACGAGGAGGACGGCGCCCGCCACCCAGCGGGTGACGTGGTGGCGGCGGCGGCTCACACCGGGCCCGCAGCGCCCCGGGCCACCAGCGCGCCCACCGGCTCGGGCACTTCGCCCCGCTCCCGCGGCGGCGTGGGTGCCGCGCCCGTGACCAGATCCGAGGAGGCCGAAGCCGGGTCGGTGGGTCGGCGCCGTGAACCCGGGATCAAGGCGAGCAAGCCCCCCAGGCCGATCAGTAGCCCGCCGGCCCACAGCCAGGCCACCAGCGGCTCAATGACCACCCCGATGGCCACCGATCCCTTGGGCAGGTTGTTGATGGCCTGGTTGCCCGACGCGGAGCCCAGTCCGCCGACCGCGTCGAACGTCAAGTAGACGTCCCCGAAGAGACCCGAATCGATCGCCGGCGTCCCCACCACCGACAGCGCGCTGCCGAAGCTGGTCGTGGCGGGAGCGAACACGGCGCCGTCCACCTTCACGAGGGCCTCCTGCGACGTGCGTGACGGGGAGCTCACGGTGCGCAGCCCCTCGAACTCGAAGTGGTGCCCGTCGTAGGTGACGACCTCTCCCCTGTGGAGGGCGAGCTCGGCCTGGTGGCGATAAGAGGTCGCCGCGATGATGCCGACCGCGAGGAGGACGACGCCCAGGTGCACGATCATGCCGCCGTTGGCCCGTCCCACCAGGCCGCGCCACAACCCGACCTGGCGCGTGTGGGCCGCCCGCACGGAGAGGACGAGCGCACGTGCGGCGGTGGCCGCCGCCATCGCTCCGAGCCCGAATCCGATCAGGGTACCGATGCCGCGCAGGCCGAAGGCGACGCAGAGCACGACGGTGCCCACACCGATCCACACGGGGATGGCCAGGCGCTGCCACAGCAGGGCACCGTTGATTTTGC